>Ga0255092_1000660_pt1 | contig 12480 bp, 11 predicted proteins | sample Colum_Yuk_RepC_8_2_FD_188454 | JGI IMG/M metagenome (GOLD analysis project Ga0255092, IMG submission 188454) | Freshwater microbial communities from Columbia River, Oregon, United States - Colum_Yuk_RepC_8d | ecosystem: Environmental > Aquatic > Freshwater > River | place: USA: Oregon...
AGCTTGCAGTGCGTCACCATGCAGTTCGCGTGCATGCCGGTGCTTCAGTGGCTCGCCCCAGCTCTCTGCAAGCAGTTTCCAGTCTGTCGCCCCAAGAAGCGCCAGTTGTTTGTATCCGAGTTTCGCGTAATCAACAGGAATATCGTCAAGCTTCAATATGTCCAGTGACTTGAGCTTTACAGAAGAGGGTGGCACGTGGCCTTCCCATTTTCCGTGCAGCAAGTCTGCCCAAACTGCTATTCGATACAACAAATCGAGGTTTCGCTCCCAAGGTTCTCCCGAGCTGCGAAGAGCGCGGATTCTGCCGCGCAGGAGCGTAGCAGCCTGACGGAAGGCGCCCATCAGCGGAAACGCCCGGGCACAGTTCATCAAGGCTCGGGCATAGTCGTTTCTCTCTGCATGAAATTTGCTTCGAGCCTGCCAATCAGGCAGCGCTGGACTGTCTCCGTTGTCGCAGGCCAGTATTTCGATCAAGTAGCCTTTCCCTGCCTGCCTGACAGTCTGAGCTTTGTGGAGCGCCGTATCGGCCGAATCCACTATTGCAAGGATGCGTTTCCTGTCGTTCAAGTCGAGCGGAGGCAATGGAATTGCCCGATCTACAGAGTCCACCTTCTGGCGATGCTGCATTTTATGCAGCAACACAATGGTCGATAGCAGAAGAACTCCCGCGGCAAGCATGCTAAGAAGCACCAGCATTCAATACTCACTCCTGCTATTTCGTGGTACTCGTTCGCGCTGTTCATGCTTTGAAAACGTCTATCGCATGATAACAATCTTCTGACTTCATGGTCGATCGCAATCAAGATTGTCAGATTAAATGCCGAAAAGGAGGCACTTCATTGGATACCAGGTCCTGCAGCGACAAGAAGATAGAATCCTGAATTTAGTGCTTGACGAGCAAGCTGTGGCTTTCTAGAATGCGCCGCCTCATGTGAGAAGAAGCAGGAGGCAGTTTGACTCTAGTCCCCTTCGTCTAGAGGCCTAGGACACCGGGTTTTCATCCCGGCAACGGGGGTTCGAAACCCCCAGGGGACGCCACACAATGAAAAGCCTGACCATTGGTCAGGCTTTTTTTTTGTCTTTGTCTTCCATAGTGCCCTAAGAGTCAATTTGCTATGCTTGCCGCCTCTTTGCGGTGCCCTTCATCGGTTTCGCGGAACTCTAAACATGACCAGCGCCATTTCCATCAGCAATCTGCAAAAGACCTATGCCAACGGTCATCACGCGCTTCGCGGCGTGGACCTGGATGTTCAGCAGAACGACTTCTTTGCATTACTCGGACCCAATGGGGCAGGGAAATCCACAATTATTGGCATCATTTCGACTCTCGTGCGTCCCAGTGCAGGTATTGTTTCCGTTTATGGTCGTGATGTTGCGACTCACGTCTATGAGACGAAGCTTGATTTTGGCGTAGTACCGCAGGAAGTGAACTTCAATCCCTTTGAAAAAGTGGCCGACATCGTAATGACCCAGGCTGGGTACTACGGATTGCCGCGTGCGCTGGCTCGTGAGCGCACTGAAAAATATTTGCGCAAACTGGGTTTGTGGGACAAGCGCGACACGCGTTCGCGGACGCTTTCCGGCGGAATGAAAAGACGCCTCATGATTGCCAGAGCCTTGGTTCATGAGCCTCGCCTGTTGATTCTTGATGAGCCGACTGCGGGAGTTGATATCGAACTGCGTCGCTCAATGTGGGATTTTCTGCAAGAGATAAACAACAATGGTACCACCATCATCCTGACCACCCATTACCTTGAGGAGGCAGAGCAGCTTTGCCGCAACATCGCCATCATTGATCAGGGGCGCATCATCGAAAACTGCAATATGAAGTCTTTGCTGAATATGCTGGACTCGCAGACACTCGTCTGTGATTTGAGAAATGAACTGTCTGAAGCTGCTTTCGCCGCACCTGCGCTGGCGCGATTTCGCTATATTGATGCTCACACAATGGAAGTCGATCTTGGCCGAGACCAAGACGTCAATGAGATATTTGCAATTCTGAATGCAGCGAATATTCAAGTGAAAGGCATGCGCAGCAAGTCGAATCGTCTTGAGCAATTGTTTCTGTCCCGATTGAAGAGCAGCTCCACCTGAATCTACAGAGAGCATGAGTATGCTGAACAATCACAAGTACATTGCGTTCGAGACAATTCTCGTCAAGGAGATTCGTCGTTTCACCCGGATCTGGGTGCAGACGCTGGTACCTCCCGCCATAACCATCGGGCTTTACTTCCTGATATTCGGCAATTTGATCGGCAACCGCATTGGCGGAATGAATGGCTTTGCTTACATGGATTTCATCGTGCCTGGTTTGATCATGATGGCCGTCATTCAAAATTCCTATGCCAATGTCGTTTCTTCTTTTTTCAGCCAGAAGTTTCAGCGCAGTATCGAAGAATTGCTCGTTTCTCCTGTGCCCAACTACATAATACTCGCGGGCTTCGTGGCCGGAGGCGTTGCGCGCGGCATTGCAGTTGGAGTCATTGTTGTGCTGATGTCGTTTGCATTTACAAACCTCTCCATTCATAGCTGGGGCGTCACCATTTTCGTCGTGCTCATGACAGCGATTGTATTTTCGCTGGCGGGTTTCCTGAACGCTCTGTTCGCGAATAGTTTTGATGACATTTCCATCATCCCGACATTTGTTCTCACGCCATTGATTTACCTTGGGGGAGTTTTTTATTCCATTGATCTCCTGCCTGAGGCAGGTCGCATACTTTCCAGTTTCAATCCTGTTTTCTATATGGTGAACACGTTTCGGTATGGAATACTCGGCACGTCCGATGCCAATATCTACTTGTCTCTCGGGATGCTGAGCCTTTTGGTGGTGGTGCTTTTTATAGCTTGCCTGGTGCTGTTGCGCAAAGGCACAGGATTGCGTCACTGATGACAAATTTGAATCCGCTGGGCAATCCAACCGAGTATCCTGCTTCCTACAACGCATCATTGCTCTACGCGATTCCTCGGAGTCAGAATCGACAACGGCTTGGACTTGTTGATGGCAATCTGCCGTTTCGTGGTTACGACATGTGGCGCGCCTACGAAATTTCCTGGCTGGACATGAATGGCAAGCCAGTAGTGGCAGTGGGTGAAATCCTTGTTCCGGCAGCTTCGCCGAACATGGTGGAATCCAAGTCTTTCAAGCTCTATTTGAATTCCTTGAATCAGGAAAGATATGAAAACATGCAGCGAGTTCAGGAGCTGATTTCGAAAGATGTGTCGCTCCTTGCTGGCACAACAGCGCTGGTTCAGCTGTACTCTCTGCGCGCATTCGATGAACTGCAATGCACGGCACCTGTCGGAAAAAGTCTTGATGAGCTCGATATTGTTGTCGATGCGTATTCGCCCGACGCCTCAATGCTCCAGACTCTTCATGAAGGCATAGTGGAAGAAACTTTGTATTCCAATCTGTTCCGATCGAATTGTCCGGTGACGTCTCAGCCTGATTGGGGAACAGTGGCCATCAGTTACCGAGGTGCTGCTCTGGACCATGCTGGCCTGCTGAAGTATCTGGTTTCTTTCCGCAGTCACAATGGTTTTCATGAGGACTGCGCGGAACTGATCTATCTGGACATCATGGAGCGTGCCGCACCTGAACAATTGAGTGTAACCATCAATTTTTTGCGCAGAGGCGGGCTCGAGATAAACCCTGTCCGGACATCTTCGCTTGCGCGTTTTGAGTTTCCTGCAGGCCGTCTGCTGCGCCAGTAGCACAAGCTTGTAATTGCATAGTTGCTGATATACAGTGTCGCGCCTTTGAATCAAGACATGAATCAAAGGTTTCCAAGAAACGGTGAGGTGTCCGAGTGGCTGAAGGAGCACGCCTGGAAAGTGTGTATACGTTAATAGCGTATCGAGGGTTCGAATCCCTCTCTCACCGCCAAATTGCTTGAAATTGCGTGATGATATTCCGCAATCTGCTTTGACTGCTCAGGTCCACTTCTCTTTTTCTGCATGCATTCGTCCTGTATTATCCCGAACACAATAACTAAAGATTTCGGGGTCTACCGGTGCGGCTTACATCCCTTCTCAGCGTACACTTGGCGCTAATTGCCTTTGCATGTTCGTGCAGTCTGCACGCAAATGACTGGCGTTCTTACGGCGCCGACTCTGCGTCTACCAAGTATGTGCCTTTCGACCAGATCACCCCGTCCAACATTGGTCAACTGCAGAGTGCCTGGACCTGGCTGTCTCCAGACAATGACACGGTCCTTGAAAATCAGCGCCTCCAGAACTTTCGGGCAACGCCTGGCGCGTTCAAAGTCACACCAATCGCCATCAACGGCATCCTTTACAGCAGCACCTCCTTCGGCAGGGTCGTTGCAATCGACGGCACAAATGGCGAAGAACTCTGGAAGTTCGACACGCGCTCCTGGGAAGCTGGGCGTCCGGCAAATCTTGGCTACAACCATCGCGGAGTCTCTTACTGGACTGACGGAGTGAATGCCCGAATCTTCATGCCATCCAATGATTCCTGGCTGTGGTCGCTTGATGCTGCTACCGGGCTGCCTGATCCGTCCTTCGGAGATCAGGGACGAATTGATCTGACACTGGGGCTTGGTCGGGATGTTGATCGCAGTGCCTACACCCAGATTTCAGCTCCAATGATCGTTGGCGATATCGTGGTAGTGGGTTCTTCCATCAATGATGTGCCGCGTCAAAAGGAAGCGCCTCCAGGACATGTTCGCGGATTTGATGCCCAAACGGGTGAACAAGTCTGGATATTTCACACCATCCCGCAGAACGGCGAGTTCGGGGTTGAAACCTGGGAAGAAGATTCCTGGCAGTACACTGGCAACACCAATGTCTGGACCTTGATGAGCGCAGATGAAGAGCTGGGCTACCTCTATTTGCCAGTAGGTACGCCAACCAATGACTGGTACGGCGGACATCGCAAGGGCGACAACCTTTTTGCCGAAAGTTTGATATGTGTCGACGCCAGAACTGGCAAGCGTGTCTGGCACTATCAATTTGTTCATCATGGGGTGTGGGACTACGACTTGCCTGCCGCGCCAAATCTTGTCGATATCGTAGTGGATGGTCGCCCTGTCAAGGCGGTTGCGCAGACTACCAAGCAAGGCTTTGTCTTTGTATTTGATCGCCTGACAGGTGAGCCGATCTGGCCGATTGAAGAAAGGCAAGTGCCGAAAAGCGCTGTTCCCGGCGAGGTATTGTCGGCCACACAACCCTTTCCAACACGACCGGCGCCCTTTGAGCCTCAGGGAATCTCTCTGGATACGCTGATTGATTTCACGCCCGAATTGCGCAACGAAGCGCTGCAGATGATTGAAGCGTTTGACTATGGCCCTTTGTACACGCCACCTTCATTGCGCGGCACAATCAATTTTCCGGGCTGGTTCGGAGGAGGGGGCTGGCAAGGAGCTGCCGCAGATCCCGAGACAGGAATTCTCTATGTTCCTTCAGGCAGCGCCCCAATGGTCGTTCAACTTGTTGCACCTGAGGCTGCAGATTCCAACTTTCGCTACTTGAGGGGTGGTAATACTGCGGCACCCAGTCCTTCTGGCCTGCCACTGACAAAGCCACCCTATGGACGTATCACTGCAATCGATCTCAATACTGGCGAACATCTCTGGATGGTGCCACACGGCGAAGGCATTCGAGAGCGCATCATCGCTGCCGGCGCCCTGGACCCGGGGCCTGTCGGATCACCCGCTCGTACCGGCCCGTTGCTGACTAGAACATTGTTGATCATTGGACAGGAAGACAATGGACGTTATGTATTGCGCGCTTTTGACAAGCAGAACGGCGCAGTACTGCATGAGATCGATTTGCCACTTCCGCCAGGAGGCACGCCCATGTCCTACCAGGTAGATGGCAGACAATACATCGCAATAGCCGTTGGTGCAGGGCAGGACTCTCGAATCATGAGCTTCGCACTGCCTTGAACGACGGGGATTCCAGCTTGATTAACAAGGGCGCTTTCACCATAATGCGGCGCTGTGACGGCACTGACAGGTGTATTCACGTTCGATGGTGTCTCTTGCCGGTCCCCTCGCAATGATAAGCTGTGAACCCCGCCAGGCCCGGAAGGGAGCAACGGTAATAGCTGACTCATGTGCCGTGGTGTGGCTGGCAGGAGATACCTCCAATTATCGACACCTAGCTTGTCCACGCCTCTTGTTGCCTGCCGTTGCCCGTCGGTAGCATTGATTACTTCACGCCAGTACGGCCAACCGGACGACGATGACTTATCAGGTATTAGCGCGCAAGTGGCGTCCAAAGACCTTCCAGGACATGGCCGGTCAGGAGCACGTGCTCCAGACACTGGTTCACGCGCTCGACAACAAGCGCCTGCATCATGCCTATCTGTTTACCGGCACTCGTGGCGTCGGCAAGACGACCATCGCTCGAATCTTTGCAAAATGTCTGAACTGTGAAGCCGGCGTCACTTCCACACCGTGTGGAAAGTGTGATGCCTGTATTGAAATTGCAGAAGGTCGTTTTATTGATTTGATCGAGGTGGATGCTGCTTCCAGGACGAAAGTGGAGGATACCCGCGAGCTGCTGGACAACGTTCAGTATGCCCCGTCGCGAGGTCGCTACAAGGTCTATCTGATCGACGAAGTGCATATGTTGTCCATGCACAGCTTCAATGCCTTGCTCAAGACTCTTGAAGAACCACCACCCCATGTTGTGTTCTTGCTTGCCACAACAGACCCGCACAAATTGCCAGTCACCATACTGTCGCGCTGCCTGCAATTCAGTCTCAAGAATTTAAGCCCTCAGAAAATCGTAGAGTATCTGCAATCCGTGTTGATGGCAGAGCAGATCCCTTTTGCTGAAGGTGCACTATGGCAACTTGCCAGAGCCGCGCAAGGCAGCATGCGTGATGCGTTGACCCTGCTGGACCAGAGCATTTCCTTCTGTGGTGGTTCTATCAACGAAGCTGATGTCAGTGCCTTGCTGGGTACTCCAGATCAGGCTTTGCTACAGCAGATCATGAACGCATTGCATCTTGGCGATGCGATCAAGATGCTGGAGGTTGCCGGCTACACTGCAGATCACTCTGGTGATTTCTTTGCATTGCTCGACAATTTGCTGGCCCTGATTCATCGGATTGCAATCGGGCAAATGGTACCCGGTGGAATAGACAATAGCTTGGGTGATCGTGAACAGGTGTTGGAAATCGCACAAAAGCTCACTGCCGAAGAGGTTCAGCTTTACTACCAGATTGCTCTGCACGGTCGTCGTGACATGACGCTGGCCCCTGATCCTCGCATGGCATTCGAGATGATCCTGATGAGAATGGTGGCATTCAAACCAGCTCAATGGGCGGACAATGCGGAGGGAATGGGCGAGAGTCCAGCTTTATCATCCGTTGCCATGCCAGCCATGGCGCTGACTCCAGCCGAAGACGAAAAAAAAAGACTGAGTTCTCTCCTACCGCACCACTAATTTGCGCGGCACCCACACCCGCCCCCTTGCAAGAAACTGCGCTGCCTGCAGAGTTCTCATTGCTCGAAATCGACAATTGGCACACATTTTTTGAGCGCTTGAATCTGACCGGCATTACCCGCAATCTTTTGGCAAATTGCATCGTCGAGGATATTAAGGAATCTCACCTGGCCATTTTGCTCGATGTCCAGCAAAGTGCTCTTTTGAATGACGAACACCGCCAGCGCATCATCCAATGCTTGAGAGACGTGCTCGGCACTCACTGGCAAATCAGTTTGCGAATCGGTGAATTGACGCAAGAGTCTCCTGCCCGGCGCAAACAGCGAATCATGGACGAGCGCATTGGAAAAGCACTTGCTGACTTCCATGCAGATCCCAACGTGAGGCACCTTGTTGACCGTTTTTCGGCAAGCGTCCTACCAGAAAGTATCAACTTCATCAGCGAGAAAAGAGATGACAGACTTCAATGAAATTCTGAAGCAGGCGCGGCAGATGCAGGAGAAGATGCAGAATGCCCAGAGGGAAGCCGCCAAACTTGTGCTTGTCGGGGAATCCGGTGCAGGACTGGTGCGAGTGCACATGAATGGGCACCATGACGTCCAGAGAGTAGAACTCGACTCAGGTCTTATGAGCGAGGACAAGGATGTTATTGAAGACCTCATTGCTGCAGCTTTCAACGACGCGGTCAAGAAGCTGGCGGAACGCAATCAGGACTCGATGGCGGGTCTTGCCTCCGGGCTCAAGCTTCCTGACGGTTTCAAATTTCCTTTCTGACACTGATTTTCTGAGTAAGTTACATGTTCTCAAGTCCCTTGATAGAAGAATTGGTAGAGGCTTTCCGATGCTTGCCGGGCGTCGGGCCGAAGTCGGCACAACGGATGGCTTTCTATCTGCTGGAAAGAAACCGCCAGGGCGGTCGACAGCTGACTGCCGCATTGGATGAGGCGTTGAGCAAAGTGGGACATTGCAGCTGTTGCCGTACGTTGACAGAAGAGCCTGAGTGCCGAATATGTCGCGACCCGTCGCGCAATGGCAGTCTGCTTTGTATCGTGGAGTCGCCTGCAGATGTGCACGCGATTGAACAAATGGGGAGCTACAAAGGGCAATATTTCGTGCTGATGGGGCATTTGTCGCCCATTGATGGCATTGGTCCGGAACAACTTGGCTTGCCGGACTTGATTGCACGTTTGACCGACAAGCAGATTACTGAAGTAATTCTGGCTTGCAACCCCACTGTAGAAGGTGAGGCAACCGCTTATTACATTGCAGAGCAGATAAAGTCATTGCAGCTGGTCGTCAGTAGAATTGCACATGGTGTGCCTGTTGGCGGGGAGCTCGAGTTTGTTGATGGCAGTACGTTGAACCACGCATTCAAGGGCAGGTTGGTTGTGCGGGCGCCATGATGACACTCTCTCAAGCACTTACTGAATATGTTCTTGTCACAGACAACAATACTCTGGCTGAGCTCTGCGTGCAGTGGCAACACTGCAGCGTCCTCGCACTGGATACTGAGTTCATCCGGATTGATACGTTTCATCCGCGACTTGGGCTGATTCAGGTATGTGACGGTCAGACCAACTACCTTCTGGATCCGCTGGCGATTACACATTGGGCTGCTTTCTCCAATATTCTCGACAACCCCCGTGTCCTGAAGTCCTTGCATTCATGTTCGGAAGATCTGGTGGTATTCAAAGGTTTTTTCGGCAAGGTGCCTTCCCCACTGTTCGATACCCAGCGTGCGGCAGCCTTTCTAGGCTACGGGTACAGCATCAGTTACCAGAATCTTGTGAAGGAAGTCCTTGGTCTCGAAGTCAGCAAGGATCAGACACGCTCGGATTGGCTTCGCAGACCGTTATCGGCAGAGCAACTTGCATACGCCGCGCTGGATGTTGCTTGTATGCCCCGGATTACTGATTTTCTTCAGGAGAAGCTGGCAAGCACAGGTCGCCATGGATGGGCTGTTCATGAGTTTGATCAAATGCTGGTGGGTGCGTCTCTGGAGAGCGGCTCGACTGAATGGAGCCAATACTATCAGTCGCTGGGAATGTCCTGGCGCTTGAATCCCTTGCAACTTGCGACATTACAACGCCTTTGCGCCTGGCGTGAGAAAGTAGCAAGAGAAAAAGACAAACCCCGTAGCTGGATCGCGAAGGACGCCGACTTGATCGCTCTCGCGGAACGACGCCCTGTTTCGGCATCTGAGGTGCAGAAGATTCCCGACTTGTCCAAACAATTGATGCACAAGTTCCTGACCGAAGTACTGCAGATAATTGCCACTCCCCATGTGGGCGAGCCTTTGCCACAATCGGCAGCGGATCAGCCGCTGACGCCTGCCATGCGGGCCCAGCTCAAACGTTGTCAGGAAGAAGTCGCATCCATCGCCCTGGATCTCGGCATTGCACCGGAAGTCCTTGCCCGCAAGAAGCAGTTGCTGCAACTTCTGACTGAATCGGCCGCAGCGGGCAAACTGGTGTGGCCGCTGGACATGCGCCAGTGGCGCCAGCAATTGCTGGAATCTCGCTTTGCATCCATCCTTAAATATGGCGAGTGAGTGCGATGACAGTGACTGAAAATTTCTGGGAAAAGCCTCTCGATTTACTCAACAGAGAAGAGTGGGAGGCTTTGTGTGACGGCTGTGGGCGTTGTTGCCTGAAGAAGTTGATCAACAGTCGCAATGAACAGGTGCACTATACGCGCGTAGTCTGCCGTTATCTGGATCAGGACAAATGCCGCTGTCAGTCCTACGAGCGCCGTCAGATCCTGGTTCCTGACTGTCTCGTACTCGACTTGCATAATCTACCTTTATTGCATTGGATCCCCGATACTTGCGCCTATCGGTTGCGCTATGAAGGCAAAGCACTACCTGACTGGCATCCGCTTGTCAGTGGCGACAGAGAAGCGATGAAACGCCAGCAGATTACGGTGACAAACAAGGTCATATCTGAAGAATACGTGCATGAAAAGGGACTGGAAGAACATATTATTCGTTGGGTGAGCGCGGCATGCTAGACATCTATGATTATGTAGTCGGCTGGGCTGTTTACATTGCCTGTGGCACCCTGTGCTACATGATTTTTTATCGATTTACCGGAATGCTCAGTTTCAAACCTCTGGCAAATACATTGCGAGCCATCCTACTGGCGCTGATGTTCACTCCATGGTATGTAAGCCCCGGCAGTGACCTGCTGGCACCGGCACTTATTGTCATCTTGCTGGACATGGTGACGGTGGGCGGAACCAGCTTCGTAAGGGCGCTGGTGCCACTGAGTATGTCAGTTGCAGCTGCAGTCTTTGTTGCTCTCTTCATGCGGTTGTTCAAGCGCATGCTGAGATACTTTTTTCAGAAGTCTGATGCCAAGCCAGGGTGAGAACCAACCTCAACCAGCAAGCGTAGATACTTCATGAAATGCGAGTGTGATTCACAGTGCAGCCAGATTGATCAAATAATTCAAGAAACAAGGGCAAGACCGACACTTGGAGAGAGCGACGATGTCAGAAGCCAAGACGAGTGAATTGACAGGAGACCTGGATCCGGCTCGGTTCTCACGTGTTCCGGAAATTTACGAACACGCATTTCGAACATATGGAGATCGTCCAGCCTTTACAGCATTGGGACATACGATTTCCTACGAGGACCTCCAACGTTTCAGCGATCAGTTTTGCGAATTTCTGATGGGCCAGTCTGCGCTTTCGGCGGGTGACCGTATCGCCATTCAGTTGCCCAATATCCTGCAATTCCCGATTGCAGCGCTGGGAGCCATGAAAGCGGGTCTTGTGCTCGTAAACACCAACCCGCTTTATACCGCTCGTGAGATGTCTCATCAATTCAAAGACTCTGGCGTAAAGGCCATTGTGATACTCGCCAATTTTTGCGACAAACTGGAGCAGGTTCTTCCTGAAACGGACATTCGTGTGATTGTTGTCACGGAACTGGGTGACATGCTTCCACGGCTGAACAGAATCGCAATTAATTTCGCATTGCGTTACGTCAAAAAGCTGGTACCCAGATATGCTCTGCCATCTGCGATTAGCTGGCGTGGAATTGTTAAGGGACGAGGGGCAGAGAAGCCAGTCGCCAGCAGGGAGTCTGGGACAGATACGGCAATTATTCTTTATACAGGCGGTACTACAGGCGTTGCCAAAGGCGCGATGCTGACTCATGCCAATTTACTGGCCAATATGATGCAGCTGCGGGCTGTGAGCATTTCGGTCATCAAGGATGGCAGCGATTCCATCATCGGGCCTTTGCCGCTCTACCACACGTATGCGTTCATGTTTCACTGCCTGACCATGATTCTGGCGGGCAATCATTCAGTGCTGATTCCCAACCCCCGTGACATTGATGGCTTGATAAAAGTCATGCGCAAGGCGCGCGCCAATGGCTTTGTCGGCATCAATACCTTGTATCTGGCGTTGTGCCGCCACAAGGACATAGGGAAGGTGGACTTCAGCGACATGCGCTTTGCTGGTGCCGGCGGTATGGCTTTGACTGTGAACGTGGCGCGAGAATGGACTCGAATAACCAACTGTGAAGTCTTTGAAGGGTATGGACTCACTGAATGTTCACCGGTAGTCACGGTCAACAGGCCCGGCCAGGTGAGGCTTGGGACCGTTGGCCCAGCTGTGCCTGATACTCAGCTGCAGGTTGTGGATGATGCAGGTGTGGTGGGTGGCGTTGGTGACAAGGGTGAGCTGTGGGTTCGCGGCCCGCAAGTCATGAAAGGCTATTGGCAGAACCCGGAAGCCACAGCCGACGCCATCACTTCAGACGGTTGGTTCAAGACCGGAGACTATGCAACCATCGATTCAGATGGTTACGTGAGCATTGTCGATCGCAAGAAGGACATGATCATAGTCTCCGGATTCAATGTATTTCCCAGTGAGGTGGAAGAGCTGATCAATGCCCACCCGGGTGTTTTCGAATCTGCGGTCATCGGTATACCAAGTGAGCGCAGTGGAGAGGCTGTCAAGCTGTTCATAGTGCCACGTGACCCGGCTCTGGATGCAGAGAACATGAAGGCCTATTGCCGCGAGAATCTCACTGCATACAAGGTTCCCAGAGAA
>Ga0255092_1000667_pt1 | contig 12410 bp, 8 predicted proteins | sample Colum_Yuk_RepC_8_2_FD_188454 | JGI IMG/M metagenome (GOLD analysis project Ga0255092, IMG submission 188454) | Freshwater microbial communities from Columbia River, Oregon, United States - Colum_Yuk_RepC_8d | ecosystem: Environmental > Aquatic > Freshwater > River | place: USA: Oregon | collected...
ATGTTTAATATAATACAATCGTTAAATAGATCCTAAAGCGCCTAAACTTTTCATGTTTTTTTGCTTTAATTTCTTGCCTAGAGATAAAATCTTCTCTAACCTATGTGGACTGGGGAGGTTTATACATCCAATGTTTATTTTCTGGGAGATTTGTCGATGAAGAAGTTTTTGTTGTCCGTTGCTTTTGTAGCGATTGCTGGCTTGGCTATGTTGCCAGCCGATGCTAAGGCCTTTGGTGGCCGTAAGTCTTGCAAAGATGCTTGTGAACAACCATGCGAAATGACATGGGAAGATCGCAAGGTAACTTGCTACAAGACTGTAACCAAGGAAAAGGAAATCGAAGTCACTGTATGCAAGCCAGAATATCGTGACGAAGTTCGTAAGTACACTACCACTGTATGTGTACCAGTTTGGACCGAACAAAAGAAAACTTGCACCACTTACAAGCGAGTTGCCAAGCAAGTTGAACGAGAAGTAACCAAGTGCGTTCGCGTACCAGTTACCACTTGTGATCCTTGCACAGGCCGTACTCGTACTTGCTGCCAAAGGCAGATGGTTACCGAAAAGGTAATGTGCACAGTTTACGAATGCGTTCCTGAAACCAAAGAAGTAACTGTAAAGGTTTGCTCTTACAAGAAGGAAGAAAAGACCACCGAATGCAAAGTACGCGTTTGCGAAATGAAGCAAGTTAAAGAAAAACGCAAAGTTCAATATTGCGAAAGCGTTCCTTACGAAACCACCATCAAGGTATGCGTTCGTAAGCCAGTTGAAGCCAAGAAGGTTGAAGTAGCAAAGCCCGCAGAATGTGCGCCAGCTTGCGAAAAGACTGCTTGCTGCGAAAAGAAGTGTGGCCGAGGGTTAAACCTTGGTGGCCGTCTTTCTAGCCGTAAGTCTTGCAGCTAATCTGATTAGATTTTAATCAAACCAAGAAGCAGGGGGGTATTAATTGCCTCCCTGCTTTTTTGTATTTAAAGGTGTCGCAAGTTAATGATTCTGTGTAGCTAATTATATTAATCGTGAGTTCTTGGATGGAAAGATTGCATTTTTTGAATTAAACTTATATTAATACATTAATCAGAAAATAGGATAGATGAGTCTAGTTTATGAATCCTCAAGACGCGGATGAAAAAAAGTCTGATTTCATTGAAACAAAGTATTTGGAATCCAACAATTCCGAAGATGTGCTTAGTACCAGACTTGTCGAAAACATCACCCCTCAAGAATCCTCACAGGTCGCACCTAATCCCACCACTGGCAATCTATTATTGAATCGTTTTTTAGTGCTTAAAGTGCTGGGAGAGGGTTCCTTCGGAAAAGTTTTTCTTGCGAAGGATGAGCAGCTTGGCAGATTGGTTGCGGTTAAGGTTTTCAAGCGCCCTGTGCAGGATAAAAAGCAATTTGAAGTTTTCCTTTCGGAAGCAAGGATGCTTGCGAAATTGGATCATCCTAATATTGTACCCGTGTATGATGTGATTAATTCTGAGTCTGAAGGGGTTTTCATCATTTCCAAATATTTGGATGGTGGAAGTTTGTCTGAGATTATTGCCCTAGGGGCTCATTCTTATCAAAATATTTCGAAATGGATTGCAACTATAGCAGAAGCGTTGCACCATGCCCATGTGCGTGGCCTTGTGCACCGCGATATCAAGCCGGATAACATTCTTCTCGATTCCAAGGGGAATCTTTATATTGCAGATTTCGGGCTGGCCCTTAGTGAGGAATTATTTGGAAAGGTAACGGGATTGTTGGGAACACCAGCATACATGAGCCCTGAACAGGCATCGGGGTTGGCGCACATGGTGGACGGGCGCACGGATTTTTTCAGTTTAGGGGTGATATTGTATGAAATGCTGACCGGTCGCAGGCCTTTTGAAGCAAAGACGATTTCTCTCACTCTGCAACAAATTATTAGGATTGAAGCCAAGCCACCAAGGCAAATGAAAGACACCATTCCAAAAGAGTTGGAAAGGATATGCCTAAAAGCTTTAAGTAAAAACTTGAACAACCGATACCTTACGGGGCTCGATTTTTCGGAAGACCTCCAAAATTATTTGAAGCAAAATGAGGTTGGACCTAGCATGAAAAATGCTGCGGAATCGAATGCAGCCAATCTTTCTGGGGTCTCCTCTTTTCATGCTTCTTTATCTGGATCCGTGTCGAGTTGGGCGAAGTTTTCTAAAACCCCAGGAATGGATAGCGTCAACAAGATTTTGGAATCGGGTGCTTCAATTTTGCAATCAGCCTTGGAGAGCTCTGATAAGGATTTTTCTGTTACCAGGCCTTTGCTAGAGCAGCATTTGAGCGATATTAAAGATGATACAAACGCAAAAACTAGGGTTTTGCTCGCTCTTTTGCCCGCAGATCCATCCTACGCCAAGGCGTTAATCGAGCCTCTTCTGGTTGCAAAACCTCAAGACTATATTGTGATGCGCCAGCGCCTTGCACCTTATGCGGAAATCGTGATACCGCTTCTGGAGCAAAAATTCGCACAACTGCCAGACTCTGATTGCGCTATGAGTTTGCGAATTGCAGGGGCACTAGCACTGTGGCGATCTTCTTCTCCCTTGCTGGATAAAATAGTACCTTCAATTGTTGGTAAGCTAGTTGCCCAAGATCTGATTTATCTTCAAGAGTGGGCGGAAATATTCAAACCCCTGCAAAAGTTACTAATTCATCGATTGGTTTCTTTCGGGCAAGATCATTCGAATCCTTCTTCGAGCCGCAGTTATGCCAACGCAATTGCGCTTGAATATGCAACTGATAACGAAAGAGTATTGTTCCATTTGTTTGTAAGTTCTGATCACAGTATTATAAAAACAATCTTTAAAAAGATTGTTCCAGTTAAAGATAAAATGATCGCCTATCTTAAAAGATTTCGATCTGCTGTTGTTCCTGTAACTATTCCACAAGAAAAAGTGAATGCTGAAATACGCAAAGGCATGGCGGCCTCTTTACAGTTGGCACTGGGGGATTCTGATGGATTCAGCATTTTTGCTAATTCATCAGACGCAACCTCTAGGAGCCAAGCGCAGACTTTTATTGGCGCACTTGGTGTAAGCGTTCAGATGCTATTTGAAAAAATCCAGAACGAAACAGATCTGGGAACCCGTGCAGCCTTAGTTCTTGCGTTGGGTGGTTTAAGCTTCGAAGATATTTCCGAAGCGATAAAAAAACAGTTGAAAGAATATTTCCTCGACTTATACCAGAAGCATCCGGATTCTGGGTTGCATAGTGCCTTGGATTGGATATTAAGGCAAAAACTAGGCCTTGGTGCTACGTGTGATAAATGCATTCGAGATCTTGAGCAGGTTTCTGAACCTGCAAAAAATTGGAGTGTCAATTTTCTAGGCCAATGTTTTATCAATATAAATGGCCCTGTTCAATTCTTGATGGGTTCGCCTAAAGATGAACTCGAAAGGGTTGAAAACGAAAAGCTCCATGAAACTTTAATACCAAGGTCTTTTGCATTATCTCAAAAACTTGTCACCGTTGAACAATACTTGAAATTTAATCCGAGCTTTCAGGCTGGCAGAAACAATGCCAAGGTTGCGGATAATCCCGCTGCGGGAATCTCTTGGTACCAAGCTGCAGAATATTGCAACTGGCTTAGTGAGCAGGAAAAAATCCCCCAATCCCAATGGTGTTATCTGCCTAATGAGAAGGGGTATTATGCAGTGGGAATGCGCCCTGCTAATGATTTTCTCAAGAAAAAAGGTTACCGTTTACCTACCGAGGCCGAGTGGGAATTTTGTGCTAGGGCAGGTACGAAAACACCTTGGTTCTTTGGCTTCGATGGTTCACAAATTGATCAATTCGCTTACTGTCAAATTAATTCCAATAACCATTTATGGCCTGTCGGGCAATTGAAACCCAATGATCTAGGATTTTTTGATATTGCAGGAAATCTCTACCAATGGACTCAGGATATTTTGCAGCCTTATAGTGATGCCTCAATCGTTGAAGATTCAAAGGTCGATTTGCGGGTTGTTGATGATTTGTCCACTAGAGTATTACGAGGTGGTGCGTTTTACTACCCCAAAGATATTTTGCGCTCTGCTCATCGAGGCGGTTTAAAACCTGATCAATCCAGCGATGGTAGTGGTTTTAGAATTGCCAAAACTTTATCTTAGTGGTTTTAAAATTGCTGAAACAAATATTAGGCTGCAACTTTGGTTGTTGCATTGCTTGGTACAAATTTTGATATTTGATCAAGCATACCTTGCTCAAAATTTTTCTGGTTGAAGGTTAGTGCAAATTTGCGTGCAGCATGACTGTTGTAGAAATTCTTTTCTTTATCAAATTCTTCGACGGCATTGGTCATGCATTCAACAGATGGTTCTGCAAAGAATAATCCGGTAGCTTCATTGCTTGATTCGCGGCCAATGATTGTTTCAGTTGCACCACCTTTTCCCAGAGCTATGACTGGGGTTCCGCACGCTTGCGCTTCGACCGGAACAATTCCGAAATCTTCGAACCCAGGAAAGAGCAAGGCGCTGCATCGTTGCATATGGTCGCGGATGGAGGCATCCGTCTGCCAGCCAAGGAAATGCGTTTGCGGGCCTGCCAGTGAGCGCAGCCTTTTTTCGTCTTGCCCGGTACCTATGATAACCAGTTTTTTTCCCAAGGCTTTACATGATTCAATTGCAAGATCAATACGCTTATAGGGAGCGAAAGCAGAAACCACGAGATAAAAATCTTCGCGTTGTACATCTGCAGGCACATAAAAATCAGTGTCAACAGGAGGATACACCACTGAGCTTTCTCGTGAATAACAATCCCGTATTCTGCTTTCAATTGTTTTGCTGATCGCAATAAAATGGGTCACTCGCTCAGAAGTTTTTTTGTCCCATTCCCGTATGTGGTTTAGCACCGGCGCAGCCAACCTCTTTTTCATGCTAGGCTTTTCGCCTGTTCCAAAGTAATCATCCCGCAAGTGCCATGCATATCTTACAGGCGTAAAACAATAACATAAATGTGGCACGCCCTTGGGTGGGATAACACCTTTCGCAACACAATGGCTTAGGCTGACAACAAGATCGCAATCTGGAATTTTAATTGATTCGATGGCACTGGGCATGAAAGGTAGTAGATACCGATAGTAGTTATGAACGCCCGGAAGTTTTCCGAGCCAGGATGTTTGAGGTTTTAAATTTTCGATCGTGGGGCTGAGTGTGCCTTTTTTGTGAAGCAGTGTGTACAATTTCGCATCGGGAAATAGGTTGCATAACGACTCGAGGCATTTTTCCCCACCCCGCATTCCCGTTAGCCAGTCATGAACAAAAACGATTCGTGGTTTCAACATTGCACCTATTATCCCCGCAAAATTAAAAGTCGGTGCAAGTGTACTTGGGGTCTGTTTTTTAAGCTAGACGAAGATCTTTTACGGTGGGAAGGGGGTAGCGAATCTTGCCTAAACTTCCATTTTTGGTTTGAAAATTAGCGAGAGTTATCTGCTCAGCAATAACTTATTTGCCTGTTTTACCAAGGCTTTTCATGTACGCAAATAGATCTGCGATTTCTTGGTCTTTCGCCTCATCCAGCAAGCCTGCAGGCATAATCGATTTTTGCGTTTGTTGCCTAAGGGATATCTCGTTTCCAGATAGTCGTTGAGGTTCGCCTGTAGATGTTTGCAAAAGCACTCCATCTGCGGATTCGTAAACCACCAGACCCAAAATAATCTTACCTTTGGTTGTGGTGTATGCAATTGCGCGATAACGATTGGGCACGTCCTTGTCTGGATGGACGATCGCATTTAAAAGATCAAACCGGGAAAACCTTTGTGTAACTCCTTCGAGTGCTGGCCCCAATGCCTGAGATCCCGAATGGCATGATGCGCATTTAAGTTGAGTGAAGGTTTTCTTTCCTTTTGAAATATCGCCTTCATCCCATTTGATTTTATCGAAGCGGGTTTTCCATTGGTCCAGACTGATCCCCCCCGACATAGTCAAAGATGTTAAAAGTTTTGCATCATTGGCTTTGGCCCAAGTAATCCATTCTTGCATTTGGTTAGTGGCAGGTGCAGTGGTCCAGTTCTTACGTAAAAGAGAAAACACCTGATCCTGAAGAGGCTTGTATTTTGGTTCACTGGGAAGGTTTGGAAGTTTTTGCGCCAGAAGTAAATACTCGGCTTCGCCTAGGGGCGCAAGCTTATCTAGGGCAAGAAGAATGTCAGGCAGATCATCATTCGAGATTTGGCGTAGAATAGTTGTAAACTTTTGTAGATCTTCCCTATCAGGATTTTTGGCAAGAATCTTGATTAGTATTTCGTCCAATCCATGCTCGCCCCAGAGCACTCTTATTGCTGGAAACGATTCTTCTGGGGGTAGCAATTCCAAAACTCGCACGGATTGCGAATTCCAAGCTAGATCTGGTTTTGCTTGCATCTTTGTTGCGAATTTCTTGGCAGCATTCTTTTTCGCTTCTTTCATCTCCCCCAAATAAATTGCATGATCGGGGAACCCGAAGTCATCTGAATTCGCCACCAAATTGCTGAAATCCTTGTTGTTTTTGCAAAGATCTGCGAAAATCTCTTGCAACCTTAAAGGCCAGTTCCTGTCTCGCTTCATGCTCTTAAAGTCCAGTTCTGCCCCAAGATTTAACATCGCCTTGATGGCCTTTGGTTTTTGTTCCTCTGAAAAGGATAATCCGGTTTGTGCGATAGATGCCAGAAGATGAATTTTTCTCACGGGGTCATTTGAATAACTTAACTGATCAAGAAGTGAGCTTAAGATTTTTTCGTCCTTAAATTTCATCAGGCCAAAGGTTCGTTCTAATTCGAAATCAAGACCTGAGTCGCCGGACGGATAAGAAAGAGCAAGTAACTTCGTTTGTTTTAATGTTGGAGTCCACGATTCTTTAAGTTGTTTTATCGAATACCCTTCGCGGTAATTGCCTCGCTGCGAAATATTGGGAAGCTCACCCATTGCCATTTGCATGATTCGAACAGAATCAAGCCTTGTTGCAAACGAAGCTTTCTTATTCGTAATGTTTTCAAATGCAATTATTCCAGCTTTAGAAGGCTGCGATTTTACCTGTGCTAGCCCCAAGGTGTTAGCAGCAATGGTATTGCTAGGAATAATATTTGCCACTTCGTGTGTTTCAATCAACTTAGTGGTTGCATATCTGATGAAACGATCAGGATGATCAGCGTTGGCAGAAAAAATCTTATTAATGGACTCTGGGGTTAGGGCAGTTTCGAAACGGAGGAACTCAATCGCTTTTCTTCGTTCCAAAAGATTTGCAGAAGATGTTGCTGTTATTAAAGCTTTTTCAGGGTTAATGATTTGAACTTTATAGGGTAGGGCGCTTGCAGAAATAGGATTTGTTTTGTGTTTGATGCGAAAAACAGAACCTTTGGTGCCTCGCCCTCCAATGCAAATAAATAATTCTCCAGTAATGGGGTTCATATCGACCGCTGTGGGGGCAAACCCAGAGCTGCCTTTGGGCTCAAGAAAAACTTCTGCATTGGTGCTATAGGAAGAATCTTTGGGTTGAAGTTCGCAAGTAAGAATTCTGCCAAAGGTCCAATCTAATATAAATAGAGCTCCTTGATACTTTGGCGGATAGTGAGTTCCCTTGTAACAAAGTACTCCAGTGGGCGAACCTCTGCCTGCAGTTGCAATAGGAGGAATGATATCAATATGCGATGGAGGCGAGCGCCAGGTTTCTGAATGCTGAGGATTCCACCAGCCATATCTTCCCCCTGATACCAAATGATATATTCTTGTTGGTTCATACCAAGGAAGTGCGATGCAGCGTTCATTATCCGAATCAAAGGTAAAAAGTTCGCCATCGAGATTGAAATCAAAACAGTACGGGTTACGAAGTCCGTCAACAAAGACTTCTGTCTTTTTGTTTTCTGGATTGTATTTGATCACAGTGCCAGCGATGGGCTTCTTTACAGGCGAAGAATCCTTCATTGCAAATGCAGAATTGATACCAGTGTTATTGCCACACAGGATGTATATCAATCCATCGGGCCCCCTTTTGACTGCGTGGGCTTCGTGCTCTCCACCCGTTTTAAAAGATAGGTGTTTTACCCCCGGCCCCGCTGCGGTTATGCCATCATCAGCAATGGGAATTGACCATAGTCCTTGATTCCCTGTGTACCATAGGAGGTTTTTTTCAAAGAGAAGTCCGGTGGCACCATCGATGGGGGCTGTGCCAAAATCTTTGTAAGTGTCCGCTTTCCCATCGTTATTTGAGTCAATAAGAATGCGAAAGCATCCCTTGCCCGATACCATGACATCGCCTTTGGGGCTTATTGATAAACAATAAATATCACTTGCCAAAGAGTCATCCGCATAGGGAAGGATTTCGAACCCTGCAGGCATCTTCACTTCGGGAAGTTGATTTGATATTTGCGATGATGTAAATAATACCAATGCAAAATAGGCTAATAGGTTCATGGGTCAAGCACGCAGCGAAATCCCGTGTGAGAAAGACCAGTATCTTCCGCACCATGCATTCTTAAACCAACCCGGTATCGAACGCAATAGTTGGTGCTGCAAAGAAAAGAGCCACCCCTTTGTACCCGAACCTTTGCTTCGTTCCCATGCGGATCGATAGGCGAGGCAGGTCCCTTAGGATTTAGCAAGGGTATTTTTAATGCCTCTGAATCTAAGCCACGATATAAAAGTGAATAAGCATCAGGCCTGTACCAGTCTGCGCACCATTCCCACACATTGCCACTGACATCGTAAAGCCCGTATCCGTTTGGTGCAAAACTCTTAACCGGCGCTGTGCCACCAAACCCATCGGTTTTGTCATCCCGGTTAGGGAAGGGGCCTTGCCAAATGTTGGCCCTGGGTTTGCCTTCAAATGGTGATTCGGGGCCCCATGCATAAGGCTGGCGTTCTAAACCACCTCTTGCAGCATATTCCCACTCTGCTTCTGTAGGTAATCTTTTTCCTGCCCATTTGCAATATGCTGCAGCGTCTTCCCATGCTACATAAACCACAGGGTGGTTTTCTCGACCTTTGTAGTTGCTATCTTTTCCTTCAGGGTTTTTCCAACAAACACCTTCTTTGTATTTCCACCATTGATTGCATTCGGAGCAATCCACAACTTCTTGTATGGGTGGGGAAAAAACGCCCGCTCCAGGAACTAATTTTTCCGGGGGCACATCAGGAAACTCTTTCGGGTCTAATGGCCTTTCAGCAATAGTCTTATACCCAGTTGCATCAACAAACTTCTGATACTGAGAGTTGGTAACTTCGGTTTTATCGATGTAAAACCCTTGAAGTCTGACCTTATGAACCGGCAAAGCATCGGCATATTTTTCACGGTCGGAATCATCGCCCATGAAAAATTCCCCAGGGGGTATCCACGCCATTCCTTCGGGGACCTTAGGTGATAATAGGACCCAAAATATGATGCCAATTCCTACGATTCCAGAAATGATGCTAACTATTCGAAAGCTTGGATTGCCAAATAAGCCACTATCTTTTTTCACTTCAATTTTATTCATGATATTTTCTTATCTGGGCGGTTAAGTTCATTCCATTTGAAAAATGCTGTATTATAGTTGTTTCTAAGGTTACCATTATAATTGTATCGGTTTTTTCAATCCCTTGAATCATTTTCGCAATCAAACTGCAAATTATATAAGCTATTTTTGTGCTTTTAAGTATAATCATCATTGTAACTTTGTTGAAGTAGAAATACCAATCGCCCTTGGGCATTTCTTTAATGATGTTGCGTAGATTTTTAATATCGGGGGCCAACTAGTTTTGAACCTGACTACCGATTTTAATGAAAACCAAGATTCGATTGTCACTCGCAAAGTGCTTGTGGTTGATGATTCTCCTGTCGACAGACACTTAGTCGGCGGGTTAGTTAATTCTCAGCCTGGTTGGCAGGTGTTCTTCTCTTCCAACGGCAGCGAAGCTCTCGAATTTCTTAAAAACTCCAACCCTGATGTAATTCTTACTGATCTTTTCATGCCTGATATGGATGGGGTCGAGTTGGTTCAAAAAATCCGCAAGGATTTTTCTAAAATCCCAATTATTCTAATGACTGCCCATGGGAACGAAGAACTTGCAGTGCGGGTTTTGCGCGCTGGTGCCGCAAGTTATGTACCTAAAAAATTGCTCGCCAATGAATTGCACGCAACTTTAAATGAAGTGATTAGCAGTTTACGCAACGAGAAAAGCATTCAAATTGTTAATAATGCCCTCGTTTGTCATGAATTTCATTTCGTATTGGAAACTGATATTGCTCATGTTTCGCCAATGGTTAGCCATGTCGAACACCTTGTTGGCCAGTTTAATTTTTGCGAACCCAATTCTATGATGCTTATTGGGGTCGCCCTGCATGAAGCGCTTACCAATGCCATGCTGCATGGCAACCTAGAATTAGATTCCAAATTGCGGGACGATGACGAGATTTATTTTTACACCCTTGCAGATGAGCGAAAAAAACAAAAGCCCTATGCGGGGCGTAAAGTCATGTTTGGTGCCAGAATTTCCAAGGAAGAGATTCGCTTTACCATTGCTGATGAAGGCCCAGGATTTAATCCCTCAAACCTGCCCAACCCTTTTGAACCTGAAAACCTTGATAAAGTTACAGGCCGTGGAATGCTATTGATCCGAACTTTCATGGATCATGTCGAGCATAATGAACACGGTAATCAAATCACCATGATTAAAAAACTTAAGGCTAGCTAGCTTTTTGCTTTTTGAACCGGTTTGCTTGTGAAGTAAGTGTCCCACTTCTTCAATGCAATTGTACGGTTTTCTTGTGTCGTAAAGCCCAGCATATATGGGTTAAAAAAAAGAGCTTGATTGTCTCGAGCAAAACTGAATCCGTAATCTTTGTGCGATTGCCCACTCATGTGTACTAGCATTGCAAGGGCTACATCTCGAACTTGAGTGCTTCCTTTTTGCTGGTTGGGCAGTTGGAAGTTTCCTACCACTGTTTCGTCGCTCAAGAAATTTCGCAGTAATCCAGAATCTTCTGCTGTTCCCATTTTCCCTAGAAGGGTCAAAGCCACGGTCCTTGTGTAAACAGGCATTGTTTTTTCGGATGCTGCCCTTCGTGCCAATTGTAGGCCTTCGGTCATGTTCATGTTTTGCGAAAGGTGCAGGTGTTGAGAGATGATGTTAGGGTCTGTTTGCTGCAGCATCCAGGTTCCAAGTAGTTTTCTAAAGGGGCTGGTGCCCTTTGATGCACTGATTGCATCTCTTGCAGAAGGTTGGTAAAGTAGGTTCGTAATATTGTTTACAGCTTCCGGAGGCAATTCCATGTTGGGCATGGTTGCAGCAAACAGCACCGATCCAATATCGCCTATTTCAAGATTTATGGTTTTGCCTGCAACTGGGCTGAAAATGCTGTTATGAAGCCATTGCGCTTTTTCGGAAATTATGACCTTACTTATGATTTTGTCGTTTTCAACTTCATCCATCAAGCTTGGGTCGGCTTTATAAATTTTCCCGTAAAGAGCCCTTGAGGATGTGCTTTTTCCAACAAGTTTTTCAAACCTCTCCCAACCGGGAAGCACAGTATTTTTACTTCCGTCTACATCTTCCAGAAATGCCTGTAACTTTGTTTTCTTTTCTGATTCGCTAATTAATGAAATCAATATTCGTGATCTGCGCACCACTTCGTAGTCTGAATGAGTCAGCCCGTTTTCCAAGGCTGGCATGGATCGATTGCCCTGCCTTAGAATCAATTCGCTTGCTTGTTCGCGCGATACAAAAGAGTCAGAACCAAGTTGTTTTACCAGTTCCCGGATTTGAAGCTCGTTTAGTTCTAGGGGCTTGTCAGCACCTATTCCTAAAACGCTTGCAATTACGAAAATGCCAGCTAACTTAACTCTTCTTGAAATCATGGGTCTTGCCTACTAAACCATGTGCAAATTTCTAAGCTTTTAAGTTAAACTAGCTTGACCCATATCGCAACCTAAACCGGGTAAACTTTTGCCCAGGTGCGTTAAACATTAACGGTTAAGCAGGCCATATCGACAAAAGAATGCCCTGTTACTATCCTAGAGACGTATTCGAACCGATTTAATGAAAGGCTTATTCATGCTTGATAAAACTTTATGCCTGAAACGAAGACAGACTTTCCTCGACTCGATGGATAATCCCAAAAGCCCACTCGTGCTCGCAGATCCCGCGCACCTTACCTGGCTTTCAGGCTTTTATGTCGATCCTTTTAGCCTTGGTTCAGGCTTTGGGGGCATATTGGTTATTAATCCAGATGCTAGTTGCGTTATTTTCTACGATACCCGACTGCCCGATTCCGTTAGCCTTTGTGTTGCTGATGATATTGTTGCTGTCAATTGGTACGATGGTATCACGCACCCCAAAACAACAAGAGCTCTTTCATTGCTGCCTGAAGTGGAAAAGCGATTTCCAGGCGCCTTTATTCACGATCGAATTGATACAAGCCAAGGTGTTGAAATTCAT
>Ga0255092_1000683_pt1 | contig 12249 bp, 7 predicted proteins | sample Colum_Yuk_RepC_8_2_FD_188454 | JGI IMG/M metagenome (GOLD analysis project Ga0255092, IMG submission 188454) | Freshwater microbial communities from Columbia River, Oregon, United States - Colum_Yuk_RepC_8d | ecosystem: Environmental > Aquatic > Freshwater > River | place: USA: Oregon | collected...
CCCCCCACCCGCCGCCACTTTTTGCGCCGTGCCCATGAAGTCCATTTGCTCCCTGTTTGCGGTGCTCGCGCTTTCCACGTTCACTGTGCTCGCGGGGGACCCGGAAAAGGCCGTCGTCCAGATTTTCACCTTCAGCCAGGGCGCGGACTGGGACGAGCCGTGGAAATTTGAACAACTCCGCCGCAGCAGCGGCACGGGTTTCATCATCAAGGGCCGGCGCATCATGACCAACGCCCACGTCGTGAGCTGGGCGCGGCAGCTCATGGTGAAACGCTACCAGGACCCGCGGCCCTATCTCGCGCGCGTCGTGTTCGTGGGACACGACTGCGATCTGGCGCTGCTGGAGGTCGAGGATTCGCAGTTCTACAACGGCGTCGATCCGTTGGAGTTTGGGACACTGCCGAAGGTCCGTTCCACTGTCGTCACCTACGGTTATCCGGCGGGTGGTGAGCAGATTTCCTATACGCGGGGCGTCGTGTCGCGCATCGAACTCCAGACCTACGCGCATATTGGCAACCGCTCTTTGCTCGGCGTGCAGACGGATGCGGCCATCAACCCCGGCAACTCCGGCGGGCCGGTCATCCAGGACGACAAGGTCATCGGCGTGGCCTTTCAGGGAATGCCTGGCCTGGAGAACGCCGGCTTTTTCATTCCGCCGCCGGTTATCCAGCACTTTCTCGACGACATTCAGGACGGCAAATACGATGGCTTCCCCAGCGCTGGCATCCGCACCGCGCCGCTGCAAAACGCCGCCTATCGCCGCAAGCTCAAGCTGCCTGACAACGACCAGGGCGTGCGCGTGGACTCCATCATTCCCGGCACGCCGGCTGAAAAGGTGCTGCGGCCTGACGATGTGGTGTTGCAGGTCGGCAAATACCCCGTCGGCAGCGACGGCTCCATCGTCTATGAGGGCAACCGCATGGCGCTGGCGATGGCGGTGCAGGAGGCGCAGCACGGCCAGAGCATGCCGATGAAAATCTGGCGTGATGCGAAGGAGCAGATCGTTGCCGTGCCCGTGGAAGTGAGCGCCACCGACAAGGTGCTCGGCAACCAATACGACGTGCCACCACGCTACTTCGTGTATGCCGGGCTGGTCTTCACGCCGCTGAGTTTGGATTACCTGAAGACCTTCGGACGCGGCTGGTCGGACACCGCTGGGGCCGAGTTGACCTATGAACTTTTCTACCGCCGCCACGAATCGCCCAAGACCGTGCGCACCGAACCAATCGTGCTGTCCACGGTGCTGGCTGACGAAGTGAACGCGAACCTGCGCACCCGGGGCCGCGCGCTGGTGGACAAGATTAACGGCGTGCGCATCGAGCGCTTAGAGGACGTGATTCGTGCGTTCGAGCAACCTGCCAACGGCCAGCATGTCATCGAGTTCCTGCCGAAGAACACCTTCGAGTGCCTCGAACGTGAAAGTGCCGACAAGGCGAACGCGAACATACTCAAGACGTATGGCATCCAGCGGGATCGGCGGCTGTGAAGGCGGTGCCACGCGAGAACCCGCCCAACCAATGACCAAGCGATTTTCCCCCATGCACCTGCTGCTCCTTTCCTTTTTCCTGCTGGCCTCAACGGCGCTGTTGCCCGCCGCCCCCGCCTCCGACTGGGAGAACTCCCTCGTTTATCTCGAAGTCACACGCAAGACTTACGAGGTCTTCCAACCGTGGACGCCCAAGTCGCGCACGGTGCAGAAAAACGGCCTCATCATCGGTGCGCGGGAAATTCTCACGACGGCGGAGGAGCTTTCCGACCGCACACTTGTCCGCGTGCAGAAGGGCGGGCGCGGCAAGTGGTGGAATGCCGAGGTCACTTGGATTGACTATCACGCCAACCTCGCGGTGCTCACCGCAGCAGACGCCACGCTCTGGCAGGGGTTGAAACCGGCGGCGTTCACCACCGGCAAGTTGCCCAAGGAGGGCCTGCAAATTGTGCGCTGGCGTTCCGGCAACCTCGAAACACGCAAGGCTGAGTTCAACCAGTTCCTCGTCGAAGACGCCCGGCTCTCGTTCATCCAGCACCTCCAACTCGAAGCCAGCACCGAGATGCAGGGCGTGGGCTGGGCCGAACCGTTGGTGGTGAACGGCAAAGTCGCCGGGCTCGCGACCGGACAGGGCGGCAATAATGCGCGGTTCCTCCCCGCGTCCTTCATCGAGCCGATTCTCAGCGCGCGCAAGGCCGGCAAGTATCCCGGCCTCGGCTACTTTCCGTTTACTTGGACGCCGGTGGAAAACCCTTCGACCTTCAAGTTCTTGAAACTTCCCGGCGATCCACGCGGCGCGCTGGTGGTTGATGTGCCTGCGGCCCCTGTCCTTGAAGCGAACCTCAAGCCCCGCGACCTGATTCTCTCCGTGGACGGCTTCGACGTGGACAACCAGGGCTATTACAAGGACCCCGACTACGGGCAGCTCATCGTCGAGAACCTCGGCTCGCGCCGGAAGTTCGCCGGCGACGTGGTGAAGTTGAAAGTCTGGCGCGACGGCGCGCAGTTGAACCTGCACTACCGGCTGCCCAAGCTGGACTACTCGGTGAAGCTGCTCGCGGAGCAAACCTTCGATCAAGCCCCGGAATTCCTCATTGCCGGCGGACTGGTCTTTCAACCCTTGAACATCCCATTGCTGCGCGGTTTCGGCGATGACTGGAAGCGCCGCGCCCCGTTCCGCCTCACTTATTTCGCAGGGGAAGCCCCCAGCGCCACGCGTTCCGGCTTGGTGGTTCTCAGCAGCGTGCTGCCCGACCCCTATGTGCTCGGCTATCAGGACGCGCGTCTGCTCGTGGTGGACGCCATCAACGGCCAGAAGATCAGCCGCCTGGCAGACGTGCAGGCCGCGCTGCAAAAGCCGCAGGATGGTTTCCACACCGTCGAGTTCCTGCGTGGCGACAACCTCCGCCGCATCGTCCTCGACGCTGGCATGATGGATGAGGCGACCAAGCGCATTTTGGAGCGTTATCGCATTCCGGCGGCCAGTCACGTCGAGGCGAAGTGAAGTCCTTGTCCTTGGTGTGATGCAGCTCAAACAATCTCCAACCCTATGAACATCCGACAACTCCTCCTGGGCACGCTTGCCCTGACCGCCGCACTCACCACTCGCGCCGCAGATGCGCCGAAACTTCCCGCTGGCTACAAGCTCCTTTACGAGCAGACCTTTACCAAGCCAGATGCGCTGAAGGACTTTGTGTTCACCGATCCGTCCGCGTGGCGGCTGGCGAAGGAGAAGGACAAGCCCGCACTGGAGCTGCACAAGCAGAGCGCCTACAAGCCCGAGCACCGCTCGCCGCTGAACATCGCGCTCATCGCGGACAAGGTCTTCGGCGACTTCGTGCTGGAGGTCGAGCTGCTCTCGACGAAGAAGCCCTACGGCCACCAGGACATGTGCCTCTTCTTCGGATTTACCGGGCCGATGGGCTACTACTACAACCACATCGCCGTGGCCGCCGACCCGAACGCGCACAATGTCTTCATCGTGAACAACGCGCCGAGGAAGAACTTCGCGAAGGAAACCACCAAGGGCATCACCTGGGGCGAGCGCGAGTGGCACAAAATCCGCGCCGAGCGCGACACCCAGGCTGGCACCTACAAGGTCTTCTTCGACGATTTCTCCAAACCCATCATGCTCGCGGAAGACAAAACCTTCTTGAAGGGGCACATCGGTTTCGGCTCCTTCGATGACGTGGGCATGGTGACGAGCATTAAGATTTGGGGACCAAGCGCGGAAGCGAAACGGGCGGACTTCTTCAAGAAGGCGGAGTAACTCGTCAGCTTGTTCACGGGCATTCAACTCAACATTTACCTGTCATGCAACGCATCCTCCGAGACCAAGCCCGCAAGTTCGCGCTCGACTGGCGCGAGGAACCGCAGCTCCGCGTCCAGCCGGGCGAGGCGTTTGAAATTGAGACGTGGGATGCCTCCAGCGGCTTTTTCAAGAGCGAGGCGGACAAGGCCATCCCCGCCAACCGCCCGGGCTTCGACCGCATCCCGGCGATGGCGAATCCAGTCGGCGGGCCGGTGTATGTCGAGGGCGCTGAGCGGGGTGACACGCTCGTGGTCCACATCGAGGACATTCTGGTCGCGGATTATTCGTGGATTGCCATCGGGCCGAGGCGCGGACCGTTGGGTGAGTCCACCCGTTGGCCGGAGTTGAGCGGGGAATACACGACCAAGATTCTTCGCCACACGCCCGGCCCGAGCGGCACGATGCGCGATGGGACGGTGCATTTCAGCGATCGCATTTCTTGGCCGGTCACGCCGTTCATCGGCACGCTGGGCACCGCGCCGGACCGCGAGGTTTGCACGAGCATTGACGGGCAGGGCGAGTGGGGCGGCAATCTCGACATCCGCGACGTGGCGGTGGGGAACAAGATTTACCTGCCGGTGCATCACGCTGGCGCGCGGTTTTACCTCGGCGATGTTCACGCCAGCCAGGGCGACACGGAGTTCACCGGCACGGCGGCGGAGACGTGCTCGACGGTGCGGCTGCGATTCGAGGTGCTGAAGGGAAAGAAGCTCCCGTGGATGCGCATCGAGAAGCCCGACGCGCTCATCGCCCTCCACGCCGCCAAGCCGCTGGAGGAAGCGGTGAAGACGGCGACGTTCCACCTGATGGACTGGCTCATCCGCGAGCATAACTTTACGCCGTCGGATGCCTACTGCCTCGTGAGCACCTGCCCGGACTTCCGCGTCAACGTGTATCAGATGTGCAACATCGGGAAGCTGAACTACGTGGCGGGGGCGGAGATTCCGAAGAGGTATCTGTAGCCGCGAAAGGGCGCAGAGGTCACAAAGAGGAAGCGAAGGGGCAAACGTCCAACGCTCAACCTCCAACTTTCAACGTCCAGTAGGCGGACGCGCACGAGTTGAACGTTGAGCGTTGGAAGTTTGACGTTGAAAGTTTCCCCTCTGCGTTCTTTGCGCCCTTTCGCGGCAAAAGGCTCCGTCAACTCCGCTTCGCCATCACCGTGCGGGCCTTTTCCAGGATCTTCCGTTCCTTCTCGGTCAGGCTGTGGATACCGTGGGCGGAAATCTTGTCGAGGATGGGGTCCACTTCCTTGCTGATGAAATCCTCGGAAAGTGGTTCCTCCTCCTTGGCAGGTCGGCGCAATTCAAAGCCGGCCATGCTGGACGCCCGGCTGGCCTTGCTAGGCTGGCGCGCGAACCAGGTTTCCCAGGGCAGCGGCACGTAGTCGCGGTGCCAGCCCCATTGGATGAACTTCATCCCCATGAGCAGCCCGCCGAGATGCGCCGCGTGGGCAGCACACCCGCCACGCCCGCTGGGAACCACCGTGAAAAACGCCTCCACCCCCACGTAGATCCAAAACAGCGTGCGGGCCTTGATGGGCAGGACGAAATTCCACCGAATCTCGGAATCCGATTCCAGCCAGGCGAAGACGGCGAACAGGCCGGACACCCCGGCCGAAGCGCCATACACCACCTGGCCGAAGTGGTTGGGGAAGAGCAGCATCAATCCGCCCTGGAGGAGGCCGCCGGCCAAGCCGGTGAACAGGTAGGCGATCAGGAAGCGCTTCTTGCCCAGCGCAAACTCCACCCAGCGTCCGATGAACCAGAGCCCGAGGACATTGCCCAGCACGTGCCAGAAATTCAGATGGAGGAACTGAAACGTGAGCAGTTGCCAGACATGGCCCGCCTTCAGTCCCGGGGTGGTCATGGCCAGCCACGCCTCCGCGCTGGTCTTCAGATAGACATCATTGATGCACTGGAGCGCGAAGCAGACGACGAGCGCGATGAGGAGCTTGACGGACCAGGGCAATGGTTCACGGCGTGAGCCTTCGCGCATGTAATCCCGGTCGTCGAGCACGGCGCGCAACCTAATGGCGGCTTCCGCGCATTTCAACGGAGGATTTCCAATTCCAAATTGCCCGCCCGATGGCAAGACAAAGCCAGCCCTGGCCAAGGCTGGTGGAGTGCGGCAGGAAGGCGGCTCCTAGGTTCGCCCCATGAGTTTTAGAGCGGTTCAGCTTTTCCCGCCCCGGTCTGCGAGTGGTTCCCGCAGAGCGGCGGGTCGGCGACCACGGAACCCCAACCCGCCGCCTCGCGCGGCAACGAAAGGTGAGCTATGAAGATCAAACCTGCCAGCGGTGGAGTGGTGGTGGAGCTCGGTGCCCGGGAGTCCGGCCTGCCAGGACGCAGCGCCCTCTCGCCCTTCAGCATCCAGAAAATACTCGTGCCGGTGGACTTCTCAGATTGCTCGCGCAAGGCCCTGCGCTATGCGATTCCGTTCGCCAAGCAGTTTGGGGCCAGCCTGACGCTGCTCTTTGTCACCCAGATCAACTACGCCGTCGGGGAGTTTGGCGTGATTGACTCGCCGTTGATGGAGGGCCAAGTGCGCGAGGCGGCGGAGAAGGCGATGGAGAAGCTGTTGCATGAGGAAGTGGGCGACACCGTGCCTGCGACCAAACAAACGCGCATCGGCCGGCCCGCCTCGGAGATCGCGGCGGCGGCGAAGGAACTGGATGTTGACCTCATCATCATCTCCACCCACGGCCATACCGGTATCAAGCATGTCCTGCTGGGCAGTGTGACGGAGAACGTCGCCCGGCTGGCCCCGTGTCCGGTGCTGGTCGTGCGTGAGGAGGAGCATGAATTCCTTCGGGGTTGATCAACCAAGACCGTGCTATGGACACCATCGTAGTTGAGCCTGTTCGGGCGTTGCCCGCCGCACGGCGCGCGGTTCGCAGCCCGGGTCCAGGCTTCGGGGCACCTCGCAACTTTCTGGGCAACCGTTTTGTGTATGTGGTGCTGTCCCCCCGCTCGCGCGGCCTGGCGGTGGGGGTGAACCTCAACCCGGATCGTGAGTGCAACTTTGACTGTGTTTACTGCGAGGTGGACCGGCGGAACGGACCCGTGGCCACGGCGCTCGACGTGGATGTGATGGGGGAAGAGCTGGGGCGGACGCTGGCCTTGGTGCGTTCCGGGGGGCTGGCGGCGGTGCCGGCCTTCCAGGGTGTGCCTCCAGATCTGCTCCGCTTGCAGCAGGTCAACCTGAGCGGTGATGGCGAGCCGACCATAGCACCCGCTTTTCTGGACGCAGTCCACGCCGTGCTGCACGTGCGGGCCCGGTGCAGCCCGCCGTTTTTCAAAATCGTGCTGCTCACCAATGCCACCGGGCTGAACCGGCCGGCGGTGGCCGAGGGCATCCGTTGCCTGACCAGTCAGGATGAGGTCTGGGCCAAGCTCGACGGCGGCACCCAGGCCTACTCGGAGCAGGTGAACCGGACCAAAGTGCCGTTGGCCGAGGTGCTGAACAACATCTTGGCCTTGGCCCGCAAGCGGCCGGTCATCATTCAAAGTATGTTCCCGTTGTTGGATGGCAAGGAGCCTCCCGAGTCGGAGATTCGAGAGTTTGCCAGCCGGCTGAAGGAGTTGAGACTGGCCGGAGCCGTCCTGCCGTTGGTGCAGATTTACTCAGCGACCCGGCCAATGGCCAATTCCGCCTGCGGTCACCTGCCATTGAGCAGCTTGGCCCGGATCGCCCGGGTGGTTCGCGAGATGACCGGCCTGCGGGCGGAAGTCTTTTAGAGCGAGCTGCCGGAACCGTTAGCGACGGCCGTCATACCAGATGGGGCAGGCGTCGCGCTGGCTGAGGGAGCGTCCCAGTGTCAACGCCGCCTTCACCATGAACCGCAGGTGTTCCCAAGGTGTGTAGAGATGTGCCTTGCGGCCGGACGTGAGCAACGGATGACGACGAAGAATCAGCATCGGCCGCAGGCCACGGTTCCGGGCGAGCTGGTTGAGCCGCTGGCTTAAATCAATTTCCTCGGAGGCGTAAAGCGCCTGGTTGAATCCGCCCACGGTGCGAAATGCCTCCGCGTTCACAAAAATGAAGGAACCTGCCGCCCAATGACACCAGCGGCTTACCGCAGTCCAGCCATGCAGGAAGGGCTGCGCCCACCAAGGTGCATCCGTCAGCCGCAGGGTGCTCCCTCCCGCGAGGTGCTGTCCGGCCCGCACCGTTTCCAGCACGTCCGCAAACAGTTCCCGGTTGGGCTGCGAGTCGGCGTCCACGAAGATGAGCCAGTCACCGGTGGCTGCCGCCGCGCCGGAATTGCGCGCCCGGGCGATTTGGTTCACCGGCTCGAAGACCACCCTGGCCCCGGCGCTGCGGGCGATTTCCGCCGTTCGATCCGAGGAGTTGTTGTCGCATACCACCACCTCGCTGTCCCACGCATAGGCGGTGAACGCCGCGCGGGCCTGGTTCACCGCCGCCAACGTGGCGGGCAGCAGTTTCTCCTCGTTGAAGGCGGGGATGACGATGGAGACGCGCATGCGTGGATGGTAGCGCACTTGGGGCGGGCCGCCTACTCCGGTCCTTGGAAACCGTCCCTGTTGGCCCAATCTTTCGGCTTTCCCCAACCCGCAACCGTCGTATGTTCCCCGGCGCGGCAAAACGCGCCGCTCCCTATTTATGACTGAAAACAACTCCGCCACCTCGGCTGCTCCCGCCGCCAAGAAGTCCGGCTTGATCAAGAAACTGGCCGTCGCCGCCCTTGTGCTGGGCGCGCTGGTCGTGGTCGCTTATTTTCTGGTGACCAGTGCCATGTTCCAGAAAGGCGTCGTCCTGCCGCGCGTGGCCAAGGCGCTGGGGGCGGACCTCACGGTGGAGGATACGGAGATCAGCCCGTTTTCCAGCGTGGTGCTGCACGGGGTGAAGCTCCAGGTGCCCGGCAGCGACCCAATCTTCACGGCGAAGGAAATCCGCGCCCGCTACAGCCTGATGGACATCATTGGCGGCAAAATGACCGTCGAGGAGGCCGCCGTCAGCGGCGCGACCATCAACGTGGTGCAGAACCCCGATGGCACGTTCAACTTCACCCCCATCGTCAAGGCCACGGAATCGAAGGAGCCCAAGCCCGCCAAGCCCGCCGCCACGTCGCCTTCCGCCCCGCCCCAGCTCAACATCAAGTCCATCAGCGTGAAGGACTCCACCATCCGGTTCACCAAGACGGAGAAGTCCGGAGCCCGGTTGCTCGCCGAACTGGCTGGCGTGAACGTCACCGCCGCCAACATCCAGAACGGGCAACCGCTCAAGCTCACGCTGGGCACCGACCTCAAGTTCGAGCAGTCCGCTTCCGCCAGTGCCGCGCCGGACGCCCTCGCGGCGAAGCTCAGCTCCACCTTCGACATCGGCCTCCAAGCCGACCTGATGCCGCAGGGCGTGAAGGGCGCGTTGCGTCTCGATGTGTCGCAGGCACTGGGAGCGTTCGCCGACGGCAAGGGGCTCGCCACCACCCTCGACCTCGACCTCACGATGAAGGAGATCAAGCAGCTCGCCCTCCGGGTGGCGCGCGGCCAGCAAACGCTGGCCACCATCTCCGCCAGCGGTCCGCTCGACGTGATGAAGCAGGAAGGCCGCGTGAGGCTCGACATCGCCGGCCTCGACAAGAACGTGTTGAACCTCGTCGGGGCGAAGCTCGGCATGGATTTTGGCAACACCAGCATCTCCCTCGCGAACGAAATCACCCTGGCCAAAGCCGGCAAGGCTATTACCGCCGTCGGCCAGTTCGCTGCGAACAACTTTGGCGTCACGCAGCAGGGACAGGCCACGCCGCCGCTGGACTTGAAGCTCACTTACAATGTCGCCGTGGATCTGGCCGGCCAGTCCGCAGTGGTGCAGGCCTTCAACTTCGGCGCGCTCCGCAACCAGCAGCCGCTCATCGCCGCCGCGCTCTCCAAGCCCCTCGCCGTCGCTTGGAACACCAACGCCGCCAACAATGTCGGCGACTCCGAGTTCTCGCTGAATGTCACCGGCTTGAACCTGGCCGACTGGCGGCCGTTCATCGGCAAGATCGCGCCCGACGGCCGCGTGGATGTCGCCTTGCAGGTGGCCGCGCAGAACATGGGCAAGAAGCTGGGCGTGAACCTGACCGCGAATGTCGCCGGTCTCACCGCGTTCGCCGGCACGAACCAGTTCAGCCAGCTTGGGGCCACCGTCTCGCTGAAGGCGGCCGTCGATGACTTCAAGCAGGTGAACCTTGAACTGCTCGACGCGAAGACCACCCAGCAGGGCCAGCCGCTCGCCAATATCATGGCCTCGGGCCAGCTCGATGCCGGCACCATGAATGCCAATCTCGGCGTCTCCCTCGCCGCGTCGCTCACGCGGGCCGCCTCGCTGGTCTCCGTGCCCGGGGTGAAGGTCGCGGGCGGCCAGATCAGCTTCGCTGGCCGCGTCGCGCAACAGGTGGCCATCGCGAACAAGCTGACCAACACGACGCAAACCCTCACCGGCAAGCTGAACCTCACCGACTTCACCGGTGGTTACGAGTATCACGTTCGTGAGTTCAAACCCACTGCGCCGTTTGCTGTCGGGATGAAGGAGGCCGCGATTGGCCATTACAAGAAATATGCCTTCGACCGGCTCACTACCACGGTGGACGTGGACGCTGATTTTCTGAACAGCGCGCAGGCCGTGGTGCGCAAGCTCGCCGTGGCCTTGTCCCACGCCGGCCAGCCCGCCGGCACCGTGGAGGTCGCGGCGAACTACGACTTGAAGAAGTCCGCGGGCACCGCCTCGGTGAAGGTCGCGAACCTGAACGAAAACTTGCTCCGTCCCGTGCTCGCGCCCTCGCTGGGTGACATCAAGCTGCTGGGCGGCAGCATCAACCTCACGCTGGACGCGAACCACAACCCCGCCGCCGAGTCGCTCGTGAAGGCCGATGTGCAAGTGGCCCGCCTCCACCTCGCCGACGCCAAGGGTTCCGTGCCCAACGTGCCCCTGGACTTGCGCGTGCTCACCGAGGCCAGCCTGCGCCAGCCCGCCAAGGACCAGATGCTGGTCACGCTGAAGCAACTGGCTGGAACCCTCAGCGCGAACGGCCGCCCCGGCGGCACCTTCGAGGTGGCGGGCAACTTTGATTCCAAGGCGCTCGCCGGAGCCGCGACCGTGAAGCTCACCGACTTCAACGAGGCCCTGCTCGGACCGGTGCTCGCCTCCGCGCTCGGCGACAAGAAGCTCGTCTCCGTCGCCATCAACGCCAATGCCAACGCCAAGTTCGCGGCGAAGGGCGAGAGCGCCTTGACTGCGGATCTGTCCGTCGCGCGTTTCCTCATGACCGATCCGAAGAACACCCTGCCCACCGTGCCGATGGACCTGCGCGTGGCGGTGGATGGCTCCTTCTCCCAGCCGGCCACGAACCAGATGCTCATCGCCGTGCGCAAACTTGCCGGCAACATCGCGCAGGGCGCGGCCAGCGGCGGCAACTTCGACGTGACCGGTAACTTCGACACGAAGAAGGGCGGCCAGTTCACGCTCAAGCTCGCCGACCTGAACCAGAACGCGCTCAAGCCCTTTATCGGCACGGCGCTCGGCGACAAGCAGCTCCAGACCGTCTCCATCAACGCCAACGCCAGCGGGAAGTTCGACCTCGCGGGCGACTCCGCCGTGAAGGCCGATGTGACCGTGGACAAGCTGCTCGTCCGCGATCCGAAAGGCACCCTGCCCGAGTCGCCGCTGTTTCTCCAAGTGGTGCTCGATGGTGGCATGGCCAAGCAGGTGGTGGATGTGAAGCAGCTCATGCTCGCGCTCTCCCCCACGCCGCGCGGCAAGAACCAGCTCGTGGTCACGGGCCGCGCCGACCTCTCGAACACGAACGCCTATCAGGCGAACTTCAAGGTCGCTGCCGAGTCGCTGGACGTGACGCCGTTCTACGACCTGTTCGACAGCGCCCAAAAGAAGGCCGAGGCCGCACAGCCTGCGCCCGCCCCGCAGCCCGCCTCGAACGTCGAGCCGCCGGCGATGAAGCTGCCGCTCCGCCAGACCTCGCTGGACGTGAACATCGGCAAGTTCTTCCTGCGCGAAATCGCCGTCTCGAACATCGTCGTTGCCGCCAAGGTGGACAACAACCGTGTGACGGTGAAGCCGTTGGCGCTGGTGATGAACGGCGCGGGCATCAACGCGGCAGTGGACGCCAACCTCGGCGTGCCGGGCTACATCTATGATCTTGCGCTGGCCACCGACCGCATCCAGTTGGAGCCGCTGGTGACGACCTTTGCCGCCGCGATCCCGCAGGGGGCCATCAAGGGCGAGGCCGTGGCGAAGATTGCGATTCGCGGCGCGGGCATCACGGGTGAGAATTTGCAGAAGAATTTGCAGGGCAACGTGAACTTCAGCGTGACCAACGGCATCATCCAACTGAGCCAGCTTGGCGGCGAGCCGAAGACGGCCATGGCCAAGTTCTTGAAGACGCTCACCTCCGGCGTGCTGGCCTACATCGGGCCGATCGTGGGCATCCCGG
>Ga0255092_1000693_pt1 | contig 12155 bp, 8 predicted proteins | sample Colum_Yuk_RepC_8_2_FD_188454 | JGI IMG/M metagenome (GOLD analysis project Ga0255092, IMG submission 188454) | Freshwater microbial communities from Columbia River, Oregon, United States - Colum_Yuk_RepC_8d | ecosystem: Environmental > Aquatic > Freshwater > River | place: USA: Oregon | collected...
AGCCTATCTTGTCAGAAATTCTACCGGTAAAAGGTTGCCAAATTCCCCACATTAAATTTTGAAAAGCAAGACCCATTGCAAACACTTCTCTGCCCCACTCATTCTTTTCGCTAATAGGAATTAAAAATATTCCAAAGGAGTGTCTAATCCCAAATGCAAGGGCAAGTAGAATAGAACCTGCAATAAGTACAAATATTGGTTGTTTAAATTTATCTAACACTTGAAACATTGTTATTAACTAATAACATTATTTGAAAAATAATAAATTTATATAATGAGTAATAAAGTATTTAAAATTTTATTTGGTTTATTAGTTATCTCAGCAATAGCAATGCTAACCTATTATCGAGGAATAGACCCCACTCCTTTTAACAGTGATTTATTTTTCTGGGCTTTATTGTTTGGATCGATTGCTGCATTAATCGATGGTAGTTTAGGAATGGCTTATGGTGTGACAGGTACAGCTTTTTTATTAGGCTACGGAATCTCTCCTGTTAAAGCGGTCGCTTATATTCATATAGCTGAAATTTTTGTCTCAGGATCGTCAGGATTAAATCACTGGAAAATTGGAAATGTTGATACAAAATTATTTAAAAAACTTCTGATACCTGGGATCGTTGGGGCAATTCTTGGAGCTTTAGTAATAACTAAAGTTAAAATTCCCTATTTATCAATCGTAATTTCTATTTATTTATTCTTCATGGGAATATTTCTAATTGCAAAAGCCTATTCAAAAATAAAATTACAATTTAAACAAAAAAATTCAGCTGTTATTCCTCTTGCGGTAACCGGTGGATTTGTGGATGGCGCTGGTGGAGGTGGCTGGGGTCCTGTTGTTACAACAAGTTTATTAGGTGGAAAAATGTTGCCAAAAAAAGTTATTGGAACTGTTAATGCTTCCGAATTTTTTATTAATTTAGCATCAGCAACTACTTTTGTATTTTTAGTTAAAATTACAGACTGGGAAGCGTTAGCTGGGCTTATAATTGGTGGTTTTTTAATAGCTCCTTACGCTGCAAAAGCTACCTCAAAAATGAGTATTAAAATGATTTTAACAGTTGTTGGCTGTCTTATTATAATAATAAGTTTACGAAAAATTATTCCGCTATTTATATAATTTTATAACAAATAATTGCAACAATCGTAGGTCCCAAAGCGGATAAAAACAAATACAAAGGACTAACGATACCTCCAGAGAATTTTTTATTTAAAATTGAATAACCTGCAGGGTTAGGAGCGTTTGCAATTACAGTTAATCCTCCACCAGTAATTGCTCCTGCTGCAATTGCGTACTTGAATTGGTCTGAAAGGCCATCAACAAGCGAGGCTAAATAAGTAAGAGCAGCATTATCTGTAACAGCTGTTAAGGCTGTTGCAACATAGTAAATCTGATCTGGGGTTAATTTAGCAAGAACTGTTTGAAGCCACCATTTTTGTTGTCCTCCTAAAACCACTAATCCTGCTAAAAATAACGAAACTAGAAAAGCTTGATTAATAATCAGCTTATCTTGATATTGATTAAAGGCATTTACAACCGCTAAAAATATTAAAAAAATTCCAAGAAAAATTATTAAATCATGAACAAAAAAGATTACTCCTAAAAGTAAAATTAAATGTAGAATCAAAACAAAAGACGGAATTTTAATTGTTTTAATCTTAGATTCTCCTAATTTAGTAAGTTCATTTCTAAAAAGAAAAGTAAGAATTATACTATTTACAAAAACGGCAAGTGCAGTCCTCCACGCAAAAGTATTAATCATGAAATTTAAATCCCAATTCCATTTAGCAGCAACCATAAGAATGGGAGGCGCAGCAAATGGTGTCATAGCTCCACCTATGCTTACATTTACAAATAAAGTTCCAATGATTCCATATTTAAATTTATTTGAAATTTTTTTTGAGTAAAAATGATCTCTTAAAATTAATGCCCCCAAAGTCATTGCTGCAGGCTCTGTTATAAATGAACCCAACAAAGGCACAAAAGACATTGTAATTAAAAAAAGACTTAAAGATTTATTAACAGGTAACAATGCTGATATTTTTTTAACACAAGATAATGAAAAATCTAAAATCGGCTTACTAGCTGCTATTACCATTATTACAAAAACAAATAATGGCTCAACATAACTTTGGTTATTTAAATAATTAACTGTTTCAGTTTTTCCTAGTAAAAAGAATATAGTTAAAACTAAAATTATAGCCCAAAATCCAAAAACAATTTCAACCTCTCCCAACATATCAAAAATATTATGATGCCTTGGAAATTTCTGAGCTAGAGATTTAAAAAATTTTACAGAAAATGTATGAAGAATTGCTACAACAAATATTATTAAAGCTATACTTTGAACTAACGTAGGGCTCATAAAATATATTTAACCTAATCTACAAAAAATACTATCTTATAGACGAAATGGATTTGTAATTTTTAATAACTTTTTAAAAACTTAGTGAAAAACTTCTATTTTGAGTAATTTTAGAGGAGGGGGATTTTTAAAGTGCTAACCAGAAGTTAGCACTTTAAAAAAAAATGCTTACTTCTTAGCCGGAGCTAGAACAGCAGAAGCGGCGTTGATTGATTTAACGCAATCAGCTTCTTTTTTAGCTGCTAGTGCATCACCAGCTGCTTTTCTAAGATCACCAGCTTTTTTAGTTGCTGCTGCATCTAATTTTGCTGTTTTTACTGCTGCATCGTAACCTTTGATTAAATCAGCGCAAGATTTAGCTTGAGCATTTGCAAAAGATACGAATAAGAACATACTTACGATTGTTGCTAGTATAGTTTTCATTTGTTTTACTTGTTGTTAAGTTAATTAGGGGCGAAACTATTTAATTTAGGCTTTCCTGTAAATGTTTTTTTGACAAGGAAAAGCCTTCATTCTTAATAAAGATTCTTAAATACCCAAGTAAATCAACGATTTTTAAACAAACTACATACCTGGCCTATGTGTAGTTCTGTTAGTTAAGAATTTATCTTAAATTTATAAGAATCGATTTATTTTTTGGCTCTTATGCTTGCTTGGGCAGCAGATAATCTTGCAATTGGAACTCTATATGGAGAACAAGAGACATAATGCAATCCGGCTCTATGGCAAAAATCTATAGAATCTGGATCTCCACCATGCTCACCACAAATTCCAAGTTTGATATTTTTTTTTGCTTCCAGTCCTCGTGAACATGCAAGTTTTATAAGCTCACCTACTCCATCTTGATCAATACTTACAAATGGATCAATTTTGAATATTTTATTTTCAACATAATCATCTAAAAATTTACCAGAGTCGTCTCTGGATATGCCAAGTGTAGTCTGTGTTAAATCGTTTGTTCCAAAACTAAAAAAGTCCGCATGTTTTGCAATATTATTTGCATTAAGAGCAGCTCTTGGAAGCTCAATCATAGTGCCTACTAAATAATCTACTTTAAAATTATTCTTTTTTTGAATTTCTTGCGCAATACGATCAACTAATTCTCTTAAAATTTCAATTTCTCTTTCTGTTGCAACAAGTGGAATCATAATTTCCGGAATGACAGCTTCAACTTTTTGTTTTTGTAATTCATATAAAGCTTCAAAAATTGCTCGACATTGCATTTCGTAAATTTCAGGAAAAGAAATTGCTAGACGACAACCTCTGTGACCCAGCATAGGATTTTCTTCATGCAAATAATTAATTCTATTTTTAATTTCACTTGAATGAATTTTTAAAGATTTCGCTACAATATCTATTTCTTTTTCAGTTTTTGGTAAAAATTCATGCAAAGGAGGATCTAACAGTCTAACTGTAACAGGTAGACCTTTCATGATTGTAAAAATTTCGACAAAATCTTTTCTTTGAAATGGTAAAATTTTATCTAAGGCTTTTAGACGATCTTCTTTAGTTTTTGAAAGGATCATCTGTCTTACATATAAAATTCTTTCTTCATCAAAAAACATATGCTCTGTTCTACAAAGTCCAATTCCTTCAGCACCAAATCCTCTAGCAGTTCGAGAGTCTAATGGGGTTTCGGCGTTTGCTCTAATTTTTAAAGTTCTAACTTCATCGGCCCATTTCATCATCTCAGAAAAATCTCCTGAGATGTCTGGGTTAATTGTCTTAACTTCTCCAAGCATTACTTCGCCTGTTGAACCATCGATTGTAATAATGTCGCCCTCTTTTACTTCAGCGTTGTCTACTTTGAAAAGTTTAGCTGCATAATCTATTTTTATAACTCCAGCGCCTGAAACGCAGGGTCTTCCCATTCCTCTTGCAACAACAGCGGCATGGCTTGTCATTCCTCCTCTGCAAGTTAAAATTCCAACAGCAGCGTGCATTCCGTGAATATCTTCTGGAGATGTTTCAACTCGAACTAAAATAGTATTTTGATTATTAGCCTTCATTTGCTCGGCATCGTCTGCATTAAAAGTAACTTTTCCGGTTGCAGCACCTGGTGATGCTGGAAGTCCTTTTGCTATTATATTTTTTTTAGCTTTTGGATCTAAAGTTGGATGAAGAAGTGTATCTAAAATTTTTGGATCAATTCTAAGTAATGCCTCATCTTTTGTGATCAATTTTTCACTAACCATATCTACTGCAATCTTAATTGAAGCTTTTGCAGTTCTTTTCCCTGACCTTGTCTGTAACATCCAAAGCTTTTTATTCTCAATGGTAAATTCAATATCCTGCATATCACGGTAGTGAGTCTCTAATTTTTTATAAATTTTTGTAAGTTCAGCGAATGCTTCTGGCATTGTCTCCTCTAATGATAAATCCTCAGAAGATGACTCTAATCTTTCTTTTTTAGTAATATTTCTTGGAGTTCGAATTCCTGCAACAACATCTTCTCCTTGTGCATTAATTAAATATTCTCCATAAAAACTATTTTCTCCTGTGGACGGGTTTCTGGTAAATGCAACGCCCGTTGCACAATCATTGCCCATATTACCAAACACCATAGATTGAATATTGACTGCTGTGCCCCACTCTTCAGGAATATTATTTAATCTTCTGTATGTTTTTGCTCTTTGATTTTGCCAAGATTGAAATACGGCACTTATTGCTCCCCATAATTGTTCATGGGAATCTTGAGGGAAATCTTTTTTTGTATTTTTCTTTACAATATCTTTATAATTGCCAACAATTGTTTTCCAATCTTCAGCTTTAAGATCTGTGTCTGACAATACACCTTTTGTTAGTTTATAATTATCAAGCAAATCCTCAAAATTATGATGATCTACTTCAAGGACAACGTTGCTATACATTTGAATAAAGCGTCTGTAGCTATCATAAGCAAATGTTTCGTTATTAGTTTTTTTAATTAATCCTAAAACAGTTTTGTCGTTCAGTCCTAAATTTAAAACAGTATCCATCATTCCGGGCATAGACACTCTTGCGCCTGATCTAACTGATACTAATAAAGGATTGTTAACATCGCCAAAATTTTTTCCTAAAATTTTTTCAATATTTTTTATGGCGTCTTCTACTTGAATTTTAAGATCGGCAGGATATTTTTGATTATTTTTATAAAACTCAGTGCAAACTTCTGTTGTAATTGTAAATCCCGGAGGAACAGGAAGGCCTAATTTTCCCATCTCCGCAAGGTTTGCACCTTTTCCACCTAAAAGAGGTTTTTGCGAGACAGTTCCTTCGCAATTTGAACTATTAAACTGATAAACCCACTTTGGCATTTTTAAACCTCAAATTTTGAAAAGTCAGCAAAGCTATCAAAAGTTTTACACAATAGAAATAATAACTCTAATCTGTTCTTTTTAATTTGTTCGTTTTCATCATTAACTTTTACGTTATCAAAAAACTTATCAACAAAACCTTTTGTGCCAGCTAGCAAACCCATCGTCTGTTCTACCGTTCGTAATCGTGCAGGAGTTGTATAATGTTCTCTAATTTCATTTATTTTTTCAAATAAAAAATTCTCTTCGTTATGTTTAAATAAAACAATTTCGGGATCTCCAAAAAGTTCTTGTTTAAGATCTTTTTTTGATTGCTCTAAGATATTTGCACATCTTTTGTACACTGCAATAACATTTAGCCCATCATTACTTTTTACTACTTTGTTTAAATTTTTAATTTTAGTAAACAATGAATAATAATCATCGGATCTACTATTAAATAAAACAGATTCAATAACATCAGGTCTAACTTTTTGATCTTTAAGTAAGTTTTTAAAACGATCTGAAATGAAAACCAAAATCTCCTCAGCAAACTTAGGGTTTTGTATATTCACTCTTTGCGTAAGATATGAGTTTTTTGAGTTATTAATTAACTCTTTTAATGAAATAGAAATTCTATTTTCTATTAATATTCTAAGAATACCAAGTGCTGATCTTCTTAGCGCGTAAGGATCTTTTGAGCTTGTTGGCTTTTCATTGATACCGAAGAATCCAACTAAATTATCAATCTTATCAGAAAGAGCGACTGCAATTGAAATTTTTTCTTTTGGCACTCTATCTTCTGGTCCAATCGGTAAATAATGATCTGAGATTGCATTTGCGATTTGTAAGCTAAAACCTTGCTCTACTGCAAAATACTTTCCTAACACACCCTGAAGCTCTGGATATTCTCCTACTAAATCTGAAACTAAATCTGCTTTACAAATTGAAGCTGCTATTTCTGCATCATCTTTTTTACAATTAATAAAATCTGCAATTAATGATGCTAAAACTCTTATTCTTTGCGTTTTATCATGAAGCGAACCAAGACTTTGATAAAAAGTGATTCCCTTAAGTTTATTTACTTGTTTTACTAGATTTTGACTTTTATTTTTTTCCCAGAAAAATTTTGCATCTGATAAACGTGCGGCAAGAACTCTTTCATTCCCTTTTATAATTTTATTTGTAATATCTTCTTTATTTGCAACGACAATAAAATTATTAATTAACTTATGATTGTTAGTAGAGCGCATTGGGAAATATCTTTGATGATGCTGCATTGTTAAAATGAGAAGCTCTTCTGGTAATTTTAAAAAATCTTTTAAAAATGATCCTTTTAGAACAATTGGATCCTCAACAAGATTAATGACTTGCTTAAGTAATTTATTATTAATTTCTAATTCACAATCATTCTTTTTAAGAAACGATTGAATATTTTTAGTAATTAATTTTTCTCTCTCTGCGTTATCAAAGGTAATTCTTTTATCAGTTAATATTTTTTTAAAATGACTATAATCTTTTATAACAACTGCTTTATCATCTAATGGACCATCCACATAAGTGACATTTGTTGATGTTAAATGAAAAAAATTAAATGAAATAGTTTGTTTATCAAATAAACATAAAATTGATTTTAAAGGTCTGCCCCAAGAAAGATCATGATTGCCCCAACGCATTTTTTTTCGCCATTGCAGGCCATTTAAAAAATGAGGAATATTTTTCTTAATTTCCTCAATAACTGGAGTTTCTTTTTTTTGTGTTTTTGCAAAAATAAACTTTCCTTTGTCTGTGTCTTCTTCATAAATATCTTTTGGATCTAAATTATTTGATTTAACAAAACCTTGCACAGCTTGTTCTGGTGCTCCAACTTTTGGACCTCTTAAAACTTTGGCTTCAGTTTTGATATTTGTTGGTAAATTACTATAATAAAAAATTAATCTTTTTGGAGTTGAGTAGATTTCACTTACGACTTTTTTAAAACCATTCTTTTCAAAAAAAGATGTAAAATTTGCACTAATATTACTCTTTGCGTCTTCTTGTAGTGTGGGTGGTATTTCTTCAGAATATAATTCTAATAATAAGTCAGACATTAGTCAGGGTTCTTTAACCAAACTTCTGCTGTGCTTTTAACAAGTGTTCTAATTTTGTTAATAAATCCAGCTCTTTCTGTCACGGATATAACTCCTCTTGCATCTAAAGTATTAAAGATATGACTGGCTTTTAAACACTGATCATAGGCAGGAAGTGCTAAATTTTTAGATAATATATTCTGACACTCGCTCTCTGCCATCGCAAAAGATTTTAGAAGATTGTCTGTGTTTGCAAATTCAAAATTGTATGCTGAAAATTCTTTTTCATTACGTTTATAAACATCGCCATATTTAACCCCTTCATTATTCCATCTAATGTCGAATACACTGTCTACTCCTTGAATGAACATTGTAATTCTCTCAAGACCATAAGTAATTTCTGCTGAAACTGGTTTACATTCAAACCCTGCCATTTGTTGAAAGTAAGTAAATTGAGTAATCTCCATTCCATCGCACCAAACTTCCCATCCAAGTCCTGATGCTCCTAATGTCGGACTTTCCCAATCATCTTCTACAAAACGAATATCATGCTCTTTATAATTTATTCCAAGCGCACTTAAACTTCTAAGATAAAGGCTTTGAACATTCTCTGGCGATGGTTTGATTAAAACTTGAAATTGATAATAATGTTGAAGTCTGTTTGGATTATCTCCATAACGTCCATCCGTTGGTCTTCTTGAGGGTTGAACATAAGCTGCTTTCCAAGGTTTAGGTCCTAGAGATCTTAATGTTGTTGCGGGATGAAAAGTACCAGCTCCAACTTCCATGTCATAAGGCTGCATCACAACACAACCATAATCAGACCAAAATTTTTGTAATTTAAATATAACTTCCTGAAAAGATAAATCTTGAGGTTTGGATTTATTTTTAGTTATAACTTTTTTTTTTGTTATAACTTTTTTTTTATTTAATTTCTTTTTAGCCACCATTTTTATAAGCCATATTTGTTCCAGATCGATCTTACTTCCAGTTCATTTATAACTTCTGAGTACGATCCTGGTAGTTGTGAGGAAAGTTTTCTTTTTAGCCAACTTTGCGCTGCTTCAAATTTTTTAACTTTAAGGTCTTTACCAAATTTTTCTTTTAAAATTTCTTGTAAAGTTCCAACTCCATCAATTAAACCAAGTTGTAATGATTTTTTTCCAGACCAAAACTCCCCAGAGAACAACATTGAATAATTTTCAGATTTTAATTTATTTTTTCTACTATTCTTCACTAAATTAATGAACTCTTCATGCAAATCTTTTTGCAAAGATTTTAGCTTTTCTACATCTTCTTTTTTTTCTTCTAAAAATGGATCTAAAATACTTTTACTTTCACCAGCAGTATGTACTCTTCTTTCTACGCCAATTTTTTTTATTAAGTCTTGAAATCCAAATGCTGAGTAAATAACTCCAATAGATCCAACAATTGAATTAGCGTTTGCGTAAATTTCATCTCCTGCGCACATCAACATATATCCACCTGAAGCAGCCACATCTTCAGCATAAGTAATTACTTTTACTTTTTTCTCTTCCGCTTGTGATCGAATAAGATCATACAAAAGATTAGACTGAACTGGTGATCCTCCAGGAGAATTAATGGATATAACTACTGCCTTAATATTCTTTAAAGCAAAGGCTTTTTTAATAATATCTGTTTGAGAGGAGTAGCTCATGCCTTGGCTAAATCTGCCTACATTGCCTATAACTCCATTTAATCTGATTAGGGAAACCGTTGGTTTTGATTTAAAAAAAGAAAACATATTTATTCATACCTATTAAACGTTTATTATCAGTATTCCAGAATAAAAATTTAATAAAACTTTATATTTATTAATGCTACAAACGCCTCGTGAAAAATAATATCGTACAACTAGAAAAATTTCAGAAAAAAAATCCTTACGATTCTCTAAAGGAAATATTTAATAACGACTTAGATAAAGCAGAAGAATTTACTAAATCAAAATTATCAAGCGAAGTAGATCTAATTGGAAAAATGGCCCTATATCAATTAGGCTCTGGGGGAAAAAGATTAAGATCTATACTTACTTTAGCAAGCTCAAAAATTTCAGAATATAAAGGAGAGCATAATATTCATTTAGCTGCATGTGTTGAGCTTATTCATAGCGCAACTTTACTACATGACGATGTTATTGATAACAGCTCCGTAAGAAGAGGTAAAAAAACTTCGAATGTTATTTGGGGAAATCAAACCTCTATATTAGTTGGAGACTATTTCTTGAGCAGATGTTTTGAAATTATGGTTGATGTCGGCTCTTTAGAAGTTTTAAAATTACTATCAAATGTGTCTGCAGAAATTGCTCAAGGTGAGGTACTTCAGCTTCAGCACAAAAACGAAGTAGATATTACTGAACAGGTTTATTTAAATATTATAACGCAAAAAACAGCTTCATTATTTGGTGCCGCAATGAAAGTGGGTGGTTGTCTTGCAAATAAATCTGAAAATGAAAAAAAAGCATTACAATCATGTGGAGTAAACCTTGGTATCGTATTCCAAATCAGTGATGATATTTTAGATTACAATTCTACCAAAGTATTTGGAAAAGATATCGGTAATGATTTTTATGAAGGCAAAATTACTTTACCAATAATTATCTTGTTCCAAAAATCAAATGAAACTGAACGTGAACAAATTAAGAAATATTTTACTCAAGAAACAAGAACTGAAGAAGAGTTAAATAAAATTTTATCATTAATGCAAAAGTACGATGTAATTACTATTTGCAAAAAAAGAGCAGAGCATTTTTCAAATATATCTGCTGACTCTTTAAATATATTTAAAGATTCTGATATTAAAAAAAATCTTCAAGAACTATCTTTTTATTTAATTAATAGGTCGAATTAAGAATATAAATGGTGCTATTTAAATATAGCGCAAACGTCGACCAGGCAAAATAAGGAAGCATTAGCAAAACGGAAGGTTTGCTATATTTTGAATATAAAACCATCAGATATAAAATAAAAAAAATAATGATCGAGATTATAAAGCTCGCAAGAAAAATTTGCTTATAATAGAAAAATACATAACTCCAACTTGCATTAATTAATAAATGAATAAAATAAATTGCTAAAATTTTATTTGAATGTTTGCTTTTTTTATAAGCAAGCCAAACTGCAACTGACATCATTACATAAAGCAATGTCCACACTGGTCCAAAAATCCAATTAGGAGGATTAAATGCTGGCTTTACTAAATTATAATACCAAGGATCTAATGCTGCCCTTGTTACAAATCCTGCTGGAAAAGTTATAAAAAAAGTTGCTGCAACAATTGCAAATAAACTTAAGTAGCCTTGTGATTTCGATTTAGATTTTTCCATTATTAACTAGTTGCTTTAACGTAAAACAATGCAAGCGCCGCCAATATATGTCCGTAATAAGTTAAGTTTGTGAAAACTCTTAATATAAATTTATGATCATCTTTTATTTTAAGATAATCGCAAAGAACATTGCCTGGATTATAAAGTAACTCTAATTTCAAATAACTAGCTTTGTTTTGTAACTATTAAGAGGTCTATTGCTCACGAATCCCATATTCTTTTATCCAATGTTAAAAGTCAATTTTACTAACCTTAGCAGGTTTAATCATATGAAAAACAAAAGTTTTACTGACCTTATAATTGCACACAAGAATGATATATCTAATTTAATTAAGTATTTAAAAATATGAAATTAGGTTTTATTGGTGTTGGAAAAATTGCAACTTCAGTTGTTGAGGGAATTTTTAAAGCAAAAATAAACATTAAAGAAATAATTCTTTCACCTAAAAATAAAAATAACGCAAGAATCTTAAAAAAAAAATTTTCAAGAATTAAAATCGCAAAATCCAATCAAGAAGTAATAGATAAATCTAATTGGATTGTTCTGTCGGTTACTCCAAAAGTTGGAAAACAAATATTAGAAAAATTAAAATTTAAAGCCAGTCACACAGTTTTAAATTTTATCTCCACCATCCATAATCAACAATTAAAAAGCGTCATATCACCAGCTAAAAAGATATTTAAAATCGCACCTCTTCCTATGATTAAACATAATCTAGGTCCTATTATTGTTTATCCAAAAAATAAAGTAATTGAGGGTTTCTTTAACAAACTTGGAAAAGTCATTGCAACAAGTAATGAAAAAGAAAATAAAAAATTATGGGTGATGACTTCATTTATGGCAACCTATTTTGAAATATTTAATACCGCACATAAATGGTTTTTAAGAAAAGGAATTAACAAAAATAAATCTATGGAATATCTAAGTCATTTATTTAAAGCTCTAAATAATGAAACTATAAAAAATCCAAATTATTCTATGGATAAAATGATTAAAGAATTTCAAACTAAGGGCGGTATTAATGAAGAGCTTTTAAACAAAGCAAAAAAATCTGGAGTATTTAAAAATTTAAATAAAGGTTTTGATAAAATTTATAACCGAGTA
>Ga0255092_1000698_pt1 | contig 12112 bp, 8 predicted proteins | sample Colum_Yuk_RepC_8_2_FD_188454 | JGI IMG/M metagenome (GOLD analysis project Ga0255092, IMG submission 188454) | Freshwater microbial communities from Columbia River, Oregon, United States - Colum_Yuk_RepC_8d | ecosystem: Environmental > Aquatic > Freshwater > River | place: USA: Oregon | collected...
GCGCCGAGGATCAGATTGCAGCCCTCGGCGGCAAAGGCGCGGGCGGCGGCCGCACCGAATCCGCTGGAGGCACCGGTGATGAGAACCCACTTGTTGGCAAGACGTGATGACATAGGCATGGATGTTAGTTAAACGCGGGCAGTTCTAGCCGTCGTCCGCGCGGGCGCAAAGCAAAAAGGCCGGCTCGACATTCCTCCAGCCGGCTTCTACACGTCGCGCGTGCATGATTGGTCCTCATTCCTGCTGGCGGCGGTGGCGGTGCTGTTCATCGGCCTGTCCAAGGCCGGGTTTGGCGGCGGGCTGGGCATGTTGACCACGCCGCTATGCGTGCTGGCGTTTGGTCCGAAGGACGCCATTGGCATCCTGCTGCCCCTGCTGTGTGCGGGCGATGCCTTCAGCCTCTATCACTATTGGGGCAAGTGGGAGCGCAAGAATCTGAAGTTCCTGCTGCCGGGCGTGGTGGTGGGCGTGGTCATCGGTGTGCAGCTCATCGGGCGCTTCTCTGCGCGGGAGCTGAATGTGTGCATCGGCGTGCTCGCGGTGGCCTTCGTGGTATTCCAGCTCACCAAGGAGCGGATTTTTGCGGCCGAGGGAGCCTTCGCCCCCAACCATGCGTTTGGCGTGCCGTGCGGCATCGGGGCGGGCATCACCAGCACGTTTGCGCATGGGGCCGGGCCGGTGGTGAGCGTCTTCCTGATTCCCCAGCAAATGCCCAAGGAACGCTACGTGGCCACCACGGTGCTGATGTTCACCTGCATCAACTGGATCAAGATGCCGTTCTTCATGGTGGACCGGGCGATGGTGGATCTGCCGGTGCTCGCCCCCAAGGCTATCATCAACCTTGCCACGCTGCAGCAGAGCCTGGTGTTTCTTCCGTTCATCCCGGTCGGGGTCTGGCTGGGCGTTTGGTTGAACCGCAAGTTCTCCGAGAAAACCTTCATGAAGGTGGTCTATGTGATGACCTTTGTGACCGGCGTGCAGCTCATCACCGGCTTCAATCCGGCGAAATGGCTGCGATAGGAACTGACCGGTTGGACCAATTCCCGACTGCCGAATGCCACAAGGTGAAGTGGCTTTCCGGCAGTGAGGAAAACAAAGGCGACATTTTCTCCACCGTGCCTATTGACGGACGGGGAGCGGGTTTGTAGCTTCGCCGCGCTTTCGAGTTCCAAAGTAGCTCAATGGTAGAGCACCCGGCTGTTAACCGGGTGGTTGTAGGTTCGAGTCCTACCTTTGGAGCCATCTTCAGTTTCCCGCCTTCGGTAGTTTGATCGAGCCCCAGCACCCCTGCCTTGTAAGCGCGAGCTGGTGTTCTGACCAGGGCAGGTCAGAGCTTCTCTCGCCCGCCGTAGCCGGTTTCGAGATCGTGCCAGTAGGTGATGTCGTCCTCGTGCTGTTCCCAGCAAAGGAAGACTTCACGGTTGGCTTGAATGGCCGGGAAGTCCACCAGCCCGCGCTCCAGATCCTTGATCTGGATTTCCCGCTGATTGAATTCCTCAAGGAGCTCCTTGAAGGCGCTCAGGTTGCGTATCCACTGGTTCACCTTGCCGCCTCCGAAGTCATCGCCCTGGCTGAGGTGGGCCTCGGTGCTTTGCTCGTAGGAGGCCAGATCGCGGCGAAGACGTTGAAGCTGGTGCAGCCAGAGACGGATCTGAGGGAGCAGTGCCCGGGCCTCGGCAAGCGTGTAGTGTTTGCGGAAGCGCCACGCCATGCGCTTAGGGGCTGGGTTGTGACGCGGCCTTGAGCTTTTGCTGGATGGCCTCGCTGGGCTCAATGGTCAAGGCGTGCTTCCACTGGTCCCGGGCCTTGTCGTGCTGCTTGAGCGCGGCGTAGATGTCGCCGAGATGGTCGTGCAGGGTGGCGTCGGGCTCCTTCTGATACTTGAGGGCCTTGAGCTGGTATTCGAGAGCTTCGGCGGGCTGGTTCAGCTTGAAGAGAACCCAGGCCATGCTGTCGAGGAAGGCGGCGTTCTCCGGCTCCAGTTTCAGCGCCTTGGCGATCATGACGCGGGCCTCGGAAAGGTTCTCACCGCGTTCGGCCCACATGTAACCGAGATAATTGAGGGCCTCGGCAAAGTCAGGCGCCAGTTTCAGGGATTCCCGGAAATAAAACTCGGCCTGCTTGAAGTCCTTGTGCCGCTCGTAAGCGGTGCCCACTTGAAAGTAGAAAAGCGGGGTGAGCCGCTCCGGCTCATCCCGGCGGGCCAGAAGTTCGGCTGCGGTCAGATGCTTGATGCTCGCCGCGTGGTCTTTAAGGCGGCCATGGGCCAGGCCGGAATAAAACTCGAGCAGGAAGTTGTTTTTGAACTTGGCCCGGGCCTTTTCGAGAATCTTCAAGCCTTCTGCGGGCTTGTCCTTGCTGATGTAAACGCCCGCCAGATCGTAATAGACCGGCTCGAAGTCCTGCTTGGCACCCTCGTTCAGTTGGATGGTCCGCTGGTAGTATTCTGCAGCCTTGTCCCAGTCCCGTTGCTCGGCGGCGATGGCTCCGAGGAAATAGTGCGCCAACGGGTTGGTGGGCTGCTCGCGGACCAGCGCGTCGAGCTGGGTCTGCGCGGCCTTGAGATCGTTGGCCTTCAGGTAGAGTTCGACAATGCGGTTGCGCAGCAGCGCCTGGTTCGGGAAGCGTTCCAGCAACTTCACGTAAAGCTCGGCGGAGCGCTTGTATTCGCCGGCGAAGCTGAGGAGTTCCGCGAGCCGGAAGATCAGGCTTTGGGACTTGGGCTGAAGCTTGATGACCGTGTCCAGCACGGACATGAGCTTGGGTTTGACCAGCTCGAAGTCTCGCGGCTGGCTGGCTACATGGCTGCGGTAGGCTTCGCCCAGTTCGAGGAGAAGGGGCAGCTCAGGAGAGGGCAGGGCGGCGGCCTCATCCAGCACCATGAGCGCTTCCTTGGGCCGCTTGGTCTGGAGGTAAATCTGCGCGAGGTTCTGGTAGCCGATCAGGGCGCGGGGCAGCTTGGTGATCGCTTTGCGGCTCGAAGCGATGGCCTGATCGTGCTTGCCGGACTGCAGGTAGGCGATGCCCAGCAGCGCGTCCACAAACCCGCTGGCCTCGGGCCGGGCGGCGGACTTCTCCAGCACCTCAATGGCCTTGTCGAACTCCTTCTTCCGGAGCAAACGGCGCGCAACGTCGATCGCCAGCGGCTCGTTGGCCGGATCGGCGAGAACAGAGCGTTGGAAATGCTCCAGCGCCTCGTCCGACTGCTCGCGCAGTTCACCGCTGACACCTGCGGCAAAGCGGGCCAGCGCCTCAATGCGCTTTTCCGTTTCCTCCTTGGTCAGGGGCGCAGCCTGGCCGTCCTCAGTCGGGACGGAAGCGACCGTTGGTTTCTTGGAGGTTGTTGCGCAGCCGCAGAGGGTGCCCAGCGCGGCAATCGCGACAACGGTTTGGATGAGAAACGGTCGCATGAGATTCGGCGGTGCGAACAAGAACGACGGCATGACCCCAGCAACAGGGTCATGCCGTCCGAAGCGTGGGGCAGGCTTGAGAGCCTACTTCTGCCAGGTGCGCTTCTTGTGGCGGTTAAGGCGCAGCTTTTTCCGGCGTTTGTGTTTGTTGATCTTTGCCTTGCGGCGTTTTTTCAGTGAACCCATATCGTTTGTTTGCTCGTTCTGCGCTGCGTTGGACGGCCGGCCTGACTCAGGCCGGCCTTCGTCGAAGCGCGGGTCAATATACTACCTTGTTCAAAGGGTATTCAATGATTCCTTCTGCGCCCGCAGCCTTGAGCTGCGGAATGATCTCCCGGACGATGCGCTCATCGATGATCGTCTCCACCGCCACCCACTCGGGATGGCTGAGTTGCGAGATGGTGGGGTTGCGCAGGGCGGGCAGCTCTTCCAGCAGCTTGGCCAGGCCGCCGCGGGGGACGTTCATCTTCAGGCCGACCTTGGATTCGGCCTCCAGTGCGCCGCGGAGAAGCAGCGACAACGTCTCGATTTTCTGCCGCTTCCAGGCATCCTTCCAGGAAGCGTGATTGGCGACGAGCCGCGGTGTGGAGGTCAGCAGGGTCTCCACGATGCGCAGCTTGTGGGCGCGCAGCGAGGAGCCGGTTTCCGTCACCTCCACGATGGCGTCCACAAGTTCGTGGGCCTTCACCTCGGTGGCACCCCAGGAAAACTCGACCTCGGCTTTGACCCCGTTCTTCTTGAGCCAGCGCTTGGTCAGATTGACCACCTCGGTCGCGATGCGTTTTCCCCGCAGGTCTTTCACCGACTGGATGGGAGATTCCTCCGGCACGGCCAGCACCCAACGGGTCGGCTGGCGGCTGACTTTGCTGAAAATAAATTCGCCCACCTCATGGACCTTGGAGCCGTTCTCGACGATCCAGTCATGGCCGGTGATGCCCGCGTCCAAGTAGCCGTGCTCCACATAGCGGCTGATCTCCTGGGCGCGGATCAGGCGGATGTCCAGCTCGTCGTCATCCACATACGGCACGTAGCTGCGGCTGCTGACCTGCACATTGAAACCGGCCTTGGCCATCTTCTCGATGGTTGCGTCCTGCAGGCTGCCCTTGGGCAGGCCGAGCCGTAGCTTCTTCTTGGTGGTTGCCGGTTTCTTCATGTCACGACTGCATTCTTATGTGGTCCACAATCTTGCGGAGAATTCACGCCGACGGACGCGATTTCCGCGTCGCGTTCCGCCTCCCACACGGTCGCGAACTCGACTTTGCCGGGGCCACAACGCGCGTGGAGGGGTTGATCTGCCAAGTCCGTCGCGGGAAGGCGATTGTTTTCTTTGGCTTTTTCACCGGGCGGATGACCCGCGCGCCGGTTTGGCCATCCGCTGCCCCAGTGGATTCGGGCGTCCCGAGTGTCCGACTTCGGAATGGGTTTGATCAACAAAGCTCGCTGATTTCGGGGGATTATCTTTCCGCCAGTTCATGCGAACCCGCTTCGTCCTTGAGCCTCAACCTGCTGCGGCATAACCTCGGTGTGAACCGATGGCACAAGGCCTCTATTTATCGCAGAAGATGTCGCAGCAGATGGTGCTGGCCCCCCAGCTCCAGCAGTCGCTCGCGCTTCTGCAGGCTCCGATCCTGGAGCTGCGCGCACAAGTCGAGCAGGAGCTGCAGCAAAACGAGATGCTGGAGGAAGTGCCCGTCGCTGAGGTAGAGCAGGAGGAGCGGCCCGGCAAGGAAAAGGAAGAAGCGGCCGGCGAAGCTGACTCATCCGAAGCACCCGCCGAGGACTCCGCCGAACCGGCCGCCGACGAGCCGCCTGAGCTGGCGGCTGAAAAGGAGGGTGCTGAGCCGGTGGATGATTTTCAGGCGGAGTTCGAGCGCCTGGCCCAGATCGACGAGCAATGGCGCGACAACTTTTCCCCAAGCAGCACCGCCAGCCGCGCCACTCAGGAGGATGAAGAACGTCGCCAGTTCATGTTCGACTCGCTGGTCGCGGGCCAGTCACTTCAGGAAATGCTCCTGGAGCAGGTGCGCGATGCCGGGCTCTCGGCGGAGGAACTGCCCGTGGCGGAAATGATTGTCGGCAACATGGACGAGCGGGGCTATCTGGCGATCAGTCTGGATGAACTCGCGGCTTCCACCGGCCTGCCCCTGAACCGGTTCACCTCCGTGCTCACCGTGATTCAAGGGTTCCAGCCGCCGGGCGTCGGCGCACGGGATCTGGGCGAGTGCCTGCGGCTTCAACTGGAGCGGGCCGGTCGTCAGGACACGCTGGAATACAAGATCGTCACCGGCCACATGGAAGCCTTGGGCCGCCGCCGTTTCCCGGAGATTGCCCGCGCGCTGAACGAGGACGTCGTCGATGTTCAGGAGGCCGCCGACCGCATCGGTCACCTCGAACCGCATCCCGGCCGTGCGTTCCTGCCGGACAACGATCAATACATCATCCCCGAAGTCTTCGTGCAAAAGGTCGGGGAGGACTGGATGGTGACGCTCAACAACGAGCAGGTGCCCCATCTGCGCATCAGCAATCATTACAAGGACATGATGGCCCGCGCGGAAACCACACCCGACGTGCGCGAATACATCCGCGACAAAATCCGCGCCGGCAAGTTCCTCATCAAGAGCCTGCACCAGCGTCAGCAGACCATCCACAACATCGCCACGGAGATTGTGAAGCGGCAGCGCGAGTTCATGGAGCAGGGCCGCGCGCACCTCAAGCCGCTCACGATGAATCAGGTCGCCGAGGTGGTTGGCGTCCACGAGACCACCGTCAGCCGCGCCGTCTCCGGCAAATACATGGAGACGCCCCACGGCGTCTTCGAGATGAAGCACTTCTTCACCTCGGGCTTCACCGCCGCTGATGGCCAATCCGTCGCCAACACCAGCATCAAGGACATGGTCGCCGAAATCATCAAAGGCGAGGACCAGTTCAACCCGCTTTCCGACGACGCCATTGTGAAGCTGCTCGTGGCCAAGGGCATTACCATCGCCCGCCGCACGGTGGCCAAATATCGCGGCGAGCTGAACATCCTGCCCTCGAATCTGCGCCGGGTTTACTGAGCGCAGTTTCCGTCGTCTGGTTTTGGTTGGCTTCGCCCCCTTAAAGAATCGGGTTGAACCCGTTCGCCGAAATCGTTCCTATCCAGTTCGACAGCTAGACAGTTTTGCAACCAAGCCGGGCTTGGTCGCGTCCAAACCCATAACCTATGAAATCTCCCACCCTTCTCGCTCTGTCGCTCGCGCTCACCTGGCTGCCCATTGCCACCTCCGCCGCCAACTGGACCTCCGGCATGACCGAAGGCAAAGTCACCCTCAAGTCCGCCGGACCGATTACCTTCGGTCCCGACGGCATCCTGTTCATTGCGGACACCAAGTCCGCCGCCATCGTTGCCGTCGCGACTGGTGACACCCAACCCGGTGCCTCCAAAACCATCAAAGTCGGCGGCATCAACCAAAAGGTCGCCGCCCTGCTCGGCACCGCCGCCGATCAGATCCTGCTCGACGACCTCGCCGTCAACCCGGCTTCGCAGACAGTCTATCTCGCCGTCACCCGGGGCCGTGGAGCTGGCGCAACGCCCTTAATCCTGCGCGTGAAACCGGACGGCGGGTTGCAGGCCGTTTCCCTCGACAAGGTGAAGCACGCGCGGGCCGAGTTGCCGGACGCGCCGGTGGATGGCGTGCAGGGGGAAGGCAAACGGCAAAGCAATCCGCGCTTGGAATCCATCACGGACCTCGCCTTCTTCGAGGACCGCCTGCTCGTCGCTGGCCTGTCCAACGAGGAGTTCGCCTCCGCGTTGCGTGCCATTCCGTTCCCCTTCCAGAAGGTCGCCAACGGCACGAGCGTGGAGATTTACCACGGCGCCCACGGCAAGTTTGAGACCCGCTCGCCCATCCGCACGTTTGTTCCGTTCAAGATTGGCAACGAGCCGCAGCTACTCGCCGCCTATACCTGCACGCCCTTGGTCCAGTTCCCACTCAGTGACATCAAGCCTGCCGCCAAGATCAAGGGCAAGACCATCGCCGAGCTGGGCAACCGCAACCGGCCTCTCGACATGATCGTGTATCAAAAAGGCGGCAAGGACTGGCTGCTCCTGGCCAACAGCAGCCGGGGCGTGATGAAGATCACGACCGAGGACATCGCCGGTGCGGAGTCCATCACCTCCCCGGTGAGCAACGGCACGAAGGGCTCCAAGTATGAGACCATCGAGGCGTGGAAGGGCGTTGAGCAGCTCGACAAGCTCGACGCCCTCAACGCGGTCGTGCTTCGGCGCGGTGAAGGCGGCGTGCTCGATCTCGAATCACTTCCGCTCCCGTGATCGGGCGGCGCGGGGAGTTGCTGCTGCTGATCTGGAGACCGGCACTTGCCGGTTTTCTCTTTGTATTGTCATGGCCGGTGCCGACGAGTCTGTCAGCAGCGGCCACCGCGACCACTTCGCCATCCCCGGGTTTCTCCGCCGTCTTCCTCCGCTGGGTGCCGGTGCCGCGGGAAACCAACCGCCTGATGATCGAAGTCTCCGGTCTCGCGAGGGACACGCTCACGGCGCTGCAATCCACCAACTGGCCGGCCACCAACTGGCCGCATCTGTTTGCGGTTTACGTCGAGCAGCCCGGAGCGCAACCGGTGCCGATGCTTGGCGAGCATCAGGTCCAGGCCGGCTGGTTGCGCTTTGTGCCCGCGTTCCCGCTGGAGCCGGGGCTGCGCTATCGTGCGGTGTTCGACGCCGGCCGTCTCCCGGGCACCAGCTCGGCGGCGGCGGGGAAGGTCACCTCCGTTCTTCAGGTGCCCGTGCGCCCGGAGCGCGCCACCACGACCGTGACGCAGGTTTATCCCAGCGCGGATGTCGTGCCCGAGAACCTGCTCAAGTTCTACGTCCATTTCTCCGCCCCGATGAGCCGGGGCAACATCTACGAGCACATCCGCCTGCTCAACGAGGTGAACCAGCCCGTGGAACTTCCCTTCCTCGAACTCGCCGAGGAGCTGTGGAGTCCCGACATGATGCGGCTGACTTTGTTCATCGATCCCGGCCGCATCAAACGGGAGGTGAAGCCGCTGGAGGAGGTCGGGCCCGCGCTCGTCAACGGCCGCCGCTTCACGCTCCTCATCAGTGGCAGTTGGAAGGATGCGAACGGCAACCGGATGAAGCAGGCTTTCGCCAAGCCCTTCACGGTTGGCCCGCCGGATCGTGACCCGCCTGATCCGCGCCGTTGGGCATACCAAGCGCCGCCCATCCGCACCCGTGAGCCGCTGGCGGTGGACTTTGCCGAGCCGATGGATTCCGCCCTCGCGCTGCGGATGCTCCATGTCGTGGACGCCTCAGGCCGCCCCGTTCCCGGCCAGCCCTTCCTGGCGGAGCGCGAGCGTCTCTGGAAATTCCTGCCTTTGCACGCCTGGAAAGCCGGCCGCTACACGCTCGTGGTCGAGTCCATCATCGAAGACCTCGCCGGCAACAACATTGGCCGGCCGTTCGAGGTGGAGATTTCCGGAGGCACGTCCCCGCAGACGGAATCGGTGAACACCAAGCTGCCTTTCGAGCTGCGGTGATCCATGGCGGTCCGCAACCATGTTGCGTGCTGCCTCAGCCACCCGCACACTTGGGGCCGCACGCACGTCCCCAATGTCCATGGTTCCCGCCAGCCTCCCTGTTCTGAAGCCCAAGGCCGTTCCGTTGCTGCGATGGCGCACGCTGTTCAATCAGGGCGAGTGGAACCCGGTCTTTGTGAAGGAAATGCGGCAGGCCGTGCGAGGGCAATGGGTGCTCACGATGTTTGTCGTCCTGCTGACGGTGATGTTCGGCGTGTCTGCGGGGCTGCTGCTAAACACCACCTCCGCCCAGCCGTATCTGGGTCGTGATTTATTCATGACACTGCTGGGCACCCTGACGGTGCTAACCGGCGTGTGTGTGCCTGCCTGGAGCACCGGACGGATGCTGCAAGAGCGGGGCAGCCCGGAGGACGTGGACCTGCTATACTACACCCCGATGTCGGCCGAGGAGATCATCCAGGGGAAATTCCTCTCCAACGTCACGCTCACGGTCGTGTTTTTCTCGGCCGGTGCACCGTTTCTCGCCATCACCCCGCTGCTGCGTGGAGTCGATGTGCCCACCGTCATCATGATCACGGGCCTGGGCATCCTGACCGTTGTGTTCGTCAGCCAAGCCACCCTGGTGGTGGCGAGCCTTCCCGCCCACCGCGTTTGGAAGATGGCCGTTGGAGTGATGGTAGCGCTGGCCGCATCTCCCTGCTTGATAATCTGGGTGGCCGTGTGCGTGAGCTATGTGTTCAGCGAGCGCGGAGTGGGCCTGCCGTTGCCGCTGTTTTTCGCCGTGGCCCTCGTGTTCGGCTTCCTGGCCATCAATATCCTGATCGTGATGGCCGCCAGCTACATCGCGCCCCGGAACGGCATCTTCTTCCGTCGCGGTCCTTTGGCGGAGCGCAAGCCAGCTCGGTCGCCGAGCCTTCCTCCGCCTTTGCCCTGAGTGACGGCGAAACTTACTTCCCGCCGGGCAACGGCACCTGGGACTTGTGCATCAGGTAGGCGAGGAGGTCACGCTGCTGCTCGGGCGTGAGCGCTTCGAGCAAGCCCTCCGGCATCAGCGAGAGCGCGGACTCCTTGAGGCTCTTCACGTCGCTGCGCTGGACGGTGACAGTCTCCGTCATCGTCTTGAGCGTGAGCGTGCGCTCGGTGCGGGCGGCGACGAGCGCGTTCAGCGTGCGGCCATCCGCAAGGTCCGCCACCGTCATGCGGAAGTCCGCGCTCACCACGGCGCTTGGGTCGGCGATGTTGTCGAGCAGGTAGTCCAGGTTGTCGCGGCCCGAGCCGGTCAGATCCGGCCCGACCTCGCCGCCCTGGCCGTAAAGGCGGTGGCAGTTGGCGCAGGCAAGGTTGTAGAGCGCGCGGCCTGCGCTCTTGTCCGCCTTCGCGAGCGCGTCTGGAGTCAACTTAGTTTTCAACTTCGCGATAAGCGCCTGCTTGTCCGCCGCCGCCTCGCGCAACTCGCCCCAAGCCTTGGCCAACTGCGCGTCCAGCTCCGCGTTCTTGAAGCTGCGAATCTGCCGGGCGTGGAAGGCGGACACGTCTGCACGCGGCAGCCGGCCCGCAGCCACCTCGGCCAGCAGCGCTTTGGCGAAGACCGGTCGCGAGACGAGCGTGTCCATCACGGCGGGGCGCTCGCTGGGATGAAAGCTGCGGTAGCTCTTCACGAGTTTCTCGCCGATGACTGGGGCGTCGAACTGGGCGAGACCACGCACAGCCACCGTGTTGAGGAAGCGCACGCCAAGCAACTGCTCGCACACCGCGCGCAAGTCCGGCGGGCGGCTTTCGATGAGCGTTTGCAGCGCAGCTTTGCGCGCGTTCATGTCGCCGTCCTTCGCAAGCGCGACGCGCTTGACCTCGTCCAGCGCACGACCGTCACCAAAAACGACGCTGAGGTCGCGCGCGCGGTCGCGGAGAGCGGCATTCGTCGAGCGCTCGATGAGCTTGGCGAAGGCATCCCAAGTGCTCGGCTTCGTGGCCTTGCGCCAGCCGGCGAGGCCGTCGCCAAGGCCGGAGAGAATGTCGCTCTGGAACGCTTCGCCCTTCGCGGCGGCGAGGAGGAGCAGGTTGTTGACGTGCGCAGGCTGCTTCTCGATATCCTCAGCCAACCGGCGCGCGATGAGTCGGCGGGTGAGCGGGAGTTCGCAGAGGCTGGCGATTTTTGGCAGTGCGTCCGGCTGTGTCTCGGCGACGGGGATGAGACCATACCAAGTCAGCGCGGGCAGGTTGTGGTCAGCGGCGTCCTCTTTGTGCGCGACGAGGGCAATGGCGAGTTCGGCACGCTGGTTGACGGGCAGGCGCTTGAGTGCGGAGGCAAGCGCGAGTCGGACATGGGCGGAGCTGTCCTCGCGAGCTGCGCGAACCAACTCCCGCGTGGTAGCAGCCGACGTGAGGAGGCTATCGCTGAACCCCGGTGGCCGGACGATTACCGATTGAGAATGGAGCCTCCTTACGTCGGCTGCTACCGGAGACGAAGGTCGCTGGCTCATCACAGTGTCAAGCGGCCACGTATCGGTCAGCAGGCGAACGATCCACGCACGAACGTGTTCGTTCGGATGGTTGAGCCGGGCGAGAAGGAAGGCTTCGTCGGTCGCTCCTATGGCATGGAGTGACCAGAGAGCCCGAAGCTGGTGAACGACGTTCTTATCTCGGTGCATGAGCATGCCCAACCCCATGATTGCATCCTTCAAGCTGTCTTTAGTGCGAGGTCGTTCCATCAATTGCAAGCGGGCTTGGCGGGCAAACCACTCATTGGTGTGCGTGTGTAGGTGCACAAGTTCGGGAATGGAGTGTTTGGTGAGGTCCGCGGTCGCAGGACGCTTCGGCTCGCCGTGAGTGATTTTGTAGATGCGCCCGCTGGTGCGGTGGACGCCGGTGCTGTCGTGGCACTCGCCGGTGTCGCTCCAGTCGGCCACATAGACACCGCCGTCGGGACCGTAGGTGAGTTCCATGCCGCGAAACCATTTGTCGGTGGCGATGAGGAAGTCCGGCCCGTGCTTGCCCACGTAGCCGGAACCTTTGCGCTCGAGAATCTCCTGGTTCACGCGGCGGCCGTGCATGTTCAGCGTGAAGAGCCGGCCGCGATACTCGGCGGGCCAGTTGTCGCCCTGGTAAATCATCATGCCGATGTGCGCGTGCCCGCCGCCGAAGGCGTCCGCCGCACCGTCGCGGGA
>Ga0255092_1000699_pt1 | contig 12103 bp, 9 predicted proteins | sample Colum_Yuk_RepC_8_2_FD_188454 | JGI IMG/M metagenome (GOLD analysis project Ga0255092, IMG submission 188454) | Freshwater microbial communities from Columbia River, Oregon, United States - Colum_Yuk_RepC_8d | ecosystem: Environmental > Aquatic > Freshwater > River | place: USA: Oregon | collected...
GGGTGGGTGGCGGAGGCTCCGGAACCGGAGGTTGGGGCGGAGCGGACGGCTGCGGCCCTCCTTTGGGCGGCTGGGCATTGGGATTGCCGCCACCGATGGTGTTGCCGTCGGTCAATCGCAGGTTGTCGGGAATGATCTCCAGGATGGGGCTCGGAGTGTCCTGAACCGTCCGCGACGACAAGACCGGTGCGAAGAGCAGCAAACCGACCGCAGCGGCGTGAACGCCCACGGAAGTCAGCAAGTACTTGGAGTTCGGGGAGATCATCGCCGCTTGGGAAGCTGGGTTCCGATCCGATAACGGGTCAGGCCATTGCGGCCGGCGATGTCCAGCAGACTCACCAGCACTTGCGAAGGGGCCGAACCTTCAACCCTCAACACGAGTACCAGGTTCGGGTTTTGGCGATAGGCCTTCAAGAGTTCGCTCTCCAACTCACGCTCGCTCAGCACACGGGTGCCCGTGCGAGAAAACGTGTACCGACCCTCGGCCAGACCGTTCACATTGGCCTCGTTGTTGGTGTCGGGACGGGTGCGAGCATCGCCTCCCACGGGCAGCTTCATGCTAATACCGGGTTCCAGAGCCGGCGTGGTGATGATGAAAATGATCAACAGCACGAACGCCAGGTCCAGCAATGGGGTGACGTTGATCTCGTTGAGCGTCACCAGCGAATTGCGTTGGGAAAAACGGCGCATGATTATTCGAAAATCCGAAGGCCTGAGAACTGAACGAGAATAAAACCCGCCAATGCCAAAAGCAGGATGGCCGCCATGGCGTAGAACCATTTCATCGAGACGGCTTTGGCTCCCAGCGGATCCAATCGCTCATTGATGGAGCGGTGCAATCTCCGGTTGCACTTCAAACACCGGGGCTCGGAACGCGCATTGGTGGTGTTGCAGTCACGGCAGACCACGAACAAGTGGCCTCGACATTGCTCACAACGCTGCACGCCCGGGGGATTGGGGTGGGTGCACTTCGCACAAACGATAGGCCCAGTCGATATGGGGACGGGAATAGCGGCCCGCTCCGATGCCAGGGAATTGCCCTCCGAATGAGACTTCCCGTGGCTTGATTTTTGATGCAAACGCCCACGGCAGGAGACGCATTGCATGAGCACCCGCGCGTTGCGCTTTCGGCACTTGGGGCAGTCGATGAAGAGAGACTGACTGCAGCGCTCACACTGTTCGAGACCCGTGGGATTCAGATGCTCACACTTGCAGCACAAGACCCCCTTCCCCATGGGGCCTGTTGGAGACCCATCCCAGCGGGAAGGCTCTGAAGCGTCTTCCGCAGAACCTCCCAAAAGTCCGGACAGAAACCCTTTTTGGAGGGATTGACCGCACTTCCTGCATTGCGAAAGCACCCGTTCATTGGTCGTCGAGCACCCGGCGCAGGCCACGAACAAGGGCTTGGAGCAATACTTGCAGGTTTTCCGATCGGCGGGATTGAGGTGATCGCAGTCCGGGCACAAAACACCCCGGCCGGACTGGGAAAGCTCCGGAGTCCGTGTCGGTAGGGACTGGAGATCCGGGTCACTCATCGTCGGGCAGGAACTCGGTCTCCATCTTGGAGGCCAGCGTCTGGGCGAAATTGTCCAACTCCACAGTCAACACCCGGAGCGTGTGCACCAAGTAGTTGTAACCGAACATCGACGGGATCGCCACCAGCAGGCCCGCGACCGTGGTCACCAAGGCAGCCGCCACACCCGGCGCCATGGCCGTCAAATCGGCGCGCCCCGCCTTGGCAATGCCTCCGAAGGTGTCCATCACGCCCCAGACCGTGCCCAACAATCCCATGAAGGGCCCACCGCTGACAGCGATGGCCAGCAGAATGAGACCCGATTCGAGCCGCAGCGACTCCCGGGCCACGGCCCCTTCGACCTGTCGTTTGACATGCTCGATGCTCTTGATCGACAGGCGAGTGCGACGGGAACCGTCGGGAATACGCAGGCGAGCTTCGAGATCGGTGCATCCGTCGGTGTACACCGAGAACATGGGGCAACCTTCGACCGGGAGGCGCCGATCAAAGATACCCATGACACCGTCTTGCTGTCGGAATTCGGCCTCGAAAAAACTGTTGTACTTGGCGGCCCGACGCATCTGGAAAAACTTCTGGATCATCATCGACCAAGCCCCGATCGAAAGAATGGCCAGAATGACAATGATCACCTTGGCCTCGGGTGTGGCCTTGTTCCAGATGAAGCCGAGGTCTGTACCGCTCTGGGCGGCAGCAAGTATCCCAAGTGAGAGGGTCATGAGGTCGGTGCAGTCAGTCGTTTATCGTCGGCTCGCCCAAGATGACGAACCGGAGCGGAAAACCAATGCGATGAGTTTTGACTTTTTTTGGCCACGCTGCAATCCCGCCGCAGTCGGAAAGACAGAAATTGATCGAACCAACCAACGAGCCGTCTGAAGATTCGATCCAGATCCACTCTGACAGCGATCCCCACTCAAACCGGTGCGCCCAACAATTGCAGGGATCGACGATCACCGCTTTAGTAGTCCCGTGTCCGCGACGGTTTCGAAAACCATGAAGATGTCCCCTGCACTGCTGCGGTGGCGAAGCTTGGCCTTCCATGCACGGCATCACATCGGCGTCGTCTTGGCGGCCGCGGTGGCGGCCACCGTGTTGATCGGCGCCCTCACCGTGGGCGATTCAGTCCGAGAAACCCTCAGACGCCGAGCGCTGGACCGCATCGGGAAAGCCGAATTCATCCTGGACGGCGGTGACCGGTTCTTTGTCGCTCGACCCGGTGGACCGGCCGGTGGCGGGCTCACCAACACACTGGCATCCTTTGCATTGCGGCTTCCCGGCGTCGTTTCTCGGCAGGACGGGTCGGCCCGGGCGAATCAGGTCCAAATTTACGGCGTCCCAGAGACTTTCTGGTCGTTGATTCCCGGCACGAGCTCAATCCCCTCCTGGAACGACGACTCGGTCGCACTCAACGCTTCTCTAGCGCACCACCTCTCCGTCCGCGTGGGAGATGACCTGGTGGTGCGCATCCACAAACCTTCGGCCCTGTCTCAGGATGCGGTCATCACCCCCCGGGATGGAGCCAGCGTGGCGCTGCGTATAAGGGTCGGATACATTCTGACCGCGGCCGAATGGGGCGACTTTTCCACCACGGCCGGTTCATTACCGCCGTTCAACCTCTTCCTGCCTCACGGCGTTCTGGCGAAGGCGGCTGGCCTCGGAGAACGTGCCAACTTGGCGTTGCTGGGTGCGTCACCCTTGACCACCGACCCTCAAGCATTGTCCGCGCGAGTATCGGCGGGCTTCAGTTTGGCGGATGCAGAACTGGAGGTTCGCCCCATCTCTCCTCCCACTCGCACGGCCACACCTCCACCCGCTCAAGTCGAACTGGTCAGTCGTCGCATCTTCTTGGATCCAGCGGTTTCCGATGTGTTGGGCCAATTGAATCCGGGCCTCCCCAAACCGGTTCCAATCCTGACTTACTTGGCCAATGCCATCGAAGCGGGCGCTCGATCGGCACCGTACTCCATGGTGACAGCCGCCGGGGCTCCATTCACCCCGGACGGAATGGCTGACGATGAAATCCTGATCAACTCTTGGCTTGCAGAGGATCTGGCCCTCAAAGCCGGTGACTGGGTTTCGGTACTGTCCTACCGGGTGGACACCGGTGCTCGCCTCATTGAGGAAACCAATCGGTTCCGCGTGCGTGGCATGGTTCCCTTGCAAGGACTCCATGGCGACCGGTCCCTGATGCCGGAATTCCCAGGCCTATCGAAAGCGGAAAGCACCCAGGATTGGGATGCCGGCTTCGAATTGACCCGACAAATCCGGGACAAGGACGAGGCCTACTGGAAGCAATGGCGGGGAACACCCAAGGCCTTCATCACCCTCGCGGCCGGGCGACGGATGTGGGCCAACCGTTTCGGAAACGCCACCGGTATCCGCTGGTTTCTGGGCGATTTTTGGGAAGCTCGAAGTCTGGTCAACGGCCTCTCGCAAGAACTGCGACAAAAGATCACGCCAGCGGATCTCGGGCTGCGATTCCAACCGCTCTCACCGTCTGCTCTGGCCGCAGCACGAGGTGGTCAGGATTTCGGCGGGCTGTTCATCGGATTCAGCTTCTTCCTCATCGTGTCCGCGCTCCTGCTGCTGAACTTGGTCTTCCGCTTTGGCATGGAACGTCGTGTTCCAGAGATCGGCACCTTGCTGGCCTTGGGCTGGACCCCCAAGGCCACCTCGCAGCTCTTTTTCAGGGAAGGACTTTACCTGGCGGCACTGGGATCCGCATTGGGCTGCGGCGGAGGCCTCCTTTATGGGAAAGTCGTTCTGGTGGGCTTAAACACGTTGTGGAAGGACGCCGTGGCCGGAGCCTCATTGGACTTTCACCCCGCCCTGGCCTCCATCGCCGGCGGGTGGCTCGCGGCAGTGCTCATGGTCGGCTGGACCCAACGCCGAGCCCTAAATCAACTGGTGAAGCGGAGTCCGCGAGAACTGCTCAATGACGGAGCATCCATTGGCTCGGGTGTGGGACAGTCGGCTACCGTGTTGTTGCCCAGTCTGGCACTGCTCTCTACAACGGCACTCGTCGGCATCGGATTGAAAGCCGATCCGGCACTGCAGCCGGGTTATTTCTTCGGAGCCGGTGCCTTGTTCCTGGGAAGCACCCTGCTGTTCTATCGCCGGCGGTTGCTGAGGAGCCGAACCAACGCTGCGGCCACCACCCGCTCGGAACTCGCTTCGCGCGCGCCCCATCGCCAACCCAAACGCTCTGCAGCGGTCGTCAGCCTGCTGGCCGTGGCCGTGTTCCTGATCGTGGCCGTGGCCGCCAATCGTCTCGACGCTTCCCGGGATTCGCGCCAACGCAGTTCCGGTACCGGAGGATTCAGCCTCTGGGCGGTTTCTTCTTTACCCGTCCACGAGGATCTCAATTCCATCCGGGGGCAGGAACGGCTCGGGCTGGACCCCAAACGCCTGACAGGCATGTCGGTGGTCCCCATGCGAGTCCGAGAGGGCGATGACGCCAGTTGCCTCAACCTGAACCGGGCCCAACGCCCCCGACTGCTCGGTGTTCGACCCGAGTCCCTCGCCGATCGAAAGGCATTCACCTTCCAATCGCTGGCTTCCGGAATGCCCAGTGATCGTCCTTGGATGAGCCTCGTGCCGACCGCCACCAACAATGCTCCCATCCCCGCCATTGGAGACGCCAATTCCATCCAATGGGCTTTGGGCAAAACCATCGGTGATGTTCTGGACTACGTGGATGAGCGCGGCAATCCGTTCCAGGTGCGTCTGGTGGGCGCCGTGGCCAACTCCATTCTGCAGGGGCAACTATTGATCTCGGAAGCAGAGTTTGTTCGCCGTTTCCCCGGTGAGAACGGCTACCGCTCCTTCCTCATCGACACCGAAGGCGACGAGAAACCCATCGCTGAGGCATTGACCCGTGGCTTGACCGACTTGGGCTTGGAAACCACGACCACGGTGGACCGGTTGAACCGCTTCAACGCCGTCCAAAACACCTACCTGAACACCTTCCAGTGGTTGGGTGGTCTGGGTCTGCTCCTGGGAAGCGTGGGTCTGGGCCTGGTGGTCCAACGCAATGTTCTCGAGCGCCGCAGTGAACTCGCCTTAATGGCGGCCGTGGGATTCCAGAAATCGCAAATCCAAGCCATGATCCTCTCCGAACACCTTCGATTGCTTGCGCTCGGCATGCTGTTCGGCATCACTGCGTCGGTGTTGGCCACAGCCCCGATCTGGCGAGTGAATCCTCAGGAACTTCCCTGGGTGTCGCTGGGTTGGATTCTAGGAGTGGTCTTCGTCAATGGCGTGCTCTGGACTTGGATGGCCACGCGTCAGGCCTGTCGGGGCGAACTCCTGGCAGCCTTGCGCGGCGAGTGACCCCCGTGGAGCTCAATCGTCACCGAACAACCGCTTCAACTCGGCCCGCGCCTGATCCTCCCGCGATCCACCGGAACTCGCAGCGCCTCGCCATTCCCGCACCTGGAAGTCGAAGTATTCGCAGAAATTGGCCGCATCCTTTTCAGAAACAGGTTCTGCCCGACGCTCGCTGCACTGATAAGCCGCCTGTCGATCGTGAAACTTGCAATTGAGGCAAACCCTCAAGTCAGCCCGACACTGGGGGCAACTCTCACTGCGACCCGGGGCATCCCGAAGGGTCCAAAGCCAGCCACAGCGATGGCAATGTCGTGTCATGGGCGGCGAGGATAGACCTCCAATCCAGCAACGGAAGGCCGAACCGGTTTCGGGTGGATCGCGTTGGCCGAGGAATTTCGCGTCGTCGCCAGCCGGTGGGATGGCTACAGTGGAGTCTCATGACGCGCTTCCGTATCGATCAAATGCTCTCCCGCCACGGCTACTGCAGCCGGGGTGAATCTCGGGGCTGGTTGAAGGCCGGTCGGGTGCGCATCGGCGACCTCATCGCCAAGGACCCCTCGGAGAAGGTGTTGCTGGCAGACCTTCGCATCGACGGCGAACCCGTGGATCATCCCGAGGGAATTCTGGTGATGCTTCACAAACAGGCGGGCCTCGTGTGCTCTCGGGACGAACGGGAAGGAGCCAACGTGTTTTCCCTGCTCCCGGAACGCTGGAGCCGTCGCAATCCGCCCATCACGAGTGTTGGGCGTCTGGACAAGGAAACCACTGGGCTGTTGCTCATCACCGACCGGGGAGAACTCGTGCAACGCTGGACCTCGCCCCGACACAAGGTCACCAAACGCTACGAGGTGTTGGTGGATCAAGATCTGACTCCGGAACTCATCCCCTTGTTCGCCTCCGGCACCCTGCGCTTGCCGGATGAGTCCGATCCCTGCCTCCCCGCCACCTTGACCCTCACGGGAACCCGGACGGCCAGCCTGGACCTCATCGAGGGTCGCTACCATCAAGTCCGGCGTATGTTTGCCAGTCAGGGTTTCCGCGTGGAGTCGCTCCACCGCAGTCGATTCGGGGCCCTCGACTTGGGAAATCTACCCCCAGGGCAGTGGTGCGCTGTTTCTGAATCGTCGATTTGATTTATTTCAGATGTAGATTATAACATTTCCCACCCCGTCATGGGCTCCAACCATCCAAGTTCCGCGCATAGCGGGAACCGGCATTCCGCGGGATCGCCCTCGCATCCAACACCGTTTCTGAGATTCCTGGCACTGCTTCGACCGGAGGCGCAGGAAATCCGCATCATCCTGGTTTTGTCGATTATTTCTGGGATCCTCTATTTGGCGACCCCGCTGACGGCCGACGCAGTGGTCAACAATTTCGCCTTCGGCAGCGAACAACCGGTCTACGTCCAGGCCCTCATCGTCTTGGCCGTTTTCCTCATGTTCCTGCTCGGAATGCTCGGAATCCTCCGAGCGGGGCAGGAATACGCCATGGAGTTGATACAGCGCCGGATTTTCGTCCGACTCACGGCCGACTTGGCTTTCCGACTGCCTCGAGTCCCGTTGGAGGCGCTCGAAGCCCACCAAGGCCCGGAATTGGTGAATCGCTTCTTCGATGTGGTGACGGTCCAGAAGAGCGCCTCCGGTCTGCTGCTCGATGGCATCAACGTCATCTTCAGCACCCTCATTGGATTGGTGGTGCTGGGGTTCTATCATCCCTTGCTTCTGTTCTTCGCGGCCATCCTGCTGGTCCTGCTCGTGCTCGTGATCTTCTTGCCTGGAAAGAGGGCTGTCCGAACCAGCATCGACGAATCCTATGCCAAACACGCAGTGGTGGGTTGGTTGGAACAAATCGCCATGTTCCCTCTGCTCTTCCGGGTCAGCGGCGCTGCCGAGATGGCCTGCTCGCGGGCGGATCGCCTCGCACTGGATTACCTGAAGGCGCGCAAATCCCACTTCCGAATCTTGCTCGGCCAAATCATTTCCCTGCTGGGGCTTCAAGCCATCGCCAGCGCCGCGTTGCTGTCCATCGGCGGTTGGTTGGTACTGCGGGCGGAACTGACACTCGGCCAACTGGTGGCCAGCGAACTCATCGTCGCCTCCATCGTGGCAGCCATGTCCAAACTCGGGAAACACCTGGAAAGCTGGTACGACGCCATGGCCGCGGTCGACAAGTTGGGTTACTTGGTGGACTTACCCATTGAACGAGAGAGCGGAGAGAAACCTGCGGTCACGGAAAGCGGACTGCGAGTGCAGGTTCGGGGGGTGAGTTACGCATCCGCCGATGGTCTACCGGTTCTCCAAGACCAGAACCTCGACATCGCGCCCGGCTCGACCTTGGGCATCATCAGTCCGGGAGGACTGGGAGGCAGTGCCTTGCTCGATCTCTTGGCTGGCCTGAGAGAACCCACCACCGGGCAGGTCTTGCTCAACGGCATCGATCTCCGACTGTGGCAACTCGGCGAACTCCGGCGGCAGGTTTTCCTGGTGCGGGGTCAGGACATTGTCCAAGGAACCATCTTGGAAAATGTCCGACTCGGCCGCCCGGATATTGACATCGACGCCGTGAACCGGGCCCTCGAATGCGTGGGACTTTTGGGAGTGGTGCATCGCATGACCGACGGACTCGAAACCGTGCTCAGTCCCGGGGGGCACCCGCTGACCAACTCCCAGCGCAGCCGGCTCATCCTCGCCCGGGCCATCATCCGCAAACCGCAATTGCTGCTGGTAGACGAAGCCCTCGATGGCCTCGAGATCGACACCCTCGAAAAACTGGAGGCCGCACTCTTCGACGCCCGTGAACCGCGCACGCTGGTCCTGGTGACACGCGATCCCGACTTGCTGCGCCGCTGCGACCATTCAGTCCAACTGGGCGAATGCCACCTCAGCCGTCCCAGCCACGGTTCTGAACTTCCTCCCCGCCCATGAACAGCGAACCGGCCACAACCGATCCCCTGACAGCGGAGGTTCCCTCGGATTCTCCGGTGCCTTCGGCCATGCCCCTGCTCGACCGCCGCAGCGGACTCAGCGCGCTCGACCGCACGGCTTCATCGCACCGACTGCGTCAACTCACCGTCTTGTCGGCCGCGTTGTGCATCGTCGCCCTGATAGCGCTCATCATCCTGCCCTGGCAGCAATTCGTCAGCGGATCCGGAAGAATCATCGCCTACAATCCCTTGGAGCGAAGCCTCACGGTCGAAGCTCCGCTTCCCGGCAAGGTCCACCGATCCTTCGTCGTGGAAGGCCAACAAGTTCAGGAAGGGGATCCGCTCTTCGAGATCGTGGACAACGATCCCAACCTATTGGCGAACCTCCTCCAGCAACGGGACGCCGCCACCGCCCGACGCGATGCCGCCAAGACCCGGGTCGAATCGCTGGGCCTTCAAATCGGCGAACAGGAGCGCGCCGTGCCTCTGGCTTTGGAGGCCGCCAAAACCCGATGGGCCGCAGCCCGATTCGCAGCTGACACCGCTCGCCTCCAATTCGACCGCCTCAAGGCTTTGTACTCCGACAAGCGCGGACTGGTTTCCCAGCGAGACTTCGAATTGGCCACCCTCGAACGGGATCGCACCGAAGCCGAATTGCAACGTTCCCAGGCCGAACTCGATCGGACTCCCGTCGACTTGCGGGGGGCGATTCAGGGCATCACGGCTCAACGCGATTCTGCCCGCGCTGAACTGGCCTCCGCAGAGCAATCGCTGACCGGCGTGGAGATCCAGATCAGCCAAACCCGCATGCAGAAAGTTACCGCGCCCAGGGCCGGCATCGTGTTCCGATTGCAAGCCACCGAGGGAACCTTCCTTCGCGCCGGATCACCGCTTTGCACCATCATCGGCCAGACTGATAGACCCATGGTAGAGGTGTGGCTCAGTGGCCAAGACATGCCTCTTGTCATCGCCCGCGAAACGAGTCCCGATGGTCGGGTCGTGCGAGAGGGAAGTCCGGTGCGCCTTCAGTTCGAGGGCTGGCCGGCCCTCCAACTCGTCGGCTGGCCCAGCCTCGCGCGGGGCACCTTCGGTGGCGAAGTGGTGCTCGTAGACCCCACCGACAACGGCAAGGGCAAGTTCCGCATTCTCGTGGCCGAAAAACCCGACAGCATCGCCAGCCAAGATGAAAAAGACACTCTCGTGCCTTGGCCAGATTCCCGATGGCTCAGGCAGGGAGTCCGGGCCAACGGATGGGTGCTGCTCCAACGAGTTCCGCTGTGGTACGAGGTCTGGCGTCAGTTGAACGGTTTTCCACCGGTGATCTCCGAGGAACTCCTTGATCCCAAGAAGTGATTCGCCCGTCATGAACGTGATCTCCGACCGGACGTTTCCTTGGAATTGGGCATTAGCCCGAAAACCGCACGCCTCCCGGTCGACCGCGGCCTGGGGTGATCTTCACAGCACCATCTTGGCTCTCCTCGTAGGCCTTCTCCTGTGCAATGCCTTGGGGGAATTGCAGGCTGCCGAATCGCCCGCGACCCCGGCAACCAATACGTCCCCGTCCGCGGGATCAGCGGAGACAACTCACCTCTCCCTCGCCACCGCCAGTGCGCTGACACTCCACGAGGTGCTCGACTCGGTCCGCCAGCAATACCCCCCCATGCTGGCCGCCTTGATCGAGCGGGATGTCGCCGCCGGACGTCTCCAGAGCGCGCGCGGCACCTTCGATTTCCAGTTCTTCTCACGCCTCTTCGACACTCCCAGCGGATATTACCAAAGCACCACCGTCGACACGGGCTTCGAGCAATTCACCGGCATCTGGGGCAGCACCCTCTTCGGAGGCTATCGCATCACCTCCGGAGGCCTGTTGCCCGACTACGAGAAGAGCCGCACCCAAGGCTCTGGTGAACCTCGGATCGGCTTCCGGTTGCCCTTGCTGCGCGATGGGTCCATCGACCGACGGCGGGCCACGCTGATCAAGGCGCGACTCGACAAAGAGCTGGCCGACCCGGTGATCCACCGCCAACAACTCGACTTCATCCGAGCCGCCACCGCGGGCTACTACGGATGGCTCGCAGCCGGAGAGCGTCTGCGATTGTCCGAGGCGCTGCTCCGAATCGCCCGCGAGCGCATGGACGCCCTCAAGACTCAAAGCGAGTCCGGTCTGATTCCGCGCATCGTCCTGACCGACAATCGACGCCTCATTGTCGCGCGGGAACTGGCCGTGGTCCAAGCGCGCCGCCGCTTCGAGGCGGCTGGATTGGCCCTATCACTCTTCTATCGCGATTCCCGGGAGAACCCCACCGTGGCCACACGGGACCGATTGCCACCCTTCCTGCCGACGCCGGAGGGTCCTGAGGCCAGCCTGCTGCAACAAGACCTGCAACGAGCACTGACGACCCGACCCGAACTCAAGCGCCTCAGCCTGACTCAAGAAAAGCTCGAGGTGGATCGCCGACTGGCCAAGAACCAACTCCTCCCGAATCTGGATGCTGGTGTCAGCGCCAGCCGCGACTACGGCGACCGTCGCTACAAAGACCAGACCGAAGCCGAAGTCCAAGTGGGCGTCGAATTGCGAGTGCCCCTGCAGCGCCGCGAGGCCAAGGGGCGGGCGGCCGAAGTCGAAGCCCAACTCGAACAAGTCACCCGCGAGCAGCAGTTCGCCCGCGACCGCATCCAGACGGAAGTTCGGGACTCCTTCTCTGCCTGGAGTGCGGCCCACGAACAAACCGTGCAAGCCCGCCTGAATGTCCAGCTAGCCGTGGAACTTCAAGAAGCCGAGACAGAACGCTTCGCCCGCGGCGCCGCCGACTTGTTGGCCTTGCAGTTGCGGGAGCAGGCGGCCTTCGATGCCCAAGTGAGCGCCGTGGACATCGATGCCGACTGCTTCCGGGCCCAAGCCGACTACCGTGCGGCCACCGTCGCCGAGCGGCTCACCGTCATCACTCCGCCCAAGAAACCCTGAAGAACGGCTTCAGATTTTCACCTCAACCCAAGATCCAAAACCTGCGTTTGCCAATTGTACGCAGACGTACCAGTTTGAAGTCCGTTCATCGAATCTCATGAGCACCATTCCGCATCTCCCTGTCATTCGTCTCGGCCGCAACTACGCCTCCCTGGAGCAAACGGAGGTGAAAGATTTCCGCACCGGAGAAGTCTGCGCCGTCGTCTCGTCCGTGAATGCCGGCATCGTCAAAAAAGACCTGACCAAGCTGGGAGTCGCCCGAGCCGCCTTGAATCGTTTCACCATCGCCGAGCTGATGGCCATGAGCGCCAAGGCCGGTGACTTGTTCCTCAATGGAACGCTGCCTTTGGGAGAC
>Ga0255092_1000703_pt1 | contig 12070 bp, 10 predicted proteins | sample Colum_Yuk_RepC_8_2_FD_188454 | JGI IMG/M metagenome (GOLD analysis project Ga0255092, IMG submission 188454) | Freshwater microbial communities from Columbia River, Oregon, United States - Colum_Yuk_RepC_8d | ecosystem: Environmental > Aquatic > Freshwater > River | place: USA: Oregon...
CAACACTGCCAAAGCTCTTGCTAACACCCTCAATTTCTAGAAGAGTCTTCATGACTTTTCCTTCTCATAAGGAATACCCTCAGCAGCTGGTGGACGCACTTTTCCAGCCGAGATTGCTAGAACAACAATTGTCAAAATATATGGAAGCATGTTTATGAATTGGGGAGGAATCTCTACTACTTCATCAATCATTAACTGATTCGTGACAGCTTGGGTTAATCCGAAAAATAGCGCAGCAGCAAGTGCGCCAAGTGGATTCCATCTACCAAAGATCATGATGGCAAGAGCGGTAAAGCCCTTTCCTGCAGTAAATCCTCGCTCAAATATTCCAACTGCTTCCAGGGCGAGATATGAGCCAGCAAGTCCACCAACAGCTCCTGCAGCAGTGACATTTAAATAGCGAAGTCTTGTTACTGAAACTCCTGCAGTATCAGCACTTGATGGATGCTCACCAACTGCTCTTGAGCGCAGACCCCAAGAAGTTTTATAGAGCGCAAACCAGAGACCTAAAATAAAGAAGATTCCAAAGTAGGTAATTGGGCCGTGGAAAGATAGAACTGGACCAAGGATAGGCCAGGCTCCAATTACTGGAAGATCAATTGGGTCAAGGGTTGAGGGGATTGAATAATTTTGGCGATAGTAAAAGGAAGTTATACCTGCAGCCAAAATATTTAGGATAACTCCAGCAATGATCTGATCCATTTTCCAATTAACTGCCATTAGAGCTAATAGCAGCCCCATCATCGCGCCAGTAAATACCCCGACTAGCATTCCTTGAACTGTATTTTTCAAAATAGCTCCAGCAAAGAAGGCAGTGAAGGCTGAGATCAGCATCGTTCCTTCGATACCTATATTTACAACTCCAGTCCGCTCACACATAACTCCAACCATTGCGGCAAGTGCTAAGGGAAGTGCGAATTGAATGGCGGTGTATAGAACAGAGGTAGCTACTAATCCATCCTTACTAAAGAAATAAGTGAAGGCTGCAAGGAATGCAATGATTAAATAATGGCTAGTGCGTAGTTTCATCAGTTGCTCCAACCACTTGTCATCGCCACATTCTCTTTGCGATTTTTAAAGAATTTAGCAAGTAGTGGTGCGGTGACAAAGAATAAAATCAGCGCGAGAAGCAGATCTACTAACTCTGGAGCAACTCCTACTTCAAACTGCATGGTCGAGCCACTTGCGCGCATTCCACCAATGAGAATTGCAGCGGGGATCACACCAAGAGGATTTGCCCGTCCAAGTAAGGCCACAGTAATTCCATCAAAACCAAGCCCTGCATTAAAGGCTGGCTCAAATCTTCCAATAATGCTTAATGTTTCAACTGCTCCAGCAACGCCAGCAACTGCTCCACCAATTAACATGCTTAACATGATGGTTTTCTTTACCGAGATTCCGGCATACCATCCTGCATTCTTATTTCTTCCAATTGTTTCAATACTAAAACCAGTAGTGGTATTTCTCATGATCCACCAGAGCGTTATGGAAAGTCCTATAGCTAGAAAGAATCCCAATGGCAGGCCTAATAAATCAGGCATCTTGGCCGATTCTTGAATCTTTGGAGTTCTTGTAAGGGGCTGATCTGGCTCTTTAAAAGGGTTGCTAGTTAGATAATCAGAGAGAGCAATAACAATACTATTTAACATAATCGTTGTGATGACTTCATGAACTCCGCGGTAAGCCTTTAGCACTGCTGCAACTAGAGCTACTAGCGCTCCAAAGAATGCGCCAAAGATTAAAGCTAGTGGAATATGAACTAGCGCAGGCAAACCAACAAAGGTATATCCAGCCCATGCAGAGGCAAGCGCTCCAGAGATTAATTGGCCTTGAGCTCCGATATTAAATAGACCCGCTCTAAGACAAATCGCGACTGCCAGGCCACTAAGAATCAAAGGCGTGGCTTTGGCTAAAGTAATTGCGATTCCATCAAAGGATCCAAAGGCAGTAGTGAATAGAACTCTATAAGCTGCAAGAGGATTAATTCCTTGGATAAAAATTAAGATGCCACCAAATGCTAGGGCAACAAGAATTGATAACAGCGGAACTAATATTGGGCTGAAATCAATTTTCTTGCCTTGCTTAGCATCCACGAGCTACTCCAATGATTTTTGAATCTAAAACTTCTTCTCTCGATTTAAAGGGAGATACGCCTTTTTTAAAAGCGTATCTCCCTTTCTTTATAACCTTAACTTAAGTCTTAGAGCTTAACTCCGGTTTTAACAGTTCCGTTAAGAACCTTTGGAGTAATTGCCTTCAACTTAGCTTGATATGCAGCAGGAACCTTGCTTGTGAAGTCGTGTAGTGGAGCTAGTCCGACCTTTCCAAAGTAGTTTCCGCCCTTATCAGTTCCTTCAACAATGGTCTTAACCACTGCAGCAACGCCCTTATCGATTAACTTCATTGCTGAAGTTACAAGGCAAGGACGAGCTTCAGGAAGTGTTCCCCATTGATCGCTATCAACGCCGATGCAATATGCACCTTTCTTCTTTGCAACGCGAAGTAGTGCACCGTTTCCAGTGTTTCCACCTGCGCCGAAGATGACGTCATAACCCTGGGAGAGAAGCTGCTGAGCAGTTGTTCCACCCCATGCTGGGTCATTGAATGCGTTATCTGGAGCGTGATAAATCAATTTAGTTGCTGGATACTTCTTGCCGAGTTCCTTAGCGGCATATGCAACGCCGTTACGGTATCCCTCTCCGAAGTAACGAACTGGTGGAACAAGGTCAGTTCCAAGAACTGCGCCTGTCTTACCAGTCTTTGTTAGATGTCCAGCTAGATATCCTGCAAGGAATCCAGCCTTATCTTCTGGGAAAACTAGTCCAGTTAGATTTGGAACAGCAGCTCCCTGGAATTGATCTACTCCAATGAACTTAATTGTTGGATACTCAGCAGCAGCTGTAGTCATGGCCTCTGCCATGAGGAAGCCAACGCCGATAATTACATTGTATTTCTTGCTAGCAAACTGGCCGATATTTGTGGCATAGTCTTTTGGATCTGTTGTTTCGATATATTTAGCGAAACCACCATTGGACTTAGCCGCAGCTTTGGCGCCTTCCCATGCAGATTGGTTAAATGATTTGTCATCAACTTTTCCAGTATCAGTTACTAAACCGATGCAGAAAAGTTTTCCGGTACCGCAATCACTCTCCGATGCTGCTTTGGATGGTGCCGCAAAACCTAGAGCTGTAAGTGCAACTACAGCTACTACAGATATCACGCGCTTAATCATGAATCTCCTCTCAAAGATCTCTGGCAATGAGGTATGCCCGAGGGTAAATCGATCGATTACCAGTGGAGAAATAAGTTCATTTTTATGACTATTTCGGGGAGGCTCACTGATACGGGGAATCCTATCCATGCCAGAATTGAAGGAGAAATGCTGGCCGATACCAAAGCCCCGTGTCCCATCACATTTTCGTGACCTATTTTCATCTCCCAGTAAAACTCTGGTTCCCAAGTATCAACTCTGGCTTTAGACTGCTTGGGTGAGAACAATCGATTTTCTCGAGCAGGGCGATGGGGCAATTATTCTGATTGATCAGCGCCTGCTTCCCCATGAGAAGAAAATCCTTACAATAAAAACTCACCAAGAATTAATTGAGGCAATCCAAACTTTGGCAGTTCGTGGTGCCCCAGCCCTGGGAGTAGCCGGAGCTTTAGGGGTGGCTCTGATTGCCCTTCGCAGCCAGCAGCAAGGCTGGAGCCAGGAAGAGATAGATAGCGCAATTGCTGCCCTAAGAGCTGCTCGCCCTACCGCGGTCAATCTTGCCTGGGGAGTTGATCAAGTTATTCCGGAATTAGTTAATGGCCCCTCCTCTGTCTTGAAATCAGCTCTAGCTATTAGCCGCGCTGATGGTCTTGCAAATAGAGCGATGGGAAAACTTGGGGCTGCCTATTTATTAGAAAAGTGTGGCAAGAAAAAGCTGCGCATCCTTACCCATTGCAACACTGGATCTCTGGCAACGAGTGATTGGGGAACGGCTCTTGGGGTGATTCGAGAGCTAAGTGATCAGGGATATATCGAGGAAGTCTTTGCTGATGAGACTCGCCCTCTCCTTCAAGGCTCTCGCTTAACTGCCTGGGAGTTAAGTGAGGCAGGAATTAAATATCGAATTCTTCCAGATGGAGCTGCAGCAAGCGCTCTCTTCTCAGGACTTATCGATGCAGTATTAATTGGAGCAGATCGAATCGCTAGAAATGGTGATAGCGCAAATAAAATAGGATCACTTGGAGTTGCAGTTGCTGCTAAAGAGTCTGGCATTCCATTTCTAGTAGTTGCTCCAGAATCAACAATTGATAGATCACTTGCTAGCGGAGATGAGATAGAGATTGAATTTAGGGCAGACAGTGAGGTCACCCATTTTGCTGGAATTGCTGTGGCTCCACTTGGCTCTAAGAGCTATAACCCAGCATTTGATGTGACTTTAGCTAGATATATAACGGCAATAGTTACTGAGAAGTGTGTTTACCAGATTAGTAAAGGTGAGGCGCTATGAACTATCCAGATTTAGAGAAATTAGTTACGCGTTCCAAGTTAATTGGAGCCGATCAATCTCTTGTTGTTTATGGAGGGGGAAACACCTCTGCCAAAGGTGAGATCACTGATTACTTGGGTCGTAATCGTTCGGTCTTGTGGGTCAAGGGATCTGGGGCAGATATGGCCTATGGCGAGGCCGTTGACTATCCCGCGCTATATCTTGATGAACTATCAGCTCTTAAATCAAAAGGTGATTTAGATGATGACACTATGGTTGATTTTGTTACCAGAGCTTTAGTTGATCCCAGTGCCCGACGTCCATCAATTGAAACTTTGCTCCATGCTTTTCTGCCAGCCCGACACATCGATCATGTTCATGCAGATGCGATTTGTGCTCTAACTAATCATGAAGATGGCGCAGCTGCTGTTAGAGATGCTCTAGGCGAGGGCTTTGCATATGTGGAGTGGATCAGACCAGGATTTAAATTATCGAAATTAGTTAGTGAATTAAAGGAGTATCAAGGGGTTGTTCTAGCTCATCACGGACTTATTGTTTGGGATGATGATAGCCAGAAGTGCTATGCAAAAACTTTGGCTGCAGTAAGTAGAGCTGAGGAATTCTTGGCAACGCTAAAGAAAAAGCCAAAGGCAGAATTTGCACATCAAGATCTAAGTCAAGAACAAATTCGAGAACTTCTTCTTCACCTACGAGGAAAAATTGGTAAGAAACAAATATTGCGAGTTGACACACGGCTTAGGCAGATTTCTGATCGACAAGACCTCGAAAAAGTTGTTGCTGCCGGGGCGGCAAGTGCTGACCATATGCTTCGAATTAGGCCTTGGTCTTGCATATTGACTCCAGAGAGCGTTGATGTAGCAGTTGACTCGTATAGAGCGCGTTATGAAGCTTATTTTGAAAGTAACAAGAATTTATTGCCTGAAGGTTATTCCAGCCATGGAAGTGATCCCAAGCTATTTATAACGCCAGGAATTGGGATGATTGCTGCGGGAGCAACAATTAGCGAAACCAAGATGATGGCTGATATTGCCTTCCATACTCATAGCGTTGGCTCAACTGTTGTTGACTCTTTCCCTAAACCCAGAACCCTGCCTGATAGTGAAATATTTGGTTTCGACTACTGGCCTATGGAGCTCTACAAATTGAAGTTAAAACCTAAAGCCCCGCAGATGAGCGGGAACATATTTATTGTTACTGGAGCAGGTAGTGGAATAGGAAGGGGGATTGCTTTACACCTTGGATCTCTTGGAGCAAATCTAGTTTTAGCTGACCTAGACCCTGAGGGACTTGCGCGAACTGAGGAAGAATTTGCTGCTGGGAAGTTTTCAAAACCTCTCTTAGTTCAGGGAGATCAGAGCGATGAAAGTGTGGTTATAGAGACTTTAAATCGAACCATAGATAATTTTGGTGGGCTAGATGGTCTGGTTTTGAATGCTGGCATTGGAGTGCCTGGTTCTTTAGAAGAACTAGATTCCTCTCACTGGCGAAGAGGATTAGAAATAAATCTCACAAGTTCATTTTTATTAACAAAATACGCCATGCGCATGCTGCGTAGACAAGGTATGGGTGGCTCTCTAGTTTATATTGCAAGCAAAAATGCTTTTGCACCCGGTGCTGGCTTTGGCGGATATTCAGTTTCAAAGGCTGGAATGATTCAGCTGATGAGAATTGCAGCACTTGAAGGTGGGGCTTATGGAATCAGAGCTAATGCTTTAAACCCCGATGCAGTCTTTGATAACAGCAAACTCTGGGAGGGCGGAATTCGCGAGCAAAGGGCGAAAGAACATGGTGTAAAACCTGAAGAACTTGAGGATTTCTATGCCAAACGCAATATTCTCAAAGCTAGGGTGCGTTCTTTAGATGTTGCTCGCTCTGTTGCTCATCTACTTTCGGACGAATCTTCTCGGACCACTGGCGCAGTAATCCCGGTAGATGGCGGAGTTGCCGCTGGATTTCCAAGATAGGAGCGAGATGATCGAGTGGAAGTCATTGCAAGATGAGGCAATTAAAGCTTCTAAGAAGGCTTATGCCCCTTATTCAAATTTCCCAGTTGGAGCTGCTGGCTTAGTTAGCGATGGGCGAATAGTTAGCGGCTGCAATATAGAAAATGCTAGCTATGGCTTAACGCTCTGCGCTGAGTGTTCCATGATCTCCAATTTGCTTATGAGCGGCGGCGGACGTTTAGTTGCTGTCGTCTGCGTAGATGGCAAGGGAGAACTTCTATCGCCATGTGGACGTTGTCGCCAACTTCTATTTGAACATGGCGGAAATGAACTTCAACTATTAACGCCAAGCGGCCCTCAAGACATGTCTGTAATTCTTCCTTGGGGCTTTGGACCTGATGATTTAGAAAAGAAGAGATAGAGATAATGAGTGAGGCCTTTGATGCTGTTGAGATCATTACAGCAAAGCGTGATCGAAATGAGTTAAGTGATTTACAGATTGACTGGATTGTTGATGCCTATACCCGTGGAGTGGTAGCAGATGAACAGATTTCAGCTTTATTGATGGCGATTTTATTAAATGGCATGAATATGCGTGAGATATCGCGCTGGACTGATGCAATGATTAATAGCGGTGAGAGAATGAATTGGTCCAGTCTTGGAATTCCAACAGTTGATAAACATTCAACAGGTGGGGTTGGAGATAAAATAACCCTTCCACTTGCGCCACTAGTTGCTGCTTGCGGAGCTGCTGTCCCACAACTATCAGGTAGAGGTCTTGGCCATACTGGCGGAACGCTAGATAAAATGGAATCAATTCCTGGTTGGCAGGCATCTCTAAGTAATGAGCAGATGCTCAAAGTATTGCAAGATGTAGGGGCAGTAATTTGCGCCGCAGGTGCAGGTTTAGCACCTGCGGATAAGAAGCTTTATGCACTGCGCGATGTCACAGGAACAGTGCCAGCTATTCCACTAATAGCTTCATCAATCATGAGCAAGAAAATTGCTGAAGGAACTAGCGCCTTAGTTTTAGATGTTAAAACAGGTTCTGGAGCATTTATGTCAGATCCAGAAAAAGCTAAAGAGCTAGCGAGCGTTATGGTTGAACTTGGAAAGAGAGCTGGAGTAAATACCAGGGCTCTTGTTACTGCAATGGATGTGCCACTTGGGCTAACTGCTGGTAACGCCCTTGAAGTTCGTGAATCAATAGAAGTTCTTGCAGGAGGTGGACCAGCAGATGTTGTCGAGTTAACTTTAATTTTGGCAAGAGAGATGCTTGATGCTGCAAAGGTAAGCGGCAAAGATCCTGAAGTTGCTCTTAAAGATGGAAGCGCGATGGATCGCTGGAGAAAAATGGTTAAAGCACAAGGTGGAGATCCTGACGCCCCGCTTCCAACTGCTAAAGAGAAGCAAGTTATTACTGCTGAGAGAAGCGGAACTATCTCCTCAATGGATGCGCTAAAAGTTGGAGTTAGTGCTTGGCGCCTGGGCGCTGGAAGAGCGCGACAAGGGGAGGCAGTTCAAGCTGGAGCAGGAATTGAAATTCATGCTAAACCAGGGGAGAAGATAGTTAGCGGATCTGCTCTATTCACACTTCATAGCGATGAAAGTGAGAGATTTGAACGAGCTAAACAAGCGCTAGAAGGCGCGGTTAGTATCTCCGAGAAAGGTGAAGTGGCGGAGAGATTGCCGCTAGTAATTACTAAGTTCTAAACACCGATTGGATGCCAGAGCGTCTTATATTCCATATAGGAAAGAATCCGCTCTGGAGATTTTTCAGCTGAAAAACTATGAACTCTCTTTAAATTATCAACACTTGAAATGCGAAGAGCTGCAACGCTCTTACTATCAACCCCGCTTAAATCAAGGCCATCTATCTCCATATGTGAGGCTAAATGCGGGGTTAATTCATCGCTTAAACCAGTGAGGATATTTACTACCCCTGCTGGAACATCAGAGGTTGCAAGGCACTCTGCAAGGGTTATTGCAGATAGTGGACGCTTCTGGCTTGCAAGTAAGACTGCGCAATTTCCTGCTGCCAATACTGGAGCAAGTCCTAAGACAACGCCTAGTAGTGAAGATTTTTCATCAGCGACAACTCCAACCACACCTAGTGGCTCTGCAACTGTGAAATTAAAGAAAGGTCCTGCAACAGGATTGGTACTTCCTGCAATTGTTGAAATCTTATCGCTCCATCCGGCATACCAGACCCAGGTATCAATTGCTTGCCTTACCTGCACTTGAGCTTGCTTACTAGTAACGGATTCCATTGCCATAATTTCAGAGACAAATTGTTCGCTTCTACCTTCCATAATTTCAGCGATGCGATAGAGAATCTGTCCTCGGTTATAGGCAGTTGCAGAGGCCCAAGATGAGTGAGCGTTCTTAGCTGCAAGAACTGCATCTCTTAAATCTTTTCTTGATGCTTGCGCAGGATTTGCTATGAAGTTTCCTTTCTTATCTTTAATCTCATAGCTGCGCCCTGATTCACTTCGAGGAAAGGTGCCTGCGATAAATAATTTATAGGTCTTTTTTATATCAAGACTCATTTCTTAGCTCCCTTGATATATGCGCCAAGTCCATGGCGACCACCTTCGCGGCCCCAGCCAGATTCTTTATATCCGCCAAATGGGCTTGCGGGATCAAATTTATTAAAGGTGTTGGCCCAGATAACTCCGGCCTTTAAGTGATTTCCTGCCCAGAGAATTCTTGAACCTTTATCGCTCCAAACTCCAGCTGAGAGTCCAAAAGGAGTGTTATTGGCTTTCTCTATCGCCTCTTGTGGGGTTCTAAATGTAAGCACAGAGAGCACTGGTCCAAAGATTTCCTCTCTAGCAATGCGATGAGCTTGAGTTACTCCAGTAAATATCGTTGGAGCAAACCAGAATCCTTTATCTGGAATCTGGCAAGGAGCAGACCAGATATCAGCGCCCTCTGCTTGTCCAGAGGATGAGAGTTCATGAATCTTTGCTAGTTGCGCAGCTGAATTGATAGCTCCAATATCTGTGTTCTTATCTAATGGATCACCTAGGCGAATCTTGGACATTCTCTTCTGTAATTTGCCTAAGAATTCATCATGGATATTTTCTTGAAGCAGAAGGCGAGAGCCAGCGCAGCAGACATGGCCTTGATTAAAGAATATGCCATTAATGATTCCCTCAACTGCTTGATCAAGTGGGGCATCTTCAAAGACGATATTTGCACCTTTTCCACCAAGTTCAAGAGTGACTGGGGTATTGCTAACGGCAAGAGATCTAGCAATTAATTTGCCAACCTCAGTAGACCCAGTAAATGCAACCTTATCTATATCAGGATGCTTAACTAACGCAGATCCTGTGCTTCCGTCTCCTGTAATTATATTTACTACTCCAGGTGGTAGATCTGCTTGTTGACAGACTTCAGCAAATAGCAGAGCGGTTAGTGGGGTAGTTTCAGCAGGCTTTAAGACAACTGTATTTCCAGTTGCTAGAGCTGGCGCAATTTTCCATGCAAGCATTAGAAGCGGAAAGTTCCAGGGAATTATCTGAGCTACTACTCCATGAGCTTTAGGTTTATCTCCAAAGCCAGCAAACTCCAACTTATCTGCCCAGCCGGCGTGATAGAAAAAGTGCGCAGCTGATAGTGGAATATCAATATCTCTAGTTTCCCTAATCGGCTTTCCATTATCTAAGCTTTCAACTACAGCAAATTCTCGAGATCTCTCTTGAAGTAGGCGAGCTATGCGAAAGAGGTATTTTGCTCGCTCTTTGCCGCTCATCTTCGACCAAACTTTTACATAGGCAGATCTTGCAGCCTTAACAGCTTTATCAATATCGACTTCATCGGCGAGTGAAATCTTGGCTAATACCTCTTCATTAGCGGGATTTATAGTCTCAAAGCGCTTCTTGTTATGAGAGGCAATGAATTTACCGTTTATAAATAGCCCATAGTCCTTGCTTATATTGGCTATCGCCTTAGATTCCAAGGCAGGGGCGTATTCAAAGTCACTCATTATTAATCCACCGTAACATAATTTGCACTGGAATATCTGCCGGTAGTTAATTTCATGCGCTGCATAAGTAAATCATTTAGCAGAGCGCTTGCTCCAATTCGAAATAGCTCTGGGTTTAACCACTCAGCTCCTGCTATCTCTTTAACCAATACCAACTGCTTGATTGCATCCTTAGTTGTTCTAATTCCACCTGCTGGCTTAACCCCAATTCTGACCTGACTTAGCTCATAGAAATCTCTTACCGCCTCAAGCATCACTAGAACGACTGGAGCGGTAGCAGCGGGAGTAACTTTTCCAGTTGAGGTTTTAATAAAGTCTGCTCCGGCAAGCATTGCTAGATATGAAGCTTTGCGAACGTTGTCTAGAGTTACTAGTTCACCTGTTTCAAGAATTACTTTTAAGTGAGCTTTATCGGAACAGATTTCTTTAATTGCTCTGATTTCATCAAATACTTCACCAAGTCGGCCAGAGAGAAATGCACCTCGATCAATAACCATATCGATTTCAGTTGCACCTAGTGAAATGGCATCTTTGGTATCTTGAAGCTTAACTTTTCTCGAGGCTCTACCTGAGGGAAAAGCAGTTGCGACTGCAGCTACTGGAATACTTTGACCGCCAATTGAATCTAGATGATTTCTTGCTATTCCAACCATGTCGTTATAAACGCAGACTGCTCCCACATGTGGAACCGAGGGATCTTGCGGATCTGGGCGGAGAGCCTTCGAACATAGTGATCTGATCTTTCCAGCAGTATCTGCCCCTTCAAGAGTTGTTAAATCAATCATGCTAATGGCCATATCAATAGCCCACTTCTTACTAGTGGTCTTAATACTTCGCGTTGCAAGCATGGCAGCGCGCTCTTGAGCGCCAATTTGATCTACTCCGGCAAGGGTTTGTAGAAATCTACGCAGCGAAGTTTCAGAACCATCAATCAGATTTAGCGCTGACATAAGTGGTGAGTCTACAAGTTATGAAGCAAGAAAGGTACGTAGCTCAAAATCCAGCCTCGCAATGATCTTCTCGGCCATCTCCTGACTATCGCTAACTACCTCTATATAACACTTAATCTTTGGCTCGGTTCCACTAGGCCTTACGATGATTCTAATATTTGGCTCAAGAAAAATTCTCACTCCATTTGTTGGTGGCAGATCACTTGTAGGTTTTTCTAAATCATCAAAGCCTCTCACCTGATATCCAGCGATTGATTGTGGAGTGCTATTTCTAAATCTTCCAAGGATTTTGGAGATCTCTTCAAGAGTATTAACCCTTACTGAAATCTGCTTGGTGCCGTGATAGCCGTATTTGTTCCAAATCTCATCTAGCAAGTCATTTAACGTTTTAGATTCACGCTTTAGATCTGTTGCTATTTGAACAATCATTAGGGCTGCGCTGATTCCATCCTTATCATTTACTGAATTTGAGTCAACGGCATAACCAAGTGCCTCCTCATATCCGAAATGCAGGTTCTCTATCTTTGCAATCCACTTAAATCCAGTGAGAGTTTCAGCAAAAGGTAATTGGTATGCCTTAGCTATTTTGCTCAAGATTGAAGATGAGACAATTGAATTAGCAAGAGTTGCGCTCTTATCCTTAGCAGTTCTTGCTAGATACTCACCGAGAAGGGCTCCAACCTCATC
>Ga0255092_1000706_pt1 | contig 12034 bp, 6 predicted proteins | sample Colum_Yuk_RepC_8_2_FD_188454 | JGI IMG/M metagenome (GOLD analysis project Ga0255092, IMG submission 188454) | Freshwater microbial communities from Columbia River, Oregon, United States - Colum_Yuk_RepC_8d | ecosystem: Environmental > Aquatic > Freshwater > River | place: USA: Oregon | collected...
CTCCCTTTCTGATGTCTGCAACCCATTAACCCTCAACACGTTAATAACATCATGGCCAAACAAAACTGGTTCCCCAAGAAGGAGTCCGCCCGCCGCACCCTCCTCAACACCCTCGCTGACAAACTCCCCGGTGCGTATGCCACCAAATACGGCATTACCGCTGACGAATTGACCACGCTCGGCAACTTCCGCCTCTGGTTCAACTGGACCCTCGACACCCTCGAAGCCATCCGCCTGAAGGCCCAAGGCTACACCGGCTTCCGGGACGCCCTCGGCTACGGCAAGGGCACCGCCAGCGGGGATCTCACCCTGCCACCCGCCCTCGCCCTCCCGGCGGTGCCCAGCACCGGCACCCCGCCCGTGATGATCACCCCGCAGGCCAACGGCTGGAGGTTTACCGCCAGCCTCGTCAGCCGCATCAAGGGCCACGCCGCCTACACTGAGGCAGATGGGCAAGATCTCGGCGTCATCGGAGCCGAAGAGCAAGGTGCAGACCCGGAGACCACCCAGCCGGACCTCAAGCTCGTGCGCGTGGCGGGCGGGCACATTGAAGTGCAGTGGAAGAAGAGCGGCTTCACCGGCGTGCGCATCGAAGTGGACCGGGGCAACGGCCAGTGGACCTTTCTGGCCGTGGACACCGTCCCGCACTACACGGATACCGCCACCCCCGCGCCCGGGACCACCGCCCTCTGGAAATACCGCGCCATCTACCTCGACGGTGACGAATCCTTCGGTCAATGGAGCGACACGGTCAGCATCGCGGTAAACAACTGAATCCACCAACACGAAGACTGAACCCGTCCCATTATGAAAACCACCTGTCGCCTCCCTTTGCTGCTCATTCTGATGGGAGTTCTCATGTTTACCAGGCCTGTCAGTGCTCAGACAGAGCCGTTCGAGGGTCTTCGGTTTTACAAATTTGATGCCTCGGTTGAGGACGTGTTCTTCTCCACTTATGGCGATGACGGCATGGGCAACTACGTTGCCGCCTAGTTCAACACCAAGTTCATCCACAAGTTTCAGGTCGGGAGCAACGCCAGCTTGGCCGTTCATTTCCTCAGCCGGATGGATTACAGCACCGCCCTGTTCACCAACCTCAGCCCGGTGCTGGAGGCCACGAACACGTTTTCGCTACAGGCAGATGGCAGCGCCGGAGCCTTGGATGTTGACGGTGTGCGGGCCGCTCTGGAGGGGCTGGGTCTGGCGCACAACGGGGCTGAGGTGCTTGATCAGCCTATTGCGCCCTTTCTGGGAAAAGGGACGATCAGCAGTGTGGGCTACCAGATTCTTACAGGTGTAGCCGCAGAGAAAGAGTTGGTGCTCGCTGGAAATCCGGATTTCACGAATGATGTCGTCGTGGCCTTCACCGTTACGGCCATCGACGAGGATACATTGCAGCAGATCTCTGAGTCTGAAATCACGGTGGCAGGCCAAGGAATTACGAATGGCGTGGCTTGGCAGTCTTATTCGGAGCACTCCTCCAATGTCGTAGCGTTGAACATTACTGGTCATGCGAACTGGAAGGCAGATTTGAATCAGACTCCGTATCGCCTCACGATGGAGGGAGCGGGATTTGCCTATGTCGACATGGACACAAACTCTTCAACCTACCAAACGGTTGTCAGCTACGAATCCCAGCCATTCCAGTTTCCATCTACGAATGTCTATAAGACTTTAATCGGTCAGAAAATGCTCTTCACGGCCAATGTGCCTCCAGCAGGTTCCGGCATGGATGTCACCAATCCCCTCTGGACCATTGGCGGCGACACGGTCTCAAACTTTGTTTACGGAGAGTTTGAGATCCAAGATACCAACGGCATCACGGTGACACAGCACGTAGGCAAAGCCGTTTTTGATTTCCCGAAAACCAACCTCAGCGCCTCATTCGCGTGGTGGAAGACTGGACTGGTTAACGTCAAGTTCAGTTGCAATATCAACAACAAAGCTGCCAGCGTTCAGTGCAAGGTAGAAGTGATCAAGCCGACTGGTTATATCTACCCATGGCCGGACGGGGAAGACGGAATCAGCGTTGGAAAGGTCTATCTCTCTGATGACGGAAGTTCCGGCAGGTTAGGACTAGGAAAAGCTCTGGCGGATGACGAGGGCGCTTATTTCGACGTTCGTGGAACACCGACACTCTCTGGATTTGGTTGGGTTCCAATCATTACATCCAGCACTCGGACGCTATACCGCGATCAGGCTGAGTTCACCAATTCCGCCGGGGCAGTCCTGATAAGGACGAATCGAGTCTTCACTGCGGCTGGTCTGGATCGTGAGGCTTTTTTACCAGCAAATGGGCCGTATGATGATAACCCGAAATTCACGGTCGAGTCTCTCCCGGCCTCCGGCAATCTCGGTGCCAGCGTTAACGACCAGTTCACGCTCTATCTGATGTATCGTCCTGGCGATAATGAGGTTTGGGTTCCGCTTCAGTCTGTAAGCTGGGGATGGAAGGCGGCCCTCACGAATTCACCAACTGTTTGGGTGCCCAACACGAGTTGGACCAATAGCCCGCTCGTTAGCCCTGTAATCGCGAATCCGCAATATCCAAGCTGGACGAACAGGGTAGTCCCTGTGGGGACTCCTTGACTCAACCAAGCAGACGAAATGCACCAAACACTCCTGATTATTTATATCATCTGCTTTGGGTCAGCGCTGGGCACGACAGTATGCAAGGCGCAGGTCTGGCCACACTCGGATGCGATTCAATCTGGCTCCACAGCGCGTGAGTTATTCACCCGTTTAGGACGGAACAACCCCGTTTGGGGTGTTGAAGCTGGCGGCTTCCAACTCGGGATTCAAACATCAAAGGATGTGTATGGCACCAATGAACCAGTTCATGCCTTGATTACATTGACAAATCTTTCAGCACCCGGGGGCTGGGCGCGTCAGGTCTGGGAACGTGGCGGCATGGTTTCGCTTGAACTGGTTTTGATTCATGATCGCGAGTTGGTGAAGTCACGTTATGAGTGTGACAGGTCACCGGTCTATTCTGGAAGTTCATCCGGTCGTGTGCATCGTTTACAGCCTGGGGGAAAGTTCACGGAAGGCATACGGATCGACCTTCAGTTCCATCTGGAGCCGAACAAGCTTTATCATCTCTATGCTTATCGGGACGCCGCTGTTGGCACTAACTTTGTGACGGTCACGAGTGGGAACGTATCCTTCATGATTACCAATGGTGTGCCAGCGACAGGGACAAAGGCTACCGCAGCCAATGTTCCTTCGCATGTCTTGGCAAGCGCAGCCACAGCCATTCAGGCCAGTGCGAGTTTAACACCCCCAAAGCGAGAGCCGGTTGTCCGTCAGGAAGCTCCAACCGTTGCCACGGGGAACCTGAAACAGGCTCGGAGCCCAGCCGCGCCAGCCGGCACAGACTTGAAAGCGGCTCCTGTTGCTTCGGCCATGTTCGGATCATCCATCGGCCTCGTCGGCTGGTTGCTGTTGGCCATGCCGCTGGCCGTGCTGCTGTGGATTCTGGGCCGGGCCGCGAGCCGGGCACGCCAGCCAAGGGCTTGAGGGAAGTTGCCTGCGCTTTCGCGGGTGGACGCCGTCGGCTCCGGACTAGCTCGGAAATATGGCAGCGGAAGCTTGCCCCCCGAAAAGCAAACCGCCGCGCCAAGTGCGACTCGCTGGTCGCATTTATTGGCGCGGCGGCTTGAGTGGGTTGTGCGCTTAGCCGTGGTAGCCTTCCTCGCCGTGTTCGGCGAGGTCCAGACCGACGGTTTCGACTTCTTCAGTCGGGCGGAGGCCAACGACGGCCTTCACGATGTAAGCAATGACCGCCGTGGCGACCACCGCGAGGACGACGGTGAGGGCCATGGCCTTGACCTGCTCCATCCAGAGGCCGTTGCCGACGAGTTCGAAGAGCTTGTTGGCCTTCGCGTAGCTGTTGGCATCGGTGAGGTTCGCATTCACGTCCTTGGTGGCGAGGATGCCCGTCACGAGCGCGCCGAGCGTGCCGCCCACGGCGTGGACGCCGAAGGTGTCGAGCGCGTCGTCATACTTGAAGATTTGCTTGAGCTTGGTGCAGGCGAGGTAGGGCACCACACCGGCGAGCACGCCGATGATCATCGCGCCCTTGGCGTTCACGAAGCCGGCGGCGGGGGTGATGACCACCAGGCCCGCGACCGCACCGGAGCAGAAGCCGAGGATGGAGGGCTTGCCGCGCACGAGCCACTCGAGCACCGGCCAGACGAAGGCCGCAACCGCCGCCGCCAGCGTGGTGGTCATGAACGCATTGGCCGCAATGCCGTCCGCCGCCACTGCCGAACCGGCGTTGAAACCATACCAGCCGACCCAGAGCATCCCGGTGCCGATGGCGCACATGGTCATGCTGTGGGGCTGCATCGCGGTCTTGCCGTGGCCGAGGCGCGGTCCGAGGATCAAGCAGAGCACCAAGGCGCTCCAGCCCGAGCTCATGTGAACCACCGTGCCGCCGGCGAAATCAATCGCGCGGATCTTGGCATCACCGTTCCACACGCCGTTCATCAGGCCGTCCACGCCCCACACCATGTGCGCGAGCGGGAAGTAAACTGCGAACATCCAGATGGCCACGAACAGGAGGATTGCCGAGAACTTCATGCGTTCCGCGATCGCGCCGATGATGAGCGCCGGGGTGATGATGGCGAACATGAGCTGATACATCGCAAACACGTTTTGTGACACCCAAGCGGAGTAGTCCGTGTTGGGCGCGGAGGTGACGCCGTTCAGGAAGGCAAACTTGCTGAAGCTGCCGAGGTAGGGCGAACCGGCTGAGAACACCAGGCTGTAGCCGCAGACGAACCAGAGGATAGTGACGAGCCCGGCGATGCCGAAGCATTGGGCGACGACGGACAGAATGTTCTTCTTGCGGACCAAGCCACCGTAGAAGAGCGCGAGGCCCGGCAGGGTCATGAAGAGCACCAGCGCGGCGCAAATCATCATGAAGCCGTTGTGGCCGGGGCCGGCGACGTCATCGAGCTTCGAGGTGACATTGGCCTTGGCGTCGGCGGAGCCACGGGCACCGTTGCCGATGTAGGCTTCGAGGTCCGCCACGCGCTGCTCGACGGTGGGGTCGGCTTTCTTGGGCGGTTCGGGGGCCTTTGCGGCTGGCGCGGCGGCGGGGGCTGCCGGTGCTGCGGGCGGAGCTTGGGCGAGCAGCGGTTGCACGGTGGCCGCCAGCAGCGAGAACAGAGTGAGGGAGAGAATCAGTTTCTTCATGGTTAGTTTTTGTTCAGGGGGTTGGGGTTGGCGGTTCTCAGACAGCGGCGTCACCTTTCTCGTCGGTCCGGATGCGCACGGCGTCATCCACGGGCGAGACGAACACTTTGCCGTCGCCGATCTTGCCGGTCTTGGCGGCCTTGACGATGGCGCTCACGGCGGCATCCACGCGGCCGTCGGGCAGGACGAGTTCGAGTTTGATCTTGGGGAGGAAATCCACGGTGTATTCCGAGCCTCGGTAGATTTCGGTGTGGCCTTTCTGGCGGCCGAATCCCTTGACCTCGGTGACGGTCATGCCCTCGACTCCAATGTCGCTTAGGGCGTCCTTCACTTCCTCCAACTTGAACGGTTTGATGATGGCTTCAATTTTCTTCATGGGGTCTCTTTCGCTCTGGCGGCGCGCGCGGAAGTGCTGGCGAAATCTCGCGCGTCTCCGCTGGACGGAACGCATTTGTTGACTGTCGGTGACCAGCGCACAGCACCTTTAGCATCGGCGATGCCAACGGATGGCAAAACTTTCAGTCATGGGGAATTGCTCGGGTTTTCACCAAAACCGGATCGCGCATCGAAATGATTGCTCAATTCCATGAGCGCCACGCTGTAGTGAATTGGGCGGGGTGTTTCTTTTTGGCCAGTTGGGGGAGGCGGGTCTCCGGCCGGAACTTCTGTGGTGGTGAGTTGCTGACGACGGCTAAATCAACTTCTGGGGTTGGCCGCGCTCCCGTGGATGGCTCCAATTTCACACTGGACTAAAACGTCGGATGCACCGTGAAATCGTCCATGCCCAACGCTGCCTCCAGTCGCCGTCACTTTGTCGCCCGCACCCTGACTTCCACCGCACTTTTGGCCGCCACCCGGCCCGGTGATTTGCCGGCCCAGGCGGCCAAGGGGTTCCGCTTGGGGGCGTTCACCGCTGATGTGACGGTGCCGGCGGGGCACGGCATGATGGGCGGGGCGTGGCTCTCCAAATCCGTCGCCGACCCGCTCTTTGCCAAAGGCGTGGTGCTGACCGGCGGGGCGAAGCCGGTGGTGCTCGTCTCTGTGGACTGGTGCGAAATCCGGAATGATGCTTTCGACCGCTGGCGCACCGTGCTGGCCGAGGCTGCCGGCACGGAGCGGCAGTGCGTGCTCGTCTCCAGCACGCATGTGCATGACGCGCCGGTGGCCGACCTCGAAGCCGAGCGCATTTTGAAGGAACACAAATGCGCCGGGACGGTTTGTGACGTGGAGTTCCATGAAGTCGCGGTCCAGCGCGTCGCCACCGCCTTGCGCGAAAGTCTCAAGGCCGCCTCGCCGGTCACGCACCTTGGTCTGGGTCAGGCGAAGGTGGACAAAGTCGCTTCCAACCGCCGCTACCTGCTGCCCGATGGCAAGGTCGCCTACAACCGGATGAGTCGAAACAGCAACGTGCTCGCCGCGCAGGCGGACGATGGCGACATCGACCCGATGCTCAAGACGCTGAGTTTCTGGAATGGCAACACTCCGCTGGCGGCCCTGAGCAACTACGCGGTCCACCCCATGAGCTACTACGGCGGCGGCGAGGTCTCCGCCGACTTTCCCGGCGTCGCGCGCCGCCGACGGCAGGAGGACTTGCCGACCGTCGCGCAGGTTTACTTCTCCGGTTGCAGCGGCAACGTCACCGCCGGCAAATACAACACCGGTGCGCGCGAGAACCGTGTGGTGCTCGCCGGCCGGATTTATCAAGCGATGGCCGAGGCGTGGCGTGACACGAAGCGGCAGCCGTTGGAGCAACTCGTCTTCCGCTCGGTGCCGATGACGCTTGAGCCGCGCAACGATCCGGTGGGCTTCACCGTGGAAGGGTCGAAGAAGATCCTCGTCCCGGAGAGCAAGCCCTTCGCGCAATGCCTGGCGGCGATGAATCTCTCGTGGCGCAAGCGCGCGGCGGCCGGCCAGCCGATTGATGTGCCCGCCGTGGATTTTGGCCCGGCGCAATTCCTCCTGCTGCCGGCCGAGGCCTACGTCGAGTTCCAGCTCCACGCGCAGAAGGTGCGCCCGGACTCCTTCGTGATGGTGGCAGGCTATGGCGAGAGCGCACCGGGCTACATCCCCATCGAGCGCGCGTGGGAGGAGAAGGATGGCAATCTCCACGACTGGTGCTGGGTCGCCCCCGGCAGCGAGGCGCGCATGCACGCCGCGATTGAAAAGGCGCTCAAGGGCTGAGTGCCGGGCCGGGGACAGTGCCGGGTGCCCGGTCCCCGTCGTCATTGACGCCTGTGGGGGTTAAATCTAGCTTGCCCCGGCTCACGTTGACTCCGCCTCGGGGCGGGCCCTTTCGCGGGTGTTTGTCGGCGGGGGCGCATCGTCGCATGGAATCATTACGTCGCAGCCTGCGAAGGCGGGGCGGGGCTTGGGTGGCCCTGCTCGGCTGGTGCGCGCTTGTGCTGGCAGCTCGCGCCGACCAGGTCTTGCTGAGCAAGATCATGTATCATCCGCAGGGCGATCTGCCGGAATACATCGAGATCTACAACAACAGCGCCAACGCGATCGACATCGCGGACTGGCGCATCAAGGGGCACATCGAGTTCCGCTTCCCGGCGTTTTCCGCCGCCAACAGCATGGCGACCTGGATGAAGCCCTTCGAGCGCATCGTCATCTCCATGGCGGAGGAGCGGACCACGCGGACGGCTTACAAAATCCCCGCCAACGTCCGCATTCTTGGACCCTGGGTGGGCCGGCTGAACAAGGCCGGGGACCGCATCAAGCTGATCGACAAGAACGGCCTGACGGTGTCCAACGTCCGCTACCTGGACCGCTCGCCGTGGCCGGCGGCGGCCAATGGCGGCGGCCATGCGCTGGTGATTAAGGACCCCGACCGGCGGGCCGATGACTGGCGCAACTGGACCGTGAGCAGCAAGCCCGGCGGCTCCCCCGGCAGCGAGTCCGGCGCGGCCAACGAACTGTCCCTGAGCAACCCGGAGCTTGTCACCCAGTCCGGCGAGCAGGTGGTGATCGACTTCGATGCCAACTGGCTGATCAACGACGGGCGCGTCGATCTTTCACGGCCGCAGCCGGGCCAACCCCCGTGGTTTGCGCCTGCGTTTCCCGACCGCGTGTTCCGCGTGGGCACCGGCGGGCTGATGGGCTTTGGCGGCACGAAGCTGCCGCCGCCCGGCATCCGGAGCGTCCTCCGCAACGGCGCGATGACCTACTACTTCCGGCATCGCTTCATCTACAATGGCCCGACGAATGTGCCGGCCACGATTGACGCGATTGTGGATGACGGCGCGGTGTTTTACCTGAACGGGCGCGAAATCGGCCGGGTGGGCATGCCCGGTGGCGCGGTGGGCTACAACACGGCGGCGAACCGCAATGTCGGCGACGCCATCGTCGAGCCGGGCGTGATCCAACTGCCGCCCAACTCACTGGTGCGCGGCACCAACCTCTTTGCCGTGGAGGTGCACCAGCAGGCGCTGAACAGCCCGGACGCGGCGTTTGCCATGCGGCTCAAGGTGAGGTCCGGGGCCGCCGGACCCGCCCGGCAGATCGTCATCAACGAAATCTTCCCCGGGCCGGAAGGGGTGAACTTCATCGAGTTCTTCAACGTGGGTTCCGTGCAGGTGAACTTGAAGGGCCATTTCCTGCTGCCTGCCGCCCCGTCGGCCATGCCGCCCCAGACGCGCAAGTTTCAGATCCAGCAGGACCTGGTCATCCGCCCGAAGAGCCATGCGATTCTGGACATGATTCCCGCTGGCGTCTGGCCCAAGCAGCCCGTGGTGGCGTATCTCGTGGCCCCGGACGGACTGACGGTCCTGCACGCGGTGAGTTCCACCGTGCCCACGGACGGGCGCTCGATCGGCCAGCGGCCGGACGGCAGCGGCCAGTGGTTTCAACTGGCCCAGCCGACTCCCGAGGCGGCCAATGCGCTGAAGTCCGGGCTGGCCGGCACGCTCAAGCTCAACGAGGCCCGCCTCCTCAAGAACGGGGACGTTGACTGGGTGGAGGTTTACAACGCCGGCACCAACCGCGTCCTGCTCAATGGCTTCTTCCTCGCCAGCAAGAACGGCTTTGCGGACCGCGTGAACCTCAGCGGGGATCTGCCGCCCAAGGCCATCAAATCGTTCCCGGTCAAGTTCACCGCGGTCGCCGGCGATGTGACGGTGTTCCTCGTCAACTCGGAGAACATCGTCTCGGACGCGCACGTGTTCCATCTGTCCAAACATGGCGAATTTCACCAGGCCTTTCCCGATGGCAGCGGCGAATGGCTGGTGGACACCAAGCACACCCGCGACGCCACCAACGCCCCGACACGCCACACCGACATCGTGATCAACGAGATCATGTATAAGCCCCCGGATACCCAGGGCAAAGGCGAGTATGTGGAGCTCTTCAACCGGGGCACCAAGACTGTGAACTTGGGCGACTGGGTGATCACCGGCGGCATTGACTACACGTTCCCGCCCGACACCAAGCTCAAGCCCGGGGCCTACCTCGTGGTGGCGGCGGACGCGGGGCTGATCCGGTCCTTCCACGGGGCCATCAATGTGCTGGGCAATTTCCACGGCAAACTCAGCAACGATGGCGATCTCCTGCGCCTGCTCGACAACAAGGGCAACCTTGCCGACGTGGTGGATTACAAGACCGGCGGTGACTGGCCGGAGCTGGCCGCCGGACGCGGCAGCAGCATGGAATTGATCCATCCCAGCATGGACAACAGCCTCTCCTCCGCCTGGGCCGCCAGTGACGAGTCCAGCAAGTCCAAGTTCCGGACCTACAGCTACAAGGCGCCCTACACCGAGCAATACACCATGGGCGGGCCGGCTGATTACCGGGAGCTGCACTTCTTCCTCAACACCAGCGGCTACAGCATCATTTCCGACGTGGAGCTGCGCCAGGACGGCACCGGGCCCAACGTGCTCACCAACACCACGAAGTTCTCCGTCACCGGTTTGAGCGACACGGGCTGGCTCTGGCAGGGCAACCACTGGGCGAGCCGGCTGGAGGGCAACCAATTGCACATCCTCAGCGAGGGCCACGGCGACAACCGCGTGAACCGCGTGGAGATCGACGCTCCCGGACTCGTGAAGGGCAACACCTACGAGCTCAAGTTCAACGCCCGCTGGGTCAACGGTTCCCACCTCCTCATGGCCCACACCTGGGACTGGAGCGTGGCCAAGGTGTTCCAGCTCGATGTGCCCTCCAACCTCGGCACTCCGGGCAAGCCCAACTCCCGCCTGCTCACCACGCCCGCGCCGCAGGTGGAGAACCTGGCCCATTACCCCGCCGTGCCCCGCAGCACGGACACCGTGAAGATCACCGCGCACGGCAGCTCCGTGATGCCGGCCACCCTCACCCTCTTCCACCGCGCCCCCACGCCGGATGGCAAGGCCCCGTGGTTGAGCAAGCCGATGAGCGACAGCGGAGCCGGCGGCGATGACCTGGCGGGCGACGGGGTCTTCTCCGCCCTGCTGCCGGAATACAAGAACAACGGCCAGGTCGTGGAGTTCTACGTTCGGGCGCAGGCCGTCAGCGGTTCGGCCAACCTCCTGCCCCGCCGCGGCCCCGAGGCTCCGGCCCTCTTCATCGTGGACAACCAGATCATGCCGCGCGACCTGCGCAGCGAGCGCTTCGTCATCTCCCCCTTCGACATGGACGCCCTCACCCAGGGCAACACGAACAAGCACCAGTTCCGTTTCCCGCGCCTCTCCAACCGCTACTTCAACATGACGTTCATCAACAATGAACGTGACATCTACTACAACTGCCGCGTCCACCCCGCCGGCAGCTCCTTCACGCGCGACACCACCCTCAACCGCGCCAAGTGGAAAATCCCGACCGACCGCGCGTTCCGCGGCCACACCAAGCTCTCGTGGGACAACAACTCCCTCAACACCCGCCTCGCCCGCTGGATGCTCTACCAGCTCGGCCATCCCGTGAACGAGAGCGAGATGGTCCGCCACGTCATCAACAACGGCCCGATTAACATGTTTGAAGACGTCGAGCCCATCGGCAACGACTTCCTCAACCGCGTCTTCAAGGACGGCTCCCAGGGCGAGCTCTACCGCACCACCTACATGTTCTTCTACCAGGACAGCGGCGCGAGCGGCTCCCTGCGCAACAGCGTCCTGGCCCCGAACTACGGCGACAACCCCATCGACTACAAAATCATCTGGTCCAAACGCACCCGCGAGGCCGAGAACGACTACACCGCCCTGCTGGACATGCTCCGCACCATGGGCCGGGGCACCTTCACCGAGGCCGAGGCCCGCCGCCACTTCGACCTGGAGATGACCTTCAAGAACTGGGCGCTGCGCGGCTACTCGAAGGACTCCGACACCTTCAGCATGGGCACCAGCCACAACTGCTTCTTCTTCCGCAAACCCAACGACGGGAAGTTCATGTGCTTCCTCTGGGACGCGGACTTTGCCTTCGGCGGGTTCGACCCCAAGAAGCAGGAAGGCTACTGGGGCGGCAACGTCCAGGCGCTCATGGACAAACCGTGGGCCCGCCGCCTCTTCTTCTACTACATCTCCGAGATCCTCGAGAACTACGGGCGGAACTCCCCCAAGCTCACCGCCTACCTCCGCGCCGAGGAAGAAGCCAGCAACGCCTACACCGTCCCCGCCCAGACCTTCCTCACCTTCCTCGCCGCCCGCGAGCCCCACGCCATCGAGCAGATGGGCGCGAAATACAAGCTGGACCTCAAGGTCACCACCAACGGCGGCCAGCCCCTCGCCACCGACGCCCCCGCCGTGAGCCTCGAAGGCGAGGCCCCCTACGGCATCTTCACCGTCGTGCTGGACGGCCAGCCGCGCACCAAGCTCGAATGGCTGGACGACACCAAGTGGCGGCTGCACAACGTCGGCCTCTCCCC
>Ga0255092_1000711_pt1 | contig 11920 bp, 10 predicted proteins | sample Colum_Yuk_RepC_8_2_FD_188454 | JGI IMG/M metagenome (GOLD analysis project Ga0255092, IMG submission 188454) | Freshwater microbial communities from Columbia River, Oregon, United States - Colum_Yuk_RepC_8d | ecosystem: Environmental > Aquatic > Freshwater > River | place: USA: Oregon...
GAAGAGGATGACGTCTTGGGTGTTGGTCGGGAGGATGACGATCTTGCGTGAGCCCGCGGAGGCCTTGGCGAAGGTCTCGAGATGGTTGCGGGTGGTGAAGACCTTGGGAGCGGCCTGATAGGCGAGCAGTTGGGAGGAAAACTGTGCGGCGCGTCCGGAGGCTTCGGCCACCTTTTGGGCAGAGACTCCTTTGGAGTCATTGATGGTCTTGGCTGCGGCGGACTTGGCCAGAGGAACGGTTTCAAGCACGTAGGCGTCGGCTTCCAAGATGCGGGATTCTTTCTCCTGCTCGGCCCCGATCACCTTTTCATAGGCTTCGGCAACCTTGAGTTCCTTGGTGCCGATCGGCGGGTGGATGTCTTGCAGGCCGACAAAGACAATTTCGGTCCCCAATTTGGCCGCGTCGGCCGCAGTCTGAATGTTGGCCTTGAGATCGCGGGCGGCCTGCTGGCGGCCATGGGACATGATGGTTTCAATGTCCACGCTGGCCATGTATCGGACCACTTCGCGATTGGCCAGACGCTCGAGCAACAATTGGGGCTCGCTGTGGCCATAAGACCAAGAGCGGATGTCCTTGATCAGGAATTGGACCGGGATGCTTACGGTCAGTAGGTTGACCGGAACGATTTGCTCCGATTCTGTCGCGTTGGTTGCGATATTCTGCTCACGCGACGCCACCAAGAGGTTGAATTCCTCTTTATAGTGGGAGCGGGTCCAGAGGATGGTGCGTTCTCTCTCGAGTTTTTCATCGGCCACGAAACCGACATTGAAGCTTTGGACCTCGGACACCGGGTACCGTTGGATTTGATCGACGGGACGGGGCAGTTTGAAGGCGATGCCGGGTTGGAGGATGGCGCCGGTGGGCTTGCCGAAGCGTTCGCGTAAACCCTGTTCTCCGGCGTCGATGAACACGACGCAGTCGCTGGCGGCCAGGATGCCGATCCAGATGAGGGCGAAGCGGCTGAGCTTTTCTTCAAGAAAACGGTAGAACCAACTATCGCTGACCCGGAAACCAAACTGATAGTCGAGGGCCTGGGCCGCCGTGGCGAACAATCCGGCCGGTTGACCGAGCAAGCCTACCAGTCGGCTTTCGTAGATGAGACGGACCTCCTTGCCTTGAACCCGCGGACGATAGGCTTCGAAGACCAGCGCCAGCAGGGTTTCGATGCCTACCAAGGCCAGCAGTGCGGTCAGCACCCAAGCGATTTGGCGATCATACTGCGGGAATCCGAACCATTGGAGGCCTTCGCTGGCAGTGGCCAGAAAGGCCAGCAAGGAACCGAGCATGAGTGCAGAGCCACCCGGCCGCAGCAGACGGATTCCTTCCAATTGGGCCAATCGGCAGGCGTATTTGCCCAGCAGGAAAGCCACCAAGCTCAGGCCGGCGAACATGGCCATGGCCAAGGTCGACGGCGCCGAGGCCGCTGAACCCATGTCCTTGAGATCCCTGAAAAAATAAAGGGCCCCGCCGGCTTGCATCACGAAAAGCACCAGGGTCAGACCGGGCACGAACCACTTTTCGAACAAAATCCGGGATTTCCGGGCCGGAAAGGCTTCATCCACCGTCGAGTCGAAGAGGGCTGTCTTGCTCCGGGAGCGGGCCAGTTCGTCCATTTCCAGACGTTCGGATTCTTCAGAAGCTTCCAAACGCATCTGGAACCACGCGATCAACGCGGTGACCAGGCCGACGAGGGTGAAGGCGGCCCCCAGTTCGGCAGTCGCGGAGTCGGCGATCTTGGACACCACTTCCAGCCCGGCGGCCAGTCCCAGCAGGGTGATCCAGTTCAGCATTCCAGTCTTGAGAGAGTGTCGTTCCATGGGCGGTCAGGCGGGTGGGAATACAGGGAGAGTATCAGCTGAGTTCGCGATCTTCAAAGAGCCAAACTCCAGCGGCCAAAGCGGCTGCGATGCACGAGAACATATAGACAGACGCCTTGGCCACATACGACCAAGGGATGCTTTTCTTGTCTTCCAAAGCGTCAGCCAACCAGAACTGCTGCCAGTTGGGGATGATCGCATAGGCTGTTTTGGCCCAAACGCTACCGGCATCGGCGGCGGCCTTGAACAAGTAATCACCCATGAGGCCGGCGATGAACAGGGCTGAACACACCGCCAACGTGGGTACGGTGTCCAACCGCGTTGAACAGGCCAAAGCCACAGCCGCGAGAATCAACAGGGCAAACAAGATGAGCACGGCCGCGGGAACCATGCGCCAGTCGACGGACGCCACCTCACCGAAGGCACGCTCGTCATGGATGAACAAGTGGATGCCCAGCACGGACAGCGTGGTGAAGAGGATGAACGTGAACACCGCATCGGAAACGAATCCGCGTCGCAGGAAGAAGTTGAAGAATCCGGCCACGGCATACGCCATTGCCCCAGACCCGCCATAGATCAACAGCGACCGGACATCCGTGTCGCCGTAGGCGTCAAAGGCCATGCGTCCAGCCAAGAGGGCGGCAATCACGTTGGAATAGGTCATCAACGCCAGCGAGGCGGACAATCCGACGTATTTGGCGGTCAGGAATGTCCAACGGCCCACGGGTTTCGAGAGGACCGTCAGCGCGGTTCCCAGGCGGATTTCCTGAGCCACACTGGATGAGGCGCAGAGCACGGCACCAAAAAGCCCCGACAAGAGCATCAGGGCCAGCGACATGTCTTTCACCAGCTTGGGATCTTCACCAAAACCAAAATAGGGCACCGCTGCGATGAACACGCAAAAGCCGGAAGACGTGGTCATCAACAGCAGGAAGATCGGCTGTCGGACCAACTCCATGAACGCATTGAGTGCGATGGAAATGAAGGATCGCATTATCGGCAGACTGTGATCGTTGGAGACTATGTTTGGAACGACGGTGCATAAAGTCAATTCGGGGGAGGTGCTTAATGCAAGTTATTTGCAAAACGACGTTTTCGTTGTTGGGCATAGAGCCAGTGGGACCGATCTCACTGAATGGTTACGGCCAAGTCGGCCTCCTGAGCTGCAGCCTGTCCCTCATTGGGAGCGTTTGAAGGAGGATCGATTTGGAGCCTGCCCCTACACGGGGCTGGTCAAAGGGGGGGCGGATGGGCAGTTTGTGGGGAGATTCCCATGCGATCTTTTTCTAGGCTGCGCTGTCGGGTGCCGGGTTGGATTTTGGCCTGGCTACTGGGTTGTTTTTTCGCGAGAGCGGGCTCTCGGGGCTTTGGGGCCATGGGCACAGTTTCTTCAGCGGCGGATTCTCGGCCGAATGTGATCGTCATTCTGGCTGATGACATGGGAATCGGCGACGTCTCCAGCCTGAATCCGAAGAGCGCTTGGAAAACTCCGGGGATCGATCGGTTGGCTCGCGAGGGACGGACGTTTACCGATGCTCATTCGGCTTCGGGGGTTTGCACGCCGAGTCGTTACACGCTGTTGACGGGCCGCTACTCATGGCGGGGGAAACTCAAGTCGAGTGTGCTGCACGGGTATGACCCAAGCTTGATCGAGCCGGGGCGGTTGACGGTGGCGGGGTTTCTCAAACAACAGGGTTACGCCACCGGGATGGTTGGGAAGTGGCATTTGGGGGTGGATTGGGTGCGCAATGGTCAAAAACTGGAGGAGGTGGATTTCGGTCAACCGTTCGGGGGAGGTCCGTTGTCTCATGGCTTTGACCGGTTCTTCGGAATCAGCGCCTCCCTGGACATGCCCCCGTTCGTGTACCTGAGTCAGGATCGATCAACGACGGTGCCTCGTGACAGGGTTGCGGCGAGTCCCGGCCCGAAGATGTGGCGCGCCGGGCTGATCGGTGCGGATTTTCGTCATGAGGAGGTGCATCCTCGGTTTCGTCGTGAAGCCTTGGCGTGGATTGAATCTCGCGCCCAGGCCCGGGCGGTCGATGGAGCTCCCTTCTTTCTCTATCTGGCCTTGGCTTCGCCCCACACGCCGACCGTGCCGACCCCGGAATTCGTCGGACGCACCCAAACCAATCCCTACGGCGATTTCGTGGCCCAGGTGGATGCCACGGTCGGGGATATTCTCAACACTTTGGACGCATTGCGGATATCCCGGGACACCCTCGTGGTGTTCACCGCCGACAATGGGTGTTCGCCGGCGGCCAATTTGGGGGAATTACGCCGCTTTGGCCATGACCCCAGTGCCGGTTTCCGCGGACATAAGGCTGATTTGTTCGAAGGAGGTCACCGAGTACCGTTCCTGGTGCGGTGGCCTGCCGAAGTGCCCGCGGGTTCAACTTGTTCCCGCCTCGTGGGGCAGCTCGATTTGTTGGCGACCTTGGCGGATATCCTGGGTCAGCGCCTTCCAGGACATGCGGCTGAAGACAGCATCAGCTTCCTGCCGCAATTGCGCCGCGGAGACCGGGCCAAAGCCGGCCGTGATTCGCTGGTACATCATTCCAATCAGGGTTTCTTCGCGCTGCGGCAGGGGCCATGGAAACTCCTTTTCACACCGGACAGCGGTGGTTGGAGCGATCCGAAGCCGGGAAGCAAGGAGGCTGCCGTGTTGCCCCGGCTTCAATTGTATCACCTCGGAAACGATTCGGCCGAGCGCACCAATCGAGTGGCTGACGTGCCCAAAGTGGCTCGAGCCATGACCCGCGAAATGAATAAGATCTGGGTCAACGGTCGGTCCAATGCGGGTCGGAGGCAGGTTTTCGAGCAGCCTACCGAATGGCCCCAGACAGCCCCCTTCCGCAACCCGTGAAGCTCCGGAGCAGCGCAGCCTAGGTTCAACTTGGGTGGATTTGGTGGCCGGTGCCCCATGCTGCGCGGACGCCTTCTACCGGCGGCTCGCTTTGAGTTGATGGCGAAGGGCTTCGATGAGGGCGCAGGCGAAGAGCATGCCAGTCATCATGCCGCAGGTCATGCCGCTGTAGGCGATGAGGAATTGCCAGGGATGCCCCGGCCCGGCCCAGCGCAATGCCAGCGACGCTCCCCAATTCATGCCGCCGGCCATCGATAGACTCAGAACGGTGGCCGTGGCGATTCGATGGTGGGTTTTTGGCCAAGCCAGTATGGCCCCCTTCATGAACGGCAGTCCCGCCATCACCATGCCTCCGGTCATCCAAGGAATCCCGGATCTGAGGTCAAAAAACCGGTGGCCTGAGCAGCAAAGGCAGATGCCCTCCTGCATGACCTTCCTGAAACCCGCGTCGGCCCACCATCCCGCAAGCATCGCGAGGTTGGCTGGCCCCAGCATGCCCCAGATCATCCAATTCCATTTCGCAATGGAGGCGTCTGAAGCGGGGATGCTGGTTTTGCGGATGCTGCTTTCCGAGAACCAGGCCCCCATCAGCCCCAGAATGGAGATGCCTGCGGCGGGGATCGCGCTGAGATTTCCCAGCCAGATGAGCAGCGGTGGTTGAAGGAGGAAACTCGCGCTCAAAACCCAACCTCGCCACCGACTCGGTGGGTTGGCACTGGGGCTGACATTCAGGTGGCAGGACCCACCGCGCCAGGCCCGCCAACTCACCACGGCACTGCTGCCAGTCATCAAAAGTGCGGCCGCTACCGGGTGCAGGTGGCCGGTGGCCGCGAGGATCATGCCGATGCTATTGTAAACGACGGCGAATCGAAGGTTTCGTTGGATTGAATTCCGGACCCCAAGGGCCACCGCCAGCGCCTCCGGGATTTCCCGCAAATTGCCCCCGCACAACACCAGATCGGCGGTGGCGGCCGCCAGCGGGGCGCCTTCCAGCAGGCCGACGCTCACATCGGCCGCCGCCAGCGCCGGCGCGTCGTTCACTCCGTCGCCGACAAACAACACGCAGTGCCCCTGGGCCTGCCATTGTTGGATTCGTTCGGCTTTCTGCGTCGGGGTGAGGCCTGAATGGAGGTGATTTACCTCGGTCATGCCGGCGAGGAGTTCCCGGGTCCGTGCGGATTGGTCACCGGAGAGCACGCAACGGGTGATGCCCATACGATCCAGATCCTGGAAGGTGGCCGCCGCAGAAGATCGGAGCTGTTCCCGGACCAGTGCCACGGCGACGGGTTGGCCGTTGGCAGAAATCCAAACCCGACTCCCTGTGCCTCGTAGGCGTTTTTCCAACGGCTCATCGAGCCCGTGTTCCCAGGCCCAGTCCCTCTGGCCGATCCGGATGACCACGGTGGGATTGGACCCAGTGGAGACGCGCGCTTGCACGCCGCAGGCCGGGACCACGATGAAGTCTTCGACCTCGATCTTCAGCGCAGGGTCGGGCACCCGCCCTCGGAAGGCCCGTGCCACTGGATGATGGCTTCGGGACTCCACGGCCGCGACGATCGACATCCATTGGTGGCGTTGATGGGCGTCTCCGCTGGCGACGACATCCACCAGAGTGAGCTGTGGTTCGCTCAGTGTTCCCGTCTTGTCGAACGCAACCCGGTTGACGGAAGCCAACCGTTCCAATGCGCGCGCGTCCCGTACCACCACGCCACGGGCCGCCAGCGTGGCCATGCCTTGCCACAATCCCAATGGGGTCGCCAAACCCAAGGCGCACGGGCAGGCGACCAGCAGCACGGACAATCCATTGAAGAGCCCCGCTTCCCAGTGGCCATGGAAGACGCCCCAAGAAAAAGCCCCGAGAGCGGTGCTGAGGACGATGGGTAGAAAGACCCGAGCCAATCGGTCGGCCTGTGATTGGGCTTGGCTGGAATTCAGAGTCGCCCGCGCCTCTTCAACACGGCGGATCAATGCGTCGATCTGGCGATTGCGGCCCGTCGTCCGGCTCCGGATCCGCAACTCGGCATCTTCGCTGAAGCCGCCCGCCAAGATGGCATCTCCGACCCGGCGGATGACGGGTTCGGGCTCGCCCGTCAGCGGAGTCTCTCGAACGAATCCCTCGCCTTGAATGACCACGCCGTCGACCGGGATGGCTTCGCCGGGCAGTACCCGGACACAGTCGCCTTCAGCGATGGCGTCGATCGGAATTTGCTCTTCGGGCGGGCCGATCCGGCGCGCCGTGGAGAAGGTCTCGCTGAGGCGGCGCGTTTCCGAGAGTGCTTGTTCGCGGGCTCGGGCGGTCAAGACCTTGCTCACGCTGTAGACGCTCAAGAGGACCGCCACCACCTCGTAGTACACCGGACCGGTTCCGCGCAGGCTGGACACCAGCGATGCCCCGAAGGCTCCGAAGACACCGGAGACAAACAGCGCTTCCAGGCCGAAGGTCCGGCGACAGGCGCAGTCCCATGTGGCGCGGAGCAGGGGAAGACCGAGCAAGGCCATCACGATCAAGGTCAGCACGATGGATAGGCCGTGGAGGACTATTCGCTGAGTCCCTTCTGTTTCGGACAAGTTCAGCGCAAAACCAATGAGCATGGTCTGACTGGCTATGACCGCACCGAGAACCACGCGGAAGACGGCGTTTCCACCCGTCGAGTCGGGCGAGCCGTTGCGTTTCGGCCGCTCTCCCAACAATCGACATCCGTAGCAGCAAAATCGCTGGGCCGGCCCATCGGATGACCCGGCTTCAGGAATCGGCCCCTCGCAATGTGCGCACAGGGACATGGAGGCCGAAGGGTTGGAATGGAGAGTGAAACCGGCCATTTAAGGATGGGCTTATTCCATGGAGGCCTAGCTAGGGGGCATGCCTGAAAACAAACGAAGCGAGCCAGGCAGGAGGCTTCGGAGCAGGTCGGACTTTTTGTCCGCCGCTGCCAATTCCTCTTGGATGGAATCGGAGGCGGATACCCACAAATCCACCGAATCGCTCGAACTTCGAACGGCGATGTCGGTCACCCGCTGCAGATGGCGACGATCGAGGCCGTCCGCGGTCCGCAGACAGGCTGCCAGCCACGAAACCCGGGTGCGTTCTACGGGGTTCATTCCCTCGAGATCCGGGTGGTCCTTTTTTGGCAAGGCTTTGCGGTGGTAGCGGGCGACGGCTGCGACGCAGCGAATGTCTGGGGTAGACAGGGTTTTCCAAGTGAACTCGCGGATGAGTTTGGCCGAGGCCTTGTGGTGCCCACGCCCGTCATCACCAGAAACCGACCAACCGATGTCGTGCAACAGGGCGGCGCATTCCAGCAAGCGTCGTTCGCCATCACCGTATCCATGGAATTGGCGCAGTTGATCGAAGAGGCTCAGCGCCAGACGGGCCACCTGTTGCACATGCTCAGGCTCGACCTCATGTCGGTGGAGGAGGAGGGGCACTTCTTCCGGAAGTGGATGGGCAGGAGGGTTCATGCCGTATCACCGAAGGGAATCCGAGTCTGGTGCCGCTGTCGCTCACGGATTGTCACCGGATGCTGGGATGCTGCTTTTGCACTTCCGCGGAGGCGCTCGGGTCTGGATTCTCCGCAGCCAATGGAAACACCCGACCAGTTGCGCGAACTCTTCCGGATGCAGAAGTCCCTCAATGCCCGAATCGGCGTTCATACCGACGCCATGAACGAGGCCGAGAAGACCCAGTGGATCCTCAACTACTGCCGGGCCATGTCGCAGGAATTGGCCGAATTGACCGACAGCGTGCCCTGGAAGTGGTGGGCCAAGTACCAGAAGTTCGACGAGCAGAATGCCCGGGTTGAGGTGGTGGATTGCCTTCACTTCCTCATCAGCATGGCGCAGGTGCTGGGCATGAGTGCCGACGATGTGTTCGCCGCCTACGTCAAAAAGAATGAGGTCAACCTCAAGCGTCAGGATTCTGGTTATCAGGCGAAGGATGCCGACGACTCCCGTCATATCTGATTCTGCGATGAGGGAGGTTCAACGGTGGGTTGGACAAGGACGCTGAGCTGTGGCACTGAATGGCCGGCGTTTGACCCAGCGCCTTCGTACAGCAACCCAGCCACTCCACTGACTTTCCAAAGGATTCTGATGCCCCTATCGAAACCACGTCTGGCCCAAGAACTCACCCGCCGTATTCCGGCGAGCCAACGAGCTGATTTGGCGGGCGTACTGATTCCAGAAGTGGATCTGCAGAAGCGCATTGCCGTGATGGGCAAGGCCATTGCCAAGGATTACGCGGGCAAGGATGTCCTCGTGGTCTCGCTGCTCAGTGGGACGGTGCTTTTCTTGGCCGATCTCCTGCGTCGATTGCCCTTTCCGCTGCGGGTCGATTTTCTGGGGGTCTCGAGCTATGGGGCAGGAACCGAGTCGGGCACCCTCGTTTTCAATAAGGAGCTCAAGCTCGATGTCCGAGGCACGCATGTGTTGGTGGTCGATGACATTCTCGACACGGGAAAAACCCTCCGGGCGGTGACTGAGAAAATCGCAGCCCTCAAGCCGGCCTCCATCCGCACCTGCGTGCTGCTCGATAAGAAGGAGCGTCGCGTGGGTGCCTTCGAGGCGGATTATGTCGGCTTCCTTATTCCGAACCTCTTTGTCGTGGGATACGGGCTCGATTTCGCCGAGCGCTATCGCAACCTGCCCTACGTTGGAGTGCTCAAGCCCGAGGTCTACGCTCCGAAAGAGGCTCCGGCTCGCAAGGCTTCCCGATGATGATTCCGGTGACGTTCTGGTCTTATTTCGCGGAGCTGGCCGGCTGCGCGGAGACTGTCGTCACTGTTTCGGATGGGGCGACGATCGAGGTGCTTTTGAAGCATCTCTACACGTCGTATCCGGCGTTGGCAGAAATGCGTCGATCGACCCTCATTGCCGTGGGGGTCGAGTATCAAGACGGGGAATATGTCCTCAAAGCCGGTGACCGCGTTTCTTTGTTCCCTCCCGTCCAAGGCGGATGAAGCGTTTCCTTTCCATCACCCACGACCCGATCGATGAAGCGGGTCTTTTGGCGGCTCGCTCCATGTCTGCTGGCATGGGGGCGGCGGTCTATTTCTCTGGAGTGGTTCGCGCTCAGGAGGGGAGCGAGCTCATCGTGGCAATCGATTATAGTTGTTTCGTTCCCATGGCCGAGCACCAGTTCCACCGACTGTTCGACCAATTGGAGCAAAGGGGTTCGGTAGAATCGTTGCGGTTGATCCATCGCATCGGGAGGGTGGCCGTCGGAGAAGCTTCCCTGTGGATCGAGGTCGTATCGGCCCATCGCGGCGAGGCGTTCAGCGCCTGCCAATGGGTCATCGACGAGATGAAGCGGGTGGTGCCGATCTGGAAAAAGCCCGTGCTCGTGACGGAGAAACCGGTCGCCTGAGCGGAACGATCCGGCCGAATCGTTCGGGCTCAGATCCGAACCCAGCGACCTGAGCGACTGGATCGCAACACCGCCTCACACAGTCGCACTTCGTGGTGGCCGTCCGCGGCCGTTGCGAACAGGACCGGAGACTTGCGGCCACCTGCGATGTGCTCATAGACCGCCCGGTACTGCATCTTGTGGCTGTCCGGGAATCCCTCGGGGTGTCCGCCCGGAGTGTCGGTGAATCTGGCCACGTCTTCTAGGAATCCGGGCGTTCCCCGTTGCAGCACTTCATTCGGGCCATCGCGTCGGCCAATGTGGATTTCATTGGGTTGCTGGAAATCCCACCGAGCACTGCCGCGTGTGCCGTAGATTCCGAGGGACAGGCTGCATTTCCATCCGGCGGCCACTTGCGAGATGGAAGCGTTGGCGTGGACCTGCTCGGCAAAGCCGTGATCGGATTTTCCGAAACGCAGTAGGACGCTGCCGAAATCTTCGGTGTCCACCCGGTAGGGGATGCGGGAGGCCGGGTCCGGGGTGGCGAAGGTCTTGAGGGCTCCGGGCGGACGGAAACGCGTCTTGTGGAAGGTTTCCAGGTGCGCAAAGACCCGTTCGACCCGACTGCCCAAAATGAAGGACACGGCATCAATCCAGTGTGTTCCGATGTCGCCGACCGCCCTCAGTTTGCCGCCTTCGGAAGCCAGAAGGCGCCAATTGTAGTCGGATTCGTGGAGCAGCCAGTCTTGGAAAAAGTGCCCCTGCACATGGATAATTTTTCCCAGATCACCGCGTGCGACCATGGCGCGCATTTGGAGGATGGCTGGGAAGAACCGGCACATGTAGTTGACGGCAAACACCGGCGCATCGGGTTTGCCCACTGCCGTCACGACCCGAGCGGTTTCCCGGGAATTCATGCCCAGCGGTTTTTCGCAAACCACGTGTTTGCCTGCCTTGAGGGCCTTGAGCGACTGCGTCACATGCGCTTTGTTGGGCGAGGTGATGTGGATGACATCGACGTTCGGTGACTTCACGAGGGCGTCGACGTCATAGTCGCCATACACTTCGGGAATACCCCAGCGCTCCGCGCATTCCGTGGCCGAGGCCGTGGAACCGCAGACGGCGTTGACCTGCACCCCCAGGCGCTTGAGTGCCTCGATGTGGACCGGGCCGATGAAGCCGGTGCCGATAATGCCAGCGCGAAGGCGGTGCAGGGGAATCATGGGAAGTTCTGGAGATCAGCGTAGGTACGGATCTAAACAAACTGCCAGTGATTCCTGATCGGTCGGCTGGACTGCCGTTTTAATAAATCAGTCGGTGCCCGTTTTGATGTGCCTGACCGCTCAGTTCAGAAATTTTCTGAGTCGACGTCACCGGAGAAAGGCATAGAGGCAAAAAGGGGGTACTAGTCAGTGCTACTAATATGCATTTGACCAACTTCATTGGATGGCTATACATAGCACGTCCGTTTGGAACATGTAGTGTCGGCGTCACGTTGACGGTTTGTGGAGGTCGCTCAGTTATGTCCCCGCAATTGAAGTCTGCTGGTGCAGTTTCCCTCACTCGGTTGAAGAGCGGCCAAAAGTCGTATGGATAACAATTCCCGTTTGTTTGTGGGAAACCTGTCCTACCAGACGCAGGAACGTGACCTCCAGGATCACTTTTCGGCGGCCGGTGTGGTCACCAATGTCAACCTGATGCTCGATCGCGTGACCGGAAAGTCCCGCGGTTTCGCCTTCGTCGAGTTCTCGACCCCGGACGAGGCCAATCGCGCTGTGGAAATGTTCCACGGCAAGGATTTGGGCGGCCGTGCGTTGACCGTGAACATTGCCCGTCCCCGTGAAGAGCGTCCCGCCGGCGGCGGTGGCGGCGGGACGCTCTTCACGGGGACGGGC
>Ga0255092_1000720_pt1 | contig 11861 bp, 17 predicted proteins | sample Colum_Yuk_RepC_8_2_FD_188454 | JGI IMG/M metagenome (GOLD analysis project Ga0255092, IMG submission 188454) | Freshwater microbial communities from Columbia River, Oregon, United States - Colum_Yuk_RepC_8d | ecosystem: Environmental > Aquatic > Freshwater > River | place: USA: Oregon...
GGTACGGGCTTGCAGAAGTGCCATTGCTGCCACCTGCATTTCCTTGCCCCGAAGGAGACGCAACGCCGCCGCTATAGACACCAGTTGAGGCACCACCTGACCCGCCACCAGAACCGCCAGAACCGCCGCCAGCAGCGTTATCGACTCCAGTTCCATACCCGCCGCCAGCGGATGTAATAGAACCAAAAACAGAATTGTTGCCTGCCGTACCGGATGTCCCCGCAGTAGGGGCGGCACCGCCTGCGCCGCCTGCGCCAACGGTCACGGTAATAGCAGACCCAGCGGTTACAGAAAACCCAGTAGCTGTTCGATACCCGCCCGCGCCGCCGCCGCCGCCATACCCTGTACCGCCTCCGCCGCCGCCCGCCACAACGAGATATTCAATCGTTGGGGTTGCGTTGGTTCCACCAGCAATGAAAAAGTTCTTCGCGGCAAACATTACGGCGTGTATCCCTGTGAGTAGGAGCCATACCAATTCGTCCCGTCAGAGACGAACGTCAAAATGTCCATCTTGCCAGCCGTGGCAGTGATCGTGGGTGCGCCAGAGGTCGGCCACTTCACGCTCGTGAACGTCGCCGTTCCGTTGCCAGTAGTCGCTGCCTGCTTTAGGAGCAAGATAAAGGACTTGCCAGCGGTGGCGGTTGGCATTGTAAACGTGCAAGCCGTGGAGGCTGTAAGAGTCGCGGTCTGAACGGTGCCGGTCGCCAAGCTGAGAGTGTTGGCAGTGGTGACGGTGCCAATGGCGACAACGGTCTCGCTGTAGCTGCCGAGGGTCGTGTTGCCAGTGACGCCAAGAGTCCCCCCAACGGTGGCGTTGCCCGTGACAGTGTCCGCAGGCGTTGTGATGCCGGTGGTGCCGTTTAAGGTTATCGCCATTGGATTGCTCCCTTATTCATACATGATGTTGATGGAGCCAGCGTCGAAGGTGTCGGTTCCGTTGGCGGTGATGCGGACGCGGTCGAGAGCACCGGAAAGGGAAACTGATCCACCAAAGTAGTGGGTGAGAGCTTGATTGGTGTAGCCCATAGTCCCAGACGCACACCAAGTGTTTGCTGTCAAAAGGCATAATGTTGCGACCCCAGACCGCGCATTTGCCGCAAGAGCAGATGCATTTGATTCAACGAGAAATCCGGTTGACATGGAAAGTGACGCCATGCCGGAACCGCCACCTGTTGCGGAGCCAGTGTAGCCTGTCGTTGTGAAGGAACCAGACCCGATTTGGATGATTACCTGAGCAGTACCTAACAAAGACACCCCATTAAAAATCACTGTCACCCGCTTCACCCAAGACGGGATGCTGGTGAAGTCGATGCTGGTGCCGCTGGTGGAAGCAACCGCAGTGCCCTGCGTGATCTTCTGTGTGGCCGTGTAGGTCGAACCGTTGGTGCTGAAGGGGATTTGTCCGATAGCTGATGGAGTCGGCAATCCACCGCCTGCTGGCGCTTGGCTGGTCCACGCAGTCCCATTGCTCGTCAAGACGTTTCCAGCAGTGCTGGGGGCTACAGCAACAGCCGCAACGCCGCCAACCGTAGCAGTCCCCGCCACCGTCAGGTTGTTGCCCACGGCCACATTGCCGCTGGCGTCGTTGACGATGTTGATCGTCGTTGCAGAGGGGTGCTGGACGTTGATGGATTTGAGAGTGCTAATGGTAACCTCCTATTGAACAGGAGCGAGCGCAGCGATCTGCGCTGACAATGCTGCAAGCTGGGCTTGTAGCTCTTCAAGAGTGGGCTTGGGCGGAACAACAGCCGCAGCGGCGGCGGCGAGCGTTGCAGCCTCCTCTTCGGGGGTGAAGGGGACTACGGTGACTTCGCCGGTCTCGGCGTTGAGGATAACGTGTTCCATCATCAGTTCCACCCGTAGATGTAGATCGTGCCAGAATTAAAAGCTGGGCCGGTGTTCCAACTAAATTGCAACGCATTGATCGGGGCCGCGCTCAATGTTGCGATTTGGTTGCTGAGAGCGTTTCCCGATATAGCGGACCCAAGCGGCCTTATTGAAAGGCTGCTGTTAGCAAGCCAAATATAATTTGGCCCGTACAAGTTTGTTGCGCTTCCGGCAGAAAGGTTTGAGGTTGCTCCGTATGACGATCCGTTATTGGTTGATGCTGCTACTAAAAGTGCAGTGCTGGTTGCTGTACTTTGCACATTAGACAAAACAATCAACAAATTCTTGTAGGTCGTTGCCAACCCCGTAGCCGACTGCGTAGTCCCGCTGGTCGTCGTCAACGTGGCGAGCAGCGTGAGGCTTGCAGAAGCGGGCACTGCGCTCGTCCAGTTTGTCCCGTCGCTTGTCAGCACGTTTCCGCTGGTGCCGGGAGATGTGAGGCCAGTGCCCCCTTGGGCAGCCGTGACAGCAGTCCCCGACTGAAGGATCGTCCCGCTCGTATTAGGCAGCGTCAGTGTCGTGTCCAACGACCCCGTACCTGCGTCAAGAGTGACAGAACCGCCACCAGAGTTGGTTTTGATCGTTACGGGCATCTTAAACCACCGTCCATGTCGAGCCAGAGGGGATAGTTACCACAACGCCGCTTGCTACGGAGATGGGGCCAAATGTTCCGGCATTCTGACCAGTTGGAATTGTGTAGTTAGCGTTTACGGTCTGCCCATTGTTGTAGAAAATGTTGTCGCCACTTCCACCAGTAGCACCACCACCAATGCTACCCCATGCAGTACCGTTATAACCTTCGAACGCTGTCGTCGTAGTATTATATCGAAACATACCAGCGGCGGCGGTAGCCGGGCGCTCACCCGTTGTTCCGATAGGGGGGATCATCGACTGACCAGTGGAGTCGATGGCTATTGGCAGCTCCTGCATCGCACCAGCGCTGGCGGAACTACGCCCAAGCACCTTACCGGCAGCGAGCGTAATGGTGTGCTCCGCGTTCCAGTTCGACGGCTGGACAAGCGTACTGTCCGTACCGTCTGCCTTAGGAGACGTAAATGCGTGCTTAACTGAGATAGCCATCCCGGTTACTCCCCGATTAGGTCACCGTGAAGATGCCATTGGTAGCATCAAAGTCCACAGTGAGCGTCTCGGTATCGTTCAGTGTGATGGACGAACCATAGTCCCACCAAGACACAAGGGGTTTGGCAGGGGACGTCTGGGTGTCGTTGTAGAGTACCGCGTAACGAAATGGTCCGATGGTTCCACCAGAAGCGGTGAACACGATATCGGTGCCAGTAACCTTGGCGACACCAGACGAAGTGGACGACGTGATCGTCGTCGCCGTTCCGCCCGCAGTGTAACCGTTGCCAGCGCTGATCTCTGTCAAATCGGCCTTGACGCTGTTGGTGTTCACGGGGGCCGTGTTAGTGAGCATTACCTTGAAGGTATTCGAAGCAAAGTTGTGCTTTCCCTCAATGAGGTCTTTTGTGAAGACCAAAAACTTATTGTACGAAGCCATCTCGCATTCTCCAGTTAGCTATGGGCTACCAAGCTCTGCGGCGAGCAAACGTCTGGGGAAACCGCCAACTCTGCCCACGATACACGTTTCGGTGCTGCGCTTCAACTTTGGCCATAGCCATAGTGTTTTGAAAACGCTTCATGTGGTAAATAGCCATCCGCTCGTTGGAATACGGCTTGGCAATTTGTGACATCATCCGTCCAAGGACGCCGTCGATAATATCGACCCCATACTTCTCAAGTATCCAATCTGGATACTCGGGATAGCCATCGCGCGTGACAGGGTCTTTGACAGACAAGGCTAGCTGAAGCGTATAAGTGTCTGCCTGATTTGGATAATTTACCAGAGTGATCTCGCCCGGCGTCTTCATGAGCGCCGCCACCGTAACCCCGTCAGAGTTAACGACACCCATCAGACGTTGGATGTTAGCTACTCCAGTGGGCGTGACATAGTATGTTTTGTTGTCAGTTGTGACAGCAAAATCAATGTCTTCCGTCCAGATGTTGGTCGCGCTAAAGAACTGGTCCATAGCGGAGAAGTACTCAAGCTTGAGGGCCTCGTCAGTAGCGCCCGGCAAGCGAATACGAAGGTTATCCATCAGTCGGTTAAGATCAGCAGTCATAGACCCCTCACGACTGTATGGACAGCATCTGCGCTACGAACTTGTTGAGGAACACGGAAGCGCGAGCATCCTGCGAGTTCTCATCATCTCGAAGCTGGGCCTGTCCGCAGATGTAATAGAGCAGGGACACACGATACATTGGGTCCATGGCGACGGAAGTCGAGGACATATTCGTAGTCGTGTATGTCGGGATAGTGGAGCGGAAGTAAGAGCGAACAAGCTCCGGGCGAAGACGCCGCACTTCCAGCAGTCCAAGGTTCAGGTTCTCAACCAGCTCACTATCAGAATAACGATAGTCGGGGATCGTATCCTGCAAGAGGGTACGAGCATTCCGAACGTAGTCTGCAACGGTGTCGAGAGCCATGATGTTTCCCCAAGGAAAGAATAGGAGCCCCCAGTTAAGGGGGCTCCAGTTCTATTAGCCGGGGGTCACGATTGCCTGAGCAATCGCGGTGCCGTCGATGACCTTGTAGCCATAGACCTGCAGGCCGCGCAGGATCGTGCCGAAGGTCTGCTCCGAGCGGAGCGTCTCGACCTTGGAGACCTGAGAGGCGAAGGTCAGACCGTGGGCATGACCAGCGTAGATGGCCGTCTCACCAGCAGCAAGACCACCAGCCACGCCCGTGGGCAGCAGGTTGGAGGTGTACAGGGTGAAACGGTCAACCATGCCAAGACGGCCATTACGCAGGATCGAGACGCCGTCACCCGACAGGTAAGCCTGACGGAGTTCCGACTGCTTGATGAGCGTAGCAGCCCAAGTGGGCAGAACAACCCAACGGCCCGTCTCCGGGATGTTCTGCTCGTCAAGGCACTGGCCCAGACGCAGAATAACCGAGAGGATATCAACCTTACCGGCAGCCGGAGCAGCGGTGGTGGACAGGGGGCTGGTGGTGACACCGAGGTTGATGTTGCCGGAAATCTTACCGGCAGTCGTGCCACGGTTGAAGCTGTTGGCCTGACCAAGGATACCGGCGAGCACAGCAGTATCAATCGTGATCTTCATCTGCTCAGCAGCGTCATCAGACCACATGCTGAGAAGGTTGAGATCAGACTGAACGTCCATGACGTCGTCGAGGATCGTGTTGAAGTACTTACCCTGATCGACGTTCAACTCGACCACGTTGCCCGTGGGGCGCTGCAGCGAGAGAAGACCATCGGCGCGGTAGTCCGAGATGGTGATCGTGGGCTTGGTGCGAATCTTGACCTTGTCGCCCTGATTCTTGATCTCGCCTTCGTAGTCCGTGTTCGAGATCGCCGCGAGGACGGTCGAAGCGTAGAACTTCTCGACGAGCTTGCCAGACCAGATTTCGGGGATGAAGCCGGTCGAAGCGAGGTTGTTGCTGGTAGAACCAGTGGGGTAGATCGGAGGCGTAGTAGCCGAACCTGCGTTAGGAAATGCCATTGTGAGGCTCCCAAGAGAGAAGATTACCTGATGCGCCCTTCACGTTCCGCTTCGAAGATTTGAGCCTCTATGCGGTCCTTCTCTGCCTCTTTTCCCCGGAACTTTCCGGCGGCGCTTTCGGCATAGAATTTAGCGATCTGAGCACGGGTGAAGATGGGCTTCTCAGCAGGGGCTCCAGAGGCCGCTGCAGTCTTGGCTCTGCCCGGCGCCGCAAAGGTTTGGAGAGACGGTTTGGCGGGAGCTTCTGTCCGGCCTGTCTCTCCCCTTACGGGGTCCATGGCAGCCTCTTCAGCGAGGAAGCCGTTGAAGAAAGCCACTACCCGAGGGGCATCGTTCCGCTCATACGCGGCTTTCAACATCTCATGACGAATAACACCAGAATAAGGGTCTGGCAACTTCAACCACGAAATAAAATTTGGATCGAAGTTGATATCCCGCCAGTTGGGCGTCCGCTCATCGAGCATGGACTCCATCCGGGACCGCGCATCCTGCTGCACATATCCGCCTACACTCTTAAGTCTTTCCTCAAGCTCGGCAATTTTAGACTCGTAGCTTTTGACGATTGGAAGCATCTCTTCCTTCGCCTTTTTACCCACAACGGTAAGAAACTCCGACCCGTAGTCGTTCTCTTCCTCTGGGGTAATGAAGCGCTCGGCGGACATTTCCGATCTGGATTGTGGCGAAGCCGAGACCTGCATCGTGGCGATCACGTTCTGCAGGCTGGTAATCTGGTCGCTCATGGAGCGGAGCTGGGACTCGGCACGGTCGTACCGACCCTTCATCGACTTATATCGGTGCTCCCAAGACTGATCCTCCTCTTTGGAAGCAAGCGACTCAGTAAATTCTTCAGAAGGTTTCTTGGTTTTTGTCTCTGGCTCCTGAGCGGTCTGGGCCTCGGAGGTAGGGGTGGACTCTTCTTCGCTCTCCTCCTGAACCCCATCGTTCTCCTCAGGTTCCAAGTTATAGGCAGCTCTGAACGCAGCGTCAGCACGAGCGGCTGTCGCCTTGATTGCATTAGGAATTTTCACGTTAGGGTCGATTGTACCGGGAACAAATGCTGTCATTTACGTTTCTCCTGTATCTGGTCAGCCGTCTGTCGGCATTCTTGAAATAGCCGAAGGAGGGAGGCGCACTGCTGCGCTCTGCCTTGGGCCACAAAAATGGCGTCAGCGGGGGACGAGACGCACTGGTCACGCCGCGTGTCGGTGAACAAAGAAAAAGCCGCCAAGAAGTCCGACCACTCCTTGGGGGCTACGTTAGCTACTGAAGCTGCTTTAAGGATGAGGTCACGGTCGCTCAATAACCACGCCCCATAAACCGACCCATCATCATGAACGACGGACCCATTGCACCAGCCCCCGAGGGGGTCTTCTTGGCATAGTTATTCATGGAACGCTGCATGGGATCGCCCTTGGTGATGGTCTCCATAGCCATACGGCTGGGAAGAACCTCATCCTTGGACCCCTTACCAACGATCCGAGTAACCTTGTCGCCAATCATCTTGGACTTCATTTTACTCTCCTAGCTCTCGCCTGTGAGGCCGGTATCCCCAAAACCAACGCCACCAAAGTCACTGGAGGGTCGAAGGGCGTCCTTCTTGTACTCTCTAGTGCTCTTAGGGGGTTTTGGTTTCATGGGTCCGGTAACACGAGGAATGGAGACGGCACGTTCATGCCGCTCCAAACTCTTGACCGCACCTTTGATTTTAGTGCGGATCGCCATTAGTTGGACGCCGTAACGCCGGGCTTGGCGGGACGAGCAGAGCCCTTACCAGCCATCTTGCCAGAGCCACCCTGCGCAAACTTGCCGCTGCCACGACCCATCTGAGCAGACTGGCCGGGCACCTGCGTGCCGGTACGCATCTGCGGAGCCATCTTGTTGCTGCCGCCCTTGGCAAACACAACATTCTTAGCCGATTTCTCTTTACCCATAGCCATATCAGTTCTCCTTGCTAACCAGCGCCGCCCGTGATGTTGGTCCTCGGACCCATATCCTGCGTTACGTTGGACCCCTGCTGCGCACCCTGCGCCTGCGCTCCCGCCTGCGCCATGCCCATCTGAGCGCCTGCTGCGGCCTCTTGCATCTTGTTAAGCTCGTCCTCAGTGGGGACAATATTGGCGCTATCAAGCCCAATAGTCTGAGACACCGAGCGAAGAATAGCGGCACGCCCACGAGGGCCAACAATCTGAGCGTCGATGGGATTAGCCGTGATCTGCAGGAACTCAAGCTGACGAGCACGCTGCGTCTCACGCTGGATGGCGACGTTGACGCCCATCACGCGGACCTGCTCCTGACCCGTCAACATGCCAGACTGATCGGTAAGCATGAGCATGTCGAAGAGCTGGGTCAGCAGGGGGTCGAGCACATCGCGATCAATGTTAGCGGCGACCGTCTGCAAGATTTTAGAAGCGTTGCCCATGAGCATGGCAAGCCCAGAAGCCGTCCGCCCAGCACCACCGACACCTTGACCAGAGAGATATTTGGGGATGGCCGACAGCTCATCCGCAAGGTTATTGAACTGCTGGTAGACCCCCAGAAGCTCGTTCGCATTGGACACTGGTTGGAAAAAGCTGATTGGAACCTGAGAGTTATTACCCATAGGATCAGACTGGACGTGCCAGCGCTTCCACGGATACAGCTCTTCTCCATCCTCATCAGGAGCCAGCCGGTCATCGTTGACCACCACCTGAGGGCCGGAGCTGATAGACAGGTTATTGACCAGAGCGCGAAGGGAGGCGTTAGCCACCTCCTGAATGTCGCTGAGGATATCCGGCAAGCCGTTACCCACAGGCGTACCCGGCACCTTCTCAAAGCTCGTGATGAAGTAGGAGTGCCGCTTGCGAGGCGACGGGGCCATCTGAACTTTTATGACGTGTGTGCCTATGAGCCACGCTTGTACGAAGTAATCGCGCATTGGATCAGGAATTTCCTGCTCGCTCATGCCATATTCTAGTAACATCCGCCCTTGTACGTTGCCATGGAACTCCAGACAGGAGATCATCCCCGACCGATTGGTCTGTGGATTCTCCCGGCTCTCCATGACCGCGCGCTCGCTATCGGTGGTGTCCCAGTCATCAGCAATGCCGCCACGACCATACTCGTCGAGCACCGCCCTGACTTCCTCGGTATTGTACCCCGGAAGGTCAAGCAGATCGTTCAGATCGGCACGGGTGACGCGGGTGCGCTCAATGACAGAGGCATCCTCAATGTCTGAGACCCCCGGCGTCCACCAAATATCAAATGGTGACACCCGGTTCCAAAAGAGTTTGGGCTGCTGAGCAATCACAGCCTGCCCGTTCTCCCACACAACAGTGGGGACAATCCGCACTGTCGGCCCCTTGATACAGGCGAAGGGAAACAGTGGAAGGTCAGTGATGAACTCAGCCAGAGCTTTATAGAACCCACCTTGCGTAAGGATTTCATCTATCCGCTCTTCCGCCACCTTGGCCTGCTGGGTGGCGCGCTTCTTAGCCGCCATCCGCGCCGCCTCCATAAGCTGGAGCGTGCGGTCACGGATAACTGTCGGGTCCGGTGGGATGCCTGCCTGAGACATTGCAGCAATCTCGACCTGAACAAGCTGCTGCACGCTCGCGACAATCTGAGGCGGCACGTCCGGGTCTTGGGGAGGAGCAAGACCCCATGGGCGATCTGGAGCCAGATACACATCCCGAAGCAATGAAGACGCCCCACGGCACTTCATCGCAATGATGCGGGCATATACCTCAGACCCACCGAACTTCCTGATCTCCGCCAGTTTTGTGGCGTCATAGTGACCGTTAAAGGCTCGCAGCGCGATGAGCAGGCGTTCCGACCAGCCAGACATGGCGTCATTGCGATGCTGCTTCATCATCTCAAACTGGGATCGGACATACCCAGCGAGGTTAGACATGACCGGCCCCTCAGCTACCTGAGCAGCGGCACGGTCCTTGTCCTGTTTCTGGAGCGCAGTCTCAAGTTGCGCTGGGGAGACGACGCGCAGGACGCCACGTTGACCTAATGTATCCGCCATTAGTCTTCGTCCTTAACGTAACGCGGCAACTTGCTGGAATAGGGTTTACGGTTAACGCTTGCCCCAAACTGATCGGCACGGGCAGCGCCTAGCCGCCCATTACCACCAAGACGGTAATATTTCTCGGGATCAACACCCTTGCGGATTTTGGTTATCGCGCCTTCTGGGCTGCGTATTGTTTCCATCTCATCGTCTTGGTCAGTCTTTACATCGACCTCATCATTTGAGACAGGGCCACCCTTCTCGTAGCGCTTTACGCGCTGTTTAGCAGGCTTTGGCTGGTTCTTCATGTACTTGGTCGTAAACATTTACAATGCCTCCACCGGCTAGGGGGATCGACGTTTCCATGCACGATACAGTATAGTGCCCCTGTTTGACAACCACAGGAGAAACTTTATGGCGCAAGTATCCGTGCCAGACACCCTCATCTCCGAGCATATCCTCATAAAATTGGCGCGAGAGATCGCCATGGACATTCATCCATTGGAAGATATCCTCCGTGACAATGGCATAGACAGTTACAAATGGGAAAATATTCAGGCTAACACCCGGTTCCGTATGTTGCTGGAAACAGAGACCTCGGCATGGGGCAGCGCCCTGAACACCCAAGAGCGCCTCCGCCTGAAATCCGCAGCCGCGCTGGAGGAGTGGCTTCCCGAACTGTTCGCCCGGATGAACGACAAGGATGAAAACCTGAACTCCAAAGTCGAAGCCGGTAAGCTCGTCAGTAGGTGGGCTGGGGTTGGCGGCACTGGCGCGCAGACAACGGAGGGCAGCGAGAGGTTCTCCGTGACGATCAATCTTGGCGCTGACAACCAGATCAAGATCGAAAAAGAAGTCCCATATAAAGTCATCGACCATGAGGAGGACTGATGCCCAACATCAATTACAGCGCACCGCCTACCTGTGCAGCGTTCATGAAGTCCAATAGTTTCGGGCGGCTCATCGCCGGTCCTGTGGGCTCCGGCAAGACCACCGCCTGCCTGTTTGAGATATTCAGACGGTCCTGCGAGCAAGCCCCGGCAGCGGACGGACTGCGTTACACCCGCTGGGCCATCGTCCGCCAGACGCTCAAGCAGCTCAAGGACACCGTGCTCAAGGACATAACAACATGGCTCGACGGCATCGCGCAGTACAAGGTTAGCGACAACACGATCTATATCAGCATCGGAGATGTGCGCTCGGAGTGGCTGCTCATCCCGCTGGACACCCCAGAGGACCAGCGCAGACTTCTGTCCATGCAGCTCACGGGCGCGTGGATGTCAGAAGCCATCGAGATGGACGTCGGCATCATCAGCCCACTGGCCGGTCGCTGTGGCCGTTATCCCGCAGCCAACCTTGGCGGAGCCACTTGGTTTGGCATCATCGCTGACACCAATATGCCCTCCGAAGGCAGCCCATGGCACAAGATCATGGCGACCGACACCCCGCCAGACTGGACCATCTTCATCCAACCGGGCGGCATGGACGACGACGCCGAGAACCTTGAATGGCTGACGCAGACCCCTGACACGCTGAAACTGCCAATCACATCAGAAGCCCGCAGGGCGCAGGGGCGAACCTACTACGAACGCTTTATCCGCTCAAACTCAGAGGACTGGTGTAAGCGTTATGTTCACGCAAAGTTTGGAGATGATCCCAGCGGCAGCGCGGTTTTCCGAGAGAGCTTCAAGTCCAGTTTCCACGTAGTAGAGGGCGTTACGCCAGTAACTGGACACCCGCTAATCATTGGACAGGACTTTGGGCGTGACCCCTGCAGCATCATCTGCCAGCTTGATCACAAGGGTCGCTTCCTCGTTCTGGCTGAAGTGGTGGCTGAAGACATTGGGCTGGAGCTGCACATCGAGCGCAACCTGCGCCCAGCTCTTATGGACCCATTGTTTATGGGCAGGGCGGTGGCGATTGTGGGAGACCCGGCAGGGCGCTCGAAGGGCTCTATTTACGAGGAGACTTCGTTTGATGCTTTGAAGCGGATGGGCTTCATGGCGTTCCCCGCACCCACCAATGATATCGACCCCCGCATCCGCGCCATCGAGGCGTTCTTGCTGGCGCAGCGAGATGGAGGCCCGGCAATCCTGATCGACAAAGATAAATGCCCCACAGTCGTGCGAGCACTGTCGGGTGGATATCGGTACGCCAAGATGCGCAGCGGACGAATGAAGCCGACCCCTGATAAAAACGAATACTCGCACATCATCGACGCGCTGCAGTACGCAGCCCTAGCGGCTCATGGTGGTATGGTTGGTATGATCGCCGGGAGGTTGCAGACGCGCCCACGACGAGAAGGCCGCAGCCGTGTTCCCGCAGGAGCATGGACGTAGAAATTTAGTCTGGGATTTTTGGAACCCCCTGCTCTTTGAGTGGGGGGTTTTGTTTTTGGTTTGTTAGTGTGATGGATTTATAGGCTACATATTTTTGGGGG
>Ga0255092_1000723_pt1 | contig 11811 bp, 11 predicted proteins | sample Colum_Yuk_RepC_8_2_FD_188454 | JGI IMG/M metagenome (GOLD analysis project Ga0255092, IMG submission 188454) | Freshwater microbial communities from Columbia River, Oregon, United States - Colum_Yuk_RepC_8d | ecosystem: Environmental > Aquatic > Freshwater > River | place: USA: Oregon...
GAGGCATGGTTGAGTTGTTTCTAGCAACAGCGCCGGGGTTTGGCAAGGGGCGGACTTGTCGGCGCGGGGCTTCCCCGGCAGGTTGGGCCGCACTTGACCCGCGCATGAGTGATGTTCTGCAAATACGTGTCCACGGCGAGGCCGGGCTGCCGACGTTGGTCTATCTGCCGGGGCTCCACGGGGACTGGCTGCTGGTGACGCGGTTCCGGCTGGCGGTGGCGGGGCGCGTGCGCTTCGTGGAGTTCACGTATCCGCACACGGTGACGTGGTCGCTGGCGGATTTCGCGGCGGCGGTGGTGTTGGGCTGGCTGGCGGCACGGAAGGCCACGAAGTGAGGTGGCTGGATGAGCGGCGGAGGAGCACATCCGCACAGGCGTGGCGCTTGCTCCGCTTGCTTCGCTCGGCATTTCCAGCAACATGCGCGCACGCATGAAACATTCGTTCCTCTGGCCACTGGGAGTGTTCTTCACCGTGAGCGCGTGGCTGGCCAGCGACGCTGCGCCTGCGTCCGTCCACAAAAGCAAAATGAGCACCCGCCTCGCCTATCCAGAAACCTTCACGCAGGACATCGTGGACGATCACCACGGGACGAAGGTGGCTGATCCGTATCGCTGGCTGGAGGATGACAACGCGCCGGAGACGAAGGCGTGGGTCACGGCCCAGAACAAGGTGACTTACCATTACCTCGACCAAATCCCCGAGCGCGTGCGGCTCAAGGAGCGGCTCACGCAGTTGTGGAACTTTGAGCGCTACGGCATCCCGTTCAAGCAGGGCGGGCGCTACTTCTTCTCGAAGAATGATGGCTTGCAGAACCAGAGCGTGCTCTACGTGGCGGACACCTTGGAGGCGACCCCGCGCGTGCTGCTCGACCCCAACAAGCTTTCGTCCGACGGCACGGTGGCGCTCTCCGGCTACAAGCTGAGCGAGGACGGGAACTTGATGGCTTACGGCCTTTCGACGAGCGGGTCGGACTGGAACGAGTGGAAGGTGCGCGACGTGCGCACGGGCGCGGATCTGGGGGATCATTTGAAGTGGGTGAAGTTCAGCGGCGTGAGCTGGACCAAGGACGGGAAGGGCTTCTACTACTCGCGTTATGACGCGCCCAAGGCCGGTGATGCGCTGAAGGGGGTGAACAAGTTCCAGAAGCTCTATTTCCATAAGGTCGGCACGCCGCAGGATGACGACGTGCTCATTTACGAGCGGCGCGATCAGCCGGACTGGGGCTTTGGTGGCAGCGTCTCGGATGACGGGAGGTTTTTGATCATCAGCATCTGGCAGGGCACGGACCCGAGGAACCGGATCTACTACCGTGACCTCACGCGACCGGATGCCCCGGTGGTGAAGCTGCTCGATGACTTCGACGCCGACTACAGCTTCGTGGACAACGATGGCGGCGTGTTCTGGTTCTACACGGACTTGAAGGCTCCGCGTGGCCGCGTCATCGCCATCGACACGGCGAAGCCGGAGCGGGCGAACTGGAAGGAAGTCATCCCGCAGGCCACGGACACGCTCAAGGGCGTGAACCTCGTGGGCGACCAGTTCATCTGCACGTATCTCAAGGACGCCCGCAGCGCGGTGAAGCTCTTCAGCCGGGCGGGCAAGTCGCTGGGGGAAGTCGCGTTGCCTGGGCTGGGCAGCGCGGGCGGCTTCGGCGGCAAGCGGACGGACACGGAGACATTCTACTCGTTCACGAGCTTCACCACGCCGGGCACCATATATCGCTATGATGTGAGCAGCGGAAAGAGCTCGGTGTTCCGCGCGCCGAAGGTGGACTTCGACTCCGCCCGATACGAGACAAAGCAGGTCTTTTACAACAGCAAGGACGGCACACGCGTGCCGATGTTCCTCACGCACAAGAAGGGCCTGAAGCTGGATGGCACGAACCCGACGTATCTCTACGGCTATGGCGGCTTCAACCTCTCGCAGACGCCGGGCTTCAGCGTGAGCATGGCGGTGTGGCTGGAGCTGGGCGGCGTCTATGCCGTGGCGAATCTCCGGGGTGGCGGCGAATACGGTGAGGAGTGGCATCAGGCCGGCACGAAGCTGAAGAAGCAGAACGTCTTCAACGACTTCATCGCGGCGGCGGAGTGGCTGGTCGCGAAGAAATACACTTCGCCCGCGCGGCTTGCCATTGCCGGCGGCAGCAACGGCGGCCTGCTCGTGGGCGCGTGCATGACCCAGCGGCCCGATCTCTTCGGCGCGTGCCTGCCCGCAGTGGGCGTGATGGACATGCTGCGGTTTCACAAGTTCACCATCGGCTGGGCGTGGACGAGCGACTACGGCAGTGCGGACAACGCGGAGGAGTTCAAGGCCCTGCATGCCTACTCGCCCTATCACAACCTCCGCGCCGGGGTGCGCTACCCCGCGACGCTCGTGACCACCGCCGACCACGATGATCGTGTGGTGCCGGCGCACAGCTTCAAGTTCGCGGCGCGATTGCAGGCCAGTCAGAGCACGCTCGGTGCGCCGGTGCTCATCCGCATCGAGACCAAGGCCGGCCACGGCGCAGGCAAGCCCACGGCGAAACTTATTGAGGAAGCGGCGGACAAGCTGGGCTTCGTGGTGCGGGAGCTGGGGGTCACGTGGCCGTGATTCGCTCTGTCTGACGAAGCCTCCTCCCGAATGCCATGTCCCATGACGCAGTCGGACTTGCAGATGTGCATTGCGGTTGAACTTTAGATTTCAAAAGCGGCCGGCTTCCGGCCAACCTCACGCTTATGACTGTCGCCCGCCGTTTTTCCCGCCGCACTTTCCTGCGAGGTGCGGGTGTCACCCTCGCCCTGCCGTTGCTGGAGGTCATGACGCCGCTGCGCGCGCAGGCCGCCGCCACGCCGCCGCGCCGGATGATTTGCATCAACACCACGCTCGGGCTGCACACGCCGAACTTGTTTCCCTCGGCCGCCGGCAAGGACTACGAGCTGACGCCTTATCTCGAACCCCTGCAGGAGTTCCGGCGCGAGTTCACGGTCTTCTCCGGCCTCTCGCATCCAGAGGTGGACGGCGGGCATCCGGCGGAGATGTGCTACCTCACGGGGGCCCCGCATCCGCGCGCGGACAACTTCAAGAACACCATCTCGCTGGACCAATACGCCATCGAGAAGCTGGTGCCGGACACGCGGTTTGGTTCGCTCGTGCTGGCATCGTCGTCGAGCCGCGGCCTGTCCTACACCCGCAGCGGGGTGCCGATTCCGGCTGATGAGCGGCCATCACGGGTCTTCAAGAACATGTTCGTGGATGGCACGCCCACGGAGGTCACGGCGCAGGTGCAGCGGCTCAAGCAGGGGCAGAGCATCATGGACACCGTCCTGTCGGAGGCGAAGGACTTCCAGCGCGGTCTGGGCCAGCCGGATCGCGACAAGCTCGACGAGTATTTCACCTCCGTGCGCGAGGTGGAGCAGCGCATGGTCAAGGCTCAGGACTGGGCGCGCCGGCCCAAACCGAAGGTGGACGCCAAGGCCCCCACGGACATCGCCAGCTCGGTGGAGGTGCCTGCCCGGGTGCGGCTGATGATTGACCTGATGCATCTGGCGCTTCAAACGGACTCGACCCGCTTCATCACCTTTGCGCTGAACGGCCTCAACGCCGTGCCGGTGATTCCGGGCGTGACGCAGGACTGGCACAACCTTTCGCACCACGGCCAGGACCCGGCCAAGCTGGCCGAGTTGAAGGTGGTGGAGCTCCAGCAGATGAAGCTCTTTGGCGAGCTGCTCGCGAAGCTCAAGGGCACGCAGGAGCAGGGCGGCACGCTGCTCGACCGCACCATCGTCATGTTCGGCAGCAACCTCGGCAACGCCAGCAGCCATGACAACAAGAACCTGCCCATCATCGTGGCGGGCGGCGGGTTCCGGCACGGCCAGCATCTCGCCTTCGATCCGAAGAAGAACCCGCCGTTGTCTAATCTCTACGTGCAGTTTCTGCGTCGTCTGGGTGCGGATGTGAACGCGTTCGGTTCCGGCAACGGGACGATTCCAGGCTTTGAACTGGCGTAGCTGTGCGGGCTGTTTCGTTGCTGCCCAAATCGTGAACCTCCGGCTCGCCGCTTTCCTCTGGTTGACCGCGTCCGCCAGCAGCTTGGTTTCTCCGGCACTGGCGGCGGCGAAGCCGGATGCAGAAGCTGTCCGTGCTGCCGTGGCGAAAGCGGTGCCGTTGCTGGAAGCCGGCGCACGGGGATCGGCGGAGAAGCGGAAGAACTGTTTCACCTGCCACAATCAAGCGCTGCCAGTCATCGCACTGACAACCGCGCAAGCGCGTGGTCTGGCGGTGGATGCGGAGAACCTCCGGCAGCAGCTCGATTTTACCGTCGCACATCTGGCGCGGAACCGGGCGAACTACCTGGCTGGCAAAGGGCAGGGCGGGCAGGCGCTCACGGCGGGTTACGCGTTGCTCACGCTGGAGTTTGGCGGCTGGGCATCGGATGCCACCACGGCGGCGGTCACGGAATATCTGCTGCGCTGGCAGAAGGATTTGGACTATTGGAAGCCGCAAAGCATCCGTCCGCCCAGCGAGGCCAGCCTGTTCACGATGAACTTCGTCGGCTTGCGGGCGCTAAAAAAGTTCGGCACGGAGGAGCAAAAGGAACGCATCACCCAACGCACCGCGCAGATCCGGGCCTGGATGCTGAAAACCTCCGCAAAAGATACGGAGGACCGGGCCTTTCGCTTATGGGCGCTGCACGTGGCCGAGGCGGCCCCGGAGGAACTGCGCCGGGCCGCGCAGGAATTGCTGAAGACGCAGCGGGAGGACGGTGGCTGGGCGCAGTTGCCGGACCTGGCCAGCGATGCCTACGCCACGGGCACGGCTTTGGTGGCCCTGCATCAAACGGGTGTGCTCACCGCGGCGGATGTGGCGTATCAGCGTGGGCTCGCGTGGCTGCTGGCCGCGCAGCGGGCGGACGGTTCATGGCATGTGAAGACCCGGAGCACACCGATCCAAGCTTACTACGAGTCCGGTTATCCGCACGGGGACGATCAATTCATCTCCATCACCGCCGCCGGTTGGGCCACGACCGCCCTGGCTTTGGCGTTGCCAACGGTCCCGGCCAAGCCGTAGCCGGAGCACTCGCCCGCTCAGCCAGTCTGGCGGCGGAAGTCTTCTTCCCAAAGCTCGTAGTCTGTCCGAGCGAGGCCCAGGCGGGCGTAAACCTCTTTGGCCTGGGCGTTGTGGCCATCGACGTAGAGGCGCAGTCCGCAAACATCCTTTTGTCGGCGCGCAAGCTGGTGGATGTGCTGGTGCAGCGCCTTGAACACGCCCTGGCCCCGATGCGCAGGCGCGACATACACGCTCTGAATCCACCAGAAATTTCCGTTCCGCCAGTCGCTCCATTCGTAGGTGATCAGCGTCTGGCCGATGACCTCGCCGTCGCATTCCGCGACGAAGTAGCGGCCCTTCGCCGCATCCGCCAGGAGCGCCCGCACGCCGTGCAGCACGCGCTGCGGGCTGAGTTTGCGGGCCTCCGTCTCCAAGGCCATCGCGCGGTTGAACCGGGCGATGACGGGGGCGTCGGTTGCGCGGGCGGCGCGTATGCGAAGAGCTTCGTGCCGGCGACTTGCAGTCGCCGCCTGGGACGGTGACGTCCGCCCAACACGGCGACTGGAGGTCGCCGCCACGGAAACAATTTGCTTGTGCCTACTCATCTTTCTTATCGTTCGAGCTGCGGCTGAAGACCAGCCAGCAGCCGATGCCAATGGCGATGACCACGGCGAGGATCATGAGTTCAGTGAGGCTGACCATGGGATTACGACTTGATGTCGCGCATGTGGAAGTGGGTGGTGCCGATGATGAAGGCCGTGACGTTCACCGCTGCCAGCACGCAAAGCGCCTCGGCCATTTGCGCGAGCTGCATGGGCTTGGTGAACACCAGCACCCAGGCGCGGAAATGGTGCGTGAGGGCAAGCTCCTTCCACTCCTCGAAGAACGGCATGGCCTCCATCACAAGGCTGAGCAGCAGGAACGACATCGCGAGGACGGTGGCCGCCGCCGGCTTCATGTTGAAGCACGAGAACATGAACGAAAGGCTCAGCATGGTGCAGGCGTTGACGGCCAGCATCACATGCGCCAGCGCATAGAATTTGAGGCCGTCAGTGGCGTCCAGGACGTTGAAAATCGGCGATCCGCCGGGCATCGGGATGAAGACGAACATCCCCTTCCACTCGAACCAGAAGCTGGCGAAGAGCAAGGCCATCACGCCGAGTGAGATCACCAGGATGGTGGCAAAAATCACGCCGGTGACCCACTTGATGAACAGCAGTCGGAACCGTGAAATCGGCCGGGAGAGGATCATGCGCAACGTGCCGTCCTCCGCCTCCTTGGCCACAAGGTCGCCGCCCACCAGCATGACGTAGAGTGGCATCAACAGCAGGATTTGCGGGATGAGCATCACCACGGCGACGGTGAGGGCGGAGATGAACTCGGTGGCGAGGTAGCCGTTGGATTCCAGCAGCTTGGCCGTGCCCTTCTGCCAGTTCGAGAAACGGAAGGCCAGCAGCATGAGGTTCTGCGCCAGCAGGAAGACCCCGAAGCCGATGTAGGTGCGCTTCTTGCCGAAGAGCTTCGCCAGTTCACTGCGGAGTTGGAGGAGAAACATACGAGGAAGTTGAAGGTTGAAGGCGGGAAGTTGAAGGGCAGGACTGGAGAAGAGAGAGGAACAAGGGCGCTCTTTCAACTTTCAGCCTTCAACTTCTTCCCCTCCTCTCGGCTGTCCTGCATCAAGTTCAGGTAGAAGCTCTCCAAGGTCTCCTCCTCCTGCGCGATCTCGAAGACGGGGATGTCCAGGGCCACGAGGCGGCGGACGAGCGAGTCCGTCTTCACGCCGTCAGCCAGCGCGACGAGCGAGCCGTTGCGCGTATCGGTGATCAGCTTCTCGGCCTGCAAGCTGGCCGTGGCTTTCGCGAAGTCGCCGACCTTGAGGCGGACCCAGTGCCGGGTTTGCTTGGCATCGGCCAGCGCGCCTTCAAACACCTTCCGGCCTTGGTTGACGACGGCGATGCGGGTGCAGAGCAACTCGACCTCGTTGAGCAGGTGCGAGGAGAGCAGGATGGTGAGCCCCAGTTCCTTTTGCAGGCGCTGGATGGTGAGGCGCATCTCATGGATGCCCTCGGGATCAAGGCCGTCGCTGGGCTCGTCGAGAATCAGCAATTCCGGGTCGGGCAGCAGCGCCTGCGCGAGCGCCAGGCGCGTTCGCATGCCGTGGGAATACTTGCTCACCTTGTCGTGCTCGCGTCCGGTGAGGCCGACCCACTCGACGATTTTCCTGATGCGGTCCGGCGGGGTGGGCGCGGTGTAGTGGCTGAGGATCTGGAGGTTTTTCCAACCACTCAGATAGTCGTAGAAGACCGGGGCCTCGAAGATGGCACCGACGCGCTGGAGCGCCTGGGCGCGGTGCGCGGTGACATCGTGACCGCAGATGCGCAGTTCGCCGCTGGTGGGCCAGACCTGCCCCAACATCATGCCGATGGCCGTGCTCTTGCCGGCTCCGTTGTGGCCAAGGAGTCCGAAGATCTCCCCGCGCGGGACGGAGAGATCCAGATCGCGCACCGCCCAGCGCGCTCCGAATTGCTTGCTCACGCTGCGCAGTTGGATCACCGCGTGCCTCCCACTTCGAGGAGCTTGTTGATGTGGCCGTCGGCGTAGAGGAAGTTCACTTCCTTCCCCACGCCGCGGTCCTTGTGAAAGTTCTCCTTGTCGTAGAAGACCGGAATCTGGCTCTGGCCAAAGGCGATGTTCATCACCACCAGCCGGTCGGCATCCTGGCCGTTGAGCAGGGAGTTCCAAGCGTAGCTGGTGCCGGTCTGCTGGTAGAGATCCAGCCGGTCGGAGGGGCACTGCCAGACGTTCGAGTTGCCGCCGGTGTGGCGCAGGAGCACGGCGTCCGGCGCGGGCAGCGGGAAGGCGTTGGTGGCGGGGACTGAGTTGGTGCCCAGCAGGGCATCGCGCATGAAGGGCAGGCGGTTGCCATTGTCCTGCACATACACCTGGAGGCCGAGGCCAAGCTGGCGCAGGTTGCTCAGGCACACAGTCCCGCGACCGGCCTCCTTGGTCTTGCTCATCACCGGCATCAACAGGCCGGCCAGCACGCCGATGATGGCGATGACGACGAGCAGCTCGATCAAGGTGAAGGCAGTGCGGGCGGCGACTTGCGGGTGGCGGGTGATGGGTGGCTGCATGGTTACCTTCCTGGCCGCATCAGGCGGCCGCTCTCCATCGAGCGTTGAATCTCCTCCAGCAACGGGGCGAGCTCGGCCTTGGTTTGCGCGGAGCTTTGCGAATAAAACGCGCCCAGTCCGGCGGCGGTGACGCGCTTTTGCAGATCCTCGCTCAACGGCGGCGGGGCGTCCCGGCCTTCCCACTGGGCGCGGTTCCGGGGATCGTCCCGCGCCTCGCGCATGCGCTTGACGCTGTCGGTCACGGCCTTGGCCCGCTTCTCCGGCGGGAGCTGCTCGAACGCGGTCAGCATCTGTTTCACGCCGCTGGGCAGCGTGGCCTCGATGAACTCACCCTTCTCCTGCTCGTTCATTTCCTTGAACCACTTGTCCCATTCGCGGTCCATCCGCGCGTTGCGCCGTTCATCGGGGGGCAGTTGGTTCATGTAGTTGGCCAGTTGCTTGAGGGCCTTGGCGCGGTCGCGGCCTTGCAGTTTGGATAGATCATTCTTTGCCAGATAGGCGCGAACCTTTTCGCCGGTGACCTTTGCGTTCTTGGCGATCGCGAAGCCCACGTAAGCCAGAATCCAGACGCCAAGCAGAACGACGACGGCGACCACGAGTGGTTTCTTGCGCGAGTTCACAACTGGGAAACTAGACGGGGGCCACCCGGCTGCCAAGCGAGTTATGCGCTGTGCTGCAACCGTTAGGACCTGTGGGATATGGCCAAAAATCCTTTAATATGTGCGTTTTATCCTTGCGCTGCCTTCGGTGGTTGCATTTTTATCACCGCAAGTCGCAAGACGCACACCAGTCAACACTAACACCCAACTAAAACCACCTATGGCAAAAGCCCTCTCCAAGTCACAAATCGCCGCCGCTATCGCTGAAAAGGCGGAGATCTCCAAGAAGCAGGCCGCCGGCATCCTCGAGCACATCGCTGAACTCGCCTACAAGAACGCCAAGAACACCTTTACGCTCCCCGGCATCGGCAAGCTGGTGCTCGTCAACCGCAAGGCCCGCATGGGTCGCAACCCCGCCACCGGCGAGGCCATCCAGATCAAGGCCAAGAAGGTCGTGAAGTTCCGCGTGGCCAAGGCCGCGAAGGACGCGATCCTCGGCGCGAAGTAAGTTGCTTTCTCCCCATCAGACCCCGGCGCAAGCCGGGGTCTTTTTTTGCCCCGGTCCGGCGGGCGTTGTGTTCAGGCGCGCAGCCGGTAGAACTCGGTGGCGCTGCCTCCGAAGAACCGGGCCTGCTGTTCCGCAGTCAGGTTGCGCACGTAGCTGGCTGCCAGTTGGTGGACCTCCTGATACGTCCCCGCGAGGGTCGCCACCGGCCAGTCCGTGCCAAACATCAGCCGCTCCACGCCGAAGGCCTCGAACACCACGTCCAGATACGGGCGGAAGTCTTCCGCGCGCCAGCCCGTCCACTTCGCCTCCGTGATCATGCCGGAGACCTTGCACCACACGTTTGGAGCCTTCGCCAACTCGCGGATTTGCTCGCTCCATGGCGAGATCGTCCCGTCCCGGATGAACGGCTTAGCGATATGGTCGAGCACGAAGCGCTGCTCCGGCAAGTTCGCGGCAAGTTGAATTGAGGCGGGCAGTTGCTTCGGGAAGACGAGAATGTCGTAGGCGAGATTGAACTGCCGCAGCTTCCCAATGCCGCGCTGGAAGGCTGGCCTCAGCATGAAGTTGTTGTCCGGCTCGTCCTGCACCACATGCCGCACGCCGACGAAGCGCGGGTGCCGGGCCAGCTCCGCCAGTTGCTCCTCCACACGGTCGCTCTGCAAATCCACCCAGCCCACCACGCCCTTGATGAACGGGTGCGCGTCCGTGAGCGACAACAGCCACCGCGCCTCGGCCACGGTCTGCTGCGCCTGCACCGCCACGCAGCCATCCAGCCCAGTCTGCTTCAGCAACGGCGCGAGAGCCTCCGGCAGGTAATCACGCCGGAGCGATGCGAGCTTGTCTGTCATCCATGGATAACTGGCCGCGGTGTAACGCCAGAAGTGCTGGTGGGAATCAATGGTCATGACTGGTTTGGGGTTGAAGATTGAGGAGACCAACTGGGATTGCCAAAAATCTTGGGACACCCGGCGCGTTGTGGAGGTGGCGACGAGTCGCCGCATTCCAAATGCTCAGCAACTGCGCGCCGCCAAGTGAGAAAACGCTAGCGTTCATTTTGCCGCCACCGCCTCAAACTCCACCCACCGCGTCTGCACGTTCTTGCCAGCGGGCAGTTTCCACGCTTCCGCTTTGCCCGCCACGCGCGTGTCAGTGTGCGGCCCGCTCGCGTCGGTCCAACTGAACGTCACCTTCGTCCCGTCGAGCGGCTCCGTCTCGTGGACGAGGTGCGCCTCGGCGCGGAGATAGCGCTTGCCGCCGTCGTTGCGGAAGCGCACCTGCACGGTGTCGAACTTCGCGGCGGGCAAGTCAGTTGAGCCGTAGGCAAAGCTCTGTGACCAGAAATCCTTTGGCTCATCGCCGCGCCGAGGAATTTGCCAGTCCTTCACCACGGGCCGCCACGACTTCCCGCCATCAGTGGAGAACTCAATGTGGCTCTTCAGTTCAGGACGCGGCGGGTTGCCCGTGGCCGTGTGTGCGGCGGCATAAATCTTCCGTGCCACCGTGCCCGCCGGCACGCGCAGCGCGAGTGTGACGCTGGGCGAGTCGAATGCTCCGGCCACGACGTGCGTTTGCGCCTCGGGCTTCGTCGGTCCGGCGGAGGTCACGCCGAGACCGGACGCGGCGAAGGTGACTTGCGCGCCGTCGTCGGGCAGGCGCGGCAGCATCGCGGGGTTGAGCTGGCAGACGGTCGTGATGACGAGGCCGGAGTTCGTCAGCGCCTTCGCCGACGCTTGCAGGCGGAGCCGGTAGCCCTGCCGGCCCTTCACGAAGTCGGTCAGGTCGAGACCGTCGCGGAACTCGCCCGCGTCCTTCCACGTCCCGCCGTCGTCCACGGACACGCTCACCCTCGCCGTCGCCTTGCCGCGCAGCACGAGTCCGTTGCGCCCCCCGTCCTTGTAAATGCCCCACGCGGAGTTGTCCGGCGGCGTCGCCCCGATGACGTAGGGCGTGCGGAAAGCAAACGTGACGTGGTTCGCGCCTTCGTCCACGACGCCCTCGCGGTAGTCGCCGTTGGCAAAGTCCGGGCGATAGGTTGAAACCGCGTTGCCGTAGCGCGCCTGGCCCGCGCGGAAGGGCGTGCCGGTCTTCGAGCCGTGCATCTTCTCCGGCTGGTTCACCCACGTCTGCGCGCGCTCGGGGCCGGGGATGCCGCCGGCATTGTAGTTGCGGCCCCAGAACACGAAGGTCTTCCCATCCTCCAAGCCCGGCGCGAAGTAGCGCCGCAGCGTTTCGCCGCGGCGCGCGCGCAGCATCGGTGGCGGACCGGCGTAGCCCGGCAGATACTCGGCGACGTTGTAGCTCGCGTAGGACGCACCGTCGCCGGGATGCAGGCCGCAGACGAGCCAGCCGCGCTGACGGTCGGGCGCGAACTTCCGGTCGGTGATCTGTTTCCAATCGCGCTGCACATCCGCGAGACTGAGCAGTGCCGCGCCGCCGGTGTCGAAGATGACCGTCGAAAGGTCGTGGTCCAGCAGCGCCCACTTGCCCGCGCCGTAAGCACCTCCGGTGAGCCAGACTTCAAAGGCGTTGTGGCCCGCCGCAC
>Ga0255092_1000730_pt1 | contig 11743 bp, 10 predicted proteins | sample Colum_Yuk_RepC_8_2_FD_188454 | JGI IMG/M metagenome (GOLD analysis project Ga0255092, IMG submission 188454) | Freshwater microbial communities from Columbia River, Oregon, United States - Colum_Yuk_RepC_8d | ecosystem: Environmental > Aquatic > Freshwater > River | place: USA: Oregon...
ACCAAGGTGCTGGATGTGCTCGATCCGCTGCGCAGCGACGTCACGATCTATTCCGGCCTTTCGCATCCTGCGGCCAGAAACGTCCACGGCCATTCCAATGCCGACCAATATTTGACGGGTGCACCTATTGGGGGGCACGGTCCGTATCAGAATTCGATCTCGCTGGATCAGGCCTATGCGGAGCACGCCGGCGGCTTCACCCGGCATTCTTCGCTGGTCATGTCGACCAATGGCGGAGTTGGGGGGCCTCGGGGAGCCCAGACCCAGTCCTTCAATCGTGAAGGGCGGCCAATTCCTGCGATGAACAAGCCAAAGCAAATCTTCGACCTGCTGTTCGTGACGAGCGGCCGGGACGCAGCTGAACGACTGGCGAGAAGCAAGAGCGCCCTCGATCTCCTGATTGACAACACTCGCTCGCTGGGACGCCAGCTCTCCAAGCACGACCAGCAGACGCTCCAACAGTATCTCGATGCCGTGCGTGATACCGAGTTGAAGCTCGCGAAGGCCCAAAAGTGGATCGATGCTCCGATTCCCAAGGTGGATACCCGCAACCTGCATCTGGACGCCGAACCCAAAGAGGCCAGACTCTATTTCCAGACGATGTATGAATTGATCTACCTCGCCTTCCTGAGCGATTCGACTCGCGTCGCGACGTTTCAGTTGGGGCGGGAAAATGGCGAAGGTCCCCACGACCTGCTGTCACTAGCCGTCGGGCTTGGCGGCGCCCATGGCCTGACTCATGCCGTCAAGGAGCCTGGCGGCTGGCAGAACCTTGGCACCTATAATCGCTATCAGGCCGAGGAATTCGGTCGGTTCGTGCAGAAACTGAAGAACACTCCCGAGCCGAACGGCAAGGGCAACATGCTGGACAACACCTTCGCGATGCATGGCTCGGCTTCCAGCAGCTTCCACCTGTCACGGAACTATCCGATCATTTCCGCGGGGGGCAAAAACCTCGGCTTTACCAACGGCCGCTATCTCAAGTTCGGCAAAGGGAATGAGGACAACCAGGCCGGTGCAGGCATTGCCAGCGATGCTGGATGGAACAGCAAGATGGAAGTGGAAGAACTGCCGCTGGCGAAGCTCTTCGTCACTATCTTGCAGAGGCTTGGCGTGGAGAGGGACTCGTTCGGTGGACACACCGGAACGCTAACCCGAGTTTAATTCGGGTGGCACCCGCAAGGCCAATCTGCGCGCGACAACGGTTCGGAGTTCATCACCCGGATCGTGCGCGGTGGCTCAAAGAAAATGGCATCAAGCTCATTTACATCCAACGAACCCAGAACAAATACCTATCAGTAGTTAAAACATCGCAGCATGCAGATGCTGCTTGCTGCCCTGCTCGCCATTCCGGCGTTCTCTTCGATCGTAGCAGCGGCCGAAAAATCAACGGCGAAGGCTGTGGTGCCGGTAGCCTACATGGCTTTGATTAACGGCCACGATCTCGCGATGTCCTGCCCGGCGCACATTCGTTCATATCCACCAGTCGCGGTGCCCAGCGACGGCAAACTCAATCCTCCCGCAAGGAGCCAACGGTAAAACCAAGCATTCAAACCAAGGGGAAGAGCTTGGCCAGCAGCATCACCACGACCAGCCCGACCACGCCCATCAGGCTCAACATGACGGTGAAGGTGCTGAGGCATTCCCTCTCGGTGAATCCGCTCATCTTGCAGATCACCCAGAAACCGCTGTCGTTCATCCACGGTCCCATCTTTGAGCCGCAGCCAATGGCCAGCGCCACCCAGACGGGATGGAAGCCCAGCAGTTCCGGCTTCGCCATGCTGCCCAGCATACCCACGGCGGTGACCATTGCCACCGTGGCGGAGCCTTGCGCCATCCGCACCACCGCCGTCACCGCCCACGCCAGCGGCAGGACGGCGATGTTGTAGGTGGCCGACAATTCCTGCAGCCGGGTGCCGATGCCGGTTTGCTGAAGCACGCCACCGAACGCACCGCCGGCCGCGATGATCAGGATGATCAACCCCGCCTCCTCCAGCGCGATGCCGACGCCCTTGTCCATCACCTCGCCGGTCTTCTGCTTCCCCTGCCACACCACGGTGCCCAAGGCAATGAGCGCCGCGATGCCCAGCGCGATGGTCGAGTCGCCCAGCACACGGATCACATCAATCACCCACGGACAGGCGGCAAACCACTGGGCGTAAAGCTGCGCGCCTCCCTTCGCGTCCAGCGGAGTGGCCGCGCTGATGAGGATGACGGGCAGGATGATGGGCATGGCCGCCAGCCAGAACGGTGGCAGTTGCTTCTCATCGCGCTGCAACAGCGCCTCGACATCGGCCAGGGAGGTCTTGACGGTGTCGCGGAGCGGGATGTCCAGCCGGCGGTTGATCCAATGCGCGTAGAGCTTGCCTGCGCCAGCAGTGATGGCGCCCACCACACAGCCACAGAGAATCATCAACCCCATGTCCACATCCAGCGCCTTCGCCACGAAGAGCGGCCCCGGCGTCGGCGGCACGAGCGAGTGCGTCATCGTCGCGCCCGCGATGATGCACAGGACATAGAGCGTGTAGTCGCGTCCGGTGCGCATCCGGGTCGCCTTCCCGAGGGGAATCATCAGCAGGAACACCGTCTCGAAGAAAACCGGAATGCCCAGCAGAAAGCCGCTCGCAAGGAACGCCAGCGGCGCGCGCTGCTCACCCAGCACCCGCAGCGTCGAGCGCACGATGCGGTCCGCGCCGCCGCTGTCCAAAAGGCACTTGCCCACGATGGAAGCGAACGCGATCAGCACGCCGATACCTCCGACCGTCGCACCGAACTGCAACGTGACCCGCTTGATGACGGGCTGTTCCGCCACCTTCTGGGCGGCCTCGGGGGTCAGCTCCTTGCTCAGGCCGTGCTTGACGATCGCTTCCGTCGGCGTGAGCGCGGCGACGATCAACGCGCCGATCACGAGCGCCAGAAATGCGTGCAGGCGCAGGGCGAGAATGCCGCCGAGCACCACGACCATGCCGATCAAAAAAATCCAAAGCGGGTCCATAAGGATGTCCCTGTGTGGGGCTGGCGGGAGTCTCCCGGCGGGAGTTGGCGGTGTCCAGACCGGACTGCTGAACCCGGGTCACTGATTGGTGAACAGCTCCCAGTCCCCGGATTGCAGCACCAGGCGCATCGGTTTTTCCCGGGCCAGAAAGCGTGCTTGCACAAAGGCGCCCTTGAAGCCGACCACCAGCACGCGCCGTTCGCCTTGCAGCAGACGGGCATAAGCTGCGTCGTCTTTCAGCAGGCGGTCGCCCAGTCGCTCCCGGTTGCCGGGGAAGGCCAGTGGCATCCGGTGTTCCGGCAAGCCGGAGAAATACGGACGTTGCTGGATGTTGATCGCGGGGTGCGCGTAAAAGGGCAGGCCTTGCGGAATGCGATGCCGCACCACGACCGCGTTGCCGGGTTTGAACTCCCGTTTCAGGGCCACCGCCAGGGGCTTGAGCGTCTGATTGCTGCGGAGTTCAGTTTCCACCAGCGGAGTGAGCCGGGCGGTTGACAGCAGGCACACCGCCGCCAGTCCTGCCGCCCAGCGGGTGCACAGGGCCGCCGTCCACTTCCGGCTTTCCCAGGCCACGGCCGCGAGCATCAATCCGGCGGCGATGGGCGCGAACTTGACCCAGACTTGATCCTGGATCTTGAACGCAAACCGGCATGCCAGCGGGAAGGCCAGCAATACGAGCACGGCTCCGGTGGCCACCGCGCGCCACACAATCGGTGGGGGAGCGCTCACCGGCTCTGCTGCTGTCGAGCTGAAGATCGCTGGCCAGCGCAACGCCACCAACGCCGCCAGTGGCGGGAACAGCGGCAGGATGTAGTGCATCAGCTTGGCGCTGTTGAGCGAGAAGAGCCCGAAGGTCACGCCCGCCCACACCGAGAGCAGCAGCCACCCGTCCTGCGTTCGTGCATCCAGTGACCGCCAGTGGTCGCGCCGCCACAGCCAGCCCAGCAGCGGGGTCCACGGCAGGAAGCCGATGAGCAGCACGGGCACGAAAAACCAGATGGGCTGGGCGCGGTTCTTCGCCGCAGCCTCAAGCGCGTGTCCCACTACCTGTCCGCGCACCATGTAGTCGAACGAATGCGGCACGGCACCCCAGACCATCCAATACCAGGGCACGGCGAGCACCGAGAAGAGCGTTGCGCCCGCCACGGCCCCAAGGAGCAGGATGCTCAAGCGGGCCCCCGCCACTTTTCGCCGCCACCACAGCAAGGTGCCAAACGCCAGCAACGGGATGATCAGGGCAATGGGGCCTTTGGTCAGCGCCCCGCCCGCCATGGCGGCCCAGGCGGCCAGTTGCCAGCCGAAACTGCGCCGCGCAGCCAGTCCGCGCGCATCCGCAGCGGGATCGGGTTCATCCTCGCCCGCTTTCGTTGAGGGTTGAGGGATGACGTTTGAAGGGCCTTCCAGCTCGTCGAGGCTCCGCCAGCTTCGCCAGAAGAAATACATGGCCCAGGCGATGAACTGGGTGAGGAACATGTCCGTGGTGAGCATCCGGGCCATCACCCAAAAGAGCGCCGTGGTGCCCAGCAGCAAAGCACTGCCGCGCGCGGCGGCCGCACCCGCCAGCGAGCGCACCAGCAGGAACACCGCCCAGACCGTGCTCAAACCGGCCAGCGCCAGCGGCAGCCGCGCCGCCCACTCATTCACGCCGAACACCGAGAGCGAGGCCGCCACCGCCCAGTAGGTAAAGGGCGGCTTGTCCAGATGCGGCACATACCAGATGTGCGGGACCAGCCAGTTGCCGGTCTCGACCATCTCGCGGGCGATCTCGGCGTAGCGGCCTTCGTCCGGCTCATTGAGCGCACGCGTGCCGAGGAAACCGAAGGCGAGCAGCAGCAGGAAGGGCAGGAACCACCAAGGGGAGCGTTCGTTGGAGTCGGCTTGCGGCACGGCAGAGTTGTAGTGGGGCGAAGCGGGGGGAGAAAGTGATTACTAATTAGTCGTGAACGTGGCCTTGGCCGGAACTAAGCACTCAATACCAATCGCTCCTTCACCGCTCAGTTCAGCAGGTTCTCCTTGAAGAACAGGACGGTCGAGAGGAGCTGAAAATCCGCGTTTCGCTTTTTGGCGAAACCGTGCCCTTCGTCCTTGGCCATCAGATACCAGACCTTGCCGCCGGCGGTCCGGATGGCCTTGACCATCTGCTCGGACTCGGTGACCGGCACGCGCGGGTCGTTTTTTCCCTGCACGACGAAGAGCGGTTTCTTGATGCGGGCGGCATGGTTCGCGGGCGAAATCCGTTCAAGGAATTCCTTCATCTGCGGGTCGCGTTCGTCGCCGTATTCCACGCGGCGCAGATCGCGGCGGTAGTCCTGCGTGTTGTTGAGGAAGGTGACGAAATTGGAGATGCCCACCACATCCACGCCACAGCGCAGGACATTGGCATACATGATCATGCAGGCCAGGCTCATGTAGCCGCCGTAGCTGCCGCCCGTCACCGCGATGCGGTCGCGGTCCAGCTCGGGCTGGCGTGCGATCCACGCCAGCACGGCGGCGATGTCCTTCACCGAGTCCTCGCGCTTGAAGCCGTTGTCGAGCGTGAGGAAGGTCTTCCCATAGCCGGCCGAGCCGCGGACGTTGGGGTAGATGAGGGCGATGCCCAGCTCGTTGAGAAAGTAGTTGTTGCGGGCCTGGAAACCCGGGCGCGACTGGCCTTCCGGTCCGCCGTGGATGCTCACAATCACCGGCCGCGGCCCGGGAAATTTCTTCGGGTCCGGCCGGTAGGCGATGGCGCTGATGAGCACGCCGTCGAACGTGCTGAGCTTGAACAACTCCGGCTCGACGAACTCCTCGGGGTTCAACCCGCCGGTGGCGCTTTTGGTCCAGCGTTCCAGTGTGCCGGCCTTCACATCATAGGAATACACGTCCAGCGGTGACTTGGCGGAATTGAGGTTGAAGGCCAGGTCGCGCGAATTGGAATGCCATTCGAGCCCGCTCACGGTGCCGAGCGGGAGCTTGGGTTTGGGCAGCGCCTTGCCGTTCTTGGCGTCCATGAAGTTCAGCGTGCCCACGCCCGCCTCATTCGTGACGAAGGCGATGACCTTGCCATCGGGTGACTGCTCGAACTCCTCGACATCCCACGCGATGTTCGCGGTCAGGGTGGTCTGCTCGCCGTTCTTCAAGTTGATGCGGATCAACTGCTGGAACTCGGAATCATCATCCGAGCTCGCGAACACGGCCTTGCCATCCCGGCTGAAGCGGGCGTGGCCGTAGGCGACCTTGTCCTTGCCGGGGCGGGTGAGCTGCGAGCGCTTGCCCGTGCGGGCATCCACCAGGTGCAGGTGGCTTTCGTTGATGGAGATGTATTGCTGCACCAGGATGAGGTTGTCGTCCGGAGACCAGTCCAGCACCCCCCAGCCGCCGCCTGTGAGCTGCGCCAGCAGGCGGTCGGATTTCGGGTCGGCCGGGTTCATCACCCACAGATCGTTGTCCTTCCCGGTGCGGCGGGTCGAAGTGTAGGCGAGGTAGAGCGCTCCGTTGGAAAAGCGGGCTCCGGTGTTGCGCGAGGTGCCATCCGTCAACAGCGTGACGCGGCCATCTTGAAAATCCACCCGGTAAAGCTGGTAAAACTCCCCGCCGCCGGTGTCCTGCGAATAGACCGCGAAATCACCGGCCCGGGGCCGATACTGGGCGCTGCGCACCGGCTCGGAGCCGAAGGTGATCTGCTGCGGCACCCCGCCGGGCGTCTTGACCACGTGGAGCTGCGCCGTCTCCGTGGCGCGCGTGGTGATGAGCAGCTCGCGGCGGATGGGATGCCACCCCTGAAAGGCCGCCGTGCGGAATTCCAGATAACGCCCCACGTCCTGCCGCAGCTCCGGCGTGATGGCGGGCACGCCCTCGACGACGAGGTTGTCGGGCACCTGTGCGGAAACCGCGAGGGTTAGGAGGAGGACCGGGAGGCTCGGCAGCAGCTTCTTCATGATGCTGGCCAGCGGTGTAACAGAAACGCCTGCGGAGGCAAACAAGGTTTCCAGTTTCGGACAGCTTGGAATCGTCACTTGGCATTTCCCAGCCCGCCGCCTCATCCTCCGGCACATGAAGAAGTTTGCGGCGGAAGCCATCGGCACGTTCGCACTCGTGTTCGCGGGCACGGGGGCCATCATCATCAACCAAACCAGCAATGGTGCCATCACGCATGTGGGGATCGCCCTGACTTTCGGGCTGATCGTGCTGGCGATGATTTACACGCTGGGCGAGGTTTCCGGCGCGCACTTGAACCCGGCGGTGACGCTGGCCTTCTGCACGGCTGGCCGGCTGCCTTGGAGCGAGGCGCTGCCTTACCTGGCCAGCCAGGGGGCCGGGGCGTTTGCCGCCAGCGGCCTGCTCCGCTGGCTGTTTCCGCAGCACGCCACGCTCGGGGCCACCCTGCCGGCGGGAGCCCCCTTGCAGTCCTTTGTGCTCGAAGTGGTGCTCACGGCGATCCTGATGTTCGTGATTTTGAACGTCTCCACCGGGGCGAAAGAGAAAGGCATCACGGCGGGCATCGCGGTCGGTTCCATCATTGCACTGGAGGCCATGTTTGCTGGACCCATCAGTGGTGCCTCAATGAATCCGGTCCGGTCGCTGGCCCCGGCCGTCTGCTCCGGACATTGGGAGCACTTGTGGATCTACCTCCTCGCTCCGCTCGTGGGCGCTCAACTGGCCGTGCCCGCCTGCCGTTGCGTGCAGGCGGAGGGGTGCTGTGGCGCGGTGAAAATGGCGTGATGCAAGACGTTTGAAACTGGGCATGGGTGCAGAATGTCCGCCCCCCGCTCAGTCCACTTGCTGCGTTGCGATGTTTCCCGGTCAGAAAATAAAAAGAGGCGGGACCGGAGTCCCGCCTCTGTCGGAAAAACATGTGGTGCGCCTGATTACTCTGCGCTGCTTTGGCGGGTGTCCTTTTCCTTCACGGCGGTGGCACCCTTGCCCACGCGCTTGCGCAGGTAAGTGAGCTTCGCCCGGCGGACGGAGCCCTGGCGCTCGACTTCAATCTTGTCCACGCGGGGGGAGTTGACGGGGAAGATGCGCTCGACACCCTCGCCGTAGCTGATGCGGCGCACGGTGAAGGACTCTTCCAAGCCCCGGCCACGCTTGCCGATGACGACGCCGCTGAAAATCTGGATGCGCTCCTTGTCGCCTTCCACAACCTTGGTGTGGACGCGGACAGAATCGCCCACGTTGAAGGGGGTCTTGTCCTTGCGGAGCTGTTCGCCGTGAATTTTGTCGAGTAGTGCCTGATTCATAAATTGTTTCGGTTTTGGCGGGGGTGTCCCCACCGGTTTTTCGTTTTGCTTTCGGAAGGCGGTCACTGACCGCCGTTACAGTTTCAAGTCTGGCCGTCGAGCAAGTCAGGCCGCCGCTGCCGGGTTCGTTCCCGGGCTTGCGTGCGCCGCCACTTTTCAATCTCCGCGTGATTGCCGGAGAGAAGCACCTCGGGAACCTTCATCCCCCGGAACTCCGCCGGCCGCGTGTATTGCGGATACTCCAGCAACCCGTGGCTGAAGGATTCATCCGTGGCGCTTTCGTCATCGCCCAGCACCCCGGGCAGCAGGCGCGTCACGCAATCCACCACCACCATCGCTGGCAGGGCGCCGTTGGTCAGCACGTAGTCCCCGATGGACAGCTCGTCCTGCACCAGCGCTTCGCGGACACGTTCGTCATAGCCTTCGTAGCTGCCGCAGATCAGCAGCAGATGCTCCTGCTGCGCCAGCTCCCGGGCGATGGCCTGGGTGAACGGCCGACCCGCCGGGCCGAACAGAATCACCCGCGTCGTCGCGGTCTTCAATTGCTCAACTGCTTCAAAGAGCGGCTCGGGCTTCAACAGCATTCCCGGTCCGCCGCCGAATGGACGATCGTCCACCGTGCGGTGCCGGTCATGCGTGTAATCCCGCAAATTGTGGATGTGCAGGTCCAGCTTGCCTGCGGTTCGCGCGCGCTTGACGATGCTTTCGTCCAGCGGACCCGCGAACATCCCGGGGAACAAGGTGAGCACGTCGATTTTCATGCTCGCATCCGCGCGCGGTCCCCGTCGCGCGGGCCGGCGTTGCCGCCGTCAGTCTTCGATGATCTCCACGCTACAGCGCACTCCGCGCTTGGCCGCGCCCACCTGCAACAGCGAGCGGATGGCCTGAATGGTCGCCCCCTGCTTGCCGATGATTTTGCCGACATCCGTCGGGTGCAGCCGCAGCTCGAACAGAGTTTGCCCGCCCTGTTCCACCGGCGTGATGGTCACCGCGTCAGGCCGGTCCACCAGGCCTTTCACCACGTATTCCAGAAAGGCCTGCATGAAGGGCTACTTGGCTGCGGCAGCCGTGCGGCGCAGCTTCCGGAGGAAGCTGGCGACGGTGTCGCTGGGCTGCGCGCCCTGGCTGATCCAGTAATCGGCACGCTCAAGGTTGATCTTCACGTTGTCGTCCTTCTGGAGCGGCTGGTAATGGCCGATTTCCTCGATGAACTTGCCATCCCGGGGACTGCGGCCATCGGCCACGACCACCCGGAAGGCAGGCGTGTTGCGCGCGCCGACCCGCTTCAAACGTATTCTGACTGGCATAAAATTGAGCTGCTTTGCCGCCGGGTCATGCCAGTTTGGGCATAACTCGCCACGGTCCTTTTCAAAAAGGAACGGGAGGTTAGCCATCCGGCTCGACAGGACGCAAGAACTGATTTGCGCCTTGCACTTCCCCCCGCGCTTCCCATCCTCGCCGGCATGGCTACGCCCGACCAACTGCGCGAACTCTTCCGGATGCAACAGGCCCTCAACGCACGCATCGGCGTAAAGACTGACGGCATGACCGAGGAGGAGAAGACCAAGTGGCTCCTCAACTACACCCGCGCCATGCAACAGGAGCTGGCCGAGCTGACCGACAGCGTCCCGTGGAAGTGGTGGGCCAAATACCAGAAGTTCGACGAACAGAACGCCCGGGTGGAGGTCGTGGACCTGTTCCACTTCCTCATCTCAATGGCCCAAGTGCTGGGTATGAGCGCGGACGACGTCTTCGCCGCCTATGTGAAGAAGAACGAGGTCAACTTCAAGCGCCAGGAATCCGGCTACACGCAGAAGGACCACGACGACTCGAAGCATATCTGAACCGTGCCATCCGGTCTGTCGGACGCGCACGGTGCCAACCCGGAAAGGTGACTCATGGCACTGCTGACGAAGACCCTGGTAAGCTGGAATCAGCCGCGACGCTTTCGCGAGCAGATGCGGCAGATGGAAAAGCGCGTGTTGAACTGGTGGGTGAAGCCCGTTTTCGGCCTCGGTTTAGCCAGCGTTTTCCTCCTTCAGTGGTATGCGGCCACGCTTAAAGATGGGCCGCAAAAGCCACCGCCATTTGAGCAAACGCTGGTGGTTGCGATCTGTGGTGGTATTATCCTGGCCTACGGAACCTTCTGGCTGGCTCAGATTCTGCCGGACTCGGTCGCCGTCAACGAGCGGGGCTTTCAGCGCGGCAAGCGCTTCATGCCGTTTGACCAGTTGGCCGCCCATGCTTGGTTTTCAGCGAGCGAGTTCTCGACCTTGCTGCTGGTCGGCAAAGATCAGAGCCGAAGCCTGCTCGGCGTGCCGAAGAATGAGACCGAGGCAAAGTTGCGGAAGATTCTGAGCGATCACAAAATCCCGGAAGATCCTTCACTGAAGCCATTCGTCGAAACAGAGTTGAAGCCGAGCGTATGGGGTGGATTGGTGTTGGTAGGCCCGTTGCTCATCATGGTGGCATTTCTTGGGCTGTTCGCTGCCCATACCGCCCTCGTTACCCAACTCAAACGCGAAGCAAAAATAACCGATGAACAAGCCCGGCAGGATTGGTTGACGTTGCGGACCAAGCTGGTGAAGGAAGGTGTTGCTCCCGAGAAACTACCTGCCAATCCGTATGAACAGCGCCCGGCTTCGGACAAGATGCGCGGCCTGAAGCTATACTTTCTGCTCGCGCCCTTCATCTACCTGATTGCGATGTTAATCCTTGGCGTGATTGCGTTGTTGTATCGTGTCCGGGCAAACAACCTTCAGGCTCTCCTTGAAGCGAAATCGGCCGCGCAGGGCAGGCCGATCAATTCGACGACCCCGCCGAACGGTTGATCGGCAGCGTATTCGTTTTCAGGAACCCCGCCAGCTTCTCCGCATACACCCGGTTCGCCTTCGCGCTCGGGTGGCCGTCGTGCGGGGCGTTGGTGTTGCCCGGTTCGGTAAGCGACACGGAGATGTCCACGGTCTTGATGCCTGCGGCGCGGCACCATTCCAGCATCGGTCCAGCGTCCGAGCTGATGCCGGCCACGGTGAACACGATGCCATCCTTCAGGCAGGCGGCCGCCCAGTTCTTGAGCAGCGCCCGCGAAACGGCGTGACTGTTGACAGCCCGCTCCTCCGCGACGTTGGCATGTTGCTCCAGCCAGTGGACCAGTGCGGACTGCCGTTGCAGCGGCCACTCGGAGTAGATCGCCGGGGACGCGTCGTAGCGGAGTTCCCCGGCGTCGGTCAGGCGGGCGAAGGGATAGATGAGATTGGGCAGGCGGTTGTAAGGGGCAAAGCCCTTCTGCCAGATGCGCACGTAGGTGTTGCGGTAGTCATGAAACCGGCCGTAGGCCACCACCACGCTCGCCGGCTTGCCGCGCTGCTTGAGCAGTTCCTGAAACAACAGCCGCTGGTGCAGCGTGCCGTAGCCGGACACGCCGCCGTTCACCACCTCGAACTCCGGCAGCGCCGCCTGCACGCGCCACGGGTAGGTGTCCTCGTCGTTGAGCGACCAGCCATGCGTGAGCGAACAGCCCATAATCCAC
>Ga0255092_1000733_pt1 | contig 11685 bp, 6 predicted proteins | sample Colum_Yuk_RepC_8_2_FD_188454 | JGI IMG/M metagenome (GOLD analysis project Ga0255092, IMG submission 188454) | Freshwater microbial communities from Columbia River, Oregon, United States - Colum_Yuk_RepC_8d | ecosystem: Environmental > Aquatic > Freshwater > River | place: USA: Oregon | collected...
GGTAGACTCGGTGCACATGATGAAAAGCTGGAAATAAAGGTCTGGCATGGTTTATAAGTCATTATCGAAATCACGAATGAGCAGCTAAAACAACGGTGCGGAACGCTATGAAGACATCTGAATTGACTCTTGACCGACACTCAGAAATCCGTAAGCCGGCAGCATACCGAAAGCTGGCGACGGCCATTAGTCTGATACTGGCCTTCGGTGCAGGGCAGGTTCTTGCGCAAGAGCCCGAAGTCCTCAATCCAGTGCTGGATGTTGAGACGCTGTATGCGCCTCTTGTTTCCGAGGAAGTGTATGGCAATACCGCGGCTGAACTGCTGGCAGAGCTCGAAGAGAAGCATTACTCGCGCATCCTGTTCGACGACCAGTTCTCTGACAAAGTCTTTGATGCCTACATGAAGGCACTGGACGGCTCACGACTTTACTTCCTTCAGGAAGATGTGGATTCGTTGTCCATTTACAGCACTGCGCTTGATGACACACTGAAATCCGCCAACATTGATCCGGCTTTCGAGATCTACAATCTTTACCACAAGCGTCTGCTCGAAAGACTCGTGTATGCAATTGATCAGGTTGAGAACCATCTGCCTTCTTATGATTTCACTGCCGAAGAAAGCATCGAAATAGACCGGGAAGCAGATCTGGATGAATTGTGGAGGCAACGGGTCAAGAACAGTGCCCTGAGCCTGAAGCTCGCCAATCTGGAAGTCGAAGAGATCAAGGAGCGGCTCAGCAAGCGTTACCGTACCCAGCTGAATCAAGTTCTCAAGACCAACAATCGCGATGTGTTCCAGTCTTATCTTGCCACAGTCGCCAGCACCATCGACCCGCACACCAGTTACTTCTCACCCCGGGACTCCGAGAACTTCAACATGGGTCTGCGCCTGTCTCTGCAGGGCATCGGTGCACAGCTGACCAGCGAAGAGGAGTACACCAAGGTAGTGGAACTCATCAAGGGGGGGCCTGCGGAACGTGGCAAGGAATTGAAGGCAGGTGACAGAATCATTGGCATAGCGCAGGGCGCGGATGGCGAAATGAAAGATGTGATCGGCTTGCGTCTGGATGATGTTGTCGATCAGATTCGAGGCGAAAAAGGCACTTTAGTGCGTCTGAATGTGATTCCGGCAGAGGCCACTGGTGAAACGCAGGCGCACGTCGTCGCAATTACCCGTGACACGGTCAAGCTCGAAGATCAATCCGCCAAGAAGGAAGTACTGGAAGTTACCTACAACGAAGGCGTCTACAAAGTTGGCATCATCAAGTTGCCCACATTCTATTTCGACTTCGAAGCGGCGTCAGCTGGACAACCCGATTACAAGAGCTCCACACGTGACGTAAAAGTACTGCTGGAAGAGCTTAAGGCCGAGGGTGTGGATGCAGTAGTGATGGACCTGCGTGACAACGGGGGTGGCTCACTGACGGAAGCAAATGATCTCGTGGGCCTGTTCATTGATACCGGCAACACCGTGCAGATCCGTTATTCCGGTCTGCGCAACGGCTTCGTGCGTGCCTATGGCGATGGCAACCCGGAAGTCACATACGATGGTCCGCTCGGCGTTCTGGTGAATCGCGCCAGCGCATCCGCATCAGAAATCTTCGCCGGCGCCATTCAGGATTACCAGCGCGGCATCATTCTGGGCGGCCAGACCTTCGGCAAAGGAACCGTGCAGGAAATCATCCCGATGGATTATGGTCAGGTGAAACTGACTCGGTCCAAGTTCTACCGCATCTCCGGTGCCAGCACGCAACATCGCGGTGTGATGCCCGATATTCTCTTCCCTGATCGTTATCAGGCAATTGAGGAAATGGGAGAAAGCAATCTTGACGGCGCCCTGCCCTGGGACACCGTTCGTCCAGTGGAGTACAACACGTATTTCCCTATCAAAGACATCCTGACGGACCTGCAAGTCAAGCACGACGAACGCGTTTCCAGCGATCCGGATTTCATCTACCTGGCAGAGCAGATTGAACGCTCGCGCGAGATGCGAGAGCGCACGCTACTTTCGCTGAATGAAGAAGCGGTACGCAAGGAGCGTGATGACAACCGTCTGGCGGAATTCAACGCCAACAATATGCGTCTGTTCCTGAAAGGCCTGCCGATGGAAGAGTGGAAAGAGCCAACCGAAGATGAGCTCGATCCTGATGCAGTGGCAATCACCACACCGGAAGAGACTGAAGCTGAAGAGGAAGCTCAGGAAGACGATCCTCTGCTTGTGGAAAGCAGCTATATTCTGATCGACATGGCCCAGATGCTGGGCAGCCCGATGACAGCTGATGCGAGTGCGGGCAGCAACCTGAGCGCCTCCAGCCTCTGATTCAGCCTGTTGTGCATAGTGACCACCCAAGAAAAAGGCCCTCTTCGTGAGGGCCTTTTTCATTGCAGGATGACTCCTGTCCGGTTCAGGTCCCCAGACGGTAACGCAGCTTGATCACCAGCTCGCTGCCCAGCGGGTTCTCCCAGGAGTTGTCGAACAGTTCATCGAAGGCCATCAGCGCACTGCGTTTGTTGTCGCCTTTGGTGTACACAATGAACAGATCCGACAGCGGTGCAATTTGCCAGCGGTAACGCATCTGGAAGTTGAGCTGCGACAATCCAAAGCTGTCTGTCGGGCCCGCAGGCTTGGCAGAGAGTTTTACAAGGTCGCGATTCTTGGTCGGCAAGTGCGCTGGCAGCGTGTAGAACTCATCCTCGTCGGCCTTGATACCTACCCACTGCAAGGACATGCTCAACTGCTGACGCGCGGTCAGGAAGTAGTCCATGCTCATGTCGAAACGCCACTGCTCTGCCTGGAACGTCGTAAAATTCTGACGTTCCTGGTGCAGCAGCCATCCATCACGATCGTCGTAACTGAGTTCGGCATTAAGGGCGATATTGTCCTGCGGACGCCAGGTGATGCCCGTGTTGACCCCTGCACTATTGCCCCCTTCAAACTCACCTGAAGTGTTCATCCCGACGGTATAGCTTACAGGGCGTGCGGTGTTGGTCTGATAGCTCAGGTTGAAGTTGTTGCGCTCCGCTGTCGCGAACGTGCCATTGCCGAAGCTGTTCTGGTCATCGTAGCGCTTGGGGAAGTGCTGGAGGCCGATATTGACCCGGGCGAGATTGTTCAGGGTCACATTGGCAGCGAGTACCGGGAAGGCATTGTTGGTACGGTCTCCGTTGGAATTCTCTTCGTAGCGCAGGAAGGGATTGAAACGAAAGTTGCGCACCAGCTTCAGGTCTGATTTCACCCACTCGAATCGGTACCAAAGCTCGCGGGAATCATTGCGCTCCTGAAAACCGAAGTCGTTCACATGAAACTTATCGTCCAGATAGGTCATCTGGAAAGTGTGACGCAGGCCCTGACGGGGAGTGTAGACGATGTCGGCAAATGCGCCTTTGCCCTGCCCTCGCTCGTCGGTATCGGTGGAAATGATCTGACCGTCTACATTCCAGCGACCGCCAGTCACCAGATAGTGGAAATCCACAGCATGTACTTCAGCATCCGAAACGGGGTGCTGCACGAGTGAGCCCATATACCCAAGCCCCCTGTATGCAGCGCCAACACTGTCTTCGTAAATCATGCGGAAAGTGCCGAAATCGCGGCCATCCTGATAGAAGCGCTGGCCGCCGGCGGCGAACTCGCTTTCATCTTCGATCGCTGTCATCACGCCATAACGTACGGCACCAACCTGCCCCGTCATCTTTACCGCGCCCAGCAAGTCAGCTGGACGAATGCGCTCGCGGGTAGGCAGGCTGATGCCGGCAGGCAGTGCTGGCGCTCTTGGACGTGCACCAATGCGTCGTGTGTTCACGATGGACAGCCGTTTGCCGTTGGCGCCGGTGGAACGCGGTGTGGTATTGAAGATTTCCTGGCCTTCCTGGAAGAACAAGCGCTTTTCAGGAAAAAATGTTTCGTTGGCAGTCAGGTTGACCACCACGTTATCTGACTCTGTGGAACCGAAGTCAGGATTGACGGCGGCTGTCATCTGGAAGTTGCTGGAAGGCCGCCAGAACACATCGAAACCGGCTTTGTAGTCGGTTTCACTGTCAATTTCGTCGAATGTAGAAGACGCGTAAGGAAATACGCTCCACTGCTGGCGCACATCGACACCTTCCAGTTGCAGCAGCGGAAGATTGCTCATGAAAATGGAGTCGGACTCGGGAATTGCCGGCCAGGCCCACGTCTGATTCAGAAAGGCGACCTTACGCTCGGTGTATACGCCAATGTTGCGAACACCATCCTCGCGAGGCATAGCCATCTGCCCCCATGGGACGAAGAATTCCGCAGACCAGCCCCTATCAGTCTGAGCCGTAGCGCCGTACCAGGCTCCATCCCATTGAGTGGAGTATTGACGTTCGGGAAGGATGGTGCCGTCAGCCTGATTGTCCCCAAGCGCCAACGTCATCCAGTAGCCAAACAGACCCTGACCTGACGTATCCAGTGTCATCGAAACGGTGTCGCGGTTGATTGCCAGATTGTCGCGCGTGCTTATGCGCTGCACGATGCTTTCAGCCGGTTGTTCCATATCGAAGGACACATAAAGACCACGTTCCGTGTAGAAGAAGCGCACCAGCGTGGTATATGGCACTCCTTCCAGCGTATCGGGATCAATGACACGCATCTGATTGATTGCATCAACACGCCCCCAAACCGCTTCATCAATGCGACCATCCACATCAACATTGGCGTCACTGTGGTCGTGGCGCTGCAAAGCAATTGTCTCATGGTCGTTGATCGCAAGTTGCACAGGCGTGACGCTGCTTGCGGCATTCTGTGCATGAAGTAAATTGGAGGTGGTCAGGCAGGCAATGACTGCCGGTAGTGCAGTTCGGTAATTCAAACGTTTCACCATGAGTAGAATATTTAAGAAAAAACACTGAGCAAGCCACACTCAGCTGGAAAAAAAGATCAAGGATAAACGGCTGCTGTCAAAGCGTCCACCAAAGTGACCTATTGTCACACTCTCTCATTCCAGAGGTGCACATTGGTCGCCAAGGTAACCCCCTCCTCCGCAGTAATCCACATGTTGCAATTGAATATGCAGTCCATCTGGGTCTGAAAAATAAAGTTCGGGTGTACCTCCTTCCGCACCACCACGATTGGGCATGCGCAAACTGATCCAGTGCGACAATGCTGGCGTTACTGCGGGGTCCTGCCGTGCAGAAAGTCCGAACTCCGTCAGCACTGCCAGTATCCGTTCAACATTGAAGTCGGTGACACTGAGGCTGACGTGATCAATACGCGCTGGATTGCTGGGCACTCCCTCCTGTGCCCCGCCTACAAACATCAGGAATTGACGGCCATCTCCCACACCGATAGTGGGCATTGTCGGCCCTTGGTATGACTGATAACGCAGACCGAAAAGATCCATGTAGAACTGATTGGCGGCGGGAGCATGTGTCATGTAATTGGTGAAATGATTGATTTCCTGCAATTGCAGCAATCCGCCAGCCGGCGCCGCCTCAAGCGCATCGCAGTCACCATCGGCTGATCCACAGAAGGCGTTGCTGCATAGTTGCAACAGCAAGCCTTCGCGGTCAGTGAAAAACACACCGGCATCAGTGCTGCCTGCGGACCAGTAGTGCATGGCTGTATTCAACAATGCTTCACTGGCCGGTGGCTGATCCGCACGTTGAAATCCTTGCGTGTCGAGCCGCACCGAAATGGTGCCAGCCTGGGTTGGCGGAACACTCAGGCCAATATGACTGATACCCGGCACCTCTCCCGGGAGACAGGGCTGCAGAGACAGGAACTGCGGACCGTCACCGATGCGCAGACTAATGGCGTCACCATTGCGTGCCTGAACAGGCATTCCGAACAACGATTGATAGAAGTCCAGTGAGCGCTGCACATTCGTGACACGAAGTGCGAAACAGTGCAGCTTCTCGACTGCGATGCTCGAAGGTGAGTTCTGCGCACTGACATTCAGAGACAGAGGACTCAATGCCAGAAATTGCAGCAGGCGTCGACGCAGTGGGTCCTGGATGGAAATTTCAGCATCGTGATGGGGCGTGTATTCAGTTGTTGTTTTCATTATTATTCACCCGAGACGGATTCAATTGAGCTTGGCGCGGGATTGCTGCCGGACTATAGCGCGCAGTGGTGCGCTCACACAATGGAATGCCACTGCTGCATATCCAGACCTTCACACATTTTCATAACGGAATTCATCATGTACCTCAATCTGCATTCACCCCTGGCAAAAACTGTTGCAAGGGCCATTGCCGCTGCCTCCTTTCTAAGCATGTTCGGACTAGCGCAGGCACAGACTACCTTGATCACCGATGTGCATGGCTACACAGTGAATGCGGAGCGTGAACTCGTAACATTCTCGGCTCTGCAGTTCACAGGCGCCAAGATAGATCGCGTATTTGCGGCAGATGAACCATTGCCCGACACCCAGGGGCTGACCGTCATTGACGGCGAAGGCAAGACACTCATTCCCGGTTTGATCGACGCTCATGGTCATATCCTGAGTTACGGACTGAGCCTTCTGCGTGTAGATCTCACTGGCACCGAATCCGAAGAGGAAGCCGTGGAGCGCATTCGAGCCTTCCAGCAAGCCAATGGCAATCTGGAATGGATCCAGGGCCGTGGCTGGAATCAAGTGCTGTGGGACAGCAATGAGTTTCCCTCTGCTTCCAGTCTGGATGAATACTTTGGAGATACCCCGGTCTGGCTCAGTCGGGTCGATGGACATGCAGGCTGGGCGAACTCTGCCGCCATGGCGCTGGCTGGCGTGAATGCCGCAACGGTTGACCCCGATGGCGGTCAGATCATTCGCGATACTGAAGGGCGACCGACCGGCACCTTTGTGGACAACGCAATGGACCTTATCACCTCCAACATTCCTCAATTGAACGTCGAAGAACAAGTATTCGCCCTTCGTCGTGCATTGCTGGCATTGAGTGCCCAAGGGCTGACCAGCGTGCACGATGCTGGCGTATCTGCCCGTACCGTCGAGGCCTACAAACTCCTGCTGCAGGAAGGCCCTCTCCCCGTCCGCGTCAATATCATGCTGGGAGCGGGTGACCCGGCACTGCCCCAGTTGCTGGCAGCTGGCCATTTCACCAGCGCAGACGGCACGCTGACGATCAACAGTATCAAGATCTCGGCTGACGGCGCTCTGGGCAGTCGTGGAGCCGCGCTGATCGAAGATTACAGTGACATGCCTGGCCATCGCGGACTGCTGCTCCTTCAGCCGGAGGAACTGTACAAGACGATGGAGCAGGCAATGCGGGCAGACTTCCAAGTCAATATCCACGCGATTGGCGACAACGCCAACAAGATTGTGCTGGATCACTTTGCTACGTTGATTCCGGCAACCGGCACGCGTGATCGCCGACACCGCGTCGAACACGCCCAGGTGCTGCGCTATGAAGACATTCTGCGATTTGCAGAACTCGGCGTGATTCCATCCATGCAGGCGACACATGCCACCAGCGACAAGAATATGGCTCAGGACCGCCTCGGTGAAATCCGTATTCAAGGTGCCTATGCGTGGCGCAAGTTGCTCGATGCCGGCACCATCATTGCCAATGGCTCAGACTTTCCTGTGGAGTCACCCAACCCCTTCTTCGGCCTGCATGCATCCATCACTCGTCAGGACCATCAAAATGAGCCGCCGGAAGGCTGGTTCCCCGAAGAACGCATGACACCAGCTGAAGCGCTGGCCAGTTTCACGATTGATGCGGCGTATGCCGGCCATCAGGAAACCTTGCTGGGAACTCTGGAGCCTGGCAAGGCGGCCGATTTCCTCCTCATCGATCAGGACATCTTCGCCGATGCACCGACCGAAATCTGGAAGGCGACAGTTTCGCAGACCTGGGTCAATGGCCAGCGGATTGTCAGCCCTTGAGAAGCTTTCAAACAAGCTTGATGTGACGGGTACTACTCTCCTGCCGCGCGGTGCTCGATCGTCAGACCGACACTGCGCTCCGGAAGCTCGCTCAGAGCAGCCTCACGGACAGCCATGTTCTTGAGGTGCAGATCCAGGAATGCCGTTGCGTAATGCGCGAGAATATTGTTGCTGCGCACGGTATCCCACACGCCGTCTGCATAGTGCCCGGCACCCGCCTTGTCTACTGTTTGCAGAATTTCCTGCGGGATCGGAATGGGGGCAGCAACGCTGTGTCCGCCGTTGACGAAACTCAGCAGATAGCGATCTGTGCCTGTCGTGCTCTCAAAAATCGCCCGTGTGCCGTTGTCGTAGCCCGCTGTGCTGTCGACAGTGCCAGCCACGAAAAATACAGGGACATTTACTTTTTGCAGTGTCTCAGGCGTGAAAAATCCGGAGTTCATTCCCCATGGTGCGATGGCTACTGCTGCCTTGATGCGCGTGTCCAGCACATCGCGATATCCAGGATTGTCATCAGTAAGCTCGCGCAACAAACCGTTGGCGGGGGACAGTTCCGAGTCGATCATTGCCTCGTTGTACGACGCGCCGATATTGTTCAGCAAGCCATATCCCCCCATCGAGAAGCCGATCAAGGCGGTGTTGTCGGCATCCAGGACGCCCTCCAGAAAATTACCAGCGATGCCAGAGGCATCAGCCAGACTATTCAGCACGAAACGCTGATCCGGAGCTCGATTGTACAGAGTGCTCGCAATGGGCTGCTGATTGCGATAGGTGCTGTCCGTGTGATCAATGGACGCAACCACATATCCCTTGCTCGCCAGATTTTCACCCAGATGGCTCATCAGGTAACGATTGCCGGGATACCCATGGGACAGGATGACCAGTGGAAAGTCGTCGCCATCCCGCAAAGGCTCCGCGTCACGCACTGCTGATCCATGCAGTGTCGCCATGATCGAAAGATTGCGTGTTTCTGTCGAATATTGAGTTCCACTTGCACCGGCCATTGCCATGGCTGGATACCAGACTTCGATCGTCAGTGGGCGGTCATAGCGGACATTGTCGGAACCAGTCTGGGTATTGACGACATCGATACGGCCCGGGTCCGAGAGCATGAGCGTCTTTACCCCAATGGCGTGAGGTCCGAAGAGCGCCAATGGCGGAGCATCATGACGAACAATATCTATGCGGTTGACGAGATCGGGCAGATTTGCTCCCGCTTCCGCCGCACGGACAGTATTAGTGGCCAGACCAACACTCAGCGCAAACAGGCCAATGGATATCTGGAAGCAATGCATAGGGTCTCCAAGGTCAATATCAAAAATGGCAGGGTCCGAAAAACGAAGCGCCCCGAATCCACTGATAATGGACCGGGGCGCTATGGATCAACAACAAGTCGATTGCTTACGGAAGCGCGTACACTACCAGCTGAGCAGGCGAACTGCGGCCACCAACGAAGAGCGCCAGATACTGCTTGCCGTCGTGTTCATACGTGAACGGCAAACCTGTCTGATTGTCCGGCAGCTCCATCAGTGCTACCAGTTCGCCAGTCTCCTTGTTGAATGCACGCATTCTCGGCATCGCATCGGCGGTGCCGATTCCTTCTGCAACAAACAGCAGGGACTTGGTCAGCAGAACACCTGAACGTGTCGGGATCCCGGTTGCTGGCAGATCTACGCCCTGCAGCAAAGGATGGTTGGCGATTCGCGCGGGTGTGTCGGCATTCGGAATCCACCACAGGTGGTCACCGGAATTCATGTCAATGGCAGTGACACGACCATAGGGCGGCTTGACCACTTCCAGACCTTCCACTCGAGGAACGCGAACACCGACATTCTGACTCAAATCGATGTCAGAGGTCGGATTCTTGGCCAGTGACAATGTCTGCAGTTGAGTGCGTGAAGGGATATAGAGTATGCCGGTTTCGGGGTCTATCGCAGAACCTTCCCAGTTGGCACCCCCTGTCGAGGAAGGCAGACTGAGCAAACCACGAGTGCCATCCGGTGCTTCAGTGAGAGACGGCGGGGAATACAGACTTGGACTCAGGCGGAATCCAGCTACCGCTTCCAGTGCCATGGCGCGAAGCTGCGGTGTGAAGTCGATCAGATCGTCTTCGGTGAAACCCTGACGGTCGAATGGCGCCGGACGGGTCGGGAATGGCTGGGTCAACGAGTACCACTCATTGGGCACATCGCCCGCAGGCACCGGCAGCTCTTCGATCGGCCAGATCGGCTCACCAGTCAGCCGGTCGAAGGCATATACAAACGCCTGCTTGGTCACCGACATCACCACTTTGCGCCCGCTGGGCAGGTCGATCAGCAACGGAGCCGCTGGCACGTCCCAGTCCCAGATGTCGTGATGGATGAATTGATAGTGCCACTGTCTTTCCCCGGTTTTGATGTCCAGTGCAACAAGACTGCTGGAAAACAGGTTCGAACCAGGTCGGTCGCCACCGTAGTAATCCCCTGTCGGGTCTTCTACCGGCAGGTACACGTGTCCAAGTTCCGGGTCGCCGGACATGGGTGCCCAGACGCCTACGTTGCCGGTGTATTCCGCACTGTTTTCCAGCCAGGACTCGGCACCAAACTCATCGGACTCCGGAATGGTGTGGAATGTCCACAGCAGTTCACCGGTGCGCACATCGAAGCCACGGATATCGCCTTTCACGTTCGATTTGGAGCGCGGTCTGCCCCCTGTGGCATGGGCTGCACCGACCACGATGACATCGTTCATGACGAAGGGAGGTGCAGACGATCCGATGTCAATATTGTCAAAGCGCTCGTCTTCAGCATTTCGCAGACCCACCATCAGGTCAACGATACCGCTTTCACCGAATTCGGGATCAGGAAGGCCGGTTTCGGCATCAAGCGCAACGAGATTGTAACCCGGAGAAATCTGAAAAATGCGTTTCTCGGTTCCGTCAGTCCAGTAGGCCACACCGCGACCCGCCCCTTTGCGAGGAGCGTTGTCAAAACGTTCACCCTCTTCCGGGCGCCACATCCAGCGCAGCTCGCCACTTGTGGCATCCAGCGCCACGATATTGCGTGTCACACCGACATTGGCGTACAGAACACCATCAATCTCGAGGGGCGTGGACGGATTCGTGAAGTCAATGGCCGGCCCGAAGTTTGGGGTGGAAAAACGCCAGGCGATTTCCAGCGAACCGACATTCTCTGCGTTGATCTGATCGAGGGGGGAATAGCGCTGCGAAAATTCGTTGCCGTGATAGACCGGCCAGTCCCCAGCATCGACGCTGGTGCCAGTCTGGCTCAGAGCCAACGGTGCACAGGCAATAGCGCTGGCCGTGACAATGACTCGTGAAACAACCTTAAATGCCGTACTCATCTTGGACTCTCCTGATAAAGCTTGGTTTTTGTTATTAGCCATACCTCTCACGCCTGCCCGGGCAGACTAACGTATTGAGGCGAGGAATTCAAAATTCGATTTCAAAGTCTTTCAGGCAGTCCCTGAAATGCAGAGCATAAATCAAATACGAGGGCTGGCAAATGCCAGGACAAGACCAGAACCGAGGCAATCCTGTGCAAAAGCGAACCGGGAAATTCAGCAACAGTGCAGACTGATGAAAAAGATGTGGCAGGAAATTATGGCGGAGGGGGAGTCCGCTTGTGAGGCGTCTCACTCCATGTCACAAAAAATCATAATACCCTTTATAATCAATGCCGTGCCAGTACGTCATTGTGTCTACTGGAATCTACCAGTATCATCACATCTCAACAATTTGGGTATGTAGGTTGGTATGCCAAAAATCGCTAAAGAACTCACAGCACTGGAAGTGAAACGATTAAATGCACCCGGCTGGCACGCTGTTGGTGGCGTTGC
>Ga0255092_1000736_pt1 | contig 11635 bp, 12 predicted proteins | sample Colum_Yuk_RepC_8_2_FD_188454 | JGI IMG/M metagenome (GOLD analysis project Ga0255092, IMG submission 188454) | Freshwater microbial communities from Columbia River, Oregon, United States - Colum_Yuk_RepC_8d | ecosystem: Environmental > Aquatic > Freshwater > River | place: USA: Oregon...
GTAATTGGCACATGGCATGGATTATTAGATGTCGGTCAAAAACTTCGTTTGGATATTCATATTTCTAAATCTGGTGAAACGTATATCGGAAAACTAGACAGTCCAGATCAGGGAGCGAAAGATATTCCCGCGACTAAAGTTGAATTTACCAATAACACACTTGTTTTTGAGGTTAAAAACCTGGGAGTAAGTTATTCAGGAAAGGTGAAATCCGATAGTATTGACGGCACATTCAAACAAGGAGGTTTTAGTACCAAATTACTTTTAACTCGTTCTGAAGTTGAAAAAAAGAAAGCGAATAGACCTCAGGATCCCAAAGGTCCATTTGCATATCTGGAAGAAGAGGTTGTTTTCGAAAACAAGACAGAAAAATTCAAACTTTCAGGAACCCTTACTGTTCCTGGGGGAGAGGGTCCATTTCCGGCGGTGATTTTAGTAAGTGGCAGCGGACCTCAAGACAGGAATGAAGAAATTTTGGAACATAAACCTTTCTGGATCATAGCAGATTATCTTACAAATCAAGGTTTTGCGGTATTGCGTTACGATGATCGTGGAACAGCTAAATCAGAGGGTAATTTTAATACGGCAACATCAGTTGAATTAGCTCAGGACGCTGAAAGTGCGCTCGATTATTTAAAATCGAATCCAAAAATAAATTCATCTAAAATTTGCGTTGCTGGTCACAGCGAAGGAGCAATGCTGGCCGTTATCTTAGCTGCAAGAAGAAAAGACATCCATTCAGTTGCACTTTTAGCTGGCCCAGGCATTCAAGGTGGAGAATTGCTTTTATTACAGCAATATTTGATCAACAAGGCGAATGGGGTACCTGAAAAATCGAATAAAGCCATGCAACGATTTAATAGGAAAATTTATAAAATCGTTGTGAATCAATCCAATATATCAGATGCAAGACCAATTCTTGAGAAAGAAATCCGTAAAGCCTTAAAAAACACAAAAGATGACGATTTTTCTGGATATAGTTCCAAAGAACAATTAATCCAAGAGTCCATGAGTAATGTTTGCAATCCTTGGATGTTTTATTTTATCAAATACGACCCAAAATCGGATTTAGAAAAAGTGAATTGTCATGTTTTAGCATTGAATGGGAGCAGGGATTTGCAAGTGCCTCCAAAGGAAAATTTAGGTGCAATGCAAAAGTATATTCCGAGCTCTGATAAGTCACGAATGTTTAAAGAATTACCGAATTTGAATCACTTATTTCAGCAATGTGAAACGGGAAATCCACAAGAGTATGAAAGCATTGAGCAAACCATTCAACCTGAGGTATTAAAAATACTAGGCGATTGGCTCAAATCCATTCAAACGAAATAAATGGGAAAAGCATTAGCTTTAGATTTTGGATTGAAAAGAACCGGTTTGGCTTTGACTGATGACGCCAGGATATTTGCTTTTGCTCATAGTACGATAGAAAGCTCAAAAATTGTAGAAACACTGCAAACCTTAATCCCAAAAGAAAAAATTACTACTCTCGTTTTTGGTAAGCCAACCCGTCTGGATAACAGCTTATTTGAGATAAATCAGAATATTGAATGGTTGATAGAAGAATTAAAAAAACAATTTCCAACGTGTGAAATAGTGCAGATTGACGAGCGATTTACCTCAAAAATGGCCACTCAAGTTTTGGCACAATCCGGAAAAAGCCGCAAAGAAAAACAAAACAAGGGTTTGATTGACAAAATTAGCGCGACAATCATTTTACAATCGTATTTGGAGCAGAAAAGCAACTAACTTTCCTTCTTGAAATTTTTCCAATGAGTATCGTTTTTGCATTCAGCTGCTTTTTTCAGTTCATTCATGTCTCCATTAATCAAGGCTTCTTTTTTTGAATGACTCCAATTTTGGATTTGCTTTTCTCTGTAAAATGCCCAATCTATTCGAGGGAAAGTTTCTGTGTAAACTAATTCAACTGGTAAATGTTTTTTAGTAAAGTTTGCTCCCTGTCCGGTTTGATGTTGACGTAATCTTCTTTCCAAATTTTTTGTACTACCGGTGTAAAATAATCCATTTGAACATTTCAGTATATACATCGTTGGTTTTGACATACTTGAATATACGAAAAATAATTGAGATTAGCTTGTCGAGCGTAGTCGAGACAAGCTAGTTAGAAGACGCTCGGGCCACTTTAAAATACTAAGAGGCTCATCGAGCGTAGTCGAGATGAGCGATTTGAATTAAGTCGAGATGAGCCTGTACTCACTAAAAAAACAACTATTTAGTGAATACACTCACCAAAAATACGTATATTTGGTGAACAGAATGAGATATGTTTAAAAGAATTATTGAAAAATCACTCCAAAAACGAATCGGTAGCGGAAAAGCGGTTATCATTACAGGACCCCGACAAGTTGGAAAAACAACTCTAGTAAAACAATCGTTGACGGATAGACCGTATTTATTTTTGGACGGAGATGATCCTAAAACTAGAGCGGAATTAACAAATCCCAATACAGAAGAAATACGGTCGTTGATAGGAGCAAACAAAATTGTTTTTATTGATGAAGCTCAACGCATTGAAAATATTGGCATTACGATGAAAATTATCACAGACCAATTTAAGAATGTACAATTAATTGCAAGTGGATCTTCTGCTTTTGAGTTAACGAATAAATTGAATGAACCCTTGACAGGTAGAAAATGGGAGTACAAACTTTTTCCTATTTCGTATGAAGAACTTGAAAAAACAGAAGGTGTTTTGAACGCAAAAAAAAGACTCGAAAATCTATTGTTATACGGAACGTATCCGGATGTGTTGAATAACCCTGGAGATGAGAGAGAAGTTTTAACTAATTTAACAGAGAGTTATTTGTTCAAAGATTTATTGTCTTACAATGGTATAAGAAAAGCAAAAGTGTTGGAGAATCTTCTTCGTGCTTTAGCATTTCAAGTTGGCAATGAAGTGAGTTATAATGAGCTTTCAAAGTTGGTTGGCGTCGATAAAAATACAGTTGCATCTTATATCAAACTATTGGAAATGAGTTATGTGGTTTTTAGTTTGTCAAGTTTCAGCAGGAATTTGAGAAAAGAAATAAAACACAATCAAAAAATATATTTCTACGATATTGGTGTTCGAAATGCGATTATCCAAAACTTCAATTCATTGGAATTTAGAAATGACATCGGTGCTCTGTGGGAAAACTTCTTAATTGCCGAAAGAATGAAATATAATGCATACAATCAGACCTATGCAAAATCGTACTTTTGGCGTACTGTAGATCAACAAGAAATTGATTACATAGAAGAAAAAGATGGGGCACTTTCAGCTTTTGAATTCAAATGGAAACCCACAAAAAAAATAAAAACTCCAAGTTCATTTGTAAACACTTATAACACAACAGCAAAGCTAATTGATTCGGATAATTACCGAGAGTTTATTATTCGATGAGTTCGAAGAGGTAGTACTGTATTTTTGCATTCGTTATAACAAGTAATTCTCGATTATGCTATTGTGTCCCGCGGCTTGGTAATAGTGGACCGAGCGGAGTCGAGGGACAACTCAATTCATAATGCGCTCATCGATCAGCTTGCGGAAAAAAGTAGTTCTCGGCTGCGCTCGATCTACTTCATTACTAATGAGCTTATCGAGCGGGGTCGAGATAAGCGATTGAAATTAAGTCGACATGAGCCTACTTCAACCTTTCAAAATATAAGCTCCATTCTTAAGCAAAATTCCTTTTCCCTCTTGTATCCAAGGCATGTAAATCTTTTGGTTTTCTGAATCTGCACCTTGAAACAAAACATCGTATTTCTTATTATTCCATGAAAGCCGAACAATGTTTCCTTCGTCTTTGATTTGAAGCTGGTGGTTATCAATTTTAAAATCAATGCTTTTCTCACCAATTGAATGATAACTAATCTCGCCCGGGTTGAGTTTAGCATACGATTCAACAACCATTTTTAATTTTTCTACTTGTTCAGGATTAGCCTTGTAGAAACAATGAATTTTACCTCCCACTTTCAGGGTTGTTACAAACTGATTGTGGTTGAAGATACATAATTCTGTTTTAGCCATTGTTTGATTTCTTTGGAAGACCACTGCAAGCAATAAGACAAAATAAAGCGTATAACCCATTATCATTTGTTTGCGAGATTTTGCATATAATATCAGAAAAACAAATAATAAACTCAGAAAAATGACCATCCAAAACGGTAAGGAATATCCATAAGCTACTGCTCCAGGAATCGCTTCTATTTTTTGAACGATCCAATACATGGCATATACGGAAAATCCTAGCAGTATGCCCGTCAATTGAGAAAGAATGGGAACATATTTCACAACAAACAAGAAAAACCCCAATCCCATTACGATGGAAGAAAAGAACATGAGCCCTAGGTTACTTAGAACGAAATAATTCGGAAATTGATGAAAATAATAAAGTGAAATTCCGGTTGTCATCAATTGTGCAGCAAAACCCAATGCTGTTCCCTGCCAGAGTTCTTTTAAACCAAAGGTTTCAATTTTAATAAGGCTTTCAATTTTGGGATAGAACAAGAAAATGCCTATCATCGCCAAGTAAGATAGCTGGAAACCAATATCTAGAATATACAGGGGATTCATCAACAATAAGATAAAGGCTGAAAAGAACAAAGTATTCATTGAATCGTCTAGAGCTTATCTGAGCCAAGGCTAAAATTGAGAACATTAATACAGCCCGAATAACACTTGCTGAAAAGCCGGTAATTAGAGCATAAATCCACAAGAATACTACGATTAAAATAGTCGCATGTTTTTTAGATAATAATCGCGGAAAAAATCCAAATACCGCTAGAAAAAGATATAAGATTAAACCTACATGCATACCCGAAACGGCTAATATGTGCATTGCTCCCGTGTTTGTAAATGCATTTTTGGTTTCGGTGTCCAAAAGTGATTTATCACCTAGAATTAAAGCTTGGGCTATCGCTAAATCGTTACCCGTTAAATTTTCTTTCAAGGCCGAATTCAGATAGTCAGAAAGTCCGTTGAGTAACATTTCAATGGTTGAGGGCGTTTTTGCATCGATCCAAGTTATTTCCTCTGAAGAAGCAAATGTCATAGCATCAATTCCTTTCGATTTCCAATAGTATACAGCATCAAATTCACCAGGATTATTTTTGTTTTCAATTTTTGCAAATTCAGATCCAATCAAGATTAAATCTCCTTTTCGAAGATAGGAAGCGTCTTTATTTAAATACACCATCGCTTTTGCTTTTAATGGTGTTGAATTTTCATTTGAATAGATTTTTTGACAGGATAAAATAGCTTTATTCCAATTGGATGTACCAATCGTAACCTCTGTTAATTCACCTAAAATCAGATCGCCATTTTTGTAGGAAGATTGAAAAATGGATTCTTTATTTTCGACTTCGAGCGAGCCCACCAGCGATCCTAAAACAAAACTTAAAAGATAGACCGAAATATAAGATGTGATACCTGATTTACCATTAATGAGTCTCCAAAAAGCTAAAGTTCCAGAGAAAAGAGTGAAAAGTAGAATTTCAGATTTAACCCAAGTCCCATTCAAAAGCACAAGTACTACTCCTATAAAAAATGGAATTCCGATGTGGACGAAAGGTCGTTTGTAAAATTCAAATTGTAGCATGCTCAAAATCAGATCGAAAAAGAATTTCTAGAATGCGATTATGAACAAAAATAAAATTTACAAGATGTGATTTTTAATAAGTATAACTTATACTTTACATTTTGTAGTTTAACTAAATCAACTCATGTAAAATTTAAAAAACACGAGTGAAAGAATCGTTAATAAACAAATAAATGTATCAGCTCATCATAATTAAGGTTGTCTTTTCAACAGCTCCAATGCTCTAGTAAACTCATTATCAACACTATTAAACACCTTGTTGAATCCTGAATCACCAAAGAGTTGCTCTGCAATTTGAGCTTTAATCAAACGAGAAATCTGGTTTCTACTCACCATAAAGCCATATTTATCGAATGGAATTTTAAATTCTTTCTGTGCATAAAATCCGAATTGAGAAAGTACTTTTTCGTCAACAATAAATCGAGCCATAAAGTCATCTAAGTTTTTCCATTGGTTTCGTTTATTTTCGACATAATCAAACGCAAAAGATTGAAAAACAGGTGAAACACGAAGTGCCGTATAATACATGCTTAAACCACTTGAATCGAATGGGACAAATACATCTGGCATGATTCCTCCTCCTCCGTATACAATTTTTCCTTTCGGAGTTTTAAATTTTAAGGAATCCACAAAAATAGAGCTATCCGGTTTGTATAATTCCGAATCGTTTTCACCTCCACGATCCATATAATAGTCGTCGTATTTTCCGTTATATGGTCGTTGGATGCATCTACCCGTTGGAGTATAGTATCTGGCCACTGTCAAGCGAATTACACTTCCATCTCGAAGTTTCGTATCTTCTTGCACCAACCCCTTCCCAAATGATCTTCTTCCGACAATAGTTCCTCGGTCATTGTCTTGGATTGCCCCGGCCAAAATCTCACTTGCAGAAGCTGAATTTGCATTGATGAGAATTGAAAGAGGCATATTTTCTAAATCACCGGCATCGGTAGCTTTATAAACCTTGGTTCCTACTTTTTTCCCAATGGTTTTGAGGATGGTTTGCCCATTTTTTAAGAATTCATCGGCAATTTCTGTTGCCGCACCTAAAACTCCACCGCCATTGTTTCTTAAATCTAAAATCAGTTTTTTCATGCCTCTGCTTTTCAATGCTTGAGCTTGAGACTTAAATTCTTTGGCGGTATTAACTGAAAATTGATATAACCGATGTTTCCGTACAGGAAAGAAGAAGTGACCGATTCAATAGGAATAGTTCCACGAGTAATTTCAAAAGTCAATTTCTTTTTCTGACGAACTATTACAACTTTAACTTTTGTTCCGGCCTGACCTTTTAGCATGGACATAACTTTGTCTGTTCCAATTTTAACCTTCGCTACATTTTTACCATCAATTGTAACGATTTTATCACCAGCCTTAATTCCTATTTTTTCAGAAGGAGACCCTTTTATTACTTGGGTAATACAAACAGTATCTCGCAGCATGAAATAACTCATACCAACACCTCCAAATTTCCCTTCAATCATTTCTGTAGCCAATTGTTGTTCGCTTGCAGGAATGTAATTGGAGTGAGGATCAAGTTTATGGAGCATTTCTACAATACTTTCTTCAAAAACTTTATCTGGATTGACATTATCTACATAATTTTCATCTATTAGATTTAAAATATCTTGTAGTTTTTGTAATCTATTTCCATTGTATCCTTCTCCTGAAAATACTCCATTTCTTGTCACCAAATGGCCCAATACAAGGCCAATGCACAAGGTAATAGAAACCACCAGTGGGAGCCACCATTTATTTTTCTCCATCCTCAATATTTTCAATTTGTTCAACGATAATTCCAGCACTTTTTAAGAAGTCAATACCTTCAGGGTCTTTGTAGCCATTTTGATATACAACGCGAGAGATTCCTGATTGAATGACAAGTTTGCTACATTCTTTGCATGGAGAAAGAGTTAAGTACAAAGTAGCTCCACTACAATTATTTGTAGACTTTGCGACTTTTAATATTGCATTTGCCTCCGCATGAAGCACATACCAATGTGTTTCTCCTACTTCGTTTTCACAACAATTATCAAATCCAGATGGGGTGCCGTTGTATCCGTCCGAGATAATCATCCCATCCTTGACGATAATGGCGCCAACTTTTTTTCGATTGCAATGAGACAAAATAGCCCAAGATGCAGCCAGCCTTAAGTATGCACGATCGTATTTTAATTGTTTTTCGGAGGAGTGAGCAGTCATTTTGGGTTATATTTTTACAAATTTATAACCTACACCCCGAATAGAAAGAAAAAAACGGGGATTTCTTGGGTCCTGCTCAAATAATTTTCGAAATCCAACAATGAAATTATCAACGGTTCGACTTGAAGGAAATTGATCTTGTCCCCAAACAGTATCCAAAATTTCATCTCGAGAAATGACCATTCCCGCTTTTTTTGAAAACAAGCGCAACAATTCAATTTCTTTTTTGGTTAAAACACCCACTATTTCTTTGTTCTTATTGCGCACTTCAAAAGTATCGAAATGAATGATTTTTTCATTTATGATTAAATAAGTTGATTCTGTGCTTGGCTGATAAGATCGAATTAAAATCGATACCTTGAGTATCAACTCTTCTAAATCAAAAGGCTTTACTAAATAATCGGTTCCTCCCTTTTTTAATCCTGCGATTCGGTCGGCAGTTGTTCCTTTTGCGGATAAAAATAGAATGGGAACGTCACTCAATTCTCGAATTTTTTCACATAATTCTAAACCGCTAATTTTCGGAAGCATTATATCGAGAATTATTAAATCCATTTTTTGCAGATAGTTCAAATTCTCTAGTGCAGTTTGGCCACTCATAAAGGAAAGCACTTTGTGTCCCTCCAATTCTAAATTCAGTTTAATTAGTTCATTTAGACTGATTTCATCTTCAACTAGGGCAATTTGTGCCATAAATTCACTTTACACAAAAATACATTTTATAGTGGATATTGCTTAGTTTTCTTTTTCTTTGCCAGTTAATAATATATCCCCATGACTTTTTCTGCCGAACAACTTCAAGACTATTTAAAAAATTTGGACTTTGAAACGTGGAACGAACTTCAAATGAAAATGTTGAATATAGGGGACAAAAACACGATTCTATTATCCAAAACCGGGTCTGGAAAAACAGTTGGATTTCTTTTACCTCTTATCAAAATGGTAGAGCATGACAATTTGGATGTTCAGGCATTGATTATTGCTCCTACGCGTGAATTAGCAGTTCAGATAGAAAGTGTATTTCGATCAATGAAGACTGGTTTAAAGATCACCACTTGTTATGGCGGACATAATATTCAAGTTGAACAGAAGAGTTTTTTAGGTAAAACACAGGTCATTATTGGAACACCAGGCAGGATTTGTGATCACATTAATCGAGGAACACTTGATTTGAGGAAAGTTAAAACGCTTGTTATAGATGAATATGATAAATGCCTGGAATTTGGATTTTATGACCAATTAGCATTTATTACGGATGAGCTCGTTCAACTGAAACAAGTTTCTTTGGTTTCGGCTACAGAACTAAATGAAATACCATCCTTTTTTCCGGTTCAAGAATTTGAGACACTTAATTTTTTATTCGCTTCGAAAGATCCAGAATTTGTTAAGTGGAAAGTTCAAGTCAATTCTGAAACTAAGTTTCAATCTCTGTTAAATCTTTTATGTTCATTTCAAGGTGAACAAGTCATTGTGTTTTGTAACTTCAGAGAGGCAACAGAAAAAATCGTTGAAGTACTAAATGAAAATGATTATCCGGCAGTCTATTATCATGGTGGAATGGAACAAGATGAAAGAGAAAGAGCAATATTAAAATTTCGAAATGGAAGTGAACATACTTTGGTTTGTACCGACCTGGGCTCTAGGGGATTGGATATACCCGAGATAAAACATGTTGTACATTTTCAATATCCGCATTCGGAACAAATTTTTATTCATCGAAATGGTAGAACGGCACGGATTCAAAACAAGGGAAATATATATTTGATGATAAACTCAGATGAACCGATTCCCGATTATGTCTCAATTCCTGAAAAGAAGTATTCTTTGCCTGAAAGAACTACAATTCCATCAAATCCTGAATGGGTTACATTGTATTTCAGTGGGGGAAAAAAGAATAAGATCAATAAAATTGATTTAGTTGGGTTTTTAACACAAAAGGGAGGTCTTCAAAAAGATGAAATAGGGTTAATTACCGTTTTGGATTTTAGTTCTTTTTTAGCGGTCAAAAGGAATCGAATATCACATGTTTTAACAGCTGTAAAAGGTCAAAAAATAAAAGGTCAAAAGCTGAAGATTGACATTGCACGTTGACATCCATTTTCTCTGTTTTTATCTTTGAATAAAATCTTATCTTTGTGACGAAATTTCACCTATGAATTACAAAAGAATCCTTCTAAAATTAAGTGGCGAGTCCTTGATGGGAAATAAGCAATTTGGAATAGATAACGATCGCCTTGCTCAATATTCTAAACAAATAAAAGAAGTTATTGAACAAGGTGTTGAGGTTGCAATTGTCATAGGTGGGGGTAATATTTTTCGTGGGGTCCAAGCCGAACAAGGCGGAATGGATCGTACGCATGGTGATTACATGGGGATGTTGGCCACAATGATCAATTCCATGGCATTACAAGCCTCTTTGGAGGCCGTGGGAGTTAAAACCCGATTGATGTCTGCCATTGAAATGCGCGAAATAGCAGAGCCTTTTGTGCGCAGAAGAGCGGTTCGCCATTTGGAAAAGGGTAGAGTAGTTATTTTTGGTGCGGGTACCGGTAATCCTTTTTTTACTACCGATTCAGCTGCTTCTTTGCGAGCAATTGAAATCAATGCAGATGTAATTTTGAAAGGAACGCGTGTTGATGGTATTTATACTGCAGATCCCGAAAAAGATAAATCGGCTACTAAGTTTGATTTTATTTCGTTTGACGACGTTTACAACAAAGACTTGAAAGTGATGGATATGACAGCTTTTACGCTTTGTAAAGAAAATAATTTACCGATTATTGTTTTTGACATGGATACTCCGGGTAATTTAAAAAGATTAATTACAGGAGAACAAGTTGGAACGATTGTAAAAAACTAAAAATTTAAGGATGCAAGAAGAATTAGATTTAATTTTTGACGAATTCAAAAGTTCAAATTCAAAGACACTCAGCCACTTAGAAAATGAACTATCACGGATAAGAGCAGGAAAAGCTACTCCTGCAATGTTGAATGGTGTAATGGTTGAATATTATGGTTCTCCAACACCTTTACAACAAGTTGCCAACGTCACGACAATGGACGCACGTACGATTACCGTTCAGCCTTGGGAAAAAAACATGTTAAATGAGATTGCCAAAGGCATTATGAATGCTAATTTGGGATTAAATCCACAAAACAATGGTGAAGTTTTACTCATAGCCGTTCCTCCTCTAACAGAAGAGCGAAGAAGAGATTTAGTAAAGAAAGCAAAGTCTGAAGGAGAACACGCTAAAGTGGGTATTCGAAATCATCGAAAAGATTCAATGGACATGGTAAAAGACTTGAAAAACGAAGGATTATCAGAAGATATGGCCAAGGATGCAGAAGAAGAAATTCAACAAATCACAAATAGTTATATCAAGAAAATAGACGATCTACTCGAGTTAAAAGAGAAGGATATCATGACGGTTTAATTTCGTATTTAAACGAAATTCTTACATCAAATACACTTTAATGCTTCGAGGGCTCTTAAATCTTTTTGTTCGGGAGTAAGAGACTTCGAATAGTCTTCACATTCTTTGTGAAGTTTCGCATCGAATTCAGTAGGGGTGATTATTTTTAGTGCGTTTTGAGCACAATCGCAAACATCTGGACCCGAATTAGTTGTACAGCTTGTTAAAATACAAGCGATTCCAATTGAAAAAATAATATGTTTTGTATTCATAAAAATAAAGTTGGTAAAGAAATCATTCATTTTAAAGTTAGCAATAAATTTAAGAATCGCTAAAGAAAATCGAATTCAATAGATTTTGATATATCTACTCACTAAAATTGCAAAGAATAATCCTAAAATTACGCCTGTTGAATTAAAT
>Ga0255092_1000745_pt1 | contig 11546 bp, 23 predicted proteins | sample Colum_Yuk_RepC_8_2_FD_188454 | JGI IMG/M metagenome (GOLD analysis project Ga0255092, IMG submission 188454) | Freshwater microbial communities from Columbia River, Oregon, United States - Colum_Yuk_RepC_8d | ecosystem: Environmental > Aquatic > Freshwater > River | place: USA: Oregon...
CACGACCGGATGAGACATGCGTCCCAGTACTCTTGTAGTGTGTTCATTCCCATGCCTTTCTGATTCCATCTGATACGCCCATAGCCTTGGCAAACGACATGGTGTCGTGGGCATCGGCTATCTCTCTCGCTTGGTGTTTGTACATAGCCCATAGCATCATGCTGTACCAATGCGACTGTTCCTGTCCGTTCTCAAGACATTCAATCGCCTTGCCCATGTAGTGCGCTTGGTTTGATAGCGCCCAGTAGTAGCGGCTCAGTTCGTATTGGGTCATGCTTGTCCCCTTGCTCGAATGTTCTCCGCTGCTGACTCCAGCGCAGCAGCTCTTATGTCATTGCAGCGTGATGCCATGCGGTCACACACCTTCGCACACGCCTCACGCTCTGCCAACACAGCCGCCTCAATCTCATCTTTGTAGGCGGCTTTAACCGCTTCACCCCATGCCTTGTCAATGTACTCTTGCCATTCTTTTTTCGTCATAGGTTTTGCGCTCATGCTTGTCCCCTTGCTCGGATTTGCGTGGCACACCAGTTCGCGGCGTTCCACCCGGGTTCTTCACACACCTTCGCACACGCCTCACGCTCTGCGGCGGCGACAAGGGCGGCAAAGCGTTCAAGATGCGACTCAGAAAACAGCCACAACGATCCATCTGTCGGTGCCGCTGGATACCCCCGAGCCTCCCGCGCCATGCGGATGATGTCATCTCGGTTCATCGCTTCTCCTTCAGTCTGCTTACGTAATCCCAGTGCTCGCCGTAGATTTCCTCAGCCATGGCGTAGTAGAGCAACGACAGCCACATTGATGTTTCATTACCGAGGCCGTAATGCGCCTCAGCAATATGCAGGTGCTGGTCTGCCCACCTGTTAACGTATGACTGCCTCGTGTCATCGTTGTAGGGGACAGTCATGATGCGTACCCATCCGTTATGACTTTGTTCTTTGCTTCTTCCAGCGCACCGATCAGCATGAGCCGGTCTGGGACTGTGGACACTTTGATCTTGAACTGGCCCCGATCTTTCCAGAAGCACAGCACGATCACGCTGTCTGGCGCTTCATCAGCGGCCTCGTTGAGCACCGCCTTGGCTTGCACCTTGTGGTGGTCAGGTATGGTTAGGGTTTTGAGTTTGCTCATGTGTTCTTCTCCTTGAGTTTGGCTTCGATGGACTGAATGAAGTCAACTGCGTACGCTCCATAAATGATGTAGTTTTCATCACAGAGTGGCTTGATCTCCTCATCCGTCAGCCCAACCCATGTGCGCTGTGGTGGGGTGGCACAATCAGGGCACAGGCAGATGATGTGACGGCGGTCATCACCTCCGGTCAAGGGTGGTGGGGTGACTCTTGCGATTGCTTGATGCACACAATGAAACATGGTTTCATAATGTCCGTGTTTACCTTCTTGCATTTTTTTGTCGTACAAGTTCTGCACAAAACCGTTTATTTCTGTTTTGTTGTACGCCACCGGCTCCTGCTTCTCAGCCTGCTCTATGGCTTGGCGTAGGCATGTGATGGCTTTGTCGCCAAGTGTTGATGCCTTATCCGTAAATGTTGAGTCATCGCCACGATACGGATGTGTTGATGCAAAAATGCATTCCAACGCCTCCAGCGCCTGTTTCATTGCTTCTATGGTCATCGCTTCATCCCCCTCACAAAGATAGCAAAGCTCGCCACAGTATCGGGGCCGAACGCTGGCTTGAACCGCTCGATGGCGCGGGCCACCTCCTCTAGCACATCGTTGCGGTAGCACATGATGTCGTCGTCTTCGGCATCTGCAATCTGCCGCTTGCGCCAGCCCTGCGCCTTCTCGATCTGCTCGAAGGCTTCGTCTTCATCTGTTCTCATCGCACACCTCCCAGGCTACGCACCCATGCAGGCTCGGGCTCTTTGACGACAGGCGGGGTCATCTTCTCGCTCGGCGGTGTCCATCCGTACTTGCGCCACGTTGCTTGCACGTCAGCGCCTGATGTCCACTTGTACTCGGGATGCCCGACAGGTATCCAGGGTTTGGTTAGTTTTGCGTTGTTCATTGCTTGTCTCCTATTAACCAAAGATCTTCTTCAGCTCGTCGTACAGCTTGCGTGCTTCCACAATGCTCATGTTGTTGAGCACTGATTCAGCGGTGGGCAAGTTGGGTAGCACCGGGGTAGGGGCGGGTTGTAGAGCTGCAATGCCTTGGGCTGGTTCCACCACCTGCGGTTCTTGCAGGGCCAGCTTTGCTGCCTTGCGCTCGGCTCGCTCTGCTGCCTTCTTGCGCTTGGCTATGTTCGCAGCTCTTGCCTCACGTGCTTTCTCCAATGCGGCCAGGGCACGTGCACGCTTGTGCTTGGGTGAGTTCTTCATAGCTTTGGCATAGGCGGCGTTGAGTGCTGTGTACTCATCGACTGTCGCTGCTAATTTGCCCTCGTCATCACGCACCACCATACCTGCTCTAACGAACTGTGAGATAGCCCCCATCGTTGAGCCAATGTTGAACCCCTGTTCTTTATTCAGCGTGTGTCCTGTCTCCTGTCCGGTGTACTTGCCTGGGTTGTCTTTGATGAACGCAAATACATTCTTGACTAGAGCGCCGTGCTCTCGTTTAGCTGTTGTTGCTTCCATTGCTTCCATTGCTTTCTCCTGTTGTGGTTGACGAATCTCTTGCTCTTGCTTATCCCAGTCACTGACGATTGCGTGTAGCTGGGCGGGTTTGTTGTGGATTGCATTGATCAATGCGGTTTGTAGGTCTGGCATGGTTGTTTCCTTACTGATTGTTGTAGATGGCGTCTGTGATGGATGAGGTGAAGTTGTCGATGCTTTGCGCTATCGTCTGTGCCTGCACAGTCATAGCGGCAGTTCTGAAGTCAGCGTTCATGATGCTTGCCAGTGCAACGACATCAGCCGCCGTGTAGTCCAGCTCCGAGTCAGCAAGCAGATGACGAGCCGTGCTGAAGAACATTTTTGTGGTATCCATGGATTGCAGGGACAGTAAATCCCAATCCGCAGTGATTGTGTGTTTTCCCATTGTGGGTTTCTCCTAAAAATGATGGGCCTCACAGGTTAAGTGAAGCCCGTAAAGTTGTCAAGCGTTAGACTTTGGTTTGCATTTTGTATCTCTTAGGCCTCCTTATAAACTTGGTCAAACATGCAACACAGGACTGTGTCGGGGTCATAGGTCTTGCAGTTATCCAGCGCCTCGGCCAGGACGTGGCCGTCTAGCTTGCGCCGGTCGATGAACATCTCCGCCATCTCGGGGTCCTCGGGGTAAACAGTCTCGGCCAGTAGCTCCACAAGCCATTGCTTGTTACCGGCCATCGCGTCATAGATTGCGTCACGCAAACCCTCCAGCTCCCACGCCTCGTCGTCATCATCGAGCAGCCAATGGCTGCCGGAAAGAGAGCTGACACTGGTCGCTTTGCCCCCTACACCCCAGTATTCTCCGTAGTCTGACCATCTATCCATCCGGGAACCAAACGTCTCTATCTCAGTCGGGTCGCGGTCGGTGGGTAGCCCGTCCCAGTCGATGTTGACGACACGCTCGGCCAAGGCCAGGAAGTGCACGATGTCAAGGGACTCCCGGTCGCTGTGCTCGTGGGCATAACCCACGCTGATGTTGGTGCACTCAGGAATAACATCGATGAACTCTGCCGTATCTGTATACACACCCGTATCGTCGGGCAGATACATCAGCCGCTCGTCTACATTGAGCGCATCGGATAGCGCCTGGGCAAACAAGTCAGATGCGGTACGCCCCCACCCCTGGTGCGTGATGACGCTGTCGATACCCCGCCGGTCAAACGCAATAGCCCGGTCGAACTGGGAGAGAAGCGTAGTGTCACGCGCCACATGCCGGGCACCGATACCGCCGCACTCCTCGCCTTGAGTAAATAGGTAGTATGCGTCTACGCCGCTGTGAAGCAAGTGCATCAGCATCGCACAGCCAGCGCCATCATCTGCACCAAGCGGCGCACCCTCGGCATACCAATGCGTGTTGGTCTTCCTGATCTTGTTGGGGCCAGCCTTCTTGTGGACTGTGTCAACGTGTGCGGTGAACAGCGTGCGGTTGGTTGTGGATATGCGGGTGTCGATGTGCAGGTTGCCTACCTCATCTCGGTGCACCTTGGCGTGTGCTGGTGCGTTCTCTTGCAGCCAGTCGGTCATGCGTCTAGTCCCCTCGCTATTGTGTGGGCGCATCATGGAGAGTGCGCGGGCTAGGGTCTTGTGCAGGATAGAGTTCTTGTTCATGGATGTTTCTCCTGTGGTGTTGGTCATTCATTGGGTTCATTTGCAGGGGCGTTGTCGGGGTGGTACGTCTCGCCGTCAACCTCTACATGGTCAACGGCATCGGTATACCAGTCGCCGGACTCGGCGCACAGCCAGCAGTCCTCCTTTAGCTCATACTGCTCGGTGTCTGCGGCGTAGCATATCTCGTCTGAGTCACTGGGGTACCACGCATCGGCTGACTCGATGAAGGTAGCGTTGTCACTGTGCGTGTACCCGCCATCCTCAAGCTCGACGATGCTGTTGTCGTCAAGGTAGTCCTCGTCGTAGTACTCGCCGTCAGCCTCAACGATGTAGTTCTGATGCACGTAGTACTGATACCCACGGCGGCCATACACATAGGTGTACTCGTCGAAGCAGCGTGGACACACAGTCGTGTCCTCACCCCGACCGACACAGTACTGATCGTCCTCGTCGTAGATAGAAGCACCGCAGTCCTCGCAGTTGCAGAGTGGTGCGCCGCACCTGCCGTCTGTGTTGTCACAGCAGTACTCGCCGTTGGCTGATATGGTCAGGTATTGGTCGTTGTAGATGTCAACTTGCCGCTCGTCGCCGTCAATGTACGGAGCGAGGAACTCGTTGCCGTTGCCGCTGAGCTTGTAGTAACTCAGCTTGGCATCTTCTGGCCACCCACCACGCTTCTCGATGCCCAGGTTCTTGAGGTACGCCTCGATAGCCTCGTCGACACCTGAGTGCGAACGCTGGTCAGGGCTGCGCTTGTACGAACGCACGAAGCACTTGTACCCCGAGTCGGGGTCGGTGTAGACAAGACAGCGACCGAGTATCTTGCCGTCTTGTACACGCACCGCCATAGACCAGCCAAGTGACGGGTCATACACAGCGTAGGGGTGACGCTTCTCGCCATCAGCACAGCGGGTGTTGAAGTGCCTAGTCATGCAAGAACTGGGGCCGTTCATCACAGCCTCGACCATGTTGGGCAGGTCGTCAACGATCTCGATACCGCCCGAGTAGGTATGCCGCGCAACGATGTCACGCAGCTCATGGTCAGGCATGGCCTGGAAGTGACGGCGCAGATACTTGCCCAGGGTAGTAACGGTCTGGCGATCTGCCTCGCCCTTGCGTTCGTTCTCCGTGTACGCTACCCGGTTGGGGTCGGTGACAGACTTGTGCGGCCACTCCAAGAGCAGCTGATGCCAGTCATCGGGGCGGTAGATATCGAACGAGGCATGCACAGCGGGGTGGAACTGATGCTTGTCCCACTCACGCTTGAACCAAGCACGCCCCTCGTAGCTTTGCTGGTAGATGCGGTGTCCGTACTGGTCACGGGCAAACCCGTAGGTGTCACCCGCCACGATGCGGGCGGCATTGAAGAACATATCGGTGAACAGGCGTGCTTGTTCAACATTGCAGTGTTTACACATTTGCTTTCTCCTTTTGTTGTTACACATTCATCTCACGATTACGCACATCGCGCATGTGCTTCTTGTAGAACTGAACGAACAGTTCATCGAACGCGGAGAGAAGTTTCTCTCTGTTACTCAGGTCGGCGACATAGAACGCCCGGGCTATGTGCCCGGCGAAACTACCGCCCTCACTCTCCATCATGCGTGCCGCACGCAGCAGCATGTCGTGGTCTAGTTGCATTGCTTTCATTTGCTTTCTCCTTCCGCTTTATTCAGCGCTTCCACAATGGCTGCCGCTTCCCACTGAAACAGGCATGGCAGAGTTATTTCCTCATTACCACGCCCAACCACATAGGTAGGCCCAGCCCCCTCCTCATCGGTTCTTGCGTACCAATAGCTAGCTTTCATTGAATAACCTCCTGTTGAACTTGGTGCTTGCAGAGTATGGTGTACGTGCCACGCATACCCGCTAAAAAATCATCTATCGAAATGCCGTCCTCGATGGCGTAGTCTGCCGCCATCTTTGCTAGCACATGCAACAGTATGTCTACCCGCAAGTCCTCCTCCCTGGGTAGCTTCAGGTCTACGATTGCCTGCGCTATGGCGCACTCCAGCTTTTGAAACAGCGCTACGTCTCGGTCTTCATCTTCGCTTGTCATTGCGTTTCTCCTTTCAAGTTGTCTCGTACCCATGTCGCTAGCAGGTTGGCAGTGAGCGCCGCATCCTTTACGTCCTCGAAGTATTCAGTCCCGTAGATAGCCGGGTCTTCGAGGTAGTTCTCCAAGTCTCGTGCGATACACGAGGTCAGGCTTTGAATCTGACGCAGAGCGTCATGGAGGTTCTTTGGTTTCATTTAATTTCTCCTTCGTTAACGTCACAAAAATCACAACGGCGTTGCCAGAACCATACCCTGACTTCGCCACACTCACAACACTCGGTTGTGCACAAGCGCCTCAACAACTTAATCATCGCCATACCCCTACATCTAGCATCAACACAATCAGTGCTACGAGTAGCACCACCCGAATTACTTTCTCCTCTGTTGTCAGCATTGCGTTTCTCCTTTCAAAACAGATACTGCGTGTCTACACCCAGCACGCCATGCGGCGCACCACACCTCGAACATACGCCCTCGGAAGGGGAAGTCCGACACCTTGTACTCATCGAACGTGTCCTTACACCATGCGCGGTATGCGCGTTTTATCTCAGTCATTTCTTCTTCCCTTCAAAATAGCCCAGCCATTGCGTGCCATCCACCTGGGGTTGGTAGAAGTTGATGTCATACGTTGCATCGTGGGGCAGGGGTACGAGGAACAAATTAAAACCATGCCCGAACTTCTTCATCAGCGTGAGCAGGTCGTGCAAGTCACGCTCATCTGTTGTCTGCGCCCAGTCGTGCACACTGGCGGCGAAGAAGTGTTGGTTCGCATGGATGCGTTGCTTCTCTTTGAGTCCTGTCATCTTCATTTGCTTTCTCCTTGGGTTAATTCACACAGTTCATTCAGGCGTGAGCGCACTTGCTCGATCTGATGACGCACATAGGTGCGCCGCTCGATGCTGTCCAGGTTGTCCAATGCGTAGCGCAGTTGCGCCCTCATGTGATCCAACTCGATGTGCCACTCGTGCTCTTGTCCTTCAGTCATTTACTTTCTCCTAGGGTTGCGGTTATAAAAAACAGGCAGTCGGGTAGCGTGTCCGTCCAGCCAGCGGGGTACACATACGCGGCAACGCCGCCCTTGGGCGCGTCATCGCTGAAGTACGACCCGCAAAGGTTTATGTCGTAGTCGTCTACCTCCATCCATGTGTCGAGGCCCGACACATCTGCGCCCATGTCGCGCATTGCCCACAGGTAGCCAGTGGCTACGCACTCCACAGTTTTCTTACTCATTTGCTTTCTCCAGTTTCAGATGCCGCCACTTGCAAGGTAGTACCGGCTGTGCGGGCGGCGTAGCACAGCTGGCAATTCAAAACAAAATCCCGTGGGACAGGGTGTCCCACCGGGTTACTCAATGTCCTGCCACTTGGCAGGGACGGGTTGGTTGCGTGGCATCTGGTCAAGTTTGAACTTGGCCTTCTCCATCTCCATGATGTTCTTGCGTATCGCTTCCTTGTCCCGGTCGTCCCGCGCCATGTCCAACGCCTGCTGTGCGTTGATGATCTCGTCGTCCAGATGCTTGAACATGGCGATCCGGTGCTTGACGTTGATGTGCTTGGGGATGGTGCGCTCGAACGGTTCCTTGGTCTTGCCCCTGGTTCGGTGCGGCAAGGCGGCGAACATCTCCTTGATTCGATCCCGGTCGGCGGGTTTGACGTAGTCCGTCCAGTGCTTGCCTTGATGCAACGGCACCCGCTTGCCCTCGGTCTGGAGGTAGCGGACAAATGCAGTTGGGGTGTACGTCCCATCTTTTTGCACGCCATGCAGTTTCTCGATGATCCCGGCCACGACCGTCTCGTAGTTGCACAAGGCGTCCCACCTGTGCGGGTCTGGCGTTGTTGATTTTTTTATGTGGTGCTTCAGCGTTCGTATCGTTTGCATCTCGCGCCTTGCCGTGTCGATGATGTCAGCCCACGCCTTGAACACCACGCTGTTCTTGATCTTCGATGCCCGGCGTGATTCTTTTATGGCGTTGACCTGCGCTGTGATCTCGGTGACCATGGGTGCGGGCAGCTTCAGTTTGAGGGTCAGATGGTTGTGCAAACGGTGCGGACTGAGGGTCAGCCACCACGCTTTGATCGTCTCATCCATAGTTTTACTCCTAAAAAATACGATAAAAGGACGGAAACCAGATTCTGTCCGATACGTATACGTCTGTCAAGAAATATGGTGCCGCTGGGAAGCCGCATGAACACTGGCGATTTTGAATTTCCGTCCACAACATCCCCGGTTTTTTCGGGATACACGAGGCAAGAACAACTTATATAAAAAGTTGTTGTGTTTTGTTGTTGTGTGTTTGTATGTACGTATATAAGTATCTATCTATAACTATTAAAAAAGATTTAGATAGATAGAGTGGACGGAAAAAGCGGATCGCCAATATCCATGCGGGTTTCGGCACGCATATTATTTGAGAGGAGAGGTATACGTAAGGTGCGGGACTGGACAGCGTCAAATTAGTGACCACTGGGTCAGTTGCGCCTTGCGTTGGAGGTAGGCCTCGGCTGAGGCGAAGTGTTCGCCTTGCTTGCCGCCGATGTGGTAGAGGTTGATGAACCAGTAGGACTGGTCACGCTTGCCCCTGGGGTAGTAAGCCATTGCGTAGTAGCGGATGCCGTCTACGCCGACAAAGCTAGAGTCGATGGGTTCGAGAGTGGGGATGGAAAGATTACGCATGGTGTGCTCCTGAAGTGTGAATGAAACGGAACGAAGTGGGGTGAAAGTTAACCCGAGTTGGTTTGACATGGAGTGAAACAGCGGCCAGGACTCGCCCGGCCGCCTTGCGAGAAAAATCACTTGGCAACAGCACGCAGGATGCTGACTGCCTCGGCCACGTTGCCGAACAGCTTGAGATAGGCTTGCGCCGCCTTACGCAACTCGGGGCTGATGCGGTTGTGCTTCTCGGCTTTCTTGGCCGCCCGAACCTCACGCACACCGGTCGCAACGTCAACCAGATACTTCACTCGGTTGTACTCGGGTGAATCCTTCTTGAACGTGAGAGCGCCGCCTCGCTGACTCGGGTGAGGTTTCACCCCAGATGCCTCGGCCACATAGATGGTTGCGTACACCCGAACGTCAGCACCTACGATGCCTGCCTCGGCAAGGGTTGTAGCGTAGTCCTCGGCCTCGATAGCCTTGAACACTTTGCTTGCCTTGCCGTAGGCGACAGCGTTGACGTTGATGAATTGCTTGATGATGCTCATGGAAGTTTCTCCTTGATGTGAGCGTTGATGCAGTTGGGAACCTCTCTCAACCGCTGACTCTATTTTACCTTGAGGGGGTAGCCCTAACGTACTCACTCTGCCGTCAGAGCAGGCGAAACTGAATACTTTGCCGCTACTCAAACCCCACCCTACCCCCACCCCCCGTAATTGACGTGGCCATGACGACCAGCCATGAACACTGTTTTGCACCCGCTCCCACTATTCTGTAATACTTTCTGTCTACACAAAATTTTTCTAAAAATTTCAAAAACACCCTTGTCTAATGTTAGACTGCATCTGCTCGGGCTGAAACGGGTTAGCGCCGTGGCCACTTTTACGAGTGTTGTTCAAACCAACGCTGCTTCATGCGAGCAGCCCGGGCACCAATAAAAAAACCCCCGACATTGCTGCCGGGGGTTGGAACGGGGGGAGTCAACCCACCCAGAGGAGAAAGCAAAGGGCAACTGCTAGACTTGCACCGATGCAGGAACTAAGTGTACACTGCACTTACCGGGACCGCAACCCGCATCCGTCTAAGGACAAATGCTCGAACACCTGCTTGACTTCCAGCCTGAAGTTACATCCAGTACCGAGGCACCGCCCCCGGTAGAAAAAACTACGCCTATACAGGCGCTGGACGGGAAGATTAATACTTCCGACTGGCTCAAATCCATGGGTGCGCCAGACAAAGAAGCTGTTGTATCCGAGCTAGAAAAGACCCAGGCCCGTGAAACATTCACGGCGCTCACTACCAACGCCCCTACCGCAGACGCACACGCCATGGTCTCCAAGCTCGAGACCCCGCAAGCTGTACGGCACCTGACAAGTATGCTCACCGCATACGACTGGGAGTTTATACAGCAAGCAAAAGAGCTACGCGGCTACGCCGTGGCCAAGATTCTGGAGGAGTGCGAGCACCCCACCGCCTCAATCCGGCTCAAAGCGCTGGCGCTCCTGGGTAAGGTGACGGAGGTTGGGCTGTTTACAGAAAAAATCGAGGTCAAGAAAACGGATATGACCGAGGACGAGGTCGACCGCAAGCTAAAAGAGAAGCTCGCCAAGTTCATGGACGTGACGGATGTGCAGCCAATCGAAGACATTGACGTGATTGATGTCGTGGCCACCCCCGCCCCACCGGAAGACGAACCGGAAAAGCCCAGTGAGTGAGAAGATCCTGACCCCCGAGGAGGCCACAGCCCTCTACCGCAGACTACCCACCATGGGTAAAGTGGAGAAATTGGAGACTTTGGACTTGTTGGACAAGCAAGAACACTGGCGGGAGCTGAGAAAGAAGCGCCAAGACCCCATCGAGTTCGCCAAACACGTCTATCCGGGGTTCAAGATAGGGCCACACCACCGAAAACTGGCCAAAATCTTCCAAGAAGTGATCTCCGGCCAGAAAAAACGCGTGATTATCAACATCGCGCCACGTATGGGTAAGTCGGAGTTCAGCTCTTACCTGTTCCCAGCGTTCTTTCTAGGTAATTACCCTGATAAGAAGATCATCATGGGTACACACACGGCGGGCCTGTCGGAAGATTTTGGTAGACGCGTGCGAAACTTGATCGACTCGGAGGAATACCGTGAACTTTTCCCCAACACGCTGGTCGCAGATGATCAGAAAGCTGCCGGTAAGTGGTCGACTTCTGTTGGTGGCCAGTATTATGCTGCTGGTGTTGGGGGTGCACTTGCTGGCCGTGGAGCTGATCTTTTCGTCATTGATGACCCTCATTCAGAACAAGACGTAAAGGCGAACTCCCGTCTTGCATTCGACACGGCGTGGAGCTGGTTCCAGACTGGACCGTTGCAGCGTCTGATGCCGGGCGGGGCGATCATCATTATCATGACCCGCTGGGGGAAGTTGGACCTGACCGGGCGCCTGATCGACTACCAGACGCGGAACCCGGACTCGATCCCCTGGGAGATCGTGGAGCTACCGGCCATCCTGCACGAGGGCACGGACAAGGAGAAGTCCTTGTGGCCAGAGCAGTGGCCTCTGGAGGCGTTGAAGGCGACGAAGGCGTCGATCGACCCACAGTACTGGAACGCCCAGTACATGCAGCAGCCCA
>Ga0255092_1000749_pt1 | contig 11510 bp, 6 predicted proteins | sample Colum_Yuk_RepC_8_2_FD_188454 | JGI IMG/M metagenome (GOLD analysis project Ga0255092, IMG submission 188454) | Freshwater microbial communities from Columbia River, Oregon, United States - Colum_Yuk_RepC_8d | ecosystem: Environmental > Aquatic > Freshwater > River | place: USA: Oregon | collected...
CACCGGGGAGAAATTTCGTAAGGCGCGCGGTGACGATGGGGACTTTGTCCGGGTCATCCTCGACGGCGCAGAGCAGCCACGCGCGGTGATACTGCGCGACGGGCACGCTCCAGAGCAGGCTCTCAGGCATCCCATCGAAGGGCGTGCGCGCGAGGTAGCCGTCGCATTCGAGATAGAAGCTGCCGAGGTTTTCGCGGCACACGCCGGTGTCGGCGTTGCCGGGACCGTCGGCGACGAGCAGCGGGATGCCCGCGATGGTCTGCACGCCCGCGGGCTTGCCGCCGACGGTGACGCGCGCATCGGCGAGCGCGCCGGGATTGGCGATTTTGTTCACGTCGAGCACGAGGTGCTTCGCGCTGAACGGCGCGGTGGAAATCCGCTCTTCCTTGAGCGACGCGTGTGCGGGCAGCACGAAAGTGAGCGCCGTGACGCGCGATGCGCTGTCGAAGCGCCCGGCGTAGCGGCCTTCGAGCCACAATTGCGTGCCGAGCGCGTCGGGCCGCAGTTCGAGCTGGATGAACTTCTGCGAGGCGGCGGGGAAGCTTTCCCACGTCGAGGCGATTTGCAGTTCGCGGTTCGGCTCGTAACGCGAGCGCAGATTTGGGCGCGTGTGGAAGGTGAGATTCCACGCGGCCTTCGGGTCCTTGGGCCCGCGCTCGCGGAAGGTGAGGCCGACGTCGCGGAGGTTCTGGCGTTCCTTCAGCGTCTTCGGCACGGCGACGAGTTTGCCCGCCGGGTTGAGTTCGTTCACGGAGCGCACAACGGCCTTGTCGTAGAAGCTCGCGAAGGTGCGGACATCCAACACGCGCTCGGCGCCGTCAGCGTTGCGGAGCTTGAGGGCCATGAGCGCGGGATAGCTGCCGAGGCGGAAGCTCACGGAAGCGGACGTGGCATTCGCGGGAAGGTCGAGCGTGTGTTCGGTCGCGTGCAGCGCCGTCTTCACGCCGCCCTCGGTGACGAACGCGCCCGCGGGCGGCGGATTGATGCGGCGAATCTCAATGTCATCAAAATCCACCGCCGTGGTGCCGTTGAAATTGAAGCCCACGAGCGGCGCGCCGGGCACCTCCGACTGCGCGAACTTGCGCAGCACGCCGTCGTTCTCGACGAAGAGTTCGAGCGTCCGGCCCCGGCTGCGGACGAGCGCGTTGTGCCACACGCCGTCGGGCATGAGGCGCAGGTCGAGCTCCTGTTCATTGCCGCCGGATGCCGCGAGCAAGCCGGGCGCGGGCGGGCGGATGCCCATGAGCTTCTCGGAAATGGTGAGCACGCTCGACGTGTGCGTCTTGCGGTCCGCCGCCGCGCCGCAGACGAGCGTGAGCGTGAAGGCTTTCTTGCTCTCGCGCGGGAAGGCGAAGCGGAAGCGGAACTCGTAATCCGTCACCGGCGCGCCGCGTTGCGGGAAGAGGAAGAGGCCCTTGTAAACCTCGGCCGATTTGTTGTCCGGCGGGCGAAAGGCGAGGGTCTTGAGGCTCGGCGGGGCCTCGTGAATCGCGCACGCCGCCGTAAAGCCCGCCGGATGATTGCCGGTGTGGTCAAACGCCTCGGTGAAGATGATGCGACTCTCGGCGGCGGAGAGATGTCCGGCGGCAAGGAGGAGTAGGGCGAGGAAGGGCGCGCGGCGGTGCGGGCTGGTCGGGAGGCTGTGGTTCATAAATTGAATCGCGTTCGGCTGGCTCGGCTGACTGGCGGCGTGGCGTGGTCAAAACACACTCACATCCTTCACCCGCACCTTCGTCTCCGGCACTGGGGCCATCTCGGTGATGAGCAGGGCGCGGCGCGGGAGCGTGACGGCGAGGCCGGTGACGCGCAGGCCGGGCCGCCAGCGCTCGGGGATTTCGAGCCGGAGGAAATGCCAGCCGTCAAAATTGACGGCGAGCTTGCCAGGCCAGTCCCAATACACGCCGGTGGTCAGCCACTTCTCGCCTTTGGCGTTGGCCACTTCCCACATCACGTCGCCCCAGCCGGAGTTGCCGCGCACCCAGACGCCGACGCTCGTGTTCGTGCCGGACGCGACGACTGGCGCGCGGAATTTGAGGAACGCGTATTCGTGCAGGAGGTCCCACGACACGGGCTGCGTGGGCTTCAACTCGACTTCGAGACAGCGGCCTTTCTCGGCGTCCTCGACAGTGCGCAGCGCGAACTCACCCTGCGTGCGATGCGGGAGATTCCAGCCGGTGGTGCGTTCGAGGCGCGGCTCCTTCGCGGAGGAAAGCTCGACGCGCGCGAGGTCGGTGAGGGGTTCAACGACCTGCACGTTTCCGGGCGGCGGTTCGTCGGGGAACGACGAGCGGCCCGCAGTGATGCGCTCGAGTTTCGCCGTCGTGGTGACGTAGCAAGCGCCTTCGCCGGCCTCGAAGGTGATTTCGCGCCCGCGTTGTTTGCGCTCGCGGCCATACAAATCAGTCACGGTCACTTCGGCGTCGGTGGCGAAGGTGAGCTTGGCCTCGCGTTTGCCGCGCGGTGCCCAGAGCGCGTAGAGGCGGTCAGCAGGGCGGCGGAATTCCAGCGCGCAGAGCGAAAGCGAACCCGTCGGCAGCACGCATGCGCAGGTCGCGCCGTCGAGCACGCGCGTGAGCGTGGCCAGCGCGGCGTAGGACGGCTTCGGATACATATAAGGATAGCGCGAGCACAAGCCGCCGGAGCCCCAGATGGTGTGGTAATAGCCCTTGCCCGCGTCGTGGATGAGGCCGAGGGGAACGGTGTGGAAGCCGTAGGCGCGCGCCTGCAAGGCATCGCGCACATACCACTCCGCCTGCCCGCCGAGGCCGAGCGCAACGTCGCGGCGGCCGACCCATTCGTAGCACGCGGTGATGGCGGCGTTGGTCGCGCCCGTGACGCGCGCGGTCTCGCGCAGCAGCCACGCGGACTGCATCCCGCCCGACACGGGGCGCTCCGGGATGAACGTCTGGCCGAGGTCCTCGACGGCGACGTAGTCCACGAGGTCGCGCGGGAAGCCGCGGCGGAAGAGTTCGCCGACCATCGAGCAGCCGTCGCCAGAGTTGCCGAACTGGGTTTTCAGGCCGGGGAATTTCTCGCGCACCATGCGGGCGAGGCCGGTGAGGATTTCCACGCGCGTCTTCCAGGCCAGCTCGTCGGCGTCCTTCAGCGGCGGCGGCTTCTTCCCCCACAACTCGGAGGGGTCGGGCGCGCCGCTGGCGGAGGATTCGTGCCAGAACATCACGGTGTTCACGCTCGGGTGCGCCTTAAGCGTGTCGCGGATGTAAGCCTCGTAGGCGGCGACCTTCTCGGCGGTGGTGCCGTTGGTGAGCAGCGTGCCCTTCCAGAAGACGCACCACGAGTAGAGGTCGTGGACCTTGCTCACCGCTTCGGTGACGGGCGGGAGGTTTGCGTGGCGCAAGCCGGCGCGCTGATACATCGGGCCGACGCGCTCGAAGTCCGGCGCGCCGCCGTGCGCCCAGTGAAACCACCACGTGCCGTGCGGCGACTCGAAGCCGGCCTTGCGCGTGTCGGGCGGGAGCAGGACGAAGGTGGAGCGGTTGTCGGTGAGTTCGCGGCCCGTGACGTCGAGCAGGCGCAGGCGCGCGGCATACCAGCCGTTCGCGAGCGCGCCGGTGGGCACGGTGACGACGGCGCTGGGCTTGTCGGCGGCGAGCGTCACGGGCTGCTTACCAGAGAGCGCGATGCGTCCGTCCACACCCGCGAGGTCCCAGGTGACGGTGTAGTTCCCCGCTGCGCCCTCGACGGCGGCGAGCAGCTCCGGCTGCTCCGCCGCGTAAACCGCCGCGACCTTTGCGCTGATCCGCACGGTGAGTGAGGCCGGCGCGGCCTCGAGCGTGAGGCCGCAGATGACCACGGAACTCAGCGGCCCGCTCGGCGTGTAGGTGCGGCTGGTGGGCTTGAGCGAGGGCGGGAAGGCGTCGTTCGCGTCCACGCCCGCGACGGGGTCGAGGATTTCCAAGTCGAGGTAACGCTTCGCGGGGAACGGGCCGCGGAAGCCATACTGCGACTCGTCTTCGCGCAGCAAATCCTGGATGAGCCCGGACTTCAGTGGCACGCGCACTAGCCAGAGCGGCACCGTGCGCCGCGCCGCGCCCGTGCCGTAGGCGAGCGTGCCCACCTGCTTGGCATCCTGGCCCGCGCCGGTCAGCCGCACGAGCGAGTCGGCCATCGCGTTGCCGCGTCCGTTCGAGTAACGCGTGAGCCGCAGCGTGAACGCCGGCACACGCTCGCCTTCCGCTTCCGCCGCGCAGAGCACGTGGGCGAAGGCGTAGTCGGCGAGCGGCACAGAGACGATGCGCGACTCGGGCAGGCCATCGAACGCCGTGCGCCGCCAGTAGAAACTCACCAGGTCGTCCGAGGGACACGCGAGCCGTCCGAGGCCCGCGACGGCCAGCAGTTGGTCGGCGGGCGCGATTCGCAGCGGCACGCCAGCGAGCGTCGTCTCGCCCGGATCGAGCGAGGGAACGGCATTCGAGAACGCGCCCGCCGCCCGCGCGAACGACTCGACGGCCAGCGGCTGGAACCGCGGCGGGGCGTTGGTGGTCCAGCGAATTTCCCGGATGCCGCCGCCGCGCGGGACGCTGAGGGAGAGCTGCGTGATGCTGGTTTGATTCGTCCACTGACGCACGAGTCGTCCGTCCGCCCAGAGCTCCGTGCCATCGGGCGAGCGGCGGAGTTCCATCGCCAGAAGATGCGTGGAGGCGGCGGGGAAGGAATCCCAGACCGCGCCGACCTGCTTGCGTCGCGCCTCCTGATAAAACTCCACGTTGGGCCGCGTGAAGAGTTTCAGCGCCCAGGGCAGTTGCAGATAGGAATCCGGGAAGGCGTTGCCGTCCACCGGCGTGATGTTCATGCGCTCGATGGCGCGGTTCGCCCAAATCACCTCGGCGAAGAAGGAGCGGTCGTCCTTGGCCGCGCCGGGGCGGGCCGGACTGGCTGGTGCGCCGAGCTTGAGGTCAGGCGACTTGGTCTGCGTGGTGGCCGCCGTGCTGGAGCGCCACTGGAAGTAGATGGCGGTTGCGTCGGGCGGAATCGCGACCTGAACCTTGGCGCGGGTGGCGGCGACGGATTCGCCGTTCACCTCCTCGAAGGCGTCGAGCAGCGCGTCCTGGCCCTCGGCAATCACCTTGGCCCCCGGCGGCAGTTTCGCGGCGAGGGGCGACAGAGTGCCAAACCACGCGAGCGCCAGGAGGCCGGCTGAAGCCGCGTGGACCCACTGAGCACAGCGCGCGAGCCGGTGGCGCTGCACGGCGAGTGGTTTCGGTCGCCGGTTGAGCGGGGTCAAGCACCGCGTAGCATTTTGAAAATCGTGCATGGTCAAGTGAGGGTCGCTGCGAGCCAAGCCACGTTAGACGGGCTGTTTGCCGGCGGGCAATCCTGCGCTCGCCCAATCGTTGGCAGGTCCGGTGATTTTCCACGCCGGAAATTTGCCAGCCGATGGCGATGGTCCAGGCAACTCGAAGGCGGAGTGCTGATGGTGAAAGTCAGATTGCTCGCAGTGAAAGGAAATCCCTCGAATCCATCCGCAGGTGGCCCGTCGAAGGAAGGCTCGTCATGCCCACCAAACCGAACCTGATTCATCCGCGCCTCCCGCGCCGCACCATGATTCAAGCGGGGGCCATCGGGCTGCTGGGCTTGGGCCTCAACCACCTGGCCCCGCTCCGCGCGGCGGCCGCCGCCAAGGCCAAGCTCGCCGGCAAGGCCCCGAAAACTCCGAAAGCCAAATCGGTCATCTACATTTTCCTTTCCGGCGGTCTGGCCCAGCACGAGAGCTTCGACATGAAGCCGGACGCGCCGCAGGAAATCCGCGGTGAGTTCAAGCCCATCCCCACCCGCACCCCGGGTGTGCATATTTGCGAGCACCTGCCGGAGCTGGCCAAGCGCAGCCAGATGTGGGCGCTGTGCCGCTCGCTCACGCATCCGTCCAACAACCATTCCGACGCGCACCACATCATGCTGACGGGGCGGTCGGAGCTGCCGCGCGGATTCGATGCCAGCAAGCCAAAGGACTCCGACTGGCCCAGCATCGCCGCCGTGGCCAACAGCGCCGTGCGCCCGCGCAACAACCTGCCCCCGGTCATCGTGCTGCCGGAACGCCTCGTGCATAACACCGGACGCGTCATTCCCGGCCAGTTTGGCGGCCTGATGGGATCCCAGCGGAATCCGTTCTTCCTTGAAGCCTCGCCTTACGACGCCAAGGGCTACGGCGCGCACCCCGAGTATTATTTCCATCACGAGAAGGGCAAACTTACCTCCCCGCTGGTGTTTCAAGCACCGAATCTCGCGCTGCCCGAAGGCGTGGGCAAAGACCGCTTCCAGAACCGGCTCGGGCTCTTCCGTGAGCTCAATACCCAGGTCGGTATGCTGGAAAAGGCCGGCGAACAGCAGGGCTTCGACCGCTATCGTCAGATGGCGATTTCCCTGCTGGCGGACTCGAAGACCCAGGCCGCGTTTGACGTGATGCGCGCGGACCCGAAGCTGCTGGATGCCTACGGCCGCAACTCCTTTGGCTGGTCCCTGCTCATGGCGCGGCAGTTGGTCGAGGCGGGCGTCGGACTCGTGCAGGTCAATCTGGGCAACAACGAATCCTGGGACACGCACCAGAGCATCTTCCCGAATCTAAAAGACTTTCTGCTTCCGCCGACGGACCGCGCGGTCAGCGCGTTGCTGGATGATTTGCAGGCGCGTGGCCTGCTCGACGAGACGCTGGTGGTCATGGCCGGTGAATTCGGCCGCACCCCGCGGATTTTCAACATCCCGAAGGCTAAGCTGCCGGGTCGCGACCACTGGGGGGCCGTGCAAAGCGTCTTCTTCGCGGGTGGCGGCGTGCGGGGTGGCACGGTGATTGGCTCATCCGACAAGCATGCCGGCTTTCCGGCGAGTGATCCGCAGACGCCCGAGAATTTCGCCGCGACCATCTACGACGCTTTGGGCATCCCGGCCGAGGCGGTCTGGCAGGATGAGTTGAACCGCCCGCATCAGATCTATCACGGCACGCCGATTCCAGGCCTGATGGGCTGACGCGTCAGGCGATCTGGCCGCGAACCGCAGGCGTGGCAGGCATTTCAAACACGCCGTTGATCCGCCACCCAGCCTCCTCGTGCAGCAGCCAGTAGCGAAAGCGGTGGAATCTCCCCCGGCGGCTCTGCACAAGAACCTCCACCACCGCCTCCCGTCCGTTGTCATGCACCGCCTCAACGGACAAGGCGCGCCAAAAGGCGATGACCGGGTAGCCCTCCTTCACCATGCGCTCAAACGCCGTAACGTTGAATTGAGCCTGTAGCGCCGTCGCCGCGAAGGACCGTGCGCGGGCATAATCACCTTCCTTGAAAGCCTCGAACTGCCCTTCGATCACATTCACCACCTGACGCCGCACTTGAGCCTGGCTCGGTTGGAAAGGCGGCACACCGCTTGGCGTAACGAAGAAGAAGAGCAACGCCGCCGCGAGTGGCAATGACAAGATCCGGATTAACCGGATCTGCGCCTCGCGGGCCAAAGAGGCCGGGGACAATGGAAAATCGCTCACGCCGGACGCGGACAAGCGTTACTTGGCCTTCGTGGAAAGGCCGGTCAGTGCCTTGGCCACGGCTTGGATGCTGGCCTCATTCGCCCCGGCCAGATACAGGCCGTCCTTCACGCCCTGAATCGCGGCGGCCATCTGCGGCGACCCGACAGCGGCGTTCATGGCGTTGCCCAAATCACGCGCAAGCTGGGCTTGGTCCGCAGTGGCCAGCTTCTTGCCGGCGATGGCATCGGCGAGCGTGTTGGCCAGCGCCTGCACGGCCTCGTTCGAGGGCTTGGTGGCTCCGGTCGCCACGCTGGCGAGGCTGGCGGCAAACTTCTCCTTCTGCTCCGCCGTGGCCTGCGGCTTGGCCTTGATGGAGGCAAGGTCGCTGACGAGTTTGGAGACATTTGGCTGGGACGAGGCGGCTTGCGGCGCAACGGCCTGCACTGTGCCAGGCTGGGCGGCGGGAGCCGGAGCGGGTGTGGTCGGACGACCGGCAGTTTCCTTTGCCCGCTGCTTGATGATGACGGCTGCGCCCTGACCAAAGGCAGCCGGGGCGATGAACAGGGTGGCAAGAGCGATGGCGCAGAACGTCGTTTTCATGACTTTAATGGGTTCAGGTTGTGGCACCGTGCGCCAATCCCCGAGGCCTGTCAACGGGCGCTTCACCGCCCTGTCCAGCCGGGAATTTACTTCTGTCTCCGGGTTCATTGCTGTTGAATCACCGGCCAATACTGAATGAGCGCACCCGCCTTCCCCGTCACGCGCACAGGCCAGCCAGACGCTCCGCTCCGCATTCTCTGGCTCAAGACCGGCCCGCTCCACCCGCTGGACACCGGCGGGAAAATCCGCACCTACAACATGCTCCGCGAGCTGCGGAAGCGGAACCCGCTCACCTACCTCTCCCTCTGGCCGGCCGGCACGCCGGAATCCGCCCGTCAGGACGCAGCGGAGTATTCCAGCGCGCAAATCTGGATCCCCTGGCAGGACACGCCCAAAGGCTCCCCCGCCTTCTTCGCGGATTTGGCCGCGAACTTCTTCCTCAGCCGCCTGCCCTACGCCCTGCAAAAATACCGCTCCTCCGCATGGGCGCAGGCCATGGCCCAGGCCGATGCCTCGGGCCAGTTCGACCTGATCGTCTGCGACTTCCTCACCCCGGGCGTCGTGCTCTTCGCCGAAGGTCGCCGTCCGCGCACACCCGTGCTGCTCTTCCAGCACAATGTGGAATCGCTCATCTGGAAACGGCACTTCGACACCGCCCAAGGCACCGTGAAGCGCTTCTACATGCGCGGCCAGTGGCAGCGGACCGTGCAGCAGGAGGGCCGCTATTGCTCACTCGCGGACAAGGTCTGCGCCGTCTCCGAGGACGACGCACGGCTGCTGCGCGAGGAATTCAAACTCACCAACGTCGTCGGTGCGGTGCCCACCGGCGTGGACCTGGATTTCTTCCAACTGAGCGCCGCGCCCCGCACGCCGCGCTCGCTGGTCTTCCTCGGCTCCATGGACTGGATGCCGAACATTGACGGCTGCTGCTGGTTCGCCGATGAGATCTGGCCGCTGGTGAAGCGGAAATTTCCCGACACGACACTCACCATCGTGGGCCGCAAACCCGTGCCCAAGGTGCAGGAACTCGCCACGCGTGATGCCAGCATCCGCGTCACCGGCACCGTGGACGACGTGCGACCGCACCTTGCCGCCGGCGAGGTGATGGTCGTCCCACTGCGCGTCGGAGGGGGCACCCGCATCAAGATCTTTGAGGCGATGGCCACCGGCATCCCGTGTGTGAGCACGCGCATCGGCGCGGAAGGCCTGCCCGTGAACCACGGCGAGCACATTGCCCTCGCCGACACCCCCGCCGACTTCGCCCGGGAAATTTGCGCGCTCTTCGAGAACCCTGGCCGCCGTCAGGCCTTGGGGCAGAACGCGCGAACCCTGGTGGAACAAAACTTCGGCTGGCCCAGCATCAATGCCGTGTTCGAGCGCTTTTGCCGCGAGACGGTGCAAGCTGCCCGGCGATGAGCAGCAGGGCTGGCGAAGGTGAAAGCCGCCATGCCTTCGTCAGCTTCACGGAACTTCGGGCGCTTCCCCACCAACGAGGCACCACCGCGCTAACCAAGCGGCTTGGAATTAAGGAAAGTTTAATAAGGAGTCGCGCAATTAAACGATGTGGGGGTTCGCTTAATAAAGCGCTACCAGAGTGCCCCCCGATACATGGACGGGCACATTCAGAAGCCAGTAAAGACTGGCGGGAGCGACGGGGCTCGAACCCGCAACCTCTGCCGTGACAGGGCAGCGCTCTAACCAATTGAGCTACGCCCCCGCGAAGGGGGAGCGCGAACGTAGAAAACCTCCCCCGGCGAGTCAACTGCGGATTGTGGATTTGTAATCTGCCCATCGAGATGGCACTCGACCGCTGAATCCAACCAAAATCCCGGGGAACAACACAACCAGGCGCGAGGCAGGCAGAGTGTTGACCTGAAGTCCGACCTTTCGCCGGCGTCAGAACCAAGCCCAGCACATCGCCAAACCATCCCGCTCAGACACACTCCAGCCAGCCAAGTTGTCATGCGCTTCCTCACCGCACTCATCCTTGCCCTTGTTCACACCGCGCTCCTCGCCGCCACTCCGCCCGGCGTCACCATCAATGAGGAGCGGCTCGCCCGCTTGAAGGCCGCAAAGCTGCCGCCCATCAGCCAGCCGCTGCCCTTCAACACCCCGGAGGCCGATGCCATCCTCTCCGCCTTGGAAGTCTTCCCGCCGGACAATCCGTGGAACATCCCGGTGGATGCCTGGCCCGTCGCGCCCAATTCCAAGCAGATGATTGCCGCCATCGGCGAAACCAAGCCCCTGCGTTACAACCCGGACATGGCGTTCGTGCTGGTCCCGCCGAACCAGAAAAAGATCAACGTCCAGCTCAACGCCTACGCGAGCGAGTCCGACAAAGGCCCTTACCCGGTGCCCGACAACGCGTTGATCGAAGGCTGGCCCGCCGCCTTCAAACGTGACCCCGCCACCCGCTCGCTGACCCTCAACGACGTGCAGCGCGGCAAGCCCACCCTCGACGCCGACCGCCACGGCATCGTCGTCGATCCGGTGAACCGCATGCTCTACGAGTTCTACCGCCTCACGAAGACTGACCAAGGCTGGACCGCCGAGCAGGCCTCGATTTTCAACCTCGCCTCCAACCAGCAGCGCCCCGATGGCTGGACGAGCTCCGACGCGGCTGGGCTGCCCATCTTCCCATCCATCGTGCGCTACGACGAACTCAAGCGCGGCAAGATCGAGCACGCGCTGCGGGCGACGTTCAAGAACACCCGCCGCGCCTATGTTTATCCGGCCACGCACTACGCCAGCCGTAAGACCGATCCCAACCTCCCGCGCATGGGCGAGCGCTTCCGTCTGCGCAAGGATTTCGACACCTCCAAGTTCTCCCCGGAGGTGAGGACCATTCTCGAAGCCTTGAAACGCTACGGGATGTTGAACGCCGACAACGGCATCGACTGGGCTGTCTCGGTCGCCCCCGATGAGCGAATCCCCGTGCTGCACGAGGAACTCCGCAAAGTGAAGGGGGCGGACTTCGAGGTGGTGATCGCGCCCCCGGGTTACACTCCACCTTGAACGGCCGCGATCCGCTGCGGGCACGAGCCCCAACAATGCGTCGAACACCTCTGGCGTTGCCTTCGCGTCCCGCTTCCGCATCATATCACCCATGAATCCGACCGCTTCACCGGACAATTTGAACGAACTCGACCGCCGCGCCTTCGTGCAGCGCAGCTCCTTCGCCGCCATGCTGGCCGCTCTGGGCGCGGTGGAGTTGCGCGCGCAGGCCCAAGCTCCCGCTGAGAAGAAAGCGGCGTTCACCGTGAACGTCGCGGTCATCGGTCTTGGCCCGTGGGGACGGGAGATCGTCAACGTCCTCGCGCGCACGAAGGAGGCGAAGATTGTCACCATCTGCGACACCTACGGCGCGATGGTCCGCCGCACGGCGGAGAACGCCCCGGGCGCAGCGCAGGAGAGCGATTACAAGAAGGTGCTGGCCGACAAG
>Ga0255092_1000752_pt1 | contig 11486 bp, 7 predicted proteins | sample Colum_Yuk_RepC_8_2_FD_188454 | JGI IMG/M metagenome (GOLD analysis project Ga0255092, IMG submission 188454) | Freshwater microbial communities from Columbia River, Oregon, United States - Colum_Yuk_RepC_8d | ecosystem: Environmental > Aquatic > Freshwater > River | place: USA: Oregon | collected...
ACGTAAGCAATTAAATGAATTACGCTTGCATCTTGGAAATCAATTAGGTTTGAGAAAACAAGATGAATTCAAGCCTCTTTGGGTAATTGATTTTCCTTTGCTTGAATGGGATGAAGATTCAAAACGTTGGCATGCCATGCATCATCCATTTACTTCACCTAAACCGGAGGATTTTCATTTGTTGGAGACAGATCCTGGAAAAGTTCGGGCAAATGCATACGATTTAGCTATGAATGGCATTGAATTAGGAGGAGGTTCGATCCGAATTCACAATAAAGTATTGCAAGCTAAAATGTTTGAGTTACTTGGTTTCTCTGAGCAGCAGGCTCAAGATCAGTTTGGTTTTCTAATGAACGCATTTGAGTTTGGTGCACCTCCACATGGTGGCTTAGCATTTGGTCTAGATCGTCTTGTTGCAACGATGGGAGGTTCAGAGTCGATTCGAGATTACATTGCGTTTCCAAAGAATAACAGCGGTAGAGATACCATGATTGATGCACCATCTCCATTAGAAGATGCTCAATTTAAGGAACTTGGAATTAAGTTATTGTAAATGAATTTAGAACTCGAAAAGTTACAAAATCAAATTGAGTCTTACAGAGAAAATCTGTTAGCCCATCCTCTGTACAAACGACTAAATTCTTTAGATGAAATTCAAGTTTTCACAGAACAACATGTATTTGCTGTATGGGACTTTATGAGTTTATTAAAGTCATTACAGCGTAATTTGACATCTGTGGAAATTCCTTGGAAACCAGTAGGAAGTCCATCTACACGAAGATTAATCAACGAAATTGTGTGGGGTGAAGAAAGTGATGTTGATGAAAATGGTATTCCTGCAAGTCATTTTGAGTTATATATTTCAGCAATGCAACAGTTCGGAGCTGACACAAATATCATTTTGAATTTTACCAGTAGATGTACTCAATTAGGTTTTGATCAATTAATAAAGAGTACTGAAATTTCTGAAAACACAAAGGATTTTGTTCGATTTACATTTAATTGTATTGAGGACAACAAACCTCATAAATTAGCTGCTTTATTTACTTTCGGTCGGGAGGATTTAATTCCAGATATGTTTATTCAGATTGTAAAAAATGTCGAAAATCAAACAGGTAATTCTCTTTCGAAATTAATCTATTACCTGGAACGCCATATCGAAGTAGATGGAGGCGAACATGGCCCAATGGCGTTGAATATGATTCAAGAATTGTGCGGTGATGATCCTCATAAATGGCAAGAAGCCACGAGCATCTCGATTGAAGCGTTAAAAATGCGAATGCATTTGTGGGATGGGGTTTTGAATGAAATCGAAAAGCTTCACGTTACACACTAAAATTTGAAAATAGGAATAAATACCCGTTTTCTTCTTTCCAGTAAAATGGAAGGTTTTGGGTGGTATACTTACGAAGTTGTTAGAAGAATTGTTCAAAATCATCCGGAGCACGAGTTTGTTTTGTTTTTCGACCGAAAAGTGGATAATCAGTATCGATTTGGTTCGAATGCGAAAGAAGTAGTACTCAATCCACAAGCTAGGCATCCATTTCTCTATTTGATTTGGTTTGAATGGAGTTTGAAACGTGCGCTAAAAAAACATAAAATCGATGTTTTGTTTTCACCGGATGGTTCTTTGTCCTTGAGTTCGAGAATTCCACAAATTCATGTTATTCATGATATTAATTTCGAACATTATCCGAAGGATTTGCCTTTTTGGGTGAGATGGTATTATCGAACCTTTTTTCCAAAATTTGCAAGGCTATCCAAGAAAATTATTACAGTTTCAGAAGCTTCTAAACAAGATATTGCATCCACTTATTCCATAGATTTAAAAAAAATTGAAGTCGCATGGAATGGTGCTTCGGAGCTTTTTATGCCTAAGGAGAGGCATGAAATTCAATCTTTTAGAGAATCTAAAAAGCTTAATCCTTATTTTCTGTTTGTTGGATCTATTCATCCAAGAAAAAACGTCCAGCGCTTGCTTGATGGATTTGAACTCTTTATGCAGAAAAATAATTTCCCGGAGGTTGATCTTGTAATTGTTGGTGAAAACATGTGGCGAGGTAATTCAGTACAAGTCCCCAATAAAATTGCAAATAATGTTTATTTTACCGGGCATCTATCACAAAAGGAATTAGTTGAATATACTGCGTCTGCATTCTCTTTGACTTTCGTTCCTTATTTTGAGGGCTTTGGAATTCCGTTGGTGGAAGCCATGAAATGTGGTATTCCAATTCTAGCCGGAAATAAAACTAGTTTACCTGAAATTGCCGGTGATGCAGCAATTTACTGCAATCCTTTTCAAATATCAGAAATATCTGAAGGAATGCATCGACTTTTTCATGACGAAGAACTTCGAAATACATTATCTAAAAACGGTTTGACAAGAGCCGAATTATTTTCTTGGGATAATACTGCGGAGAAGGTATGGGAAGTTATTGAATCTGAAATGCAACTTTAGGTTTGATAAACCACAGATCTTGTAAATCGTAAAATACTATCGGTGCCAACTGCGGTAAATCTTGAATCTGTCGTGGCAGGAAAAGGACCACCATGATGCATGGATTCACAAACTCTTACGCCGGTTGGAACTCCATTCCGAATAATTCTTCCGGCTTTTTGAGTGATAGTGAAGATGATTTCATCATATTCTTCAAGTTCCCTATCTGAACAAAAAATGGATGAGGTTAATTGTCCGTTTAATAGCTCAATGGCTCTTTTTAATTCATCATTCGAATTGTATTTGAAAATAATTGCAAAAGGTCCAAAAACTTCGTCTTGAAGGGTTGGATTTTCGAATAAGTCTTCAACATTGGTTATTAAAACACCTTGTCTTCCTTGGTTTGGTTCTAATTCATTTGGTTTTTCAAAAAGCACTCCTTTCGAATCGTTTAACCGCTTCATTTTATTCTTTTCATAGGAAGAACAAATTGTTGGATGAAGCATATAAAACGATGGTTCAGCAAGAACGTTGTTACATAACTTTTCAATGAAATCCTCGCCAGATGAAGTGTCAGGAACAAAAAAGATTCCTGGTTTCGTACAGAATTGCCCGGCATCATTGGTGATTGATTTTGCGAAAATACTTGTCCATTCTTCTTTTTTCTCATCCAATAATTCAGGAAAAACGAAAACAGGATTCGAACTTCCCATTTCGGCGAAAAAAGGTATTGGGTTTTCGCGTGATTGAGCAAGGTCGTATAATGCCTTACCTCCTTGATAACTGCCCGTAAATCCTCCTGCTTTTATTCGTCTATCTTGAACGAGCTTCAGTGCTGTTTCATATCTATCATCGAAAAGTTGAGAAAATATTCCAGGTGAAAAATCCGTTTTTGCAATTGAATTTTGAATAACTTCTCCAACTATAAAACTCGTTTCAGGATGAAAAGGGTGTGCTTTAACAATTACCGGGCAGCCTACAGCCAGTGCAGATACTGTGTCACCACCTAGAGTAGAGTAGGCTAGTGGAAAATTGCTTGCACCAAAAACCGCAACTGTTCCGAGAGGTATTCTTTTTTTAGTAAGTTTCGGAAGGTTTTTCAATGAATCAGCCTCGTTCTCTGAAATAACATCCCCATTTGATTTTTCTAAAAAATGGGCGAAAAGTAAAACCTGATTGTAGGTTCTGTTAAATTCTATTTCGAATCTCTCGTTCGACAATCCACTTTCTTTACAATAGGCATCTTGAATTTTGTTTTTTGATTTCAAAAATTCTTCAGCAATCTTTTTCAACAACAAAAAACGTTTTTGTGATGAGGAATTAGCAAAAGAATAAAATGATTTTTCTGAAAAATCAAGAGCATTCTCAATTTCCTCTGAAGTAACTACCGAGAAAACTTCTTCATTTTTAGAATTTAGAACGGGGTTGAAAGAGGAAAAGAAATTTTTCCCTTCTGCAGAGATTTGACCAGCAATCTGATTGCCGAACATTGCGAATTATGCCGGGGTTACGTCAAATTTGTAGCTTTCCATGATTTGGTTGGCTAATAATTTTTTACATGCTTCATCCACCTTTTGTTCAGCCAGTGTTTGACTTTCTGCATCAACAAATAAACGAATGTGTTTACCAATTCTAACACCCTCTATTTCCGGCAGACCAATATTTGTCATTGAGTTGCTCACTGCTTTTCCTTGAGGATCTAATAATGCATCCAGAGGCATAACATCGATTTCAGCTTTGAATTTCATTTCGTTCGTTTTTATTAAATAAGGTAATATCTAAGTAAGATAATAACAAGAACAAAAGTAGTATGATTGGGATAGACCATACAAGAAAAATAGGAATAACTAATGCAGAACTTATTAACATGATAAATCGACCTTCGTTTCCTTTCCAATTAAAATTTTTGAATTTAATAGCAAGTAATGGTATTTCGGATACGAGTAACACAGGAAATATGAGGCAAATGGAAGCTACCACGTAAGGATTAAATATAAAACCGTACCATGAGGAAGTTATTTCAAACCATGAATGATAATTTAAAATAAAATAAAGCGGAAAAAACAGAAAGAAAAATGTATTCAATGGAGTAGGAATTCCAATAAAGCTATGAGTTTGTCGAATATCAATATTAAACTTTGCAAGTCTAAACAATGACAAAAATGGAATCATCAACGCGCTTAATGGTAAAAATTTAATAGATGCATCAAAGTCATTAGGAATACCATGAACGAGTGAATTCAGCCAACTTTGTGATTGATACTGAATGAATGAGGGCGCATCCTTTATCTCAATAAATGGAACTTGCGAATTTTGAACAAAAACGGCTATCATAAACATCATAAAAACTCCTGGAGCAACACCAAAAGTGATAATATCTGCTAGTGAATCAAGCTGTTTTCCAAAATCATTTGAAATGGATAAGAGTCTTGCCGTAAAACCATCGAAAAAATCACATACTGCAGCTATGATAATTAATAGCAATGCGATATCCATTCGGCCTGAAAAGCAACAAATGATACTGAATATCCCGCACATAAAATTACTACCCGTAAGTAGATTTGGTAAATTGAAAAGGGGGTGTTTCAAAAAATTCATTTAGGGAGCGAAATTCGCAATTTTAATTTAATTTTACAATCAATAGGAAAGGTACGCAATTTTTTTTGGATTAGATTGTTATACCTAATGAAAACTTAGCTCATGAAATTTTTGAAAAACATCCTATTGATCTTTATTTGTTCTCAGCAGATTCTTGCTCAGGATAATACCATTGCACCTAAATATTCCAATGAATTTTTAGCCATAGGTGTTGGAGCTGATGCCCTAGGTCTGGGTAATGCCTTTGTTGCTCAAACAGCGGGTGCCAGTTCCTCTTATTGGAATCCAGCTGGTTTGCTAGGGGTGAACAAATGGTTGGAGGTTAATTTCATGCATTCAGAATATTTTGCCGGAATAGCCAAGTATGATCAACTAAGTTTGGCACACGCCATTAATGATAAAAGTGCACTTGGTTTTACAGCCATTCGTTTTGGTGTGGATGATATTCCGAACACGACGCAATTGATTGATAATAATGGTAATATAAATTATGACAATGTTTCTTCATTTTCGGCTGGTGATTATGCATTTATTTTTTCGTATGCACGAAAGTTGCCCCTTGAAGGATTGTCAATTGGAGGATCATCGAAGGTGATTTATCGCAAGGTTGGTGATTTTGCTCGTTCATGGGGTTTTGGTTTGGATGCGGGTATGCAATACGAAATCAACCCTAGATTAAAACTTGGAGCAATGCTTCGTGATGCCACGTCAACCTTTAATGCATGGACATTTACGTTAGATGATGAAACGAAAAATATTTTCCTAAATACTGGCAACGAAATACCTCAGAATGGTTTGGAATTGACGCTGCCTAAATTGATTTTTGGAGTTGCAGGTAATTTACCTATCGGAAAAAAGGGGTTTAATTTAGGTGGAGAAATCGATTTTGATATTACAACGGATGGACGAAGGAATACTGTAATAAGCGCAAATCCTTTTTCTATTGACCCACATGCAGGTTTACAGATTTCGTTCAAAGAGTTCGTAAAAATTCGTGCAGGAGTTACGAATATGCAATATACCACTGATTTTGATAGTTCAAAAAAATTCAATCTTCAGCCTAATATAGGACTTGGTGTAGCTATTAAAGGATTTTATTTGGATTATGCCTTTACCGATATTGGAGATGCATCCGTTGCATTGTATTCTCACGTTATTTCATTAAGATTAAAACTTGATAAACCAAAGAATGCTCTAAAATGAAAAGTTTAGTTTTATTATTTTTGATTTTTATTTCATTTAGTTCATACGGACAAACCTATGGAAATGAATGGATTAATTACAATCAAAGATACTATTCTTTCAACATTACCCAATCTGGAATTTATCGAATAGATTACGCTTCTCTTACTAATTTCGGAATTCCTGTAGATCAATTTACAAGTGCGAATGTGCAAATTTTTGGTCGTGAAAAGGAAATTCCTATACTCATTGAGGACGGTGGTGATAACCAATTAAATGCTGGAGATTATATACTTTTTTATGCTCAACGAAATGATAGCTGGTTGGATTCGACTCTTTTTGAAGACCCTACTTGGATTGGGAATCCAAAATACAGTATGTATAACGATACAATTCAGTATTTTTTTACTTGGAATACTAGTTCTAATAATTCAAGGATAATTAAAGAAACAGATATAAATTTCTCGAATTATACACCTTCACCCTATGTGTTATTTGAAAAAACGGCTTGGTTTAATGAAAAATACAATGAAGGTGAAAAAACTTCTGATGCCTCCAGTTCGTTTTTCGTTCATGGTGAAGGTTGGGGAAAAACTCCTGTTAATGGAGTAGCAGGTTATACATGGGATTTAAGTTCGGTAACTTTTGATAACGTTTATCAATCTGTATCCGCTCCATGGGTAAAATACCGGGCCGTTACTGTTGGAAATTCCAATGCATTCTACAACAATAATTTAGGGAATCATCATACAAGGCATACAATAGGTCAAACTAATTATGAATTGGTGGATTCAATTTTTGTCGGTTATAAAAGCGTAAATACGAATACATCTTTTCCTACATCTATTCTTCCTTCTAATGGTAATTCGAATTATAAAGTATCAATAATTGGTGATCTTGGGGTTGCAACTGATTTCCAATCCATTAATTATTATTCCTTCATTTATCCAAGAATTCCTTCCTTTTCGAATAGTAATAAAATTAATTTTTGGGTTGAAAACGGAACAACTCAAAGTAAAGTTAGACTAAACTTGAGTAACGTAAACGTCACCAATCCCATTATGCTTACCTTGGGATCTTCCTCCAGATGGATACCTTTGGTGAATAATGGAACTCAGTATCAAGCGTTAATTCCGAATGAAATATCTAGTAGTACACAGGAAGTTATTTTTCAAGACATGTCTTCGGTTTCACTTGTTAATTCATTCAAAATAATCAATGAATCTGGTTATTTTACCGATTTTACCACCTCAAATAATCCAGAAAACGCATTAATTTTTGCTTATCCTTCAAAATTAAAAGCGAAAGTATTAGAATACGCGGCATATCGTAATTCTGTAGCTGGAGGAAACTACAATGTTGTATTAGCAAATGTAGAGGAACTTTACCAACAATTTGGGGGAGGAATTCCAAAACACATCAATGGAATCCGTCGGTTTTCGCATATGATTTATGACCAAGCATCCCAAAAGCCGGTTGGATTATTTTTAATTGGTAAAGGAATTCGTGAGGCAAATATTACATCTGCTACGAATATTGGTCCAGGATCCCGAACTAATGCCTCTGCATATCAGAATAATTTGGTTCCTTCATTCGGTCAGCCTTCATGTGATCAATGTATTACTTCGAATTTGCCTGGAACTAATAAATACAGGCCGCTCATTCCAACAGGTCGAATTTCAGTATTAACAAACGATGAATTAGGAATTTATCTCAATAAAGTTATCGAATACGAAAATCAACAGCAACAAAATTCGATTTACACAACTGAAACCAAAGATTGGCAAAAGCAAATTCTTCATTTTTCTGGAGGAACGACAAGTAGCGAGCAACAAGTTTTTCAGAATTACTTGAATAATATGGGGAACATCGCGGAAAGTGAATATTTTGCCGGGAATGTTACTTTGGTTGCCAAGGACTCTGATGATCCTATTTCACCATCGGAATTGGAAACTATAAAGCAAAGAATTTCGGATGGAGTAACCATTATGAATTTTTTTGGTCACTTCACGACTTCAGAGAGCGGATTTGATGTAAATATTGATGAGCCTCAGAATTGGGATAATCAAGGAAAGTATCCCATCCTTTTGGCTAACTCATGCTATAATGGAAACATTTTTCATAATTCATCATCCAATTCTCAAACGTTCACGTTAACTCCAAATGCAGGTGTAATTGCATATATTGGGACTATAAATTACGGCTTTACATCATCGTTAAATGCCTATTCTACTGAGTTTTATAAACAATTTTCAAAATACAATTATGGCGGGACAATTGCAGAACATATTCAACATGCGATAGATACCGTTTTGCCTAACAGTTCCTCCTTGCTTACTGAGGCAACATTTTGTCAAATGACGCTGAATGGTGATCCAATGTTGAAGGTCAATTATCATAATAAACCGGAAATTGAACTCACGGAGTCTCGTGTATCTTTTGGCCCGAGTACAATTACACTTGCAACGGATTCCATTCAAATAAATGTTACTTTACGAAATTTGGGTCAAAGTATTTTGGACACATTTAATGTGCAAATTATCCGAGACTTCCCGGGTAGTGTTACTGACTCAACGTATCTTTTCCCAGTTGATGGATTGGACTACGAAAAACAATTGAATTTGAAAATTGCCTTTCAACCCAACATTGGGGTGGGTTTGAATAAGTTTGAAATTCGAGCTGATATTCCATCAATTTTTCCAGAACAATACGACGACATTACTAATAATCAAATTATAAAAACCTTATTTGTCGATATTGATGGTATTGAACCCATTTACCCCACTCATTTTGCGGTAGTTCCTGAAAATAAAATTAAACTTTCGGCTTCAACGATTAATCCATTAGCACCAATAAATTCATATCGATTTGAAATTGATACGGTTCCTAATTTTTCAAGTTCATTTCTTAAACATGCTATTGTTACTGGACTCGGGGGAGTGAAAGAGGTAAATTATAATGAATGGTTCAATTCATTCCAACAATCAGACTCACTAATTTTGACAGATAGCACTGTATATTATTGGAGGGTTGGATTAGTTGAATCGCAAATTCAATGGAAAAACAGGTCTTTTCAATACATTCCAAATAAAGAAGGGTGGGGGCAAGCTGATTTTCATCAATTTACAGAAAATAGTTTATTAGGTTTAAGTTTTGATCTTACTAATGAACTGCGACAGTTTCAACCCATTGAAGCCCAAATTACTTGTTTAACAAAATCTACCACACAATCTCCGGGACATTTTTACAATGAATGGACACTCAATGGAGTCCAACAGGATTATGATATTTGTAACATGACACCAAAATTTCATGTTGCGATTATTGATAAAGCCACATTTTTACCATGGGAAACACGATATACTTATCAAAATGGAGTTGTCGCTAATCCTAACAATAATTTCGGAAACCAAAATGACAACGGTGGTTGCGCAGGTCGCCCAATGAAATATTTTACATATCATCAAAATAATCCAATACATATCGATTCCATGCAGAGCATGATAACAAATCATGTTCAAAATGGCGATTACATTCTGATTTATACACCGATGACAACACGTTATGATTGGTGGAATCTTTATGGGCCAGAATTATATCCGTTTTTTCAAAACCTTGGTTCGGATAGTATTTATTTAGGTGCCAACCGCCCTAATCGACCATTTATCTTTTTAACCAGAAAAGGAGATCCAAATTTTGTAGTAGAAATTTTTTCCCAGAATAATGAAGATATTTTTCTTGATACAATTATTTCAGGATTAGAGCAGTTTGGCGTAGAAACTACTCCAATAATTGGCCCGGTTGCTGAATGGAAATCTTTTTTTTGGAATTATAAATCTCTCGAACCAAATACCTCGGACTCTACGCGATTAAAATTTGATATTTACAATGCATTTGGTTCATATCAGTATTCCATTGATACTATCGTTGCACCTGGTGATTCAATTTTGAACCTTTCGAATCAAATTGATGCATCTGTTTATCCATTTATAAAACTTAACTCAATTTATCGCGATAATCAAAATCAAACTCCAGCACAGCTTCAAAATTGGCATATTTTGTACGCTCCATTACCAGAAGCTGCTATTGACGGAAATAATGGATATATAGGTTTGAGTGAGATGGACACCTTACAACAAGGACAACCTGGATTTTTTGCAGTAAACGTCAAAAATATTGGTTCTGTTGATATGGATTCTTTACTTGTTCATTACTATATTTTGGATAATAATCAGCAAAAACACTTTATTGATTACCCAAGACAGGACTCTCTTCGAATCATCGATATTTTAAATGATACAATTTATTTTGAAACGAAAAATCTTATCGGTTTGAATTACTTCTGTATGGAAGTGAATCCTTTTGTAAATAGTGCACAAACGATATTGGATCAGCCTGAACTGACTCATATCAATAACATTCTTCAGATTCCGTTTTTTGTTGAAGGAGAGAATGTAAATCCTATTTTAGATGTAACGTTTGATGGACGTAGAATCATGAATGAGGATATCGTTTCTCCGTTTAGTGAAATATTAATCACGCTAAAGGATGAAAATCCTTATTTAATTATGAATGAAGATGCAGATACATCACGTTTTGGAATTTACCTGAAATATCCAAATGGGAACCAATATAGAATTCCATTTATGGATGCAAATGGCAATTCAATTATGCAGTGGACACCAGCAAATCAAAATAATAAGAAATTTAAAATCGTTTATCCTACAGCCTTGGCCGAGGATGGAATTTATGAACTTATCGTGCAGGGGACAGATAAAAGTGGAAATTTATCCGGAGATTTGGAGTATCGAATTAAGTTTAAAGTCGTAATGGAATCTAGTATTTCCAACCTGCTCAATTACCCAAATCCATTTTCAACTTCTACACGATTTGTTTTTACATTAACAGGTTCCGAAATTCCAGATAAATTCAAAATTCAAATTATGACGGTTACCGGAAAAGTTGTTAAAGAAATCGATGAGGTGGAATTAGGACCTATTAATATTGGAACAAATATTAGTCAATATGCTTGGGATGGTCGTGATGAATTCGGTGATTTATTGGCTAATGGATTGTATTTATACCGTGTTGATGCAAAAATAAACTCAAGTGACATAAAGCTTTTGGATACAGGAATTAATCAATATTTTCATAAAGGTATTGGAAAGATGTATTTAATTCGATGAAATCAGTATTCTATTTTATTGCCTGCACAATACCGATATTCATATTAATAATTATTCTAAGAGAGAATACGCCCATTCTGAAT
>Ga0255092_1000757_pt1 | contig 11440 bp, 9 predicted proteins | sample Colum_Yuk_RepC_8_2_FD_188454 | JGI IMG/M metagenome (GOLD analysis project Ga0255092, IMG submission 188454) | Freshwater microbial communities from Columbia River, Oregon, United States - Colum_Yuk_RepC_8d | ecosystem: Environmental > Aquatic > Freshwater > River | place: USA: Oregon | collected...
GCACAGGCGCTGGAGACCGCCGAAGGAGATGAGGCCGTGAAGGTCTCCACCGGCTACTACTCGGTGTACCAGTACAACACCTCGCCGCAGGGCGGGCGCAACAACGAAGTCTGGCGGGGCTCGCAGTCCCTCACCCTGGAAGGCCAGGATGCCGCGAAGATTCTGGCGCTGGCGGGCGAGATTCAGGAGCAGGGCTTCCTGATGAGCGAACTCAGCTATGTGCTGAGCACGGCGCGGGCCGACGAGGTGCGTGACTCCCTGATGGAGAGTGCCATTGCCCGCGCCACCGCGAATGTCGAGCGCGCGGCACGCGCCATGGGCAAGACCGATGTGGATATCGCCGTGCTGGATGTGGATGCCGCGCTGGGCTATGCACAGCCCATGATGATGGCCCGCGGCGTGGCGATGGATGCCATGGAAATGGCCGCCCCGGTGGCAGAAGCCGGCGAATCGGAAGTCTCCCTCACTGTGCGCGTGCAGGCCGTCGCGCAGTAAGGCGTGTGCTGGCAGGCACACCGGGACATCTCCCGCAGGGTTCTGGTGTCACTCTTTGACAGCGGGTCGTTCGCCTGCAGGGCAGGCTCCCACTACTCCCCGGTGGCAGGGTACTCGCTCAGCACGTCGCGGAACGTTTCCAGGAAGGCTGCAGTGGCCGCTCCCTGGTGCATGTATTCGCCTGGCTGCACTGAGTGCAGTCTGCTGACAGTCGCGCCCCAAACCACCTTGCCACCGCTGCGCTCGCGGATGGTGATGTCTATTGCGGCGATATAGTCCAGTTCCACATTCATCGATTCCATGCGGATGAAGGGGTCAATGGTCTGCTGATCGGGGTTGAGGTTCACGTGGCGGTAAGCCAGGTTCACAATCAGTTCGCTACGCTGGTCGTTGCGGGCGAGGCCTTTTTCCTGGAACGCTGTGTCAAATCAATGCCATAACTCTTGTAGGTGGCGTAGTCGCCGGGGCAACAGAGCGTCACGGTATTGCCGATCTTCATCCCCTGAGATCCTGCACAGGAAACGAGAACAGTCAGCAGGGCAGTCAGAAATACGGCTTTCATCGAATTGGCTTTCTTCATCGGTGCTTCTCCTCATACGGTGGGTTGCTGCAGGTTCAGAGTAGCGCTGTTGAAAGCGCACACGAGCGGCAATTGGCCTTGGCTTGATGCAGGTCAAGAAAGCGGGGAATTATTGCGGAGAATTGTCCCCGGCTCTGTACGGTGCCGCACAACGCCGGGGATAGGGGGTCAGGTGTTGCCGTCGATGAAGCGCATGATTTCGCGGTTGAGGATGTCCGGACTTTCCAGATGCGGGTTGTGACCCACATCCGGAATCATGTACAGCTCGCCCTGAGGCAGAAGGTCAACCGCACGCTGGGTGGCATCGGGATAATTCGGGCCGTCTTCCGCGCCACCGATCAGCAGTGCCGGAATGTTGATCTTGGGAAAGTAGGTGTCGATGGGCTGCGAGGTCAGGCCGCTGTTCATGGAGCGCACCAGATTCAGGCGATGGTACTCGCCGCTCTGTGCAAAACCGTAGCGAATGCGCACATGCTCCATGTACTCCGGCTTCCAGTTCACGATGCGGTTTTGTTCCTGGCGCAGGTTCTGCTCATACACGGCTTGCAGATCGGGCTCGGCGTCGCCGGGGCTCGGCTCGCTCCAGGGGCGGCCGCTATCGGAATCGTTCAGCGCAATCGGGTTCACCATGATCAGGTGTGTTGCCTTGTCCGGGTAGATGTGAGCAAAGTTGCTGGCGAGACGGCCACCGAGGGAATGCCCCGCGATCACCACTTTTTCAATGCCGTGCTTCTCGAGAATGGCATTGACGTTGGAGGCATGCAGATTCACATCATAGGGAATGATCGGTTTGGAAGACTTGCCCCAGCCCAGCCTGTCAATGGTGATGGTGCGATAGCCCGACTCGCTCAATGCCTTGATGGTGTCCGCCCAGTAGAACCCGTAGTAGCTGGAGCCATGCAGCAGGACTACTGTCATGCCGTTGGCCTGGCCCGTGGGCATCACGTCCATGTAGGCAATGCGCACATCCTGGCCGTAGAGCTCCCGGTGCAGGAAACTGACGGGGTAGGGGTACTGAATCTCTTCAAGATTGATGGACACCGGGCCCCAGTCGGCTGGAGGTGTTGCCGGTGGTGTGGACTGCGCGAAGGCGTGGGCGCCGATCAGCAGCGAGGTGGCGGAAAAAAGTACGGCGAGTGGCCGTTTGAAAAGTCTAGTTGTGTGCATTTGATTATCCTTGTTGTTGTCGGAGCGTGATGGGTCCGGGTTTGTTGGCCCGCAGCTTGGAAGCTGTGACCCGCAATCCTGCCATAAACTTGCACGGTTGCGCGATGTCGATAGGGTCACTATGCTCCTCTTCGGCGGGTCGCCATTGTCCTGGCAGGCTGATTCCCATGATCCGGGATGTGGCGAAAATTCCGGAAAAGTAGCGAGATGGTGCAGATCGACGGTTTGTCTGACTGGTATCTATTTGAAATAAAAGAATAAAACATTCTGGCCCGAACCTTGCTGAAGCCTCTGCGGTTAGCGAAAGTCTATTTTGCTGTCGTGCCGATGGGTCAAAGCCTGCAGGCCGACAGCATTTTTTTCTGGAGCAAACCAATGACAAGAATACTCTCCCGAACGGCGGCTGCGTTTCTGTGCGGCGCCTTCTGCATGCCGGCTCTGGCCCAGAGTCCGACGGCAGCCTCAGCCGACGCACTGGCCTGCGCGACACTTCAGGATCTGCCGAATCTCACCGTCCTGTCAGCACGCCTGATGCCTGCCACCGACGCATTGCCTGCCTATTGCTATGTGCGCGGGCTGATCTCGCCTTCCACGCTTTATCACGTGCAGCTGCCGCTTCCAGAGAACTGGAATGCCCGCTTCCTGATGTGGGGAGATGGCGGCAAGGACGGCGACCTCGACTTTGCAGACCATCGTCTGGCAGAGGGCTACGCAGTGGCCAACAGCAATACCGGTCACGACAACGCGACAGAGCCTGGCTCACTGTTCGGCTTCAACAACCGGCAGTCCGAGATCGACTTCGGCTACCGGTCTGTACATCTGACCGTGCTGGCTGGCAAGACGCTGGCGGAACAATACTACCGGCAGGAGCCCACCTATTCCTATTTTGAGGGCTGCTCCACAGGCGGGCGCCAGGGCCTGATGGAAGCGCAGCGCTTTCCGCAGGATTTCGATGGCATCGTGGCGGGCGCCCCGGTCAATTACTACCAGGCCATGAATGCCGCCGGAGTCTGGTGGCTGCAGCGCATGTTCAAGGACAATTTCGCCGGCAATCTGGCCGTGGACACCGATGGCGATGGCAGTTTTGACAGTGTGAAACTGCTGGAGATTCTCAACGGGCGGGTACTGGAGCGCTGTGATGCCGGGGACGGGATTCGCGACGGCGTGCTCGGCAATCCACAGAGCTGTGAGTTCGAGCCAAAGCGCGATCTGGCTGATCTGCAGTGTGCTGCCGGAGTTGCCGGCGACAGCTGCTTTACCCCGGCGCAGATACAGACCGTTGCCGATTTCTACAGCGGGCCCTATGACGATAGTGGCACGGTTCTGTACCCCGGCAAGGCGCTTGGTTCAGAGCTGGAGTGGATCAATCTGTACGTGCCCCATGTGCGCAATCGCAATGCCCCCTCCATGCTGGTGGGGCCGGCCGGCGATCATGTGAATTTTCTGTTCTACGAGCAAGACCCGGGCCTAACAGTGCCGGACCTGAGCAATCCCACCCATGTGCCTGGGCGCAATGCCGTGCTGCCGGAGTTCTCATGGCTGGAGTTCGACATCAATGACCTGAGCAATGGCAGCGCCGCCTTGATGCAGCAGATCATGGACGCAACGGACCCCGACCTGAGCCGGTTTCTGAAGGATCAGGGCGGCAAGCTGATTCTGTACCACGGCTGGAGCGACTCGTTGTCCTCTGCAAAGGCCACGGTGCAGTACTTCAACGACATGACAGGAGCAACATTCGCCGACAATCTGCAGGCTGCCGGCGACAGCACGCGGCTGTTCCTCGCGCCTGGCATGGGCCACTGTGCAGGTGGGCCCGGACCCAACACGTGGGACAAACTGCCGGCACTGGTGGACTGGGTGGAGAATGGCAATGCGCCAGACAGCATTCTGGCTACACACAGCAGCAATGGCGAGGTGGACAACGAGCGACTGCTGTGTCCGTTCCCGCAGCAGGCAGCATATACCGGGCCAGCCGGCGGCCAGGATGATCCAGCGAACTGGAAGGCAGAAAACTTCAGTTGTCGGTGAGGGTGCGCTCCTGCTAGTGGGAGCTTGCTTGCAAGCGAACCGCATTCGCGGGCAAGCCCGCTCCCACAATCAAGGTAGAAGCCGCTGCAGGTAATGCCCCGTAAATGACGCAGGATTCTGTGCCACCTGTTCCGGCGTGCCTTCGGCGATGATTTGTCCGCCGCCATTGCCGCCTTCCGGGCCCAGGTCCACGATCCAGTCGGCAGTCTTGATGACATCCAGGTTGTGCTCGATCACCACGATCGTGTTGCCCTGGTCGCGCAGTCGGTGCAACACGGCCAGAAGCTGCTTGATGTCTTCGAAGTGCAGGCCGGTGGTGGGTTCGTCCAGGATGTAGAGGGTCTGGCCGGTGTCGCGCTTCGACAGCTCCCGCGCCAGTTTCACCCGTTGCGCCTCGCCGCCTGACAGCGTGGTGGCGGCCTGGCCGAGGCACAGATAGGACAGGCCCACTTCCACCAGCGTCTGCAGTTTGCGTGCAATGGCAGGCACGGCGTCGAAGAAGGCCCGTGCGTCCTCAATTGTCATCTCCAGCACTTCGCAGATGTTCTTGCCCTTGTACTTCACTTCCAGCGTCTCGCGGTTGTAGCGTTTGCCGAGGCAGACATCGCAGGCCACATACACGTCTGGCAGGAAATGCATTTCCACCTTCACCACGCCATCGCCCTGGCAGGCTTCGCAGCGGCCCCCTTTCACGTTGAAGCTGAAACGGCCGGTCTTGTAGCCACGGGCCCGCGCTTCCTGGGTGCCAGCGAAGAGGTCACGCACTGGCGTGAAGATGCCGGTGTAAGTGGCGGGATTGGAGCGCGGCGTACGGCCGATGGGGCTCTGGTCGATGTCAACCACCTTGTCCAGCTTGTCCAGGCCTTCAATGCTGGCGTGTGCCGCGGGTGTCAGCGTCGTGGCCCCATTGAGCAGTGTCGCCGCCAGCGGGTAGAGCGTGCCGTTGATCAGTGTTGACTTGCCCGAGCCGGACACTCCGGTGACACAGGTGAGCAAGCCCAGCGGAATGCCTAGATCCACATTGCGCAGATTGTTCCCCGTCGCGCCCAGCAGACGCAGCATCTTCTTCGGACTGGCTTTGACGCGCTGAGCGGGCACCTCAATCTTCAGGCGGCCCGACAGATACTTGCCCGTGATGGATTCCTCCGAATCAAGGATGTCCTGCAGACTGCCCTGGGCGACGATTCTTCCGCCGTGCACGCCTGCGCCCGGCCCGATGTCGATGATGTGATCGGCATGGCGGATTGCGTCCTCGTCATGCGCGACGACGATCACGGTGTTGCCGATGTCCCGCAGGTGAAAAAGGGTTCGCAGCAGGCGGTCATTGTCGCGCTGATGCAGACCGATGGAGGGTTCGTCCAGAATGTACATCACCCCCACAAGGCCGGCCCCGATCTGACTGGCCAGACGGATGCGCTGGGCCTCGCCGCCGGACAGCGTGTCGGCGCTGCGGTTGAGGGTCAGATAGTTCAGGCCCACGTCGATCAGGAAGCGCAGACGGTCCTGCAGTTCCTTCAGAATCTTCTCGGCAATCGTCGCGCGGTTGCCCTGCAGTGTCAGCGTATGGAAGTAGATGGCGGCATCGGTGATCGTCATGGCCGAGACACCGGGCAGGTTCATGTTGTCGATGTAGACGCTGCGTGCTGCAGGTTTCAGACGCGTGCCCTCACAATCAGGACATGGCTGCGAGCTCAGGAAGCGCGAGAGGTCTTCCCGTACCATGCTCGACTCGGTCTCGTGATAACGCCGTTCAATGTTGGGCAGAATGCCTTCGAAAGCATGGCGGCGCGTGATGGTGTCTCCGCGGTCATTGAGGAAATGAAAGTCGATCTGTTCCTTGCCACTGCCGCGCAGGACAGCCTCCCGATGTGCAGGCTTGAGGTCACGCAGAGGCGTATCCACTTCGAAGCCATAGTGACTGGCCAGCGAACTCAACATCTGGAAATAGTAAAAATTGCGCCTGTCCCAACCGCGAATGGCGCCCTCTGCAAGACTCAGTGAGTCGTCGGTGACGATGCGCTTCTCATCGAAGAACTGCTTGAGGCCCAGGCCGTCACAGCTGGTGCAGGCGCCCGCCGGATTGTTGAACGAGAACAGGCGTGGCTCCAGTTCGCTGATGCTGTGGCCGCACAGAGGACAGGCGAATCGGGACGAGAACAGCAGGTCTTCCTGAGCGGCTGGCGAACCGTCCTCGTTCATGAACGCCACCATGGCGAGTCCGTCGGCCAGCTGCAATGCTGTCTCGAAACTCTCGGACAAGCGCCCCTGTATGTCGGGGCGCACCTTGAGGCGGTCGATCACCACGTCGATGTTGTGCTTCTTGTTCTTTTCCAGTTCAGGCGGGTACTCCAGTTCCGTCACGATGCCATTGATGCGGGCCCGGATATAACCGCTGGTCTTCAGTTCGCTGAACACATGCAGATGTTCACCCTTGCGGTCGCGCACCAGTGGCGCCAACACCATTAGACGCGTCCCCTCCGGCAGGGCCAGCACCTGGTCCACCATCTGGCTGACCGTCTGGGCCTGCAGCTTCTTGTGATGCGTGGGACAGTACGGATCGCCGACGCGAGCGAACAGCAGACGCAGATAATCGTGAATTTCCGTAATGGTGCCGACAGTGGAACGGGGGTTGTGCGAGGTGGACTTCTGTTCAATGGAGATTGCGGGGGAAAGCCCTTCGATGTGATCGATATCGGGCTTGTCCATCATCGACAGGAACTGGCGCGCGTAGGTCGACAGCGATTCGACATAGCGGCGCTGACCTTCGGCATAGAGTGTGTCGAATGCCAGTGAGGACTTGCCCGAGCCCGACAGTCCGGTGATTACAACCAGCTTGTCCCGTGGGATAGTGACATTGATGTTCTTCAGGTTATGGGTGCGTGCCCCTCTGACGATGATCTTGTCCATACAACCCCACACTCGCAACAACGTGAAAAAGCCAGCCGATGATTATGATTAAATCGCCACAGGAGAGCAAAGCCTCAAGCGCGCGTTTCTATTGATGCTATGCTTGCGTTAGACTAGCGCCCACGAGATTTCAGTCGATTCCGTGGCGCAACCAGGGAAATCAGAAGGCATAATGAGGAGAGTATTGTGGCGAGCAGAGGCGTAAACAAAGTAATTCTGGTGGGCAATTGCGGGGGTGATCCCGAGACGCGCAATCTGCCCAGTGGCGGTGCTGTCACCAATCTGACACTCGCCACGAGTGAAACCTGGAAAGACAAGAATACCGGCGCGCAACAGGAAAAAACGGAGTGGCACCGGGTAGTGTTCTTCAACCGTCTGGCGGAAATCGTCAACGAGTATGTCAAGAAAGGCTCGAAGCTCTACATAGAAGGCAGTTTGCGCACGCGCTCCTGGGAACAGGACGGCATCAAGCGTTACGCCACCGAAATCGTCGCCAATGAAATGCAGATGCTGGATTCCCGTGGCGCCCAGGGCGGCGGTGGTGCCATGAACGATGGCGGTTACGACAGCCAGTTCGGTCAGGAGTCCGCGCCTGCGCAGTATGGCAACCGTCAGCGCGAATCTGCGCCGGCTCCCAGTCAGTCGTCCTCTCAGCCGCCGGCAGGCTTTGACAATTTCGACGACGACATTCCGTTCTGATTGCAGAGCACTTTGATGCAGGGTCAACGGGCAAGGTGAAGCCACTAATTTTCGGGGCCGAGAGTGCGGTCGGTAAAGAGCTGCTGAAGCAGTTTCAGGCGCGGGGTGTGAATTACATCGCTCTGGAGCCCGGCCGCACAGACACCCGTGATTCCCTCGCCCTGGCCCGCGTGATCACACAGGCCGAGCCCGATCAGGTCATCAATCTGTCCTCTTATCGTGCCGGCAGCCAGCTTGCTGTCATGGATGCCGAGCTGCATCCTCAGGACTGCGAGCGCATCAATCACGATCAGCCGTCTGTCATTGCACAGGTCTGCGATCACCTGAATATTCCGCTGCTGCACCTGTCCACCGCTTATGTCTTCAATGGCGACAAGAAACTGGGTTACAACGAGCAGGATGTGGTCATGCCTCTCGGCGTCTACGGGGCAAGTTCGTCACGCGGCGAAGAAGCCATCGCAACGGCACTGAGCAAACATGTGATCGTCCGCACCGGATGGATTTTCGGAGCGGGTCAGGATGAACACATCCGCCGCTGGATTGAGGAAGCCCGACAAGGCGAAGGGGCAGTGATGGTGCTGCGCCGCAAGTTCAGCCCTACGCCAGTGGAAGATGTGGCGCGCGTGCTGGTCGCCATTTCGCACCAGGTGGATTGTCATGCCAGTGTGTGGGGTACCTACCATTACTGTGGCCTGGAGACCAAGCGCGAAAGTGAATTCGTGCAGCATGTTCTGAAGATGGCTGCCCAGCATGATGAGAGCATCTACAAGTTGCTCGACCACCTCAGTCTCAATCTCTTGCGCGCCGAGTCTCCCGAGATTACCAACACCACGCTGGCCACCAAGAAAATTTTCGATACTTTTGGAATCAAGCAACGCTCCTGGCACGGCAGTCTGCAGGCCCTGATCAAGAGTTTCTACAAGAGCCGTCCGTCCGGGACGACGGAAGAAAGTTGAGGATGCCATGGCAGAAATCGCTGGCTCGCGCCTGACCCCGATCGATGAAGCATTGCGTCTGCTGCTGGCAGACATGGAGACAGTGGCCAGCACAGAGACGGTCGCCATCAAGCGCTCGCTGAATCGCGTACTCGCCAATGCCATTGACGCACCGATCCATGTGCCGGGGTACAACAACAGCGGCATGGATGGGTATGCGCTCAACAGCGCCGAGCTGCAGTCAGGGAACAGCCGATTGCGCGTGTCACAACGCATCATTGCTGGAAGTGAGGGAGAGGTTCTTGAGAAGGGCACGGCGGCCCGCATCTTCACTGGCGCGCCGATGCCGCCAGGTGCCGACGCGGTAGTCATGCAGGAAAACTGCACCCTCGAAGGCGACACCATTACTGTTCACCAGGCTGTCAGTGCCGGCGAAAATGTGCGGCTGGCGGGTGCTGATGTCCTGCGCGGCAGTCGCCTGTTCGAGGCGGGGCATCGGTTGCGTGCGCCGGATGTAGGAATGCTGGCAGGCGTTGGTCTGGCCTGGGTGGAAGTGCGCAGCCCGCTGCGAGTGGGCGTACTGACTACCGGCAACGAGCTGGTGCGACCAGGACAGGTACTGGCTGCCGGACAGATTTACAACTCGAATTTCTACACTTTGCGCGCCTTGCTGCGTGGTCTTGGCCACGAGATTCTGGATTGCGGCATCGTGCCCGATTCTCTTGAAGCAACTGAAGAAGCGTTGCGGGCTGCCTCGGAAAACACCGACTGCATCATCAGCAGCGGGGGCGTATCGGCGGGGGAAGAGGACCATGTCCGCAACGCGCTCGAGCGTGCGGGTGAACTGACGATGTGGAAGCTTGCCATCAAACCAGGCAAGCCCTTCGCATTTGGCAGAATTGCAGGCAAGCCCTTTTTCGGGCTGCCAGGAAATCCAGTCTCTGCCTTCGTGAATTTCGCGCTGATCGTCAGGCCATGTCTGGAAAGGCTAGGTGGGGTGCGGGTAGAACCGCCAATTCCCTGGGTGTTGCCCGCAGCGTTCTCGATGCCTGCGACAGGAATGCGGCAGGAGTACCTGCGGGTACGCATAGACCGCGGGGCGCAGGGTGTGCCTGGGATAAGTCTGACCGGCAATCAAAGCTCCGGCGTGTTGTCTTCTGTCAGTCATTGCGACGGACTCGCGGTGGTGCCTCCGTACACCAAGGTGAATCCGGGCGACTTGTTGAGATTCATTCCTTTAAGTGAGATAGTCGGCCCTGTCTGACGGGGCTGGAATCAACCATGAACGAGCAAACCATGCGGTTTTTCAGAATTGCAGATTTGAGGGTGCCGGCACTGCTGGCCCTGCTGGCACTCAGTGCCTGTCAGCCAACTCAGCCAGCACGTGTTGTGCAGGTGCCTGTTCCCGAGCCGGTGGTGGAAGATACCTCTGCCGCCGATATTGCCGCTGCCGAGGCCGCCTTCGAAGAGCAGCTGCGGTATCAGCGCCGCATCGCCGACCTCAACTACGAGGGGATCAAAGCCCTCAACGCCAATCGTCTGCTGACGCCTCCGGATACCAGCGCCCACGCTTACTTCATGCGTGTTCTGGCCATTGAGCCCGAGAATGTCGCCGCCTTGAAAGGCCTGCGTGACATCGTCGGGAAATACCTGCAGCTGGCGGAGCAGGCCAGCCGTCAGGGCCAGTACGACAGCGCGAAGACCTATCTGCGCCGGGCCGAGGAGGTCGACCGGACCCACGAAGGGATTGCCAGCGCCTGGGTGGCACTCGAAGCGGCCATGAAGTCTTCCGATGTCATTCACAGCCTTGATGCCCGTGATCTGGCCAACCGCTCCGAGGAACTGATGGCGAAGTTGGCCAGCATTGCCGTACAGGCGCGGGAGTCCGGAGCCTTTTTCCTGATTACCGCTCCCAATGATGCGCAGGCACGCTGGATCTATGCGCAAATGCAGGCGGCCGTTGAAGGTCATCGTCTGCGCGGCAATATCGAGCTCGGCGAGTCTCCCACCATCCGCCTGATACTCCCTACTGATGACGCCTGACACCGGGCGAGAGGTCACTCATGCTCGTTGATCGATTCAAGGGGCTGATGCCCTCGCTAGCTACCTGGCACTCGCTGGGCGTGATTGGCAAAGTCGGTGGCGCCTTGCTGTCTGTGTATCTGCTGGTTGTTCTGGTGCTGAGTTTTTACTGGGGCGCCGAGCCCGATCCTTTCTCCGTGCACGACACAATGAACGAGAAACTGGCAGGCGCCAGCCCGGTGGTTGGTTCTGCTACTTCTGCAGCGTTGATTCGTGCGGCCGAAACCCTGCTCGACAAGCCGGGCGGCTTCCTCAGCAACGATATTACGCCGCCGGGCGTTCTGCTCGACAATATCCCCAATTGGGAATTCGGTGTACTGGTGCAGGTGCGGGATCTGTCGCGGGCATTCCGCGAAAATTTCAGTCGCTCGCAGTCGCAGTCGGCGGAAGATGTCGATCTGGTGATCGTGGAACCACAATTCCATTTTCCGAATGACAGCTGGCTGTTTCCAGCGTCGGAGGACGAGTACCGCAAGGCAATTGTTGCGATGGAGTCGTATTTGCAGCGCATAGCCGACAGCAATGTCGAAGATGCCCAGTTCTATGC
>Ga0255092_1000759_pt1 | contig 11420 bp, 8 predicted proteins | sample Colum_Yuk_RepC_8_2_FD_188454 | JGI IMG/M metagenome (GOLD analysis project Ga0255092, IMG submission 188454) | Freshwater microbial communities from Columbia River, Oregon, United States - Colum_Yuk_RepC_8d | ecosystem: Environmental > Aquatic > Freshwater > River | place: USA: Oregon | collected...
ACTTCACGAAGACCACCGGCCTGCTGGCGCGCATTGACTGGCGCAACGACATCCACCGGTTCTCCGACTGGCGGACCTTGCCCACGGGCACGAAGTATCCCGCGCGCGTCGTCGGCCACAAGAAGGCCACCGACAGGATTTGGTATTTCGACGACGTGACCGAAGTCACGCCGCTGAAGGAACTGCCGGAAAAATTGCAGCCGGCGAAGCCTTGAACATGAACGACGACCTCAACGACCTGTATCAGGAAGTCATCCTCGAGCACGCGAAAAGCCCGCGGAACTTCAAGGTGCTGCCCGACGCCAACCGCGTCGCCCACGGCACCAACCCGCTCTGCGGCGACAATTACACCGTCTATCTCGTCATGGACGGCGACGTGGTGAAGGACGCGAGCTTCCAAGGCTCCGGCTGCGCCATCTCGAAGGCGTCGGCGTCACTGCTCACCAGCACCATCAAGGGCAAGACGCGCGCGGAGGTGGAGGCGCTCTTCGGCAAGGTGCATGACATGGTCACCACCGGCCACGCGGACGACAGCATGGGCAAGCTCGCGGCGTTCGCGGGCGTGCATAAGTTCCCGGCGCGCGTGAAGTGCGCCATCCTCTCCTGGCACGCGGCCAAGGCGGCGGTGGAAGGTGGCGGGACGGTGAGCACCGAGGGCGATGAGCCGAAGGCGGGATGAGTTTTAGCCACAGATGAAACACAGATTGAACACAGATACAGAATCGGACTGGGAGTTTTTCCATCCGTGTTTCATCTGTGTTCAATCTGTGGCCAAACCAAATTGATATGCACTCCTACGAAACCGTCACCCTCACCCGCGACGTGGATGCCACGCGCATTCCGTCCGGCGAGAAGGGCTTCATCCCCAAGGGCACCGAAGTCACCATCACGCAGGTGCTCGGCGGCACTTACACCGTGCAGTTCATCGGCGGCCTCGCGCGCATCGAGGGCAAGGACGCTGACGCGCTGGGCAAGACGCCCGAGGCCGCGCCTGCCACCGCCGCCACGCCCGCGCCCGCCGGCCCCGTGACCAAGGAGTCGCTCTCCGCGCAGGTCTGGACGCAGCTCCGCACCTGTTACGACCCGGAAATTCCCGTCAACATCGCCGACCTCGGCCTCATCTATAACTGCGACCTCACCGAGCTGGGCAGTAACAGCTACAAGGCGGACGTGAAGATGACGCTCACCGCGCCCGGTTGCGGCATGGGCCCGGTGCTGGTGCAGGACGTGCAGAACAAGCTCCTCTGCCTCGAAGGCATTGACGACGTGAACGTGGAGCTGGTCTGGGACCCGCCGTGGAACCAGGGCATGATGACTGAGGCGGCGCGGCTGCAACTCGGATTGATGTAAACTGACTTTTAGCCACGGATGAAACACGGATTGAACACCGATGGAGCATTTGGAATTTCGCCCCATCCGTGTTTCTTCCGTGTTCAATCCGTGGCTAGAAAATGATTTTCATGCCTCCTTCGACTCCTGACTGGTCCGCGCTCCGCGCCGACTTCCCCATCCTCGACCAACAAGTCCATGGGCATCCGCTCGTGTATTTTGACAACGCCGCGACGTCGCAGAAGCCGCGCGCGGTCATTGACGCCCTCGTGCGCTACTACGAGCGAGACAATGCGAATGTGCACCGTGGCATCCACGAGTTGAGCAACCGTTCGACGAACGCCTTCGAGGCGGCGCGGGAGCGGACGCGGAAGTTCCTCAACGCCCGCAGCACGGAGGAAATCATCTTCACGCGCGGCACCACCGAGGGCATCAACCTCATCGCCAACGCGTGGGGCGGTAAGTTCATCAAGGCGGGCGACGTCATCCTGCTCACGGAGATGGAGCACCACAGCAACATCGTGCCGTGGCAGATGCTCGCCGAGCGCACCGGCGCGAAGCTCCGCTACATCCCCATCACCGGCGACGAGGGCTTGCTGGACTTGGACAAGCTGGATTCCCTGCTCACGCCCGAGGTGAAGCTCTTCGCGATGGTTCACATCTCGAACGCCCTCGGCACGCTCAACCCCGTCGCCGACCTCTGCGCCCGCGCGCGGAAGCTCGGCATCACGACGCTCGTGGACGGCGCGCAGAGCGCGGGCCACCTGCCCGTGGACGTGCAGGCCATCGGCTGCGACTTCTACGCCTTCAGCGGCCACAAGATTTGCGGCCCCACCGGCATCGGCGCGCTCTACGGTCGCAAGGAAGTTTTGGAGAACACGCCTCCGTGGCACGGCGGCGGCGAGATGATTGCCACGGTGGATTACTTCAAGAGCACCTGGAACACGCTCCCGCACAAGTTCGAGGCCGGCACGCCAGACATCTCCGGCCCCATCGGCCTGCACGCGGCGCTGGACTACCTCGATGCCGTCGGTCGCGAAAACATCTTCCGTCACGACCTCGAACTCGCGACCTACGCCTACCAGCGCTTGAGCGAACTGAAAGGCGTGCGCCTCTTCGGTCCCAGGGGCGAGCGCGGCGGCCTCGTGAGCTTCCTGCTCGACGATGTCCACGCGCACGACGTGGTGACCATCGCCGACCGCTACGGGGTGGCCTTGCGCGGCGGGCACCACTGCACCCAGCCGCTGATGAAGAAACTCGGCGTCCCCTCCACCGCCCGTGCCAGCTTTTACTTCTACAACACCAAGGCCGAGGTGGACCGCTTCATCGAGGTGGTGAGGGAGATACAGAAGTTCTTCGGGGTCTGAGCCGAGACTTCGCGCTGCCAGTGGCGCGAACCTCCTGCTTGGAATGTGCTGGAGCCGGTGGAGCCACTTCAGCAAGCATGCACCACATGAGAACCGTCGCCTTCTACGACACGAAGCCCTACGACCGCGACTACTTCCAACGAACCGAGCACGCGAACCAGCTCGGGTGGCGCTTTCACGAATTCCGCCTCAACGCCGCGACCGCCGCCTCGGCCAGCGGCGCGAGCTCCGTCTGCGTGTTCGTCAATGACCGCGTGGACCGGGCCTGCCTGATGCTGCTGGCGGAGCTGGGCGTGCGGCATGTCGCCCTGCGTTGCGCGGGCTTCAACAACGTGGACCTCGTGGCCGCCCGCGAACTCGGCGTGGCAGTGACGCGCGTCCCGGCCTACTCGCCGCATGCGGTGGCTGAGCACACGCTGGCCCTGCTGCTCGCATTGAACCGCAAGGTGCACCGCGCCTACAACCGCGTGCGCGAGCTAAACTTCTCGCTCAACGGCCTGGTGGGCTTCGACCTGCACGGGAAGACGGCGGGCGTGGTGGGCACGGGGAAAATTGGCCACATCACCGCCGGCATCCTGCGCGGCTTCGGCATGAACGTGCTCGCCTACGATCCGTTCCCGTCGCCCGACTGGGCCTGCGATGCGGGCGTGACCTACACGAACTTCGACACGCTGCTGGCCAGCAGCGACGTGGTGACGCTGCACCTGCCGCTCACCCCGCAATCGCACCATCTCATCAGCGCCGCATCCATCGCGCGCATGCGGCCGGGCGCGGTGCTGGTCAACACCAGCCGGGGCAAGCTGGTGGACACCACCGCCGTGATCGAGGCGCTCAAGAGCGGCCAGCTCGGCGGGGTGGCGCTGGATGTGTATGAGGAGGAGGAAGGCATCTTCTTCGAGGACCACTCGGGCGAGGTGTTGCAGGACGACGAGCTGTCGCGCCTGCTGACGTTTCCCAACGTGCTGATCACCGCGCACCAGGCATTTCTCACGCGGGAGGCGCTGGGGGAGATTGCGCGCGTCACGACGACCAACATTCACCGGCAAGAGGCAGGCGAGGCTTTTCTGGAAGGAACGGTGCTTTAGCCGTCTTGCCATGCTCACCAGCCTTTCCGACCGCAACTGGGTCATCGGCCAAAGCGTGCTGATGCTGGCGGTGGTCATCCTGGGCGTGACGCAGCGAGGCACATGGCACAGCGACGCGGGCTTTGGGTTCGGCGCAGTGTGCTTCGTGCTGGGTGCGGCGACGGGCATCTGGGGGGTGCGCTCGCTGGGCCGGAGCCGCACGCCAAACCCGACGCCCAAGGCCGACGCGGAACTGGTGCAGCACGGCATTTATCGCCGCTTGCGGCATCCGCTCTACAGCAGCGTGATGCTGGCGTCGCTGGGCTGGGCGCTGCTGTGGGCCAGCACCGCGGCCATCGTGATGACCGTGGTGCTTTGTGTGTTCTTTGACGCAAAGGCGCGGCTGGAGGAGCAGTTGATGCAAGCGCGCTTCCCCGAGTATGCGGCGTATCGCCAGCGAACATGGCGGTTCCTGCCCGGGTTGTATTGAGCCGCATGCGAACGCCGTGGTTTGCCGCTTTTCGGCGGCGGAAGAGCGCGGTTCACTTCCAACGCGCGCCGGTTGACCCTGCCCGTGCCGGTCGTTAGCCTCGCGCCCATGATTATCGCACCGTCGCTGCTGGCGGCGAATTTCGGGCGCTTTGCGGCCGACACCAAACGCTTCGACCAATCCGGGGCGGAATGGCTGCACCTCGACATCATGGACGGCAACTTTGTGCCGAATATCTCCTTTGGGCCGCAGGTGGTGAAGACGCTCCGTCCGCTGACCAAGCGGTTCTTCGACGTGCATCTCATGTGCTCAAAGCCGGAGATTCTTTTCGAGCCCTTCGTGAAGGCTGGCGCGGACCAGATCATCGTCCATGTGGAGCTGGGCGACCGCGTGGAAGGCCTCCTGTGGAAGATCAAGTCGTTGGGGAAGAAAGTCGGACTGGCGGTGAACCCGCCCACGGCCATCGAGAATGCCCGGCCCTACCTCGACCACATCGACCTGCTGCTGGTGATGACGGTGAACCCCGGCTTCGGCGGCCAGCCGTTCATCCACGAGTGCGTGCCGAAGATCCAGCAGGCCGCGGCGTGGAAGCGCGAGCTGGGTCTGAACTATCACATCGAAGTGGACGGCGGCATCACCTTCGACACCGTGGGCGAGTGTGCCCGCGCGGGGGCGAATGTCTTCGTGAGCGGCACGGGCATTTTTGGCCAGCGCAGCCTGAAGGCGGCGGTGAAGAAGATGCGCACCATCGCCAAACAAAACGACCCGGCGCTGGCTGACTTGCAGTGTGACAAACCGGTTCTGACTACGTTGCCCTTGTCCGTGTAATCCGCGTCATCTGCGATCAACTTCAACCTTATGGCCAAAATCAAATTCGGAACCGACGGCTGGCGGGCCGTCATCGCGGAGGATTTTACCTTCGAGAACGTCAGCCGCGTGGCCCAGGCCACGGCGACTTATTGGAAGGCCAATCCCGTGGCCGGCACCAACCAGCAGGCGGTCGTCGGCTACGACCGGCGGTTCCTCTCAAACGAGTTCGCCCAGCGCACGGCGGAAATCCTCGCCGGCAACGGCTTCACTGTCACGCTGACCGACCGGCCCACGCCCACGCCCGCCGTGTCCTGGGTGGTCAAAAAGCAGGGCGGCATCGGCGGCGTCATGCTCACCGCGAGCCACAATCCGCCCATCTTCAACGGTTTCAAGCTCAAGGCCTGGTTCGGTGGCTCTGCCCCGCCCGAAGTTTGCAGCGCGGTCGAGGCACTGCTCGACGCCGAGCCGGTCAAGTCCGTGCCGTTCGCCGACGCGGTGAAGGCCGGACAGGTGGTGGTGAAGGACATCTGCCCGCCGTATTACGCCGCGCTGAAGAAGCTGGTGGACTTCAAGCTGATCGCGCAGTCGAAGCTAAAGTTCGCCCACGAGGCGCTCTTTGGCGTCGGAGCCGGTTGTTTCGACCGCTTGCTGGCCGGCACGACGTGCAAGGTCACGACGCTCAACGCCGCGCACGATCCGTTCTTCGGCGGCATCAATCCGGAGCCCATCGCGAAGAACTACGGCCGCAGCATGGCTTATCTCGCCAAGCACCCGCACGACCTCTGCCTGGTCACGGACGGCGATGCCGACCGCGTGGGCGGGATGGATGGACGCGGCAACCCGCTGTCCACCCACCAGCTCATCTGCCTGCTGTTGCACCACTACGCCGACAACAAAGGCCAGCGGGGCCGCGTCGTGAAGGCCCTCACCACCACCTCGATGGTGGACAAGTTCTGCGCCGCACGCGGCCTGGAGCTGGTCGAGACCGGCGTGGGCTTCAAATACATCGCCGCCGAGATGATCAAGGGCGGTGTGATGCTCGGCTTCGAGGAGAGCGGCGGCGTCGGCTTCCCCGGCCATGTGCCGGAGCGCGATGGCATTCTGGCCGGCCTGATGCTCTTGGAAATGCTGGCCACGGAGCGCAAGCCGCTGACCAGGCTGCTGGCCGGTTTGGAGTTCGGCCCGCATCGCTACGGGCGTATTGACACGCACTTCCCGCTGGAGAAGCGCGCCGCGCTGATGGAGTTCTGCAAAACCAACCCGCCCGCGAAGCTGCTCAAATCCCCGCTCAAGGACGTGAAGAGCTACGACGGGGTGAAGTTCTGCGCGGAGGACGGCTCGTGGCTCATGCTGCGCGGCTCCGGCACGGAGCCCATCCTGCGCATCTACGCCGAGGCGCAATCGGATGCCGATGCGCAGAAGCTGCTGAAGCTGGGCGTCAGCCTGACAAAGCTGGTTTAAGCTCGTTGCACAATCTGGCGGCACCGGTGAACGCCAGACCAGTGCAGTCCCGCTACAGCGGCTTGGGCTGAATCTGCTTCAACATGGCCTCAACTGCCTTCGCCGGAGCCAGCTCACCCGCAGGGAACTGCACAAAGGCCGTGGCCGTGGCCAGCCCTTGCCGCAGCCATTCAACCGGAGGTGCGCCCTGACGGATCTGCCGGGCCGCAGCGGCAAGCAGTGCATCCCCTGCCCCGACGGTGTTGCAGGCGCGCACCTTCGGCACACCGGCCTGCCAGCCCACCCCCGCTTCCGCATGCAGCAGCAACCCGCCCTGTGCGTCGCGGGAGACCAGCACCCAGCCGCCGGTAGCACGGGACAATTCCCCGGCCGCCTGCACCACAGCAGAGGATGAACCCAGCTTGCGCCCGGCCCATTGCGCCAGCTCAAATTCGTTTGGCTTCACCAGCAGGGGCCCGGCAGCGGCTCCGGCGGCGAACGCGGGGCCATCGCAATCCAGCACGCAAGGCAGCTTGAGCCGGCGGGCCAGACGAATCAGGTCGCGATAGATCGTTGCCCTCGCATCCCGGCACAATGCCCCCGACAAAATCACCAAGGCGCTGCGCCGCATCTCCGCCTCCGCCAGCGCGAAGAATTTCCGCCATTCCTCGCCGGACAATTTCGGTCCCTTCGGATTGAACCGCAGTTGCGGACCGGCCTCCTGGGTCACCATCACGTTCGCACGGGTCGGCTCCGCCACCGGCAGCGCGCACAGCGGCACCCGCTCACCGCGCAGTTGACGTTTCAGCTCCGCCCCGGTGCTTCCGCCCAAGGGCACCAACAGCCGCACCGGGCCGCCCAGGTGCCGCAGCCAGCGCGCCACGTTCACAGATTTGCCGCCCGCCCAGCGGCGTTCGCCCTGCACCACGTTCTTCTCGTCCCAGTGAATGGCGCTCACGCGCCACTCCACGTCCACGGCGGGATTAAGTCCAATGACGAGCGTTTGCATGTGATGGCGAAGCGGCGGAGAAACCCGCTGGCGACGGCCGGCCAAGCCCTGCGGAAGGCTGCGGCTCACGGCACCACTTGGATGCGGTAGTAGAGGTTCCGGTTCGAGAGCGCACCGGAGTGGAGGAAATTCACGACGCCCGCCGGGTCCGCGACCAGGTTGGTCAGGACGAACCAGTTGGCCGATCCCAAGTTCGTGGAATACTGGACCTGATATTTCTCCCCGGGCACCACATCAAGATCGAAGCCGAAGCTCCGCCCGCCCGGCAGCAAGCCGGCCGGAGGCCGCACAATCTGGATGGGGCTGGAGCCCAGCAGCACGCCGTTGCTGGGCTGACGCGCCATTACGGAGTAGCTGATGTGGGAATCGCCCGGGTTGAGCACGCCGAAATACCAGCTCCCCACCACGCTCGGCAGCCCGGCGTTGGTGCGCACCGCAACGACCTCGTTCCGGCGGCCGGCCCGGAACCCACCGGCATCGTAAGTCGTGGCCAGCGGAGCGGCGGAGCGGCGCACAATCAAATCGCCGGGCCCGCTCAACCCGCTCAGTTCAAAGAGCAGCCCCTTGTGCGCGGTGGACACCGGGAGATGGAACAGGGTGTTGGGCGCGTTGCCCGGGCTGGTCATGGCTGAGCTGACCTGTCCATCCGCGACCGTCACGAATTGATACGGCGCTCCCGAGGTGGCCGTCGCGCGGATGGTGAAGTTCACCGGCCCGTTGTCTGCATTTTCCACGGACAGGAACCATGTCCCGGGGACCAGCGCGGTCGCGGACGCCGAGTTGGTGACCAGGAAGACCTGCTCAGGCGTCACGCCGAAGTTTGCACTGCGATAGTCGTAGGTCGTGGAGGTGGGCAGGGAATCGACCCCGTTGGAGCGACGGACGTAGAGCTGCACATTGCCGGTGAGGTTGAGCAGTTCGAACAACGCGCCAGCGGTGCCCACCGGAACTTCAAACCGATAGTGGCTCAACGCGGTGGTGCGGGGCATGAAGGTGTCCACCGGCGTCGCGTTGGCCAGCGAGGTCACCACCGGATCCGCCACCGTCCGGTCGAAGTCCACCAGGATGTTCACGCTCACATTGGTCGCGCCACCCAATGGTTCCACGGAGAGATAATACTTCCGACCGGGCACCAGCGTCGCGCCCGCGAGGGTGTTCGTGGAAATGACGAAGGAGCCGCTGGTGCCACTGAAGAGGACCTTGTTGCCCACGGCTCCGGGCAACGGGGCACCGGAGGCGTTGAACGTGACCTGCACCGGGGCGGTGGCGTTGATGTAGTTGGTGACGCTCGTCGCCGCGCCCGGGACGCTGACGTTGAAATAGTTGGGCTGGGCCAGCAGCACGAAGCTGTTGTTCAAGCTGGCCGCCAAGGGGATCGCCACCGCATTGCTGGGGGCATAGGAGAAGTTCAGGTTCCACGAGACCACCTGCGCCGGGCCGTTGGTGCCGCCCACCCGGGTGTCGGTGATTTGCAGCCGCCACTGGTTGGAGAGCGGGCCAGTGCCCCAGGTGGACTCACCGATGAAGACGTTGAGCGACTCCTCGGCCAGATAGAAGTTCTTGGCACGATAGCGGAACAAGCCGGCCTGCCGGTCACTGGGGATAAGATCGGACGGTCCATCCGTGGCTACGTAAATTTCCGTGCCGTCCGAGGCGATTCCGCGCCCGTAGTTGAATCCCGCGTTCAAATTGTTGGTGACCGCAGAGAGCACCGTGAGGTTCACCAGGTCCAGCTCCAGCATCACGGCATCCGAGCTCGCCACGTTGTTGCTGACCGTGCCCACGGCGTAGGCCCGATCCAGCGCATCCACCACCACCACCCCGCTCAGGGCGCTCGGGCGGGTGGCGGGCGTGAACGTGTGGGTCACCGTGCTCAGGAAGGTTCCGTCCAGCGTCCAGCTTTCGATCAGACAGTTGCTGTTGCCCACGGCCCCGGGGGCGTAAGTGGCCCCGACGGCGATGATGTTCGAGCCACTGATGGCGACGCCGTTGTAATGGCCGTCACTGGGCGACTTGCGCACCCAGTTGATCGCGCCATTGGTCGGGTTCAAGGACATCAGGAACGGGGAGTTGTTGGTGAACATACCGGAAATCGTGTTCGTGTAGCCCGCCACGATCACATTGGTCCCATACGCCACGGCAATGGCGTTGCCCGGCATGTCCGGCGTGATGGGCGCCTCGATGTAAACACGCGGGGAAACATACGGGCCGGCATCGCTGTAAGCCGGGATGGCCGGAATCACCCCGCCCACCGGGGCCGGAAGGGCAATGGGAATGTTCCGCTTGGTGGGGTCCAAGTTGAGCGGGTCGTGGATGCAGGCCACCGGCGTGCCCGTGTATCCCTCACCGCCGAAATCCAGCACTAGGCCGGTGATGGCGCCCAAACCGTTCGTGACGGCGTGCGCCACTGCCGTGGCGTTGAAGCCGCGTGTCCAGATGGCCCGGCCATTCGTGTCAAACTTGGTGGCGAAGATGCGGTTGAGATCCGACAGGCCACCCACTGCGTTGGTGCTAAACTGCGCCCCGCCGACGGCATAGAAGAAGTTGGTCCCATTCTCGACACTCGCAGCCACCCCCTTGAACGTTTCGCGGCTGGCAGTGAGCGAGCCACCGCTGAGTTCCAGACCGAAGACCGAGTTGGTGATGCCCCGCGCCACGATCAGCGAGGAGCCGCCCACCGGCTGCGTGTTCGTGGCCGGTCCAGTGAACGGCGCAATGACCACAAAGGAATTGGTGGGCGTGCTGGTTTGATAAGGTGCCACCAGCCGCACGGAGTTGTTGGCCGAACCCTCGGCGACGAAAACCGCCCCGTAGGCATCCGCAGCCAGCGCGCGCGGGGTGTTCAACTGGGCGCTGGTGCCAATGTCATTGTTCACATTGCCGGCCGCGCTGCCGGCGATGGTTTGCACCTCACCAAACGAAGTGACACGCCGGATGAGATGGCTGCCAGCATCGGACACATACAGATTGCCGTAGCCGTCCTGGGTGATGCCGGAAGGCTCATTGAAGCTGGCCAGCACTCCAATGCCGTCCGCCGAGCCCGCGCCACCAGTCCCGGCGAGCACCACCCCCGACATGACCACGATCCGGTGATTATCGGTGTCCGCCGCCACCACATTGGTGCCACCGATCACCGTTACGGCCCGCGGCCGGTTCAGCGGAGCAATCGCCAGCGGGGTGGCGATGGTGGTCATGAGCGTGCCGCTGATTTGACGGATGACGCTGTTGCCCGTGTCCGCGACATAGACCACCCCGTTGCTGGCCACGTAGATGCCTTGCGGACCGCTCAACCGCCCGTTCAAGAAGCCCGGGGCACCGCTGTCCTCACTGCCGGCACTCATCGCGGCATCACCCCAGGTAAACTGCAGCGCCCCGTTCGTGTCGAAGCGCTTCACCTGGTTGTTGCCCGTGTCCGCGACGTAGATGTCGCCGTTGGTGGGATTCACCGCCACGCCGCCCGGGCTGCTGAGGCCGGTGATCACCGGAGTGCCCGTGCTGATCGGGGAGTAAACTCCGTTCGCCGAATCAAAGGTGCCGCCATTCGGAATGCTCAAGGCCTGTCCGAAACGGAGAATGCGGCCGTTGCCCGAGTCCGCCACATACACGTTGCCGGTGCTGTCGAGGGCGACACCGCGAGGCGCGCTCAAGGTGTTGGGCGCCGGCGAGGCCGTAAGCGGAGGAACACGAATGGCGCCGGACAGGAAATCACCCACCGCGTAGCTAACCCCGTTGCTGCGCAGCACCGTCAACGTGCTGGTCCAGGTGCCGCCCGCCGCCGGCGTCGGGTTGGCCACGATCCGCAGGAAGCGTGAACCGCCGCTGAACGCGAAGTTCGTCGTGTAGCCGGTCGCCGAAGTCCGGTCCATCAAGGTCAGGCCCTCGTATTGAATGACAATCCGGTCAGCGATGGC
>Ga0255092_1000761_pt1:0-5000 | contig 11405 bp, 4 predicted proteins | sample Colum_Yuk_RepC_8_2_FD_188454 | JGI IMG/M metagenome (GOLD analysis project Ga0255092, IMG submission 188454) | Freshwater microbial communities from Columbia River, Oregon, United States - Colum_Yuk_RepC_8d | ecosystem: Environmental > Aquatic > Freshwater > River | place: USA: Oregon...
CTCGACAGAGGAGGCCTGCGCCATCATCTCGCTCGGCTCCGAGGCGGATACCGATCTCGCCGTCGCCGCAGCGAAGCGCGCTTTCCCCGCATGGGCCGCCACCCCACCCGCCGAACGCAAGCGCTATGTCGAGGCCATCCTCGCCCAATACGAGGCCCGCGCCGAAGAAATGGCCCGCGCCATCAGCCTTGAAATGGGCGCCCCCATTGACATGTCGCGCAGCGATCAGGCCCCCTGCCTGCCCTGGCACCTCAAGAACTTCCTCACCGCCTTCGACCATATCGAGTGGGTCCGCCCCTTGGGTCCGCATACACCCAATGACCGTATCGCGCTGGAACCCATCGGTGTGGTGGGCCTGATCACGCCATGGAACTGGCCGATGAACCAGGTCACGCTCAAGGTGATCCCCGCGCTACTGGCAGGCTGCACCTGTGTGCTGAAACCGTCCGAGGAATCGCCCCTTTCCTCGCTCCTCTTCGCTGAGTTCGTGCATGACGCGGGCGTGCCTGCAGGCGTGGTCAACCTCGTCAACGGCGATGGGCTTGGCGTCGGCGCGCGTCTCTCGACGCATCCCGATGTCGAGATGATCTCCTTCACCGGCTCCACGCGCGCCGGCAAGGCCATCTCGAAGGCCGCCGCCGAAACGTTGAAGCGGGTCACGCTGGAGCTCGGTGGAAAGGGCGCGAACTTGATCTTCGCCGATGCCGATGACCGCGCTGTGGAGCGCGGCGTGCGCCATTGCTTCAACAACTCCGGACAAAGCTGCAATGCGCCCACCCGCATGCTGGTGGAACGCCCCGTCTATGACCGTGCGGTGGAAATCGCCAAACAGGTGGCCGCAGCCACCAGGGTCGCCTCTGCCCACGAACCCGGCCGCCATATTGGCCCCGTGGTGAACAAGCGGCAATGGGATCAGATCCAGGGCTACATCCAGAAAGGCATCGAGGAAGGTGCGCGTCTCGTCGCAGGCGGCCTCGGCCTGCCCGAAGGGATGAACAAAGGCTACTTCGTCCGCCCCACCGTCTTTGCCGATGTCAAACCCGGCATGAAGATTGAGAAAGAAGAAATCTTCGGCCCCGTCCTTTCCATCATACCCTTCGACACCGAGGCTGAGGCGGTGCAGATCGCCAATGACACACCTTACGGCCTGAGTAATTACGTCCAGTCGCAAGACGGCGCCCGCCGCAACCGTCTCGCTCGCCAACTCCGCGCGGGCATGGTGGAAATGAACGGCAAATCCCGCAGCGCAGGCTCGCCCTTTGGCGGAGTAAAGGCGTCGGGTCGCGCGCGGGAAGGTGGCATCTGGGGGATCGAAGAATTTCTCGAAGCCAAAGCCATCTCCGGCTGGGACCCCGACGCCGAAGGGGTTGCCGCCGAGTGATGCAAATCTGACCTCTGGCCTTCATCTCGGCCGAAATATGCATTCTACGCATCTTCTTGGCACCTGCGTCCCGAGACAGCGCGTATTTTAGGTACTTCAGCCGAGATGAAAGGGTGGCCATAACCGCTCCCACACGGCGGTGCACGTCAGACATGCTTCACGGCTTGTGAAACCTGCCACGCTCGGCGTCGCATCGAGCAGCCACCACTCTAAGAACAGGCCACTGTCCGGACCGCGTACCGGCAAGTAGCGTCTGGTCAGCCGGAGATTGCGCCACCTCCGTGACAAGGCGTCAGCTGGTCCCTGTCAGGACAACAATTCCCGGGCAATGATGGTGCGTTGAATCTCGGAGCTGCCTTCGTAGATCCGGAAAATCCGCAGATCCCGCAAATGGCGTTCCAGTGGGAAATCTCGGCAATAGCCATAGCCGCCATGGATCTGCAATGCGCGGTCCGCGATGCGCCATGCAGCCTCTGAGGCGAAAAGCTTGGCGTGGGCACTTTCCGAGGCATAGCGCGCACCGGTGCCGCGCAGGCGGGCGGCGGCGTAGCCCAAGGCGCGGGCGGCGGCGAGGTCATTGGCGCTGTCGGCAAGCATCCATTGCAGGCCCTGGAAATCGGCAATCGGTTTGCCGCTGATCTGCCGATCCTTGGCATAGGCCACCGCTGCCTCGAGTGCGACGGCGGCAATGCCCGTGGCTTGGGCGGCAACCTCAATCCGGCCATTGTCCAACACCTTCATCGCGGTGCGAAACCCGCTGCCCTCTGGCCCGATGCGGTTTTCCTCTGGCACGAGGCAGTCGAAGGTTACGCCGAAGACATGACCGCCGCGCAGGCCCATGGTGCGCTCGGGTGGTGCTATCGTGATGCCCGGCGTCACGGCAGGTTCGATCACAAAGGCGGAGACCCCGCGTGCGCCAGCCTCGGGGTCGGTCTTGGCGTAGACCACGATGAACTCGGCCGCGCCTGCGTTCGAGATGAAGCATTTCGACCCGCGCAACCGATAGCCGGTCCCCTCGCGCCGCGCGGTGGTGCGCATGTCGGCCGGGTTGGAGCCCGCCCCGGGTTCAGTCAGCGCAAAGGCCCCCAAGGCACCCTGTGCGGCGCGCGGCAGGATGCGAGCCTTGAGCGCAGCATCGCCGCCAAGATGCAGGCTGTCAGTTGCCAGAAAATGCGCGGTCAACATCGACGCGGTCGAGGCGCAGGCCCCCGCGATGATCTCGACGGCGCGGTACAGCATCGGGCCGCTGAGACCCAGCCCCCCTTCGGCTTCCGGCAGGTTCAGCCCCATCAACCCCAAGGCAGTCATGGCGGGCAGGTGGCAGGTCGCAAAGCTGGCCGTTTCGTCCAGTTCTGCGGCTTTCGGTGCCAAAACCTCGGTTGCGAAACGGGTGATCTCGGTCAGGACGGCCTGTTCGTCGTCGTTCCACATCATTGCTTAGCCCTCCAGCTCGGCGCGAATTTCGGCGCCATGTTCGTCAAGACCGGGGGCCGGACGGCGCTGCCCACGCGGGCTGCCGACAAACTGAACTGGCTGTTCGGGCAGGTGGAGCGGGCCAAGCGTCGGATGGGTCACCGACGACACAAGGCCGCGGGCGAAGGCATGATCCGAGGTCCAAGCCTGTCGCACCGTTGCCAGTGGCGCGGCGGGGATGCCCGCTTCGGCCAGAGCGGCCGCAGCGCCTGCTGCGGTTTGCCCCGCGGCCCATGTCTCGATTGCCTGCGCCAGAATGGGCTCGCTTGCCAGGCGATCGCTGTCGCTGGCAAGGCGCGGATCGCTCGCCAAGTCTGGCCGTCCGACGGCCGCACAGAAACCGGCAAACAGCCTGTCATTCAGAACAGCCACCGCAAAATGGCCCTCTCCCGCCGCATAGACGCCGAACGGCGCGGAAAGCGCATGCTTGTTCCCCGTCCGCACCGGCGTCTGGTCGGCCACCAGCACGCGCGCGGCGGCCGTGGGCATCATCGAGGCCAGCGCATCGGCCAGCGCCACATCAATCACCCGTCCGCGGCCTGTCCTCTGCCGTTCATGCAGTGCGGCCATGATGCCCCAACCGGCAAAAAGTCCCGCCGCCACATCGGCAATCGCCTCGCCCACCATCGTAGGCGCGCCGTCGGGGCGGCCCGTCAATTCCATCAGGCCGCTCATCGCTTGCACGATGATGTCATAGGCGGGCCGAGAGGCCAGCGGCCCGGTCTGCCCAAACCCCGACACCGAGGCATAGATCAGCCGCGGATTGCGGGCGCAAAGTGCTTCTGCGCCAAGGCCCAGTCGGTCCATGACGCCTGGGCGGAAATTCTCGATCAGCACATCGGCACGGTCGGCCAAAGCAATGGCCGTGTCGCGGTCTTTGGGGCGTTTTAGGTCCAGCACGATGGACCGCTTGCCGCGGTTGACCGACTGGAACAGGGCGCTTTCGCCTTGATGAAACGGTCCGACATGGCGGTATTCGTCGCCCTCCGGGCCTTCAACCTTGATGATATCCGCCCCCAGATCAGCCATCAGCGCTGTGGCATAGGGCCCGGCAAGCACGCGGGTGAAATCAAGGACGCGCAGGTCAGACAGCGGTTTGGCGTTGTGGGTCATGGGGGCCTCGCAGTGGATTGCCCTACATTAGGCGAAACCAATCTATAGGCAGAAATAATAGTTCCATATATACTTGATGAATGAATCCTATTCCCTTCAGCTTTCGCCAGATCGACTATGTGCTTGCCGTGGCCGAAACCGGATCAACGGCTTCGGCGGCGCGGGCGCTTAACGTCTCACAGCCCTCTGTCTCGGTCGCAATCACGCAGATCGAGGCGCATTTCGGGGCACCCCTGTTCCGTCGCCTGCCGGGGCTTGGCATGTCGCCCACCCCCTTTGGCCATGACCGACTGGCGGGCCTTCGCCGGCTTCGGGCCGAGGCGGGGCGGGTTTTTGGCGAACTGTCGGACAGCGTGCAAGAATTGCGTCTGGGGGTCTACTCGACGCTCGGGCCGCGCTATGCCCCGATGCTGATCCGTCAGTTTACCGCCGCCCATCCCGGGGCCAGAGTTCACTTGACCGAAGGTGACATCGCAGAACTTTGCCAGTCGATCTTGGCGGGAACGCTTGATCTGGCGCTGCTTTATGATGTGGGGTTGCCCACGGGGCTTGATGCCACCCTGTTGGCCGAGGCCCCGCCCCGGGCTGTGCTGCCGGTGGATCATCCGTTGGCACAGCACGAGACGGTCGACTTGCGGGATCTGGCCCGCGATCCGTTGATCTTGGTCAATCTGCCGCATAGCCGGAGCTACATGCTCTCCTTGTTTCAAATCGCAGGCGCCGTGCCCGAAATCGCCTATGAAACCGGTTCGATTGAAATGCTGCGCGCACTGGTGGCAAACGGGCAGGGGGTAGGGATTTTGGCCACAGACCTGCCGTATGGCCAGACCTATGACAACCGCAGCGTCGTCACCCGCCCGCTTGCCGGCAACATGCCCCCGAGCCGCGTGGTTCTGATCCGTGCGGGCAGGTTCGAGCCGACGGCGACAATGCGGGCTTTCAAAGACCTTTCTCTGAAAGAAGTTGGCACGGCATCGGCCACGGCAAATGGCAATTCCTATGCTGGCGTATGATGCGTGGCCACACCGTCTGG
>Ga0255092_1000761_pt1:10000-11405 | contig 11405 bp, 4 predicted proteins | sample Colum_Yuk_RepC_8_2_FD_188454 | JGI IMG/M metagenome (GOLD analysis project Ga0255092, IMG submission 188454) | Freshwater microbial communities from Columbia River, Oregon, United States - Colum_Yuk_RepC_8d | ecosystem: Environmental > Aquatic > Freshwater > River | place: USA: Oregon...
ATTCCTTGTCGGGTAAGTTCCGACCTGCACGAATGGCGTAACGATCTCCCCGCTGTCTCTAACGTGGACTCAGCGAAATTGAACTGTGTGTCAAGATGCACACTTCCCGCGGTTAGACGGAAAGACCCCATGCACCTTTACTCTAGCTTTGCACTGGCATCAGGATTGTGATGTGCAGGATAGGTGGTAGGCATTGAAGCGGGGACGCCAGTCTTCGTGGAGCCTCCCTTGAGATACCACCCTTCGCACTCTTGATGTCTAACCGCGGCCCGTTATCCGGGTCCGGGACCCTGCATGGTGGGGAGTTTGACTGGGGCGGTCGCCTCCTAAACAGTAACGGAGGCGCGCGATGGTTGGCTCAGACCGGTCGGAAATCGGTCGTTGAGTGCAATGGCAGAAGCCAGCCTGACTGCAAGTCTGACAAGACGAGCAGAGACGAAAGTCGGTCATAGTGATCCGGTGGTCCCAAGTGGGAGGGCCATCGCTCAACGGATAAAAGGTACGCTGGGGATAACAGGCTGATGATGCCCAAGAGTCCATATCGACGGCATCGTTTGGCACCTCGATGTCGGCTCATCTCATCCTGGGGCTGGAGCAGGTCCCAAGGGTATGGCTGTTCGCCATTTAAAGAGGTACGTGAGCTGGGTTTAGAACGTCGTGAGACAGTTCGGTCCCTATCTGCCGTGGGTGTAGGAGACTTGAGAAGAGTTGCCCCTAGTACGAGAGGACCGGGGTGAACGAACCACTGGTGGACCAGTTATCGTGCCAACGGTAGTGCTGGGTAGCTATGTTCGGACAGGATAAACGCTGAAGGCATCTAAGCGTGAAGCCCCCTTCAAAACAAGGTCTCCCTTGAGAGCCGTGGAAGACCACCACGTCGATAGGCCAGAGGTGTAAGTGCAGCAATGCATTCAGCTGACTGGTACTAATTGCTCGATAGGCTTGATTTGATCCAGTAACAGCAAGATACTTGCTTTGCGGACAATCAAAAGCAACACATGGTCGCCATAAGGCGACCTAGACTTGGAACAACACTGATGTTTGCCGCTTCCCAAAAGGAAATCAGGCATGTCTCTTCTTCGGTTTGGTGGCTATAGCACGAGCAAAACACCCGATCCCTTCCCGAACTCGGCAGTTAAGTGCCGTCGCGCCAATGGTACTGCGTCTTAAGACGTGGGAGAGTAGGTCACCGCCAAACCTAAAAAGAGACACCTCTCAATAAACGATCTCAATAAAAACCCTTCCAATACAAATACCCGGAAGGGAAATGGCGCGGGGTGGAGCAGCCCGGTAGCTCGTCAGGCTCATAACCTGAAGGCCGCAGGTTCAAATCCTGCCCCCGCAACCAAAAATACCCGCACAACGCCCACGCCAACCGCGTGGGCTTTTGCTTTTGTGGCGCCCG
>Ga0255092_1000763_pt1 | contig 11382 bp, 11 predicted proteins | sample Colum_Yuk_RepC_8_2_FD_188454 | JGI IMG/M metagenome (GOLD analysis project Ga0255092, IMG submission 188454) | Freshwater microbial communities from Columbia River, Oregon, United States - Colum_Yuk_RepC_8d | ecosystem: Environmental > Aquatic > Freshwater > River | place: USA: Oregon...
CTACAAGCAGACGGTCATCGGCGTTGCTTGGGCCGTGATTCGCCCCTTCCTCACGATCGTCGTTTTCACACTGGTGTTTAACCGGGTGGCCAAGCTCGACGCTCCGGGCGGCATCCCTTATGCGCTGTTCGTCAGCGCGGCGATCATCCCCTGGCAGTTCTTTGCTTCGGCATTCTCCGAGGCCAGTGGATCGCTGCTGTCCAACTCTGGCTTGATCTCAAAAGTGTATTTTCCCCGCCTGATCATTCCCGCTGGTTCGGTCATCACCAGTCTCGTGGACTTTGCCCTCACGCTGGCCATGCTGGCGTTGCTGATGCTCTGGTATGGATTTGCGCCCGACTGGCGGATCCTACTGCTCCCGCTGTTCATTCTGCAGGCCTTTGCTGCGGCCTTGGGCGCTGGGCTGTTCCTGTGCGCGTTGAACGTCAAATACCGCGACTTCCGCTACGTGGTTCCCTTCATCGTCCAGTTTGGGCTTTACGTGTCCCCCGTTGGTTTCGGCAGCGAGCGGGTGCCGCAATACCTCCGCTGGCTATACGACTTGAATCCGATGGTGGGCGTGATCGAAGGCTTCCGCTGGGCGTGCCTAAAAGGAGCCAGCCCACTGGAAGCCCGGCCCGTGCTCTCCTCGCTGGCTGTCACCATCGCGCTGTGCGCCTTTGGCATTTGGTATTTTAGAAAGACGGAAAAAACCTTCGCTGATGTGATCTGATGTCCGACGCCATCATCACCGTCGAGAATCTCGGCAAGTGCTACCGGCTCCAGCACCAGCAGGAGCGACAGCGCTACGTGGCCCTCCGTGACGTTATCACCAGCAAGGTGAAGGGCTTGTTCAGCAATCGGCAATCGGCAATCGGCAATCGGCAATCAGAGGAGGATTTCTGGGCGCTCAAGGACGTTTCCTTTGAGATCAAACAGGGCGAAGTCGTCGGCATCATCGGTCGCAACGGTGCGGGGAAGAGCACGCTGCTAAAAATACTCTCCCGCATCACTGACCCAACCAAGGGCCGCATCACTTTGCGGGGCCGTGTCGCCTCACTGCTGGAGGTTGGCACGGGCTTCCACCCGGAGCTGACGGGACGGGAAAACGTCTTCCTCAACGGGGCCATCCTTGGCATGACCCATGCCGAGGTGCGCGGCAAGTTTGACGAGATTGTTGCGTTCGCAGAAGTGGAGAAGTTTCTCGACACACCGGTGAAGCGCTACAGCAGCGGTATGTATGTGCGGCTGGCCTTCGCCGTGGCCGCGCACCTAGAGCCGGAGATTCTCGTGGTGGATGAGGTGCTGGCGGTGGGTGATGCAACTTTCCAGAAGAAGTGTCTCGGCAAAATGTCTGAAGTGGCCGAGCAGCATGGGCGGACCGTCTTGTTCGTCTCTCACAATATGCCGACGGTGATGCGGTTGTGCCAGCGGGCCATCCTCTTGAATCAAGGCGCAGTGGCCGTGGATGGTCCGTGTGCGGAGGTGTCGCATCACTACATGAACGATGGCAAATACGCCGGCGCAGAGCGGATATGGGCGGACTCAGCTAAGGCACCCGGCAACGAGTGCGCCCGACTGCTGGCCATTCGTGTGCGCGATCACACAGGGGCGGTTTCGTCCAACGTTGACATCACACGACCTGTTGTTCTTGAGATGGAGTTCAGGGTGCTGCAGGCCGGCCGGATCTTGGTGCCCAATCTGCACATTTACGATGAGGATGGGGCTTGCGTCTTCGTTACTGGAGACACGGACCCAGCGGGGCGAAGGACGCCGAGGGTGCCTGGGCTTTATCGCAGCCGCGTGGAGATTCCGGGGAACTATCTCTCCGAAGGCGGGCTTTACGTTTCTGCCGCCCTCAGCACCATAAATCCTGTCACAGTCCACTTCTGGGAGCGGGACGCTGTGGTGTTTCATGTGCATGACGACGCCAGCGGAACCTCCGTGCGCGGGGACTACGTGGGTGTCTATCCTGGGGCTGTCCGGCCTATGTTGCCATGGATTACCACGCTACAAAACCCCCCGCATCCGGAACCTGCTCTCGTATGAAAGTCGTCATCCTCTGTGGCGGTCTTGGCACGCGCTTGCGCGAAGAGACCGAGTATCGCCCCAAGCCCATGGTGCCTGTCGGGGGGCGACCGATACTCTGGCACATCATGAAGCTCTACGCCCACCACGGGCACAAGGACTTCATCCTCTGTCTTGGCTACAAGGGCGAGGTCATCAAGGATTACTTTCGCAATTACCATTGGAACACCAGTGACGTGACACTCACGCTCGGGCGCAATCCGCAGATCCGCTACCACAACAACCACGGCGAAGAGGACTGGACGGTTACGCTGCTGGATACTGGACAGGAGACGCAGACTGGTGGCCGGCTCCAGCGCGCTCTTGCCCACGTCACCGACGATACCTTCCTGCTCACCTATGGCGATGGTTTAAGCAACAGCGACATCAACGCTTCCATTGAGTTTCACAAAGGCCACGGCAAACTGGCCACCCTCACTGCCGTGAAACCCGCAGGCCGGTTCGGTGAACTGGCCATGGATGGCCAAACCATCAGTGGTTTCCACGAGAAGCCGGAAAAGGAAACTGCTGCCATCAACGGTGGTTTCTTCGTTCTTGACCGCCGCGTTGGCAACTATTTGGACGGGGATGCCTGTGTCTTTGAACGTGCCCCCTTGGAACGATTGGCGCGTGAGGGCAACCTCCAAGCCTATCAGCATCGCGGTTTCTGGCAATGCATGGACACTTACCGCGAGCAGCAGATGCTCGACAAAATGTTCAACTCCGGGCAGGCACCTTGGAAAGTTTGGTGAACGCACCGTTTCTCAATCGCTACGCTGGCCGGCGCGTGTTCGTCACCGGCCACACCGGCTTCAAAGGAAGCTGGCTTTCGCTCTGGCTCCACCACCTCGGCGCGCAGGTCACCGGCTTCAGCCTGCCGCCTGCCGCTCCGTCCAGCCTGCACGAGGTGGTGCGATACGGCACGTTCGATGCGGAATTCTCAGGTGACATCCGCGACGCGCGGGCGCTCACCGAGGCCGTCCTCGCCGCACAGCCCGACTTCGTCTTCCACCTCGCCGCGCAGGCCCTCGTGCGCCACTCCTACGCTGAGCCCGTCGACACCTTCGAAGTCAACGCGCTCGGAACCGTGCGCCTGCTCGAAGCGGTCCGGGCCACCGGACTGGCCTGCCCGGTTATCGTCGTGACCAGCGACAAGTGCTACGAAAACCGTGGCTGGGAGTGGGGCTATCGCGAGAACGACCCCCTCGGCGGTCACGATGTCTATTCCATGAGCAAAGCGGCGACAGAACTTGTGGTTCAGTCGTGGCGTCGGTGTTTTTTTCAGACGGACACTCGCCTGGGCCTGCTCGCCACTGTGCGCGCCGGCAACGTCATCGGCGGCGGCGACTACGCGGCGGACCGTATCGTGCCCGACTGCGTGCGCGCCCTGCTGGCGGGCCAGCCCGTTCCCGTGCGCAACCCGCACGCGACGCGCCCATGGCAGCATGTGCTCGACTGTCTCAGCGGTTACCTCTGGCTGGGCGCACGGCTCGCCGCACCGGAGCGCGAGGCCCGGCTCGCCGACGCTATCAACTTCGGCCCCGACGCCCGCTCGAACCAGCCTGTCGCCGCGCTCGTCACCGAGCTGCTCCGGCACTGGCCCGGCGAGTGGCGCGACGAGTCCCGCCCCGGCGCACCGCACGAGGCGAGCTTCCTGCACTTGGACACCGACCGCGCCGCGCAATGGCTCGGCTGGCATCCCGCATGGAGTTTCACCGATGCCGTGCGCGAGACGGCCCGCTGGTATCACGCACGGCACGTGGGAAGTGCCGACATGCGGGCGTTTAGTCTCGCGCAGATTGACGACTTCACAGCCGGCGCCGCCGCACGCGACCTGACTTGGGCCGGAAATTTTAGCTCCCTCGCCCCCACCGGGGGAAAGGGCCGGGGTGAGGGGGCAACGCAGCAAGCATGCAAGTGACTGAATCCTTCCCATGCCGCGCCTGCGGCTCGACGCGCGGCGAACTGGTGCTCGACCTCGGCGTCCAGCCGCTGGCGAACAATCTCCTGCGGCCCGAGGATCTCGGCAAACCGGAGCCGCGCTTCCCGCTGCGCGTGTTCGTCTGCCCGGACTGCTGGCTGCTACAGATCACCGACCTCGTGCCGCCGGTCGAGATGTTCACCGAGTATCTCTACTTTTCCTCGTTCTCGGACACGATGCTCAACCACGCGCGGACGGCGGCGGAACGCTATCTGAGCGAGTTCCAGCTCGGTCCCGGCAGCTTCGTGGTCGAGGTGGCGAGCAACGACGGCTACCTGCTTCAGAACTTCCAGCGCGCGGGCGTGCCGTGCCTCGGCATCGAGCCGGCGGCGAACATCGCGAAGGTCGCGCGGGAAAAGGGTATTGCGACATGGATGGAGTTCTTCGGGCTGGAACTGGCCCGGCGCGCGGTGCGGGAGCAGCGGCGCGCGGACTTGATCTTGGGCAACAACGTCTTCGCCCATGCGCCGGACATCAACGACTTCACCGCCGGCCTGCGGGATCTGCTCCAGCCGGGCGGACGCGTCGTGCTGGAATTCCCCTACGGCGTCGAGCTTGTGGAGAAGACGGAGTTCGACACGATCTACCACGAGCATGTGTTCTACTTCACGCTCACGCCGCTGGTGCCGCTGTTCCATCGGCACGGTTTGGAGATTTTCCATATCGAGCGCCTGCCAATCCACGGTGGCTCGGTGCGCATCTTCGCCGGGCACGCGGGCGCGCAGCCGGTGCGGGCAAGCGTGGGCACACTGCTGGCGGAAGAGCGTGCAAAAGGCGTGGACCAGCCCGCGTTCTATCGCGGTTTCGCCGAGCAGGTGCGGCAGTTGAAGGCGGAGCTCGTCGGGCAGCTCGCCCTGCTCAAGCAGCGCGGCCAGACGGTGGTGGCCTACGGCGCGTCGGCCAAGGGCAGCACGCTGCTCAACTACTGCGGGCTGGGCCGCGAGACGCTGGACTTCGTGGCCGACCGCAGCACCCACAAGCAGGGGCGGCTCACGCCCGGCACGCACCTGCCCATCGTCGCGCCGGAGGAGCTGGCACAGCGCCAGCCCGGTCACACGCTCCTGCTCACCTGGAACTTCGCCGAGGAAATCCTCGAGCAACAACGCGCCTATCGCGAGCGCGGTGGCAAGTTTATCATCCCCATTCCCAAGGTGCGGTTCGTATGAACCACAACTTCTTCTCCCTCGCCCCCATCGGGGGAGAGGGCCGGGGTGAGGGGGTCTTCGGAATCCGTGTTTATCCGTGTCCATTCGTGGTTGAACAGCGCCTGTTAGGATGAAGTTCACCCCCACGAAAATTGCCGGCGTCTGGATCGTGGACATGGAGCGCCACGAGGACGAGCGCGGCTGGTTCGCTCGCACTTGGTGCGCGGAGGAGTTCCGCCAGCACGGCCTGAACCCGGACCTCTCGCAATGCAGCGCCTCTTTCAACCGCCGCCGGGGCACGTTGCGCGGGATGCACTGGCAGGCCGCACCACACGAGGAGGCCAAGCTCGTGCGCTGCGTGCGCGGCGCGATGTTCGACGTGGCCCTCGACCTGCGTCCCGGCTCGGCGACTTTCAAGCAATGGGTCGGCGTGGAACTGACGCCGGAGAATGGCCGCGCGCTCTACGTCCCCGAAGGCTGCGCGCACGGCTTTCAGACGCTCGCGGACGACACCGAGGTGCTCTACCAGATATCCTGCCCGTGGCATCCGGACGGCGCACGGGGCGCGCGCTGGAATGATCCGGGGTTCGGGATTGAATGGCCGGCAGAACCCAGCCTCACCCTTTCGAAGCGAGACCGAAATTACCCGCTGTTCACCTAACCAACTTACTGAATCATGAGCACAGCCATTAAAGACTACTGGAATCAGCGCGCTCGGCAGGCGGCGGAAAGCCCCACGGCAACGACTGACGACGTTCATCTGCGGGAACTCGAAATCCGCACCTTCACCGAAGCCATTCAGCGGTTGAACCTGCCTGACGATTCGACGGTCGTTGACGTGGGATGCGGCGACGGTTTTTCCACGCTCCACATCGCCGAGCGACTGCCGAAACTGAAGTTCACCGGCGTGGACTACAGCGAGGCGATGATCGCAACCGCGCAACGGCGGCAGGCGGACAAGGCAGGACGCTTAGGAAGGTCGGTGGAATTTCGCGTGGGCGACGCGACGGTGCTCGAAGGTCTGGTCCCGGCAGGGTCGCTGGACGTGGTGTTGACCGACCGGTGCCTCATCAATCTAACCTCGCCCGAGGCTCAGTATGATGCAATCCGCCAGATTCAAACATTGTTGAAGCCTGGCGGGTGTTATCTCGCCATCGAGAACTTCACGAGTGGCCAGGAGGAGTTGAACCAGACGCGGGCCGCGCTAGGTCTGAAGGAAATTCCGGTTCGCTGGCACAACTTGTTTTTCCGCGAGGATGAATTCCTAGCGAGGACGCGGGCGCTTTACCGGCAGGTCGAAATCACTAATTTCTCCAGCGCCTACTACTACGCTACGCGAGTCATCTACTCGATGTATTGCCAGATGCGCGGCGAAGAACCTGACTACCGGCACGAGATTCATCGACTCGCGGTGCAACTGCCGCCCATGGGCGCGTTCAGCCCCATCAAACTGGCGGTTCTCACCAAATAGCTAGGCCACGGATGAATGCTACATCAACCACGCCGACCTCTGTTCTCCGGCCGCTGATTATCTGGGGAGGCAGCGGGTTAGCCAAGGCGTTGCGTGAGTTCACGCCCGCGCTAGGCTACGAGGTGATTGCTGTTTTCGATAACAACCCGCACGGGCGAACACCCTTTGCCGGTGTGCCCCTGCACTACGGGAAGGATGGCTTTGCCAAGTGGAAGGCGAGTTTCGGCGGACAGCCGGTGGCGGGTTGGGTGGCGATTGGCGGCGGCAACGCCCGCGGTCGTGAGCGGCTTGCCCTGCAACGATACTTGGAAAGTGAAGGCGTGGAAATCGTGCCAGCTATCCATCCGACGGCCTTCGTAGCGAAGGATGTGGTGCTCGGGAAGGGGTGTCAGGTGCTGGCCCAAGCCGCAGTCTGCACAGAAGTGCGTCTGGGCGAGGCCTGCGTCATTCAGACGGCGGCCAGCGTGGATCACGAGAGCACTTTGGGAGATGGAGTGAATCTGTCTCCCGGTGTCCGGATCGCCGGCTGCGTGCATGTGGGGAGTTTCACCCAATTCGGTGTGGGTGCCGTCGTGCTCCCACGGGTCAGGATTGGCAGCAATTCGGTCATTAGCGCGGGCGCGCTGGTAACCGCCGACGTGCCGGACAACGCCGTTGTGGAAGGCAGCCCTGCACGCCTGATCACGCAGGGTTGAGGAAGCGACGGCGAAAGTCAGGCGCGCCTCACAAAGCAGAGAGATACAAACCAAGAAACCCATGAACATTCAGTTCCAGCTAGAAAAGCAGGCGATGGCGCGCCAGGCGGCGGCCGACAACAAGTTTCGAGAATTAGGGACACGTTGGATTGTTGCGGGTGCGCGCCACAAATACACCTACCAGTTCACTTGGATGGGGCGCCCGATCATTCAATTTCCGCAGGACATGGTGGCCATGCAGGAAATCATCTGGCAGGTGCGGCCCGATCTCATCATAGAGACGGGCATCGCGCACGGGGGTTCCTTGATCTACTACGCCTCGTTGCTCGAGTTGATCGGAGGCGAAGGTCTGGTGCTGGGCATTGACGTGGACATCCGCCCGCACAACCGCATCGAGATTGAGAGCCATTCCATGTCCAAACGCATTCAGCTGATTCAAGGCTCTGCTGTTGATGAGCACACGGTCCAGCAAGTCCGCGCCGTCGCCAGCGGCAAGCGGCGGGTGCTGGTGGCGCTGGATTCAAACCACACGCACGAGCATGTGCTTCGGGAACTAGAACTATACTCGCCGTTGGTGACAAAGGGCAGTTACCTGATCGTGTTTGACACCATTGTGGAGGACATGCCGAAGGAATGCTTCCCTGATCGTCCCTGGGGGCCGGGCAACAATCCGAAGACCGCCGTTCAGGAATTTCTAAAGCGCAACCGCCGGTTTGTTGTGGACGAAGAGATTGACCACCGGATCCAGATTTCCGTTGCCCCCAGCGGCTACCTCAAGTGCATCGCGGACTGAGTATGGAACGCATCCCAGTTTCCGGTCCTTGGATCACCGCCAAGGAGATTGCCTACGTCACCGACGCGGTGACGAGCGCATGGTATGGCAACGCCAATTTCTGGCACGAGCGCTTCGAGAAGGCGTTCGCCGAATACGTCGGGGTGAAGCACGCCATCGCCTTACCCCACTGCACAGCCGCCATTCATCTCTCGCTGCTCGCGCTCAAGGTCGGCCCCTGTGACGAGGTCATTGTGCCGGACTGCACCTGGATCGCCTCTGCCGCACCTGTCACGTATGTGGGAGCGACGACGGTGTTCGCAGACATTGACCCGCAGACATGGTGCTTGGATGTCAAGTCGTTCGCGGCGTGCATCACGCCACGCACCAAAGCCGTCATCCCGGTGAATCTCTATGGAAACATGCCGGACATGGATGCCCTCCGCGAGGTGGCCCGCCGCCATGGCATCGCCATCATTGAGGACGCCGCTGAATCCATCGGCTCGGAATATCAGGGCCGTCGGGCTGGCAGCTTTGGTGAGACTGGCGTCTTCAGTTTTCACGGCTCCAAGACCCTCACCACCGGCGAAGGCGGGATGCTGGTCACTGACCGGGATGACCTTCGCGCTCGCGTCTTGTTCCTGCGCGACCACGGACGCCCGCCTGGCGACCGACTCTTCCACAACACCGAAGTGGCCTACAAATACAAGATGAGCTCCATGCAAGCCGCCTTGGGGGCAGCCCAGTTGGAGCGCGTCGAGGAGTTGATCGCCCGCAAGCGCGAGATTTTCTCTTGGTATGCCGAGGAACTGAGTGGTGTGGAAGGCATAACCCTGAACTACCAAGCCCCTGGCACCAAGAACACCTACTGGATGGTGACGGCGGTCCTGGACGAACGCTTTGGACTCAAGAAAGAGCGCTTGATGGAGCTGCTGGCCGCCCAAGGCATTGACTGCCGGCCCTTCTTCCACCCATTGAGCAGCCTGCCCGCGTATGCACATTCGGCTCAAGCAGCACTTGCTAGGAAGCGCAACACCGTTAGCTACCGCATCAGCCCGTTTGCCGTCAACCTGCCCTCGGCACTAAACCTGACCCGCGAGCAGCCAGCAAGGGTCTGCGCTGCACTGGTTGCCGCGCTGAAGTGATGTTTTCGGTCAAGCCCGGGGAATACCATGCACCAACAACAGGCGGTCAGTTTCCTGAGAAGGACGTTGGTTCGCTTCATATAAGTCCATGCCGCCCGCGATAACCATCATACTCCCTACCTTCAACCGTGCTCATTTCCTACGAGAGGCCTTGTGTAGTCTGCGCCTCCAGTTGCTGGATCGTAGAGAGTGGCGGGTAGTGGTGCTCGATAATGCTTCGACCGACGCCACGCGCGACGTCGTATCGGAATTTTCGGACCTTCCATTGGTTTATGATCCCAGCCCGACCAATGAGGGTGCCGATGCGAACTTTGCTCGCGGCTTGGTGCGTTACTTGGATACGGAGTTTTTTGCCATCCTTTGCGATGACGACTTGTATGCGCCCTACCATTTGGAACTCGCCCTCCGTGGCCTCCGGGCAAACCCTGAAGCGGGTTTGTTTGCCAATGGAACGATCTGGGGGGCTGCGCTGGAAGCGCGGAGTCGAGGAATCTGTGACTCACTGAGCGAGGATGCCTTGACGCTAGACATGCACCGCCAGACGATTGTGTGGGATAGGGAGGCTTGGCTGGTTCTTCACACCGCTTGTTCTCCGGTCGTGATCACCGGTTGCCTCTTTCGCGCCTCCGCATTGCGGGCTATGAGCCCGATTCTGACACCAGGGGTTTTCCTTGGGGATCGCTGGTTACTTGCCCGATTCGGACAGCAGCATTTGTGCGTAACGTCGCCTTGGCCGGCCACGTTCATCCGCCTGCACGGGCAGAACGGATACATGGGTGTAAGAGGTGAACGGATGGCGCATGCGCATCAACAGTGTGGCAACCTGATTTTGTCTCTCTGTGAGAGCGAGAAAATTGATGTAGTTGCCTTCTGGAAAAAATACGGTGGCGGAACGGTTGCCCAGATACCAGAACCGCTAAAAGCAGGCATTCACGATTGCTATCCTGAGGTTTTACGCCGCCGAATACTCGGTAGCTGGCGGCCTTCAACCGGTATGCTGTCAAGGCTGGGCGTTCCCATGACGATTCAACCGGCTATCCGTAAGATGCTACGTATCTTCGGAAAGAATTAATGGAACGCGTGCGGCTTTTGATTCTCGGCGGGGGTTCCGTGGTCACGGAGTTCTACCTCCCCGCACTCGCGCGACTGGGATGGACAACCGGGATCACCGTCACGGACCGCTCTGCCGTCGTGCTGGCGAAGACCGCGCAGCTCGCCCCATGGTCGGCGACTCGCGCGCTGGGTTTTCAGGAAGCGCTGGCGGATCGCGCGCTGGTGGGCGGTCACGATGCGGTGGTGGTGGCCGTGCCCAACAGCCTGCATGTGGCCGCCGTCGAGGCCGCGTTGCGGGCCGGATTGCCGGTCCTGTGCGAGAAGCCGCTCGCCCTGCAGGCGGCGGAGTGCCAGCGCCTCGGCGAACTGGCGGCATCACTCAACCTCCCGCTCTCGGTGGGCATGGTGCGCCGCTTCGTGCCGGCCATCCAGGCCGCCCGGCTCGCGCTGCAAACCGGGATGCTCGGTGAGCTGAGATCGGTCGAGGCTGCGCATGGCGGGCCGTATGCTTGGACTTCCGACAGCGGCGCCTTCTTCCGTCGCGAGAACGGTGGCATCCTCGCGGATCTGGGCGTGCATTACTTGGACTGGCTTGCCAGTGCGCTCGGCCCGCTGACACCGGTGGCCTACGACGACGACGCGCGCGGCGGAGTAGAGGCTTCCTGCTGCTATCAGCTCAGGACAACCACGGGTGTTCCAGTGACGCTGCGGCTATCCCACCTGCATCCGCATGCGAACACCGTCACCTTCCACGGCACGCGCGCGACGCTGACGCTGGACCGGAATGACTTTGCGAAGTGTGCGGTGAGCGGCCTGGTGCCGGGCCTGAACAACGAGCTGACGCCGGAGCAGCCGTTTGTGGACCCCGCTTGGCCGCGGGACTTCGTGTCGTGCTTCGCGCAGCAGCTCCACGATTTCGCCAACGCCGTGCACGGGCAGCCGGTGCGCGTGTCCGCTGTGGATGCCTTGGCCACGACGGCGCTCATCGAGCACGCCTATCGCGTGCGGACGGAGCGCGGCGCGGGCCCGGAGCCGGAGCGACCTGCCCTGCCGCTGGGCCGCACGGTGGTCACC
>Ga0255092_1000770_pt1 | contig 11344 bp, 9 predicted proteins | sample Colum_Yuk_RepC_8_2_FD_188454 | JGI IMG/M metagenome (GOLD analysis project Ga0255092, IMG submission 188454) | Freshwater microbial communities from Columbia River, Oregon, United States - Colum_Yuk_RepC_8d | ecosystem: Environmental > Aquatic > Freshwater > River | place: USA: Oregon | collected...
GTGATCAGCACCGGCCAGTCGGCGGGGTTTGCCGGCCGGCAGCCGTGCGAGCCTTTGACCAGGCTGGCATCCAGCGGGATCACGTCCATCAACATGCGGAAGCCAAGTTTCTTGCGCAGCAGCTTGCCGGCGACTTTGAGCTTGGGCGCGCGGAGCCGAGGGTCAATGAACAGCTCCACCGGGTCGTAGCCGGGCTTGCGGTGGATGTCCACGCAGCGGGCGAAATCCGGCGCGCGCGCGTCGTCGAGCCAGTAGTAGTAAGTGAACCACGCGTTCTCCTTCGCCACGGCAATGAGGTCGCCAGCGCGCGGATGGTTGATGCCAGCGGCGATCTTCTCCTTCTCCGCCAGCACCTCGGCGACGCCGGGCGTGAACTCCACCGCCGAACGCACCTGATTGGTGATGGCGGGATCGTTGACGTAGATGTGCGCGACCTGGTGGTCCGCCACGGCAAAGGCGCGGCTGGCCCCGGCGTCGAGGAGTTCGCGGCCCAGCTCCTCCTTCACGGTCAGCCAGCCCTGCTCGCGAAACATCCGGTTGAGGTGGATCGCCTGATCCACCTGCGAGATGCCGTATTCGGAGAGGAGCACAACTTGCACACCGCGCTTCTCGAAGAAGAGGATCAGTTCGTGGACCAAGTCGTCCACCAGCCGCAGATCCTGAAGGATGTCGGGATGCTTGGGCCCAAGCCGCTGTAGGTTGTAGTCGAGGTGCGGCAGATAGACCAAGTTGAGCGTGGGCTTGAACTTTTTCTCCACCCACTTGGCTGACTCGGCGATCCATCGCGTGGCGCAATCCGGCGTGCCGGCAGGGGACTGCACACCCGCACCGGGACCCCAGAAACCGGCGAAGGGAAACTCGCCCAGCTCGCGCTTGATGTCGTCGCGGATCGCATAGGGCCAGGTGTAAATGTCAAAAACCTTGCGGCCATCCGCCGGATACATCGGACGCGGCGTGATCGAGTAATCCGCCGTGGAATACATGTTATACCACCAGAAGAGCTTTGCGCAGGTGAAGCGATGGTCCAGCGCGCGGAGCTCATCCCAAAGCTTGCGGCCATGGACCAGGTGGTTGGACTGCTTCCAAAACTGCACCTCGGCCAGTTCGCGATTATACCAGCCATTGGCCACGATCCCATGCTGCGCGGGCGGTGTGCCGGTCAGGTAGTTGGACTGCGCGGTGGTGGTGACCGCCGGGAAAGCCGGACGGAGGTTGACCATCGCACCCCGTTTGCGGAAGGCGGTGATGCGCGGAGTCCGCTCCCCGATGAGCGACTCCGTGAGGCCGACAACATTGAGGACGGCGGTGCGGTTCATCAGGCCGCAGCGTGCCAGTGTCAACCTGCGACGGCGACGATTTTCCGCGCCCGCGCCGCGTGGCGCTCCTGCAAGCGCTGGATGGACTCGACGACCTTGGGCAGGTGCATCTCGTGGACTTCGACCCCCCGGCCAATTGCCTCCAGCAGCGTGATGGTCAGCTCGCCGCCGAGATGCTCGCGGAACTCCGTGAGGCCGGTGAGCACCATCAAGTTCCCATCCGAGTCCGTGTGTAGCAGCTCGGAGGCGAACAGGTCGAAGCCAAGCTTCTCCAGCAGCACCATCACCCGCTCCGCGCTCGCGGCGTCAAGCAGCCCAATCTTCTTTGCGTAGAGCACGTCCAGCGCGATGCCGATGGCGACCGCCTCGCCGTGGCGGAGCTTGTATTCGGAGAGCTGCTCCAGCTTGTGCGCCGCCCAGTGCCCGAAGTCCAGCGGCCGTGCGCTGCCGAACTCGAAGGGGTCGCCACTGGTGGCGATGTGGTTCAGGTGCAGCTCGGCGCAGCGGTAAATGAGCCGCTGCATCGCCGCCGGCTCGAACTCCGCCAGCGCCGCCGCGTCGCGCTCAATGGCGTTGAAGAACTCCATGTCGCGGATGCACGCGACCTTCACCGCCTCGACATAGCCGGCGCGCTTGTCGCGGGCGGACAACGTGGCGAGAAGTTGAAAATCATTCACCACGGCGAAGGGCGGGCAGAACGTGCCGATGAAGTTCTTTTTGCCAAACGCGTTGACGCCGTTCTTCACGCCGACGCCGGAATCGTTCTGGCTCAAGGTCGTCGTCGGGATGCGCACGTGCCGGATGCCGCGATGCGCCGTGGCCGCCGCGAGGCCCACCATGTCCAGCAGTGCCCCACCGCCTACGCAGAGCAGGTAGGCGTGGCGGTCAATGTGATAGCGGTCAATCTGCGAGTGGATCTCCGAGACGTGAAAGTAGGAGTTCTTCACCCGCTCGCCGCCCTCGATGACGATGGGCGAGCGGACCAGCTCGAGGGCGTCACCATGCGTGGCAAAGTAGTCGGCGATGGCCCGCTCCAAGCCGGGCTGGGACTTGGCTAGCGCCTCGTCCACGACGACCAGCGCCTTGCGCCGGGTCGCGCCACCACCGCCCACGAGCACGTCGCGGAGCACGGGATTGGCAGGATTGAAGACGCCGTGGGTGAAATGCACCTGGTGACGCCAACTGACCTGAATTGTCCGTTCAATACTGGGCACGGGATGAATTTGCAGCGCGCTTGTGACGAAGGCCAGCCGGGAATCATTCGGCGCCCGCCGCCCTACCGTTTGAAGGCCGCCGCCTTGGCCGCCAGGTCCTTTTGCAGCCGCGAGCAGACCAGCTCGCACAGCTTGAACAGCGACTCGTCCGCGATGAAGTAATAGACGTTCAGCCCCTCCTTGCGCCGGCCCAGCAGGCCCGCCTCGGTGAGCGTCTGCAAATGCCGCGAGACGTTGGCTTGGGTCAGCTCCGTTTCCTCCACCAGCTCGGTGACGTTCTTTTCGCCCCGCTCCAGCGCGGAAATCAGCCGCAGGCGGTTCGGCTCGCCCAGCACGCGGAAGCGGGCGGCGACGAGTTCCAGAGCCTCGGGAGGGAGCTTGTTCGCTTTCATGGCGTCACGGGGCTTGACAGTCTTTACATGAGCATATACTCATTTAGTAGTGCCGGCGGCAAAGTGGGCCGGCCCGAACCGAAAGGCAACATGAAAATGGAAAACGCCATCCGCATCCTCGCCGGCACCATGGTTCTCACCAGTCTGGCGCTCGCACACTTCGTCAACCGTCACTGGCTCTGGCTCGCGGTGTTCGTCGGGGTGAACCTGATTCAGTCCGCGCTCACCGGCTTCTGCCCAGCGTGCAACATCCTGCGTCGGCTGGGAGTCGGGCGCGGCCAGCCGGGCGGCGACTGCTGCGGGCCAAATTGCGGTGAATGACCGACAAGCCTGAGTCTGGCCGGGACCGCTCGCCGGATTGACGCTTCAAACCGCCTACGACGCCTGTCCACCCATGCTCGCCGCCCGCACCATCACGAACAGCTACCAGGACTTCCAGTTGTTGGAACTGAGCAAGTTGCTGCACACGGAGGGCCGGGGGCCGTTCATGGTCGTGCAGGAAGGCTGCGCGCCGGACGACTCCAGCTCGCGGCATTGCAGCTTTGTCCTGACCCATCGCGGGACGTGGCTGCACTACTATCTCTACCTCGCGCTGCCGGAGGAGGTTCGGCGCGTCGCGATGTTCGACACGGTCGCGGATGTCTTCGCCCGCGCGGAAACCATGCCCGCTCGCGTCAAGGTCGAGGATGCCATTTCCTTGCAGGAACTGCTGCGTGACGAAGGCTTCGAGCCGGGCACGGAAGATGAGCAAGGGCGCGTGCTCTTCGAGGAATTGCAACGCCGTCATCCGGGTGAGCCGTTGCCCAAACAGGAGTTGAAGCCATGAAACTAGTTTTCCCACTACTCGCAGTCGTGCTGTTGACGGCGTGCAAGCGCGACGAAACGCCCGCATCACCTTCCGCGCCGCCACTGCGCGCCGCCGTCGTGCGCGTGCAGAAGGTCGAGTCGCAGCGGCGTATGGCCGTGGAGGAAATCGTCGGCACCGTGCGACCCAAGCTCTCCGCCGCCGTGTCGGCCAAGGTCAGTGGCGGCATCGAGCGGATGCTCGTCGCGCCGGGGCAGGCGGTGAAGGCCGGCCAGTTGCTCGTGCAGCTCGACTCGCGCGAGATTCAGGCACGGCTCGACCAGGCCACGGCCCTGCGCGAGCAGACGGCGAAGGACTTGCAGCGCTTCCAGAAGCTCATCGCAGACAAGGCGGTGACGCAGCAGGAGTTCGACGCCGTGCAAGCCCGCCAACGCATGTCGGCCGCCGCCGTGACCGAGGCGGAGACGCAGCTCGGTTACACAAAGATTCTCGCGCCCTTCGACGGCGTCATCACGCACAAGCGCGCTGATGTGGGCGACCTCGCCACGCCGGGCCGAGCGCTGCTGGAGCTGGAAAATCCCGCCGCACTCCGCCTCGAAGCCGACGTGCCCGAGGCGCTGCTCGCCAATCTCAAGCTCAGCGACCGCCTGCCGGTCCACATCGCCGCGTTGAAGGCGGAGTTGTCTGGCAACATCAGCGAAATCGCCCCCGCTGCCGACGCCGGAAGCCGCACGTTCCTCGTGAAATTCGACCTGCCCGCGAACTCCGGTCTGCGCAGCGGGCAGTTTGGACGCGTCGCCATTCCCGTCGCCGAGGTGAACGCGCTCCGCGTGCCGGCCAGCGCAGTCGTCGTGCGCGGGCAGATGGAACTGGTCTTCGTCGTCGCCGGCCAGCAGGCGCAGATGCGGCTGGTGAAGACCGGCAAGCGGCTCGGCACAGAGATTGAAATTGTCTCCGGCGTGAACTCCGGCGAAGCGCTCGTGGTGGAAGGTGCCGCCGCATTGACCGACGGCCAACCGTTGCAGGTGAAGCCATGAGCGCAGACGCACCAGCTCCCCATTCGCTCGGCATCGCCGGCCGCATCGCGCGCGCGTTCATTGATTCCAAGCTCACGCCGCTCATCATCGTCACCTCGGTGCTGCTCGGCATTGCCGCCATCGTGCTGCTGCCGCGCGAGGAGGAGCCGCAAATCAAAGTGCCGATGATTGACGTGCTGGTGGCCATGCCCGGCTTCAGCGCGAAGGAAGTCGAGGAACGTGCCACGCGGCCGATGGAGAAGCTGCTCTGGGAAATCTCCGGCGTGGAATACCTCTACTCGACCTCGCGCCCCGGCGAGTCGCTCGTCATCGCGCGCTTCAAGGTCGGCTCCGACCCGGACGCGAGCCTCGCGCGGCTCACCGAGAAGCTGCGCTCGAACTTCGACCGCATCCCGCACGGCGTCACGTGGCCGCTCATCAAGCCCCGGAGCATTGACGATGTGCCCATCCTCGCGCTCACGTTTCACAGCGCGCGCTACGACCACCTGACCTTGCGCCGGCTCGTGGCGCAGGTGGACGACGCGGTGAAGCAGGTGCCGCTCGTCGCGGAAACCACGCTCATCGGCGGCGCGCGCCGCGAAGTCCGCGTGCTGCTCGACCCCGCGAAACTCGCTGCGCGCAACCTCTCCCCCGCCGGCCTCGTGCCGATGCTGCGGCAGGCGAACCGCCAGTATCGCTCCGGCGAACTCACGGCGGGCAACCAGGCCGTCGTCATCGAGACAGGCGCATTCCTGCAAAGCGCGGAGGACGTGGGTAACGTGGTGGTGGGCGTGTTCGGCGGGAAGCCCGTTTACCTCCGCGAAGTCGCCGACGTGCTGGACGGCGCGGAGGAGCCGGCGAACTACGTCTTCTTCGGCAGCAGTTCCGTTGAGCAACCCGCCGTCACGCTCTCCATCGCGAAGCGGCCCGGTGCGAACGCCATCTCCGTCGCCGAGGATGTGCTGCGCAAAGTCGAGTTGCTCAAGGGCACCGTCATCCCGCACGACGTGGAGGTCTCCATCACCCGACACTACGGCAAGACCGCCGCCGAGAAATCCAACGAGCTGCTGCTGCACATGTTTATCGCCGTGGCCGGGGTGTCCGTGCTCATCTGGCTCACGCTGGGCTGGCGCGAGTCGGGCATCGTGGCGGTGGCCATCCCGGCGACGCTCGCGCTCACACTGCTGGTCTTCTACCTCTACGGCTTCACGCTGAACCGCATCACGCTCTTCGCGCTCATCTTCAGCATCGGCATCCTCGTGGACGACGCCATCGTCGTCGTCGAGAACATTGTCCGGCACTTCCACCTGCCGCAGAACAAGGGCCGCAACTGGAGCGACATCGCGGTCGAGGCCGTCGGCGAAGTGGGCAACCCAACCATCCTCGCGACCTTCGCGGTCATCGGCGCGGTGCTGCCGATGGCGTTCGTCGGCGGGCTGATGGGGCCATACATGCGGCCGATTCCGATTGGCGCGAGCGCGGCGATGGGCTGGTCGCTGGCGATTGCGTTCATCGTCACGCCGTGGGCGGCGGTGCGGATGCTGCGGTGGGGGAAGAAATATTCGCAGCTCACCGAAGGCGTGCCGGCTGGCGCGGAAGGCCAGCAGCCACACCTGCACTCCGAGCACCCAGAAGACGCCTTCACCCGCCTCTACCGCAGCGTGATGGGGCCGCTGCTCTCGCACCGCAGCTGGCGGTGGGCCTTCCTCGCGGGCATCAGCGGCCTGCTCCTCGCGGCGATGGCGACGGCCGGCTTCGGCTGGGTGAAGGTGAAGATGCTGCCGTTCGACAACAAGTCGGAGTTCCAAATCATCCTGAACATGCCCGAAGGCAGCGCGCTGGAACGCACCGCGCAGGCTGCGCGCGAAATCGCCGCCGCTGTCCGCACGGAACCCGAGGTGACAGACTACCAGATTTACGTGGGCACCGCGTCGCCGTTCAACTTCAACGGCCTTGTGCGCCACTACTTCATGCGACGCGGCGCAAATGTTGCCGACATCCAAGTCAATCTTGCCCCCAAGCACGAGCGCAAGGCGCAGAGCCACGACATCGCCAAGCGGGTCCGTCCGCAAGTCGCGGCCATCGCGGCGAAGTTCGGTGCGCGCGTGGCGATTGCCGAGGTGCCGCCTGGCCCGCCCGTGCTCCAGACGCTCGTGGCGGAGATTTACGGCCCGGACGAGGCCACGCGCCATGCCACCGCCCGCCAGGTGCGCGAAGTCTTCACCAGCACGCCTGGCGTGGTGGACGTGGACTGGTATCTGGAAGCCGACCAGCCGAAGACACGCTTAGTGATCGACAAGGAGAAGGCCGCGCTGCACGGCATCAGCGCGGAGACGATTTCGCAGACGTTGCGCATCGCGGTGGGCGGCGAGTCGGTGGACCTCATGCACCTGCCGCGCGAGAAGGAAGACGTGAACCTAGTGCTGCAACTGCCGCGCTCCGCCCGGACTTCGCCGGAGGAACTGCTCGCGTTACGCGTGCGCTCCGGTGATGCGAATGCGTTGCCCGAACCGGGCACCGGCGGCGCGGCTCCGCTGGTGCCGTTGCGTGAGCTGGTAAAGGTGGAACAGACCCTTGAGGACAAGAGCATTTACCACAAGAACCTCATGCCGGTGACCTACGTCATCGGTGACGTGGCGGGTGTGATCGAGAGCCCGGTGTATGCGATCTTCGAGATGAACAAGAAGCTGAACGCGCTGGGGCTGGACCTCTACAACGCCACCATGCCCTTCTCCGACGCCCGGCCCGCGATGAAGTGGGACGGCGAGTGGCACATCACGCTCGAAGTTTTCCGCGACCTCGGCCTCGCATTTGGCGCGGTGTGCATCCTGATCTACGTGCTGATGGTCGGCTGGTTCCGGTCGTTTCTCACGCCGTTGATCGTGATGGCGGCGATTCCCTTCTCACTGGTGGGTATTCTCCCGGCGCACGGCGCGCTGGGCGCGTTCTTTACGGCCACCTCAATGATCGGCTTCATGGCCGGCGCCGGCATCGTGGTGCGCAACTCGATCATCCTCGTGGACTTCATCGAGCAGCGCCTGCGCGAAGGAATGCCGCTCGCGGAGGCGGTCGTGGACGCGGGCGCGGTGCGCTTCCGACCGATGCTGCTGACCGCGATGGCCGTGGTGGTGGGCGCGGCGGTGATCCTGGCCGACCCGATCTTCCAAGGCCTTGCCATCTCGCTCATGGCCGGGGAAATCGCATCGTTGTTCATCAGTCGCATGGCGGTGCCCGTGCTCTACTTCATGGCGCGCGCCAAGTGAGGCTTGGTCTGACCGCCGGTGCGACCAGCATTTACAATCTTCGCCGTCCGGAGCACGGTGGGGCGTCTTCGGAGAAACATCTATTCCGCAGGCGAGTCAACCCGCAGATAAAACAAACACCATGGGCGACAAATCCCCGAAGTCCACGCAGAAGAAGTCCTCACAAAAGCAGGCCAAGGTCAGCACCGCAGCCAAGAAAAAGCAGCAGGCCGTGGTCGCCAAGCAAGCCGGCGGCAAGAAAAAGTAGCTTCCGCGCGACTGCCTCTCCTGCAGAAACGCGGGAGAGGCAGGCTCCCCCCAGGCCTTTGCCCTGGCGCAGACCCTGCCGAGTTTCGCAGCCCCCCTTTTCCCTCGGTTCTAAGTCCTCGTTGGTTCAGGCATCCGCTCCAGTGCTCGTCCATGCAACCGTCGCCAACTAATCATTACGCCACGCTCGGCCTGCATCGCCGTTGCACCCTGGAGCAGATTCGCGCGGCCTACCGCATTCTGGCCAAGCAGCATCATCCCGACCTCAATCCCGGTTCACCCGCCGCCGTCCTTCGCACGCAGGAGATCAACGCCGCTTATGAAGTGCTGGGCGATGCGGACCGCCGGGCCGACCATGACCGGGAGCTGGACGCGCAGGCCCCAGCTGGTCGCGCTTCAACTCGCGGCTCCAAGGTGGAGCGCAACATCGCGCAGGAGGTGCTGCTGCGACTCGAAGAATTTCTCCGGGGCATCACGCTGGAGGTGCAGGTGAACGATCCCGGAAATCCCTCCGGGCCGGAAACCTATCCGCTGGTCATCCCGCCGGAGACTGCGCCCGGCACCCGGTTTCGCGTGCCCCGTGCGGCCCCCTTCGAGGGCGGCTGCGTGATCGTCAAAACCTGCGTCAGACCTGATTTCCGGTTCAAAGTGCGCGGCTCGGATTTGCGCTGTGACTTGAAGATCAAGCCCGAGCGGGCCGCGCAAGGCGGCACGGAAATGGTGCGCGGCCTGAGTGGCGCGCTGCTGCGGGTGGAGATCCCGCGCGGAATCAAGTCCGGCACCTGCGTGTCCCTGTCCGGCGAAGGCCTGCCCAAGCCGCGCGGTGGTCGCGGCGACCTGCTGGTCCGCGTCACCTACCGCCCACCGGTTCGCATCACGCGCGTCTCCGGACGGTGAGCCACTTTTGAGGACATGACTCCCATTGGTCTGTCCCGGCGCACACACCACGCCGTGCAAGTCTGAGATCCGACGTCGAGTGGTGGCGCTGTCGTCCTGGGTTCCGAGCGCTTTGGAAAAACCAGCTACTTGTTGAACGACTTCGTGAAGTCCTCCGCCGTGGTCTGCACCACTTTCTTCTCGTGGCGCGAGTTGGCGATGAGTTCGTTGAGCTTGTTCTCCCACGCCTTGCTGTCCATCGGCAGATCAATGCTCTGGTTGATGAGCGAGGAGTAGAGGAGGACGTTCGCCAGCTCGACGGAACCCATGCCTTCCGCGCCGGGCGCGATGAGCGGCGTGCCGTCGAGGATGGCGTCCACGAAGTTCTGGATGAGGATGCCGTGCGGGTTGGCCGCCGGCTCGAAGGGGATCTCGCAGTTCCACGCGTCGGGCTTGGCGAAGCCGCTCTTAGAGGTCCGGCTGAACTCGATCATGTCCGAGTCGTTGCGGGTGAAGCGCATCTTGTCGTTCTCCACGACGAGCTTCCCGCGCGTGCCGCAGAGTTCGAGGCGGTTGGTGCCGGGCGCTTCGCCGGTCGAGGAGATGAAGACGCCGGTCGCGCCGTTGGCCCACTCCATGTAGGTCGTGATGTTGTCCTCGACCTCGATGTTGTGGTAGCGGCCGAGCTGGCAGAAGCCGCGCACCGTCTTGGGCATCCCGCAGAGCCATTGCAGCATGTCGAGCTGGTGCAGGCACTGGTTGAGCAGCACGCCCCCACCCTCGCCCTTCCAAGTCGCGCGCCAGCCGCCGCTGGCGTAGTAGGCCTCGGTGCGGAACCAGTCGGTGATGATCCAGTTCACGCGCACGAGCTGGCCGAAATCGGCGCTGTTGAGGAGCTGCTTGATCTTCTTGTAACGCGGCTCCACGCGCATTTGGAACATGCCGCCGAAAACCTGCTTGGGATGCGCCTGTGCCACGGCGATGAGCCGCTCGGCGTCAGCCTTGTGCGCGGAAATCGGTTTCTCGACCATGACGTGCAGGCCGTTCTTCAACGCGTCGATGCCGATGGTGGTGTGCAGGAAGTGCGGGGTGGCGACGATGAGCGCGTCAATCGCGCCGGAGCGAATCATTTCTTCACAGCTCGCGAAAGTCTGCAGGCCAGGGCGATTCTGATACGGCGCGAGGCCGGGCGCGAAGGCATCGCTGACCGCCGTGAGTTCGCAGCGGGAAATCTTTTTGTCGAGGAGGTAGCCAGCGTGGAATTTGCCGATATTGCCGAGGCCGACGATGCCGAGACGGACGTGTTTCATGGGCGGAGTATCGCGGGCGGGGAAAATGGGGGGCAAGGTGATAATTTCAGGTAACGCTTTCCGAAAAACGCTTCTGAGTCTGGCAGCGAACGACTAGAAGTTTATGAACACGACCTTGAGCCAGACTGCCAACTGCCCCAACTGCGGCAAGCCACTGCCCGTCTCCGCCCCGGCCGGCCTTTGCCCTGCCTGCCTGCTCGCGCAGGGCATGGACACCGACCCCGGCGGCGGCAAGGCGGGCCGTTTCCAACCGCTGCCGGTCGAGGAAATCGCCAGGCTCTTCCCGCAGCTCGAAATCCTAGCCCTGCTCGGCGCGGGTGGGATGGGCGCGGTTTACAAGGCCCGCCAGCCAGCGCTGGACCGGTTCGTCGCGCTCAAGGTGCTCCCGCCGCAGGGCGCGGCCGGCGCGGACTCCACCGAGCGCTTCAACCGCGAGGCGCGTGCGCTGGCGCGGTTGAGCCACCCGAACATCGTTGCAGTGCATGAATTCGGTTTCGCCCAACCCCAGACGCCAGACGCCAGACCTCAGACCCTTTTCCCGTATTTCATCATGGAGTTCGTGGACGGCGCGAACCTCCGCCAACTCGGCCGCAGCGGGCGCATCGCCCCGCGCGAGGCCCTGCAAATCATCCCGCAAATCTGCGACGCCCTCCAATACGCGCACGACGAGGGCGTCGTCCACCGCGACATCAAGCCGGAGAACGTGCTCGTGGACCGCAAGGGTCGCGTGAAAATCGCTGACTTCGGGCTGGCGAAAATCTTCGGCACGGACGGCGAGGCGCTGCGGCTCACGGCGGAAGGTCAGGTGATGGGCACGCCGCACTACATGGCCCCCGAGCAGGTTGAGCGCCCGCTCGCCGTGGACCATCGCGCGGACATCTACTCGCTCGGTGTCGTCTTCTACGA
>Ga0255092_1000778_pt1 | contig 11240 bp, 10 predicted proteins | sample Colum_Yuk_RepC_8_2_FD_188454 | JGI IMG/M metagenome (GOLD analysis project Ga0255092, IMG submission 188454) | Freshwater microbial communities from Columbia River, Oregon, United States - Colum_Yuk_RepC_8d | ecosystem: Environmental > Aquatic > Freshwater > River | place: USA: Oregon...
GTACGCCAGTGCCACCACAACTGCCAGGAATGGCAGCCCATTGGCAGAGCAGCGCCCTTACGCCTGGCCCACTGAGCGGAATCGGTCTGCAAGTGGTTGAAATTCAAAGGGTTTATTTGACACCCGTGGGTGGCATGGTTCTTGAGGAACCGCGTTGTCACGATTGATTGGAGTGTCTCTATGAACCCCGCCTTGCCTCTCCCGCTTTCGGGCAAAACACCCGCAGACCCAGAGCGCCGCACCTGGTTGCTGGCCTCCACCGGCATGGGGTGTGTTGGCGCGGCGGCGGTGGCCTGGCCACTGGTGTCGAGTTTTGCGCCCAGCGAGCGCGCCAAGGCCCAGGGTGCCAGCGTTGAGGTGGACATCAGCGACCTGGCGCCAGGCGAACTGCGCACAGTGGAATGGCGCGGCCAGCCGGTGTGGCTGTTGCGCCGCACGCCCGAGATGCTGACCAGCCTGAACGCCACTGCCGACCTGGCCGACCCCGATTCCAACGTGCCGCAGCAACCTGAGTACGCGCGCAACACCCACCGCTCAATCCAGCCCGAAGTGCTGGTGAACGTGGGCATCTGCACCCACCTGGGCTGTTCGCCAGTCACCCTGCCCCAAGGCACGGCCAACACCAGCGTGCCGGCCAACTGGCAAGGTGGCTTCTTCTGCCCCTGCCACGGCTCTACCTTCGACCTGGCGGGGCGCGTGTTCAAGAACAAACCCGCGCCCACCAACCTGGTGGTACCGCCGCACACGTACCTTGCCGCCACCACCCTGCTCATCGGTGAGGACGGCGAGCACAAGGCCTGATTCGCCGTGGACTTTCGCATCCTGCACGACACCAGCGGCCGTGAGCTCAGCTACCTGCTGGCCGACCGCCAAGCGGGCGAGGCCCTGCTGATCGACCCGCGCGGCCGTGACCTGCCGGTCATCCAGGCCTTGCTGCAAGAAAAGCGACTCACGCTGCGCTGGGTGCTGCGTACCCACCACCACGATCACCTGCAGCCGATGGAGTTCGCCAGGCTGCGCCAATTGGGAGCCCCTGTGGTTCAAGGTGAAGTCCGTGACGGCGCGCGCACGGCCCACAACAACGAGCAGCTGGACTTTGGTCGTGAACGTGTTCAGGTGTGGGCCACACCAGGCCACACGGTACATTGCCTGAGTTTTGTGTGGCGCGATCGTGTGTTCTGCGGCGGCTTGCTGGCGCTGGACGCCTGCCCGCTGCAGCCGTATCCCGCCGATGCGGCCGCGCTGTGGGACAGCGTCACGCGGCGACTGTTCAGCCTGCCCGACGAAACCCTTTTGTTCGCCGGACACGAGGTGCCGCTGCAAGCAGTCACCTCGGTTTGGGCACAACGTCGCACACACCCCTGGTTTGCCAGGCTAGATCGCGATGCCTTCATTACCCGTTGGTCGCGCCTCGACAGCTACAGCGACCCGAATAGGGTCAGTTTGAACCGCCCCGGGGCGATTCATCCAGGTTGGCCGGCCACCGATTGTGTACCGCCAACTCGCGGTTGCATATCCGCTGCACGCGGGGTCGAACTCACGCTCTCGAGCCCTTGCAGTCGGTCAACCCTTCAAGTTCATGGACTGGTCTGCAGCGATGCTATGTGAAAACCCTTTCCCCGCCCGAAGTTGAACTCGGTAGAGTTCCACTTCGGGACCTACTGGTGACAATTTGAAATCGCCCCCTCAATCGACATGCTCTAATTTTTTCCGGAGGCTTCAATGAAAACTAGTTTGAACTGTATGGGAAGGTGTGTCGGCTTGATAGTAGCTCTGCTGCTGTGTTGGTCGGCGCATGTCCGGGCTGAAGAGCTAATAACTTTGGAGCCGCGACCGGGTGTACAGCTTAAAATCTTGGTGCTGCAGCCCGAATCAAAGCCTAAGGGAGTGATCGTTGCCTACCCTGGCGGTGAAGGCACCCTGAGGCTTGATACTCAGTTCGGAAGGCCTATTGTGGGAAACAGCTCCTACGCTCAAGGCTTCTTGATTAGGAACCGTGATCAGTTTGTGAAAGCTGGGTATGCGTTACTGTTGCCTGATGTTCCGTCTGACAGACAAAAACTAGATTACCTCTATCGCCTCGGTGAAGATCAAATAGACGACGCGATAGCTGTTGTTGACTACGCTCAAAAGCGATTCGGCATAGCACCATGGATGATTGGTATCAGTGCCAGTTCGATGACCGTCGCTAGTTTGGCAGCGAACCCCCAGATGACCTTAGGTGGGATCGTGCTAATGGCCAGCGTGACAGCGATGCCACCAAGCTATAGCGCATATCGAACCCACCCGGAGGGGACGGCAAGTGCTCAGCTTGCTGAGATCAAAGTACCTGCTTTGGTAATCACGCACCGTGACGATGCATGCGAACTCAGTCCACCTGCAGATAGTGCGAAGATTGTCGGACGGATGACTGGCTCACCCCGCAAGGCAGAGCGAGTGTTTGAAGGTGGTAGCAGACCCCGCTCGGGTCCGTGTTTTGCACTTTCGCCCCACGGCTTTTTTGGCATCGAGGGCGAAGTGGAGCAGGCTATCTTTCATTTCATTGAAAAGCCTGGTTCCTGAAAAGGGGGGCGCAGTTCGCGAGCACGCCGTGTTCACCCAGCCCACCGAGGCTGAAGCCATTTACCTGTTCTGGCAAAAGCGCCACTTACAAGCGGGTGAACTGTCTTATTCCGAGGTGGCGCGCTGCGCCACCCGCCACGGCCTGGACCTGGGGCAGCTACTCGAAGGCCTGGACCTGGACGGCCTGCCGGAACTGGTGGCCCAGTCACCGGCCTGCTCCACCAAGCGGCTGCGCCTGGGCAGGTCGGTAGCAACCGCCTGATCGCCCGGCGCCATCAGGTACTTTGTCCGCACGCCACCAGCATGGACCCCAAGTTCGCGACTCAGGCGGCCGAGCGGATCGCCATTACCCGCCCGAACCACATGGTCGGCGCAGCCATCGCCCGGCACCTGCTGCGCCTGGGCCACCCCAAGCGCCTGCTGCTCACCCCCAACCAAGCCGAGCAGGAAACGCCCGAGCGAATGGCCGCCTTCTTGGAACGGGAGCAGCCCGAGCAGGTGGCCTGAGCGCTGGAGTCCGGTCAACTGCGTGGTGAGCGAAGCGAACCATGCGCACCAAGCCCACGGCGAAGTAATTCCATGACGTGCACCAGAGTCTCTGACTCGTCGTCCAAAAACAGCACCTCAATACACCAGACTGGTTTCCGGCTGCAGGCTGTTGATTCATCAGCACAACTGAGCCAGTGATCACGTCGAATACTGAGCCACTGGTTTGATGGATGTTCTGGCTACTCGGTTGTGGATAAGTCTATCGGGTCTGCTGTTTTTCGATCTCCTTTCTGAGCTTTGCTGCGTTGCTTTGGTGGTGCCGCGCCAGCGGCACTGGAATGCTTGAAGCGCCAGCTCTCATTGCCCGTCTCCACGATGTGGCAGTGGTGCGTGAGGCGGTCGAGCAAGGCGGTGGTCATCTTGGCGTCGCCGAAGACGCTGCTCCATTCCGAGAAGGTCAGGTTTGTTGTGATCACCACGCTCGTTCTCTCGTAGAGCTTGGAGAGCAGGTGGAACAGCATGGCGCCGCCCGACTGCGTGAACGGCAGGTAGCCCAGTTCATCCAGGATCACCAGATCGACGTACATCAACCGGTGTGCCAACTGCCCGGCCTTGTTTTGCGCCTTCTCCAGCTCCAGGGCGTTGACCAGCTCCACCGTGGAGAAGAAGCGCACCCGCTTGCCATGCAGGCGGATGGCCTCGATCCCCAGGCTGGTGGCCAGGTGGGTCTTGCCTGTGCCGGGGCCACCCACCAGCACCACGTTGTGGGCCGAGTCCACGAAGCCAAGGGTGTGCAGTTGGCGCACCAGCGCCTCATCGATGGGCGTATGGGCGAAGTCAAAGCCGGCGAGATCGCGGTGCGATGGGAACCGCGCCACGCGCATCTGGTAGGCCATGGAGCGTACCTCGCGCTGCGCGGTCTCGGCCTTGATGAGCTGGTGCAGCACAGCCTCGTGATCCAGCGACTTCATGCGGGCGGTGCCCAGCACCTCCGGCCATGCACTGGCCATGCCGTGTAAGCCCAGCGCCTTGAAGGCATCCATGAGGTCATGCATGGTCGGACTCCGGTGAGGCCTCGTGAGGCTGGACGTTGCGCAGTGCGTCGTAGCGGTGCAGGTTGGCCAGTGGTGGCGTATTGAGGGTGAGCATCGTTGCCACTGGCGGCTCGGGCGCACGCTGCTCCTGCAAGCGAGAGAGCACGTTGAGCACGTGCTCGGCACTCACCCGCCCGGACTGCAGCGCCAGCTCCACCGCCACCAGCACGGCCTCCAGCCCGTGCAGGCTCACCCCCATGAGCACCTGCGCCATCACCCTGTCGCCCCCGCTGTGGCGCAGCAACTGGCGCTGCAGTTCCTGTAGGGGTTCGGGCATGGTCTTGAAGGGCGCACCATTGCGAAGCGCACCGGGCTTTCGCTCGATCAGCGCGATGTAGTGCATCCAGTCGTAGATCGTCTGATCCCGCTCGAAGCTGCGCTCCAGCCGCACCTGCCGCCCATCGGGACCGACCACCAGCAGGCCATCGGCATAGGCCCGCAGACTGACCACCGCGTGGATCCACTCGCAGGGCACGCTGTAGCGGTTGCGCTGGAAGTGGATCAGCGAAGTGGCAGAGACCCGCACCGGCTGCTCCACATAGCCGTCAAACGCACGGGGATTGGGCATGAGGCGAACACGTTCGTCCTGCCAGACGTCGGCCACCGTGAGGTGCCCCCACTCTGGGTGACTCATCTCGCCCCAGACCCTCACACAGGCTTGCTCCAGCCAGTTGTTGAGCTCGTCAAGCGATCCCCAGCGCCGCTCACTGGCCTCGCGCCAGATGTCCTTGCGTCGATCCTGAACGTTCTTCTCGACGACTCCCTTCTCCCAGCCGGCGGCCCGGTTGCAGAACTCCGGCTCGAACAGGTAGTGCCCGGTCATGGCCTCGAAGCGTGCATTGACGCTGCGCTGCTTGCCTTGGCCGACCTTGTCTACCGCGGTCTTCATGTTGTCGTAGATGCCCCGCCGTGGCACGCCACCGAAGAGGGCGAACGCCCGTGCGTGCGCGTCGAACAGCATCTCGTGCGCCTGGCTGTAGTACGCCACCAGGCAGAAGGCGCGACTGGCCGCCAGCTTGGTGTGTGCCACCTCCAGGCGGCGGCGCAGCCCACCGATGAAGAGGTACTCGCAGCTCCAGTCGAACTGGAACGCCTCGCCCAACTCGAAGCTCAGCGGCACAAACCCTGCGCCGCGTGCCGCGTTGCCTTGCTCTTGCTGCCAGCGCTGGGCAAAGGCGTACACCGGCCCCCGGCTGCCGCTGTAGCCCTGCGCCCGCAGCGCTTCAAACATCGCCTTGATCCCGCGCCGATCGCGTTTGCTGCGATGGCTATCGGCCTTGAGCCATTGGCTCAACTGCTCCTTGTACGGGTCCAGGATGCTGGGGCCTGACACCCGTTGCGGGTATCGGGGCTCGACCATCTGCCCATCTTTGAGCCACTTGGTGGCTGTGTTGCGCGAGATGCCCAGCCTGCGGCTGGCCTCGCGCACCGACACGTCCTGCCTCAGCACGAGGCGGCGCAACTTGCTCAATGTGCTCACGTTGATCACTCCTGCTCCCCCGTGCTGAAAAACTCAGCACGATAGAGCGGCAACGTGGCTCAGATTTCAACGTGAACGCGTCTCAAAATGGCTCAGCTTTGGAAATGAATCAACAAAGGGGAAGCCTGAGCATGAAGGTCCGCTGCACGCCTACCGAGAACTCGTACATTCTCGCCAGCGCGACGGCGTGTACTGGATGCCGTGTGCAGCCCCGGACTTCACTGCGGCCTGATGGTCTGCTACTCCAGACCGGTCGGCGAACCCAAAAAGCCGACACACGCACAAGTCGTTGTTGCGCAAGGCGATGTGCGTGTGCTACGGCGAAAAAGTTGGCAGAGATTCGGAGAGAACAGAGGGCAGAAAAGGGTCGAACTGGCCACCATCGGCGCTCTGTCTGACCACCCCCTGGCACACGCAGAATGCGTGCGAACCCCGCGTGTTCTGCGGGATCTGGAAGTGAAAACGCCCAACTGAGAACAGTTGGGCGTTGAATAGTGGTGGAGACGAGGAGGATCGAACTCCCGACCTTCGCATTGCGAACGCGACGCTCTCCCAGCTGAGCTACGTCCCCACGATCTGCGAAATTCTAACCAGATCAGGCCATGCCGTTGCGGCTGGCGAGTTCCACGAACAGGGCCGAATGGTCCAGGTCGGCCAGGCCGTGGTCGACCGCCTGGGCATAGAGCCGCTCGAACAGGCCGGTGATGGGGGCCTCGAAGCCGATCTCCTGGGCCGTGGCCAGGGCGTTGCGCATGTCCTTGAGCTGCACCGCCACCGCGCCGCGCTTGGCGAAGTCGCGCTCGATCATGCGCTGCCCATGCACCTGCAGGATGCGGCTGTCGGCGAAGCCGCCGGTGATGGCCTGCTTGACCTTGGCCATGTCGGCGCCGCCTTTTTCGCACAGCAGCAGGGCCTCGGCCACCGCGCCGATGGTGATGCCCACGATCATCTGGTTGGCGAGCTTGGCCAGCTGGCCGGCGCCGTGCGGGCCCACGTGGGTGGAGCGGCCCAGCACGTCCAGCACCGGCAGCGCCCGGTCGAACGCGGCCGCCTTGCCGCCCACCATGATGACCAGCGTGCCTTCCTCCGCGCCCAGGGTGCCGCCAGAGACCGGCGCGTCCAGGTGCGACACGCCCACATTGGCCAGGCGGGCCGCGTGGTCGCGGGCCTGACGCGGCTGGATGGAGGACATGTCGATCACCACCGCACCCGGGCGCAGCGCCTCGGCCGCGCCCTGGCGGAACAGCACGTCCTCCACGGTGTGGCCGTCAGACAGCAGGGTGATGACGGCATCGGCCTGTGCCACGGCCTCGGCCGGGGTGTCGCACACCTGGGCACCGTAGGGCGCCAGCCGCTCGGCCTTGCTGCGCGAGCGGTTCCAGACGCTGACGTTCAGGCCGGCCTCGCAGAGGCGGCGCGCCATGGGGAAGCCCATCATGCCGATGCCGAGCACGGCAACACGGGACAGCGCGGATGGGGCGGAAGGGGTAGGCAAAGGGTCGCTCACGGCCTTTGAGGGTTGATCCGCCTGGATGGGCGGCGTTGGGTCGAATACGATGGTGGAGAAGGGTACCGCATTGGCGATGGCGCGGCGCATGGTGCGCCGGGTCGACAGCTTGCCGTCAGCGGCGGTGCCACGAGGTGACCACGATGCCCATTGCCCCGTCCTTCGATCCCGACTGGCTCAACCGCGAGTACAACAACCGTGCCCTGGTGCCCGAGCACGCCGCGATGTTCGAGCGCTGGGCCCGGCTATCGGCCGCGGCGCGGCAGCAGGGCCCGGCGCTGGTGGACCTGCGCTACGGCCATGGGCCCAACGAGCAGCTCGACATCTTCGCGCCGCAGGGCCGCCGCGCCGGGGAGCTGGCGCCGGTGCTGTTCTTCGTGCACGGCGGCTACTGGCGCAGCCTGGACAAGGCCGACCACTCCTTCCTGGCGCCGGAGTTCACGCGCCGGGGCGCCTGCGTGGTCATGCCCAACTACGCCTTGTGCCCGGCGGTGACCATTCCCGACATCGTGATGCAGATGGTGCAGGCCCTGGCCTGGACCTGGCGCCACATCGCCACGCACGGGGGCGACCCGCGCCGCCTTTCGGTGGTGGGCCACTCGGCCGGCGGGCACCTGGCCACCATGCTGCTGCTGTGCCGCTGGGCCGAGGTGGGGGCCGATCTGCCGGCCGATCTGGTGAAGAACGCGCTGTCCGTCTCGGGCCTGTACGACCTGGAGCCGATCATGCACACGCCCTTCGTGCAGCCCTCGCTCAAGCTCACCCCCGAGCAGGTGGCCATGGCCAGCCCCGCCCGCCTGCCCGCGCCGCCGCTGCGCGACGGGCGTGGCACCTTGGCCGTGGTGGCCGGCGCCGACGAGAGCAGCGAGTTCCGCCGCCACAACCGCCTCATGCGCCAGGCCTGGGGCCCGGCGGTGGTGCCGGTGTGCGAAGAACTGCCCGGGCTCAACCACTTCAACATCGTCGAGGCCATGGCACAGCCCGGGCATCGCCTGAACCTGCTGGTGCGGGAGTTGCTGGGCGTGTGAGGCCTGCGGTCACATCAAGAGGTGCTCGCCCGCGTTGTCCCCACCCAGGATCACGTAGTTCACCTTGCGGATGTCCAGCAGTTTGGTGCCGCCCGAGTAGCTGATGGAGCTTTGCACGTCCTGCTCCATCTCGATGAGGGTGTCGGCCAGCTTGCCCTTCACCGGCTCCAGGATGCGCTTGCCTTCCACGTGCCGGTACTCGCCCTTGTTGAAGTCGCTGGCCGAGCCGTAGTACTCCTTGTAGAGCTCGCCGTCCACCTCCACCGTGCGGCCGGGCGACTCTTCGTGGCCCGCGAACAGCGAGCCGATCATCACCATGGTGGCGCCGAAGCGCACGCTCTTGGCGATGTCGCCGTGGCTGCGGATACCGCCGTCGGCGATGATGGGCTTGGTGGCCACGCGGGCACACCACTTCAGCGCGCTGAGCTGCCAGCCGCCGGTGCCAAAGCCGGTCTTGAGCTTGGTGATGCACACCTTGCCCGGGCCGATGCCCACCTTGGTGGCGTCCGCGCCCCAGTTCTCCAGGTCGATCACGGCCTCGGGCGTGCCCACGTTGCCGGCGATCACGAAGGCGCGCGGCAGCTTGGCCTTGAGGTAGGCGATCATGTCCTTCACGCTGTCGGCGTGGCCGTGGGCAATGTCGATGGTGATGTACTCGGGGCTCAGGCCCTCGGCCACCAATTGGTCCACCGTGGCGCGGTCGGCGGCCTTCACGCCCAGCGAGATCGAGGCGAACACGCCCTGCTCGTGCATCTGCTTCACGAAGGCCACGTTGTCCAGGTCGAAGCGGTGCATCACGTAGAAGTAGCCGTTCTGCGCCAGCCAGGTGCAGATGGACTCGTCCACCACCGTCTTCATGTTGGCCGGTACCACCGGCAGGCGGAAGCGGCGCCCGCCGAGTTCCACGCTGGCGTCGCATTGCGAGCGGCTGTCCACGCGGCACTTGCGCGGCAGCAGCAGGACGTTGTCGTAGTCGAAGATTTCCATACCAAGCTCCAGAGGGCTGTTGTTGAACAGGTGAGCGCTTGGCTTGTGCCGGCCTTTTTGTCGCCAGGGCAAAAAGAAACCGGGCGCAAGAAACTTGGGCCCGGTGATTGATTCTAGGCGTCCATTCGGGTCAGTGGGGGGTATGGCGGCCATACGGTAATCCGTATAGGGCGCCAGGCCCATGGGCGCTTCCTACAATCCCTGGATGTTTCCCGCTGACACGAATGCCTCGTCCCCGCTGCTGGCGGGCCTCAATGCCGAACAGACCGCCGCGGTCACCTTGCCGGCCGAGCACGCGCTCATCCTGGCCGGTGCCGGTTCGGGCAAGACCCGCGTGCTCACCACCCGCATCGCCTGGCTCATGCAGACCGGGCAGGTCACGCCCGGTGGCATCATGGCCGTGACCTTCACCAACAAGGCAGCCAAGGAGATGATGACCCGCCTCTCGGCCATGCTGCCGGTGAACGTGCGGGGCATGTGGATCGGCACCTTCCACGGCCTGTGCAACCGCTTCCTGCGGGCGCACCACGCGGTGGCGGGCCTGCCGGCCACCTTCCAGATTCTGGACACCCAAGACCAGCTCTCGGCCATCAAGCGCCTGTGCAAGCAGTTCAACGTGGACGACGAGCGCTTCCCGCCGAAGCAGCTGCAGTACTTCATCAGCGGCTGCAAGGAAGACGGTCTTCGGCCGCGCGATGTGGTGACGCGCGATGAAGACGCGCGCAAGAAGGTTGAGCTCTATGAGTTGTACGAGGCCCAGTGCCAGCGCGAGGGCGTGGTCGATTTCGGTGAACTGATGCTGCGCAGCTACGAGGTGATGCGCGACAACGACGCGATTCGCGTTCACTACCAGCGGCGCTTTCGCCATATCCTGATCGACGAGTTCCAGGACACCAACCGCCTGCAGTACGCCTGGATCAAGATGTTCGCCAGCCCGCCCATCGCGGGTCTGCCGGGCGCCGGCAACGCGGTGTTCGCCGTGGGCGACGACGACCAGAGCATCTATGCCTTTCGCGGTGCGCGCGTGGGCAACATGGCCGACTTCGTGCGCGAGTTTCAGGTGCGCCACCAGATCAAGCTGGAGCAGAACTACCGCAGTGTGAGCAACATCCTGGAGTCGGCCAACCACCTCATCAGCCACAACACCAGCCGCCTGGGCAAGAACCTGCGAACCGACGCGGGCGCGGGCGAGCCGGTGCGCGTGCACGAGGCGGTGAGCGACTTCGCCGAGGCGCAGTGGATGGTGGACGAGATCAAGGCCCTGGTGAGCGACGGCCTGTCTCGCCACGAAATCGCGGTGCTCTACCGCAGCAACGCGCAAAGCCGGGTGGTGGAAACCGCGCTCTTCAACGCCGGGCTGCCTTACCGCGTGTACGGCGGTCTGCGCTTCTTCGAGCGCGCCGAAATCAAGCACGCGCTGGCCTACCTGCGCCTGATCGAGAACCCGCACGACGACACCAGCTTCCTGCGGGTGGTGAACTTCCCGCCGCGCGGCATCGGCGCGCGCAGCATCGAGCAGTTGCAAGACGTGGCCCGCGCCTCGGGTTGCTCGCTGCACGACGCGGTGAGCGCGGTCACCGGCCGCGCGGGCGTGGCCATCGGTGCCTTCGTGGCCAAGATGGACGTGGTGCGCGAGCAGAGCGAGGGCAAGAACCTGCGCGAGATCATCGAGCTGGTGCTGGACCGCAGCGGGCTGATCGAGCACTTCCGCGCCGAGCGCGAGGGACAAGAGCGGGTGGAGAACCTGGAAGAACTCGTCAACGCGGCCGAGAGCTTCGTGATGCAGGAAGGCTTTGGCCGCGACGCCACCGCCCTCAAGCAGAGCCCGTCCAGCCAGGGCATCGACCCGAGCCTGCCGGTGATCGACGAGCCCCTGGAGCCCGCGGCCCCCGATGCCGACACCGGCGAGACCCTCAGCCCGTTGGCGGCCTTTCTGTCGCACGCGGCGCTGGAGTCGGGCGACAACATGGCCCAGGCCGGACAAGACGCGGTGCAACTCATGACGGTGCACGCCGCCAAGGGCCTGGAGTTCGACGCCGTGTTCATCACCGGCCTGGAAGAGGGCCTGTTCCCGCACGAGAACGCCATGAGCG
>Ga0255092_1000793_pt1 | contig 11061 bp, 7 predicted proteins | sample Colum_Yuk_RepC_8_2_FD_188454 | JGI IMG/M metagenome (GOLD analysis project Ga0255092, IMG submission 188454) | Freshwater microbial communities from Columbia River, Oregon, United States - Colum_Yuk_RepC_8d | ecosystem: Environmental > Aquatic > Freshwater > River | place: USA: Oregon | collected...
GTTGTAATCCATGATTGAATCATTAAACGCTTGGCGGGAAAATCCAACTTTGTTCTCGGTGGATGTTAATTCTTCTTGAAGTTGCATCATATTCTGGTTTGCTTTTAAATCAGGGTATGCTTCTGATAACGCAAACAAACGCCCCAAGGTTCCACCCAAAGATGATTCTGCAACCATCAGAGTTTTCATTGCTTCGGGGTCGCCTGGGTTCGCAGCTGCTTTTACCCCTGCATTCGCTGCTTGATTTCTTGCAGAAATCACAGCTTCGAGGGTTCCTTTTTCGTGTGTCATGTATCCTTTTACAGCTTCCACAAGGTTTGGTATAAGATCGTAGCGCCTTTTAAGTTGAACATCGATTTGACCATAGGAATTTTTAAAGCGATTGCGTCTAGCAACCAATCCGTTGTAGATACCTATGGCAAATAATAGCACTAGGAATCCAATTCCTAGAAGTACTACAACACCAATTAAAACCGGTCCTAAATCATTCATGGTGAATCTCTTTCAAGCTAAATTAATCAGTTTTCCAGCTTTAGTATAATCAAATAATAAGCCATATAGGCAACAATAATCGGATCTGATCATGGTTTCCATAATCTTTATTCGAGGAATGTGTCGAATTATTTAAGATTTTCATGTAAAAAGAATTAAATATCTATGGAGAGTTAACATGCGTCTTGGAATTTTTGGCGGTACATTCGATCCGGTTCATTTTGGACATTTGGCACTTGCTGAAGAATGCCATGCTGTAGCAGGTTTGGACGAGGTTTGGTTGGTGCCCGCGGCTTCCCCTCCTCATAAGGGTGGAAAAAAACTTTCACGCTTTGATCAACGCAAAGAAATGCTTGAGCTCGCAATTGCGGGAAATGAAAAATTCAAAGTCGAACCCATGGAAGCTGATCGCCCAGGGCCAAGCTTTACCATCGATACCCTTGAAGAAATCCATAAGCGCAAGCCCAACGATGAATTGTTTTTGATTATTGGTGGCGATAGCGCATTGGAATTTTCCACTTGGAAAGACCCCGCTAAAATTGCATCCCTTGCAACTATTATTGTGCGAATAAGGCCTGGGGTTATCATGCCTACAGAGCAGGAATTTATTTCACAATTGGGTAAAGAATTAGGCGTACCTCCCAAAGTGATTTTTGTTGCGGGCCCCCCTTATTTAGATGTTTCCAGTTCTTTATTAAAAGAGCGTGTAAGCAATAATAAAAGTATTCGGTACTTGTTACCCAGAGCGGTGGAAGTCTATATTCAGCAAAAAAAGCTTTATCTTTCCTAATTCTCAAATACTTTTATATTTTTTTTTGACAATCGCAAAAGTGTGACCTAGGTTTTCAGTGGGTCGCTATTTACTTCACTTCCAAATGGTTACCCGAAACACATCTCGTTTTATTATTTTTTGAACCGTTTAATATTTAATATATGGAGACATATCATGCGTATGCACGACTTGGAAGTGTTGTTCAATTCGAAAAAGGGTAAAAAAGGATTTGTCCCATCATTGCAAGCACTTGAATCTAGAGAAGTACCGGCAGGAAATTTAGTTGGTTCTTTTTCAATCGATAACTCTTGGGGCTCTGGTATGCAGGGGCTCATCACCATTCAAAATACAGGTGATGTTGCTGTTACCAATTGGGCCGCCACTTTTAAATATGCAAACACTATTAGTTCTAGTTGGAATGGCACCGTCACTCAAACTAGTGCAGGTAATTTTAAAATCACCAACGCAGGTTATAACAGCACCATAAACCCCGGACAATCCATTACCGTGGGATTTATTGGCGGTGGTAACTATGCGCAAAACCCATCGAATTTTGCTTTCACGGGTGGTGGCCTATCTTCGGTAATTTCACCTACGCCAACACCAGCGCCAACACCTGCACCAACGCCAGCGCCAACACCTGCACCAACGCCAGCACCTACGCCAGCACCTACGCCAGCACCTACGCCAGCACCTACGCCAGCACCTACGCCAGCACCTACGCCAGCACCAACACCAGCGCCTGGTGTTTCGGCTACGCTGAGTTACAAGGTCACCAGTGATTGGGGTAGCGGTTTTAATGCTGATATCACGATCAAAAATACAGGTACCACAACGCTTAAGTCGTGGACTGCTTCCTTCGATGCGCCATGGACTGTGGATAACATTTGGAGTGCTACCATGGTTTCCCGCACGGGTACCAAGTACACGATTGCTGCTGCAGAATGGAACAAGGATATTGCTCCAGGGGCTTCTATTACCTTTGGTTTTTCAGGCAGTGGCGTCGCTGCCACTTCTCCTACTAATGTAGTCATCAATGGTTCTAGCTCGGTTGTAACCCCTACGCCAGCACCTACGCCAGCACCAACACCAGCGCCAACGCCAGCACCTACGCCAGCGCCAACACCAACCCCTACGCCAATTGTAACTCCTACTTTGGTCGTTAACGATGTTTCGGTGACAGTAACTGGGATGTTAGACAACTCGGCATCGAATGGGTTCCTTTCAACATCTGGTAATCAGATTGTTGATGCCAACGGAAATGCTGTACGCATCACGGGTATCAACTGGTTTGGATTTGAAACCGGCAATAAAGTATTTCACGGATTATGGACCCGTGGTTATACCTCTGTGCTGGATCAGGTAAAAACTCTTGGTTTTAATACTCTTCGTGTTCCGTTCTCTAACGAAATGCTTCGTAGTGATGCGGTTACCAGCAGTATTAATTTTGCACAGAATCCAGATTTGCAGGGGCTTACTCCCATTCAGTGCCTCGACAAAATGGTGGAATACTGTGGCAAGATTGGCTTGCGTGTCATTTTCGACAGGCATTCAGCCAAGGCTGATGGCTACCTGAATGAAGATGTTTGGTACATCCCTAATGATGCTTATTACACTGAGCAGCGTTGGATTGAAGATTGGTCAATGCTTGCAAAGCGCTATGCCAACAACCCCACGGTGATTGGTGCAGATCTCTTTAACGAACCTAAGAGATCAGCAACTTGGGGAAATAGTTCCGCAGCAACGGATTGGAATAAAGCTGCAGAGCGTGCTGGCAATGCGATTCTTGCTGCAAATCCCAACTGGCTTATCATTGTTGAAGGTGTTGAAAAATACAACAATGAAACAACATGGTGGGGCGGTAACTTGAAGGGCGCTGCTTTCTTCCCCGTCAATCTTTCTGTGCCGAACAAACTTGTTTACTCTTCACATGAATACCCTAGCAGTGTTTATGCACAGAAATGGTTTTCCGACCCTACCTATCCAAATAACTTGGATGAGGTTTGGAACGCCAACTTTGGATATCTCTTCCAAAATCAGACTGCCCCTATGTTCATCGGCGAGTTTGGTTCCAAACTTGGTTCAACCAGTGATCAACTCTGGTTGGATAAATTTACCGACTACATGGATGGCGATTTGAACCTTGATGGTACCAAAGATCTGGCTTCCAACCAAAAGGGAATGAGCTGGACTTACTGGAGCCTTAACCCTAACAGTGGCGACACAGGCGGCATTCTCAATGACGACTGGACTACTGTTAATACCACCAAGATGGGTTACATCCAAGCTAGCCTTGCTCCAATGCTTGGAACAGCCACTGGAAATTCACAAACCATGAATTTCCAAGTGAAACTTTCTGCTGCTTCTTCGGGTACTGTTACTGTTAAATACGCAACTGCTAATGGTACTGCGATTGCAGGCACCAATTATCAGGCTGCGTCTGGTACTTTAACTTTCGCACCGGGGGAAACCACAAAGACTGTTTCCATCGTGATTCCAAGCCAGAATCTTTCTGCTTCTAAAACTTTCACCCTGTTGCTTTCAACACCAACGGGCGCAACCTTGGCGGATGCCTCGGGCGTTGGGACTATCCAGCTTGCTGGTTCTCCAGCCCCAACTCCTGCGCCTAGCCCAACGCCTGTTCCAGTGAATAGTGCGCCTGTTGCTGTTGCGGATTCGGTTTGGATTCCATCTGTATCGGCAACAAGCATCTCTGTGCTTGCTAACGATACCGATCCCAATGGCGATAAAATTTCGGTGAAGACTGTAACTCAGGGAAGCTTTGGAACAGTCTCGATCAACCCAGATGGTACAGTTCGTTATACCCCTGGGTCAGGATTCACGGGCTCGGATTCCTTCAACTACACTATTGCTGATGTTGCAGGGCTTACTTCGACTGCATCGGTATCGGTAAAACTTGTAGCAGAGGGAGCCAAGGCATGGCCTGGAAATGTTTTTGCACCTTATGTGGACACCACACTCTGGCCGATTTTGGATTTCACCAAGATCGCTCGTGAGCAGGGGCTTAAATATTTCTCTCTTGGTTTCATCACTGCAACTGCTGCCGGCAAACCAGCATGGGGTGGTTTCACCACCTATGAAATTGATGGCCAGCAATTTGATTTGCAGATGCGCGCCAAGGTGAATGATCTTCGTTCCCTGGGTGGCGATGTTAATGTTTCTTTTGGTGGTGCTGCCAACCAAGAGATGGCTGAAGTGATCTCTGATAAAGTTGCCCTCAAGGCTGCTTATCAACAGGTTATCAACGCCTATGGTTTGACTAGGATTGATTTTGATATTGAAGGAGCAGCGCTTGCCAACAAGGCGGTGATTGATCGCAGGTCTTTGGTGCTTGCAGAGTTGCAAGCCGATGCTACGAAAGCTGGCAAGCCCTTGGAAATCTGGCTGACTCTTCCTGTGTTGCCCACCGGGCTTACCCTGGATGGCATCTATGCGGTACAGAGTGCTTTCAAGGCCGGAGTAAAGTTGGGCGGGGTGAACATCATGGCCATGGATTATGGTGAAGGTGCAGCTCCGAATTCCAATGGAAAAATGGGCGATTATGCAATCCAGGCTGCTACAAGTTTGCATACTCAGCTTAAAGCAATCTACACCGGTTTTTCTGATGCAAAGCTTTGGAGTATGGTTGGGATAACACCCATGATAGGTCGAAACGATGTTTTGACCGAGGTGTTTGATCAGCAGGAAGCCAGAGAAGTGTTGGCATTTGCACAGCAGAAAAATCTGGGGTTGTTATCTTTCTGGTCGCTTAATCGTGATTTGCAAAATGCAAGTGGAGTGCTGTCGCGAACCGACAACTTCTCTTCAAGCATATTGCAAACCCCTTATGAGTTTTCCGGAATATTCAAGGTGTTTGCTTCTCCAGTAGCGGCTGCAACATCCCCTACCGTTGCTGCTTCTTCAGTACCAACGGTAACTTCATCGCCTGCAGCAACCGCTGATTATCTTTTTGCCCTTGATCCAAGTGGCTCAATGATAAAATCAGGCAGCATGATGGTTTAATAATCTGAAGATGGTTAAACGAAAGAAGGCTCGCTGAATAAGTTTCAGCGGGCCTTCCTTACTTTTATAATTGAAAAAATTAATGGGTATGTTTGTGAGGATGAGGGTGGCTATGCAAATGCAATGGACTGATGGATTGGGAACATGCAAAAACTAATTTGGCATGATGCACACCTTTCAAACCGCCAAGGGCATCTGCTAGGTTCTGTAATTCACCAGCGTGACCACGCAATGCTATCAATTCCATGCATAGATCATCATCAAGATGAACATGCATGGTTGAAACAACACTTTCTGAATGCGCATGTTGTAAGTCGAGAAGTTTGTCGGTGATTTTTGTTTTGTGGTGATCATAAACAAGAGTAAGGCTCGCAGCAACATGGGAGTTTTCATCCGTGCTTTGGGAAGAAACCAGCTTTTCGCGAATGAGATGCCTTACTGCTTCGCTGCGGGTTGCGAACTTGCCCTCGGTGCAAAAAGAATCAAACTGCCCTAACAGGTCATTTTCAAGAGATACAGAAAATCGCACGATATCAGGCATAAAAGGCGCTCCAGTGAATTTAAGATGAAGATTTACTATATCCGAAAAAAAACGCTTGCTTTAGGAAAAGAAGCCGGTATTATTATTTTCAATTCTGTAATACTGGAGTTTGTACTCGATATGCACACTAAAAAAGCCTTCACCCTTATCGAACTTCTGGTCGTCATTGCAATCATTGGTATTTTAATTGGCTTGCTGCTTCCTGCGGTTCAGAAAGTCCGCAGTGCTGCAAGTGCTCTTGATTGCAAATCTAGGCTCAGGCAGATTGGCCTTGCGGTTCATGGCTACTTCGATGTTTACCGCGGGGAGTTTTTCCTGCATCACCCCTATGATTCTGATGTTAGCTCCAATACCACGCATTCTAATTCGTTTGCTGAAATATTCTGGGCTGACAAGTTAATGCCCTTCATTGGCAGTGCCGCTGAAGCTGATGAAAATAATTCCATCAAGGGCGTTTTGGGTAATTCCGACAAAATCTTCCGTTGTCCTGATGACCCTGCGGAACGAAAATTGATTTTTGATCCAGTTACTGGCCAACCCGATGGTGTTGAGCACAGAGTCAGTCACCTTATGAATTCCCTTCTTAGTCATAAGAGCAGGCGGTATGGGGCATGGAATCTATCCCGTTTTATTAATGAAGTCGGAACTTCCAATTGGGTTGCTTTTGTGGAACGAAACCATCTCGCATTTCTCGACATCAATGGCGAAAATCCCAGGCAGGATGATTTTGATATCTGGCTGGGAACAGATACCTTCAAGGATTGGATCGCACATCAAAGGCATTCGGGGAGTTCAAATTATCTCTACCTTGATGGTCATGTTTCCATGATGCGTTTTGATGACGCTGTGATTGGTATTTTTCCTGATAAAATCGTTCTAGCCCAGGATGGAAGTTATGCGTATTGATCAAAGGGCGCTGATTATTATTGCAATTACATTAATGCCTTTTGGTTGTTCATCAAAAATAGAAATCAAAGAAAGCCCTGCAAAGCCCGTAGCTCGTGAGTTTCTTCAAGCCGTTTCCCAATCAGATATTGATGCAGCTTGGAACCTGGTAGATCCAGCTCAAAAAAAAATGCTTACCATTGAAAGATTTAAAGCCGCTTGTAGGCGACTTTTGAAAAAAGTAAATCTTGATCAGCCCGCCGTTCAAATAAAAGCATGTACCGATAAAGATGGTAGAGCAATCGCCCATGCAGCTTTGGTCAAAGGTTCCAAACGCTTTCGAATTGATATAGAACTTTGGTATCAAAATGAAAATTGGGTCGTTCACCTTGGACGCGACTTTTTCTAGCACATTTCTATTAGCATCTTTCTACTTGGGCCATTCCCCACCAACAATTGCTTTGCCTGAAAGCTTTGTGGGGTCGATCATCAAGTGCCTGACTCTAAGCCTTTTCCAAGTGTAGGTGATATGCACCATGCCATCTGCTGTTTGGATGATTGCAGGGTAGGAATATTCGCCTTGATCTTTTTCGAGCACTAATGCTGCCTCCCAATTTTTGCCATCCTTCGAAATTGCAAGGTTCAAAGGGCTACGACCTTTTTCGGTATGATTGTAAACTAAAAGATGTGTGCCATTTTTTAGGGTAACTGCATCCGTCCCCGAGTTCGGGTTGGGAAGATTGGTATAAGAAAGAGCGGACCAAGATTTACCCAGATCTTCCGACCAAGTTTCAAAAATCTTTCCTCCCTTAGATCTTCCCAAGGCTTGCAACTTATTGTTGTCATGAAATAGGATGCTGGGCTGGATGGCTTGAATTGATTTTTCAAGTGCGACAGGAGCGGGCTCGATTTTGCTCCATGTCTTTCCCAAATCCTTGGAAAGTTCGAAGTGCACTTTCCATAAGCCAAACAGTTTATTTTCTTCGGTGCTTGTGGGCGAAAGAATGGAACCATCGGGAAGTTGCACGGGTTTGTTTTTGATGGGCCCTAAAATTCCATCGGGAAGCCTTATGGTGGTGCTCCAAGTTTTCCCAGAATCCACACTGGTGCGTAGTTCTCCCCACCAAGTCGAAGGGCTTGGGCCAACTTTATAAAACAGCATCAACGGTCCAGTTTTAGGTTGGAATAAAACGGGGTTCCAGCAGGGGTGGCGTTTGCCATCAGCTTGGATACCGTTAGCTACTTCGGTTGGCGTTGTCCATTTTCCTGAATCACTTCTTGAAACCCAGATACCAACATCGGGGGCTTTTTCGCGTGTGCCACCAAACCAGGCTGTCACCAATCCTTTGGGAGTTTCTGCGATGGTGGTTGCATGGCATTGTGGAAACGGGGCTTCCAAGTAAATGAACTCACGAATGATTTCTGGGGTGTTCACTTTTGGGAGGGCAACTTGCATTGCAATGCAGGATACCAAGGAAAGAAAAATGTTCATGTTGCTCTCAATGCAGGATTATAAACCGATATACGCAAACATAGTTCTAACCTAAAGAAGAACTCGAGGCAAAGAAAGTATCCATTGAAACAGTGCGCCTTGTGTTTAGATCTATTTTTTTGTTTGCTATCAACTATCTTTGTGGTATCATTAAGTTTATTAGTTGGTTAAATTATAAGGGTAGTCATTTAATTTCGGAGTATAAAAATGTCTTTTAAAAGATTAAGCTCTCGTGCATTTACTCTTATCGAACTCTTGGTTGTAATCGCAATTATTGCGATTTTGATCGGGCTTTTGTTGCCTGCGGTGCAAAAGGTTCGTGAAGCTGCAGCAAGAATGAAGTGCTCCAATAATCTTAAACAGATTGCACTCGCTACCCACAACTATCTTGCAACTTTCAATACTTTTCCTTCTGCAGGCAAGGGTTACAGCTGGTGTAGTACTCCTGCAACGGGCGATGCAAAAATTTATAACGCCAACGGCTTGTTACTGCTTCTTCCATATCTAGAGCAATCAGCTCTTTATGAAAAGTTCAACCTTAATGAAGCTTTCGCAAATGTTTCTACCACCCTTGCAGTTAATCCGGGAAACATCTCAGGTGCTATAGTTGGTAATCCTTTGACTAATGGAAATGCTGCCCTTGCTTCAACTGTGGTACCAGCTTTTAATTGCCCTACTGATACTTCTGCGGGGCCGAACGATAGGCTTACAGGTGGGTATTATGGCCCAGGTGGAACCTTTAAGGGCGCAGCAACCAATTATGATTTCATCACCAGCGATAGCGATTATTCTCGTTGCAATAACTGGGCAACCAGTGGCTCACTAAGGAGAATGTTTGGCGAAAATAGCACTACCAGGCCAGGTGATGTTATCGATGGATTAAGCAATACCTTTGCCTTGGGTGAAACCACTAGGTATCACGGTAATGGCGCTGCGTTTGCTTGGTCGTATCGTACCCATGTGATGGTTGGGGTTGATCCGGGAACAAGCGACCCTGGCATAAATATATGGAATTTGCCAAGTTCTTTTCCCGCTGCAGCAAATCCAACTTATACAGTTATGAATGGCCGTATTCGTACTTGGTGGGCTGCTGCAGGTAGTATGCATTCGGGTGGCAGTCATTTTGCTTTTGGGGATGGCTCCGTTCGGTTTATGACTGAAAACACCAGTGGTGTTACACTTGAAGCGCTTAGCACCATGGCGGGTGGTGAGGTAATTTCCCTTCCATAAATGAGCCACTTCCAAAATGAAACACAATATTGTTCTGATGCTTTTGGTGTTATTGGTTCTGGGCTGTGGGGACAAGCGTCCAACACTGGTGCCTATTCAAGGTAAACTAACTTTGGATGGAGTACCCCTGCCCTTCAAGCATGTTAAATTCCTCCCTGAAAACGTCACCCCCGGAGTCGGCGGTGGCGGGGTTAGTGATAAGGATGGAAACTATTCGTTGCTTGCTATTCGCCCCGGATCCATCAAAGATGAAATTGGAGTCCCACCGGGAACCTATCGTGTGATAATTGTGGAACCACTTTTTGACCCGGAAGCTGTTGCAATTCCAACTAATCCGGAAAGTGGACCAGCACCTGCAGTGGGCATTTCTTTGCCTAAAAAAACAAACCCAAAGGCCTCCATCCCCGCCAACTATGGTGTCGCTGAAACTACCACTTTAAAAGTAGAAGTGCCCGATAACGGTGGTACTATTGATTTGAATTTGCAGGCTCCCCTACGCTGAAAAATCATTAGTTATACAATCATTAAAATCGCTATAAACCACCCTAAACTTCAGTTTCACCCAACTTTACTTGTATGGGTTCAACGCTTCGATGCACTATAATCAATTCTTATAGTTTTCAATCTAAGCAAGGAAAAAGCCATGCGTCTCACTCTTTGTCTACTATCCTTAATTTTCAGTACCGCTTCCTTTTCTCACGCAGAAGAAGCAAGGCTGCTACGATTCCCTGCAATCCATGGCGACCAAGTTGTCTTCACCTATGCTGGCGACTTATACACAGTTAATTCCAAGGGGGGCGTTGCCCGAAGGCTCACCTCGCATTCTGGATTTGAGATGTTTCCGAAGTTCTCACCTGATGGTAAATCAATCGCTTTCACCGGTCAGTACGATGGCAATACTGAAATTTACAAGATCCCCTCTTCAGGCGGTGAACCCAAGCGATTGACTTGGACTTCCACCCTTAGCAGGGATGAAGTTTCAGATCGCATGGGCCCAAATAATATCACCCTCGGTTGGACACCCGATGGTAAGGACGTTCTCTTTCGTTCCCGCATGACAACCTTCAATGATTTTCTGGGCCAGCTTTATACAGTGAATGCCAACGGTGGGTTGCATGAAGAACTGCCACTTCCCCGCGGAGGCTTTGCTTCCTATTCTCCTGATGGTTCCAAAATTGTTTATAACCGGATCTTCCGCGAGTTCCGCACTTGGAAGCGATACCGGGGTGGTATGTGTGATGATATCTGGACCTATGATTTCAAAACTAAGAAAACCGAACAACTTGTTGATACTCTCGATCAAGAAATCGAACCCATGTGGTTTAAGGATCGCATTTATTTCCTCTCGGATCGCGATCCCTCCAAGCGCATGAATCTTTATGTGCTTAACCTTGCAACCAAAGCTGTTAAACAAGTCACCAACTTTGCAGATTTTGATGTCAAGTTCCCATCCCTTGGAGACAAGGCGATTGCATTCGAACAAGCTGGGTTCATCTGGAAACTTGATCTTGGAACCGATAAGTATGAAAAAATTCCTATCGAGCTTAATGAAGATTTCGCAACCTCGCGTACTGCGCTGCTTTCTGTTGCAGACAAAGTTGCATCAGGTACACCTTCTCCGGATGG
>Ga0255092_1000797_pt1 | contig 11018 bp, 13 predicted proteins | sample Colum_Yuk_RepC_8_2_FD_188454 | JGI IMG/M metagenome (GOLD analysis project Ga0255092, IMG submission 188454) | Freshwater microbial communities from Columbia River, Oregon, United States - Colum_Yuk_RepC_8d | ecosystem: Environmental > Aquatic > Freshwater > River | place: USA: Oregon...
GTAGATCGGGTAGAGCGTGTCCATCACCTCGGTGGCGTCGCCAATGGGAATGAGGACTTTTTTCTTGGGGAGAGTGAGTTTCTTTTTGGCCATGAGCGGATGACACCAGACGCTCCGCCCAAGTGTCAATGCAGCGCTCTGTCGCGTGGGTGCGCAGGCAAACCAGCTCCGGTTCCGCTGCCCGCCTCGTATCAGAGAGCGAGCGTCGGGCAAGGCGCGTCCTGTGAAGTGGATTCAATGGCCACGTGCCTTGCTCCGATCTGCTGCAAGCGCCCCCCCACCGCCGCCTGCGCCAGCTCGGGACGGTTGCAGTCACGGCTGAGGTGGCCAAGGTAGATGCGGGCCAGCGTGCCGGTCACAATCTGCTCGGCAACCTCCGCCGCCGCCGCGTTGGAGAGATGGCCGTGACGGCTCAGGATGCGTTGCTTCGTGCTCCACGGGCGCTTGGTGTCCTCCTGCAACAGCTTGGGATCGTAATTGGCCTCCAGCACCAGCACCTGGGCGGGCCGGACCCGCTCGACCACCAGCCGCGTCGCATGGCCCAGATCCGTGAGAAAGCCGATGTTGCCGGCGCTCGTGCGCAGCAGAAAGCCCACCGGGTCCTGCGCGTCATGCGGGACGCTGAAGGTGTCCACCACCACATCCCCGAGATCGAAACTCGCACCCGTGACGAAGTGCCGTCCCTCGAACCGCGTTTCCAACTGCCGCTCCGTCGCCTCCTGCGTGAGGCGATTGCAGTAAACCGGGATGCGCAGCTTCGTCGCCAGCGCGGTCAGGCCTTGCGTGTGGTCCTGATGCTCGTGGGTGAGCAGGATGCCCGTGAGCGTCTCGGGCGTGCGCTGAATGGACGCCAGCCGCTGGCGGATCTGGCGGCCGCTGAACCCGGCATCAATCAGCAGCCGCACCTCCGGCGTCTCCAAGTAGGCGCAATTGCCACCGGAACCACTGCCCAGGATGGTGAAGCGAACGGACACGGGGTGACGGTAGGGAGAGCTGAAAAAACGTTCAACGCCCAACGCTCAACCCGGCACGTTTCAGGTGGAAAACGAAGTGTCCCAAGTCCCGGCTTTTCCTCACGCCCACATCTCCTTTGGTCCCCGGCCTTCCGGCACGATCATCTCGAAGGTCGGGATGCGCACGATCACCCGCCGACCCGCGTCATCCACACCCAGGTAGCTGCCCTCGGCGATGCCGCGCCGCGTCTCCAGCACATGGCGGCTTTGGTAGCTGAACTTCTCCCCGGGCACGATCCGGGGAAATTCCCCCACCACGCCGTCTCCCTCCACCACGGTCACCTCGTCGTGGGCGTTGGTGACCACCCATTTGCGGCCCTTGATGGTGACGGCGCGGTCGGAGTCGTTGTGAATGCTGATGAAATAGACAAACGAATGCGGCTGGGTCGGCGGGCTGGGGAGCTCCGGCGCATAGACCAGCCGGTCCAACGTCACACGGAGGCCGGGCAGTTCGAGGAGTTCGTGGTTCACAAGTTGGTTCGCAGCCAGTCGGACTGCCTCGGCAACGATGGGCGCTTCCGGCTCAAGATCCAAGGCAGGACCTCAGCCAGGCGACCGCTCCCGGCGGGTTTCGAGAAAGTCCTTCAACTCCTGCGCCGTCTTGCCGCCAAAGCCCGGGACTGCGGCGATCTGCTCCACGGTCGCCAGCCGCAGGCGATGGATGGAACCAAATTTCTTCAGCAGCACCTGCTTCCGCGCATCGCCCACACCGGGGAACTCGTCGAGGACGCTTTCGGAAATCTTCCGCAGGCGCAACTGGGCGTTGTAGCTGTTGGCCACGCGATGCGACTCGTCGCGCACGCGCTGGAGGAGTTTCACCGCTGGATGGTTGAGGCCGAGGCGCAACGGGGCAGATTCGCCGGGCTGGTAGATTTCCTCGAACTCCTTGGCGAGACCGATAATGGCAATGTGGCCAAGGCCGAGCTTGGCCAGCTCCGCGCACGCCGCGTTGAGCTGGCCCTTGCCGCCGTCGATCAAGATGAGGTCCGGCAGACGCGCGGCGGAAGGCGTCTTGGGCACCCACGGAGCGGTGAGTTCATCGCGGCTCGCCGCGTCATGCACGATCGCGTCGAAGGCGGAAGTGGGGCGGGACTCGGGGGCTTCCTCGCCGTCGTCGGCAGGATCGAATGCCGCTTTGCTGACGGGTGATTCAACTAAACCGGGTTCGGATGCATTCGCCGCCTGCCCCACCTCTTCCTTCAGCCGCGAGTAGCGCCGGCGAATCGTCTCCGCCATGCAGGCAAAATCGTCCTGGCCCGTCACGGTCTTGATCTTGAAACGCCGGTAGTTCGCGCGGTCGGGGCGGCCGTGCCAGAAGCTCACGAGCGACGCGACGGCGAATGTGCCGCTGATGTTTGAAATGTCGAAACCCTCAATCCGCGCCGGCGGCTGCGACATCCCCAACACGCGCGCCAGCTCACGCAGGTCGGACTCGGGATTGATGGCGACCGGCAGCTTGTAGGGAACGCGCTCAAACTTCTCCGTCTTCTGCGTGGTGCTCTTGATGTCCTTGAGCAAGTCGCGCAGTTGGGCAGCCTGCTCGAAGTCCTGCGCGGCGGCAGCCTTCTTCATCTGCGCCTCCAGCTCGGTCGCCATCTCGTCGCACTGTCCATCGAGGAAATCGCAACCCGCCGTTACCTGCATCAGATACTGCTCGCGCGTGACGTTGCCGATGCACGGCGCGGTGCAGACCTTCATGTGCGCGTAGAGGCAGTGCTTGTAATCGCTCGCGTCGGGATTGAGCGGACGGCAGCCGCGCAGGTTGAACTTGTGCCGGACCAAGTTGAGCGTCCGCCGCAGCGCGCCGCCGCTGGCGAACGGGCCGAAGTAGCGCGCACCATCGTCAATACGCAGGCGCGTGAGCGTGAAGCGCGGGATGGCGTCGTTGAGGTTGACCTTAAGCATCAGGAACCGCTTGTCGTCGCGGAAGGAGACGTTGTAGCGCGGGTGGAACTCCTTGATGAGCTTGCCTTCGAGCAGCACGGCCTCGGCGTCGGACTTCACCATGTGCCAGTCGAAGTCGTGGATGGCCTCGACGAGGGCGTTGAACTTGAGGTCCCAGCCCATGCGCCGCGAAGTTTGAAAATACTGGGCGACGCGGCGACGGAGGTCGCGCGCCTTGCCGACGTAAATCACCGTGCCGAAGCGGTCCTTGTGCAGATACACGCCGGGCCGGTGCGGCACCTGCGAGAGCTTGCTGCGGATGTGGTCGGTGACGGGCATCTTCTTGGTGACTAGGTTTCGCCGACACGTTCAATTGGCAAACGTGTCACCCGTGCCAATTCCTGAATCCGGCCTTCAACTTCCTCGCTTGGCTCCTGCCTTCGGATTTCGGAAAACCACATCACGGCCAGAACTTTCCCACTCACTCGCTTGAGTCCGACGTTCCATTGGCCGTCACTATCCGAGTCGTCCAGAGTTGCTGGTCTCAGATAGACTTGCACAGCCACAAAGTCAGAGAGCCGCGATCCGGTTGAGGAGATGGGGAGCACCGTAAGCAACCGTTTCACTTGCACCACAGACCCGTCCGAAGCGTTGATTTGCGTTACCGTTCCGACGGAAAACCAAAGGCCCAATACTAAAGTGGGAATTGCAGGCCAGACTGACTCCATCGCAAGCCAAACCCCAACTGCCAGTCCAGCCAAGATGACGAAGGGGATTACTTCAGTAGCCGGACGGGCGAAGTGAAACTCCGCCGCGACGTTTGTATTTTGGTTCACGATGTTGAAACGCCCTCTGACATGGCTACTCCGTCAGCAAATCCTCCGGCAAGGCGAGTAGCTCGCCGCCGCCGTCCAGCCGCCAAACGATTCGCCCGTCCGCCGCCGTGCGGACGACTACGCCGCGTGCCGAGCCGCGCAGAGTTTTCACGCGGTCGCCGGGTTGAAACGAAGCCTCGTGCATGAGCGCCATCATTATTTGCTCCATGGTCTCCCGAGCCAAGACACCGGAGATGTAGTGCGCCACAGCCGAGTTCAACTCGCGGCGGCGGACATGCACCAGCTCACCAAAGACGAAATCGGCAATCGCGCGGCCGATGTCGGCAAAGGTGTTGCCGTTGAAGAAGAGGAACGGCGCCCGTTTGTGGCAGCTCCGCAGGAAATCCAGCGTCTCGCCGAGGGTCAGGACTTGCTGCTCTTTGATTCGCCAGTCGGCTGCGACTGCTTCATGGCTCTCTGAATTCTCGCCGTGCTGCGCTCGACCTCTTTCGCACGCTCCTCGGTTGAGGCTGGTGACAAACTCCCAACTCCGGTTTTTGAGAAAAGCGGCTCGGGCTTGTAACGGTGATTGTTCGCCAGGACCTCCTCCATGATGTCCTGATCGGTCAGGTGTTCCAGCAGGTCGAGGCGGAGTTTCATCGGGCATAACGTAACGCAAGTCGGGGCGGCGCGCCAAGCGGGATTCCCGCCGCGCCGTTCAGAACTTCACGTCTCCCAGATACTTCAGCGTCTGCGGGATCTGCTCCACGACGGTCGGGGACTCGTCCTCGATGAAGTAGTATTTCACGCCGCTGGCCTGCGCGGCCTTGAGGATGGCCGGCCAGTTCATCTGGCCGGTGCCCAGCGGCACATCGTTGGTCACGTCCGTCTTGCCGGAGAGGTCGCCGGTCTTCACGCCCTTTTTGAGATCCTTGAGATGCATGAGCTCCCAGCGGCCCGGATACTTCGTGAGCCACTTCACCGGGTCGTGGCCGGGGAAGACCACCCACAGCACGTCCAGCTCAAAGGCCACATGCTTCGGGTTGGTCTCCTTCATGAGCAGGTCCATGAGCGTGCCGTCGCCGTGCGGGTGAAACTCGTAGCCATGCGCGTGGTAGAAGACCTTGATGCCCTGCTTCGCGCCCAGTTCGCCCGCCCGGTTGAAGACCGCGATGGCATCGCGCGCGGCGGCTTCGTTGAAGGGCGGCTTATGGGAAATCCACGCGCAGCCGGCGTATTGCAGGCCGATGGCCTTGGCCTCAGCGAGCACCTTCTCCGGCTCGGTCTTCCAGCGGTCATAAGGGAAGTGGCCGCTGATGGGCTTCAAGCCGTGCTCGGCGAGCAGCGCCTTGAACTTCTCCGGCGGGAGGTTGTAGGTGCCGGCGGTCTCGACCAGCTTGAAGCCGAAGTCCGCCGCCTGCTTGAGGGCTTTGGGTGGGTTTTGTGTGGCGATGCCGCGCAGGCTGTAGAGCTGGAGGCCGGTGGGGCCTTTGAAGCTCGCGCCGGTGCCAACCTCGGCGGCAGGAGCGGTGAGACTGAAAAGCGTGAGCAGTGCGAGGACAGGAACGGCGTGTTTCATGCGCCTCGTATAGCGGGGGACGCGCCGGAGGGAAAGCGAGTTTCCACGGTTCCGCCCGTTGCTCAGGGCCGGCCGTAAAGCTTCTTCAACGTGTCGGCGTTGTAGCTGCGGATGGTGCCGGTCGGGGACTTCACCTTGAGCGAGCCTTTGACAATCTCTACGACCACGCCGGCGTAGCCCGGGATGTCTACATGCTTGCCGTAGGCGCATTGCGGGAAATCGGCCTGGGTCGCGTAAGTGCGGATCGCGCGGACCGGCGCGGAGAAATCCGGATCGGCGATGAAAACCCGCGCGGGTGGCGTGGGCTCGGGCTCCTCTGGCTCGGGCTTGCGCTCGGTCATGGGTTTGGGCCGCTCCATGGAGAGCACTTGCGGGTCCGGCTTGGTGCGATCCGGCGGGGCGAAGAGGGTCTTGAGACGGTAAGCGTTGAAGCGCTGCGAGATGCCCTCGGGCGAGCGCACCTTGAGGGACTGGTTGACGATTTCCACCACCACGCCGGCAAAACCGTGGATGCTGACATACGCTCCGAGTGCGCATTGCGGGAAGTCCGGCCGCTCCGTCCACTGGCCGATCGGCTGGGGAGTGCCGGAAAAATCCGGCTGGCTGACCGCCTTGCTCGCTGGCGCGGCAGGGGTTGATTCGTGGTCGGGACTGGGAGATTCAGGCGACTGCATCGGATGAACACCTTCGCCGGATGTCTGCGGGAAGGCGACTGGAATCGGGAAAAATTTCACTCCTGCTGTTCTAGCGCGCGGAATCCGAAACAGGACCTCGCCCGGTTCCCAGACAGGCTCTAGGCGTGGGCCGTGAGCAGGTAGCTGCGGAACTGCTCGTAGTCTGCGTCCATGCGGTCGTAGTCCTCGGCCATCTGCAAGCCGGCGGTCATCGCGGCCGGCACATCGGGCGCCCAGCCAACGACCTTCTCGACTTCCTCGGGGAACTTCGCCGGGTTCGCGGTCTCGACAATGACGGCAGGGGTGTTCCCGAGCGGCTCGACGGCGCACCAGTCGAGGAAGCCCTGCCACGCGACGACGCCGTGGGGTTCGAGCAGAATCTGATACTTGTTCCAGAAGTCCCGCAGCGAGGTGCGCGTGCGCCCGTCGGTGATAGAACTGGAGAAGATGTCGCGGCGCATCGCAGCGAGGTCGGGCTGCTTGTGAAGCTTGCCCGTCTCGTCCATCTGGCCGCCGTAAACTGCGACGAGCCGCGCGAGGTTGCTCGGGTGGCCCACGTTCATCGCGTTGGAGACGGAGTTGCGCGAGGGCGAAATCTTTTCGTAAACACCACTGGTGAGGTAGCGCGGGAAGGAGTCGTTGTCGTTGACCGAGGCGATGATTTTCCGCACGGGCAGGCCCATCTCACGCGCGACGACCGCGCCCATCATGTCGCCGAAGTTGCCGCTCGGGATGCTGAAGACCATCGGCTGGCCGGGCCAGGCCAGGCGCGAGGCAGCGTAGAAGTAATACACGCTCTGCGGCAGAAGCCGGCCGATGTTGATGGAGTTCGCCGAGGAAAGGTGGATGTGCTCCAGCGCGGGATCGGCGAAGGCGCGTTTCACCATCGCCTGGCAGTCATCGAACTTGCCGTCCACAGCCACGGTGCGGACGTTGTCCTTGAGCGTGGTCATGAGCTTGCGCTGGCTCTCGCTGACCTCCGCGATGGGGAAGAGCACGATGACGCGGACGCCGGGCACCTCGTGAAACGCGTGCGCCACGGCCGCTCCGGTGTCGCCGCTGGTGGCGGTGAGAATGGTGACCTGGCGGCCGTCCTCCTGTAAAAACCGGCCGAACATCTGCGCCATCATCTGCGCGGCGAAGTCCTTGAACGACGCCGTCGGGCCTTGGTCCAGCCGCATCAGATACACGCCGCGCTGGATGACTTCGAGCGGAACGCCGAAGTCGTAGGCGCGGTCACACATCGCGGCGAGGGCGTCGTCGGGGATGACGTCGGCGGTGAACTTCCGCAGCACGCGGAAAGCGACCTGCCGATACGGCAGCTCGGCGAACTCGGCGATTTCCGCCGGCGAGAGGCGCGGGAAGGATTCGGGCAGATAAAGGCCGCGGTCGGGCGCCTGCCCGGCGAGGAAAGCCTCGCGGAGGTTGACGGCGGGAGACTGGCCGTTGGTCGAGCGGAAAAGGAGCTGGCTCATCTTACTCGAAACTTTCCACCCGAATCATCACGGGCGCGGATTTCACCACCGGCAGTTTCGCCACGGCGGCGAGGGCCTTGCGCATCGCGGCGTTGGGCGCGTCGTGAATCATCAGGATGACTGGCACGGTCACGCCGTCGTGGCCTTCGGGCTGGATGATGGAGGAGATGCCAATCTTCGCCTTCGCCAAGATGCCCGCGATTTTCGCGAACACACCCGGCCGGTCCTCGACCGTGAGCCGCACGTAGTAGCGCGACACCACGTCATCCATCGGCAGCACCGCGCCGGCGCGCTCGTGCGGGATGAAGGGCGGGATGCGGTTCTTGGTGCCGCACTTCAGGTCGAGCGCGGCGTCGGCCAGGTCGCTCAACACCGCGCTGGCCGTGGCGTCCTGACCTGCGCCGCGCCCGTAGTAAAGCGTGTCACCCACCACGTCGCCGCGCACATAGACGGCGTTGAAGACGCCGTTGACGTTGGCGAGGACGTGGGAGTTGGGGACGAGCGCGGGATAGACAGAGACTTGAATTGCGGACGGGCGATTGCGGGATGTGGACTTCCTGCCTGCGCCGTTCGCTGTCTTCACGCAACCAAGCAGCCGGATGGTGTAACCCAGCTTGCCAGCGAACTCGATGTCCTGCCGCGTGATGTTACGGATGCCTTCGGTGTAAATCTGCTTGGGATTAACCCAGAAGCCGTGCGCGAGGCTGGCGAGGATGCCGGTCTTGTGCGCGGCGTCGTGGCCGTCAATGTCGAGGTCCGGTGGCGACTCCGCATAGCCGAGGCGCTGGGCGTCGGCGAGCACGGCGGCGAAGTCTGCACCCTCGTCCTTCATGCGCGTGAGGATGTAGTTGCAGGTGCCGTTGACGATGCCGAAGAGCCGCGTGATGCGGTTCCCGATGAGGCCCTCGCGCAGCACCTTGATGATGGGGATGCCGCCCGCGACGCTCGCCTCGTAGTAGAGATTCGTCCCGTATTGCTGGGCTGCTTCGAACAATTCCTCGCCATGCGCGGAGAGCAACGCCTTGTTCGCCGTGACAACAGGCTTGCCGAGCTTAAGCGCCGCGAGCACGACCTGCCGCGCGGTCGTGGTGCCGCCCATCAATTCGACAACCAAGTTTACCGCCGGGTCCGCGACGACGCTGTGCCAGTCGGTGGTCAGCAGGTCGGCGGGAATTTTGACCGCGCGGGCCTTCTTCAAGTCGCGCACGGCGACGCGCGCGACCGTCAGGGACACGCCAAGCCGCGAAGCCATGAGCGCACCGTTGCGCTGGATGGCCTGGAACACGCCACCGCCAACGGTGCCGCCGCCAATGATGCCCAGATTCACCTGCCGCATAGAGGCGCGGACACTACTGGATGACAGCGGCCAGACAATTCCTTTTTGACCGCGCGATGCGGACGTAAAGCCAAGCCGACCACCGTCAGGCGAATGCTTCGCGGATCACCTTGGCGGTTCCCGCCACGCCGGTGAGCCGCTCAGGCCGCCCGTTGTGCTCGAAGAACAGGTCGTCGTTGGCCAGGCCCATGGCGTGCAGGATGGTGGCGTGGAAGTCTTTCACCGACTTCGGGTCCTGCTCCGCGCGCAGGCCGATGGCGTCCGTCGCGCCGACGCTATGCCCGCCCTTCACGCCTCCGCCCGCGAGCCAGCCGGTGAAGCCGTAGGGGTTGTGGTTGCGGCCCGCGCCGCCCTGCAGCATCGGCGTGCGGCCGAACTCTCCCGCCCAAACGACCAGCGTGTCGTCGAGCATTCCGCGCCGCTTGAGGTCGGTGAGCAGCGCGGCGGTGGCCTGGTCGGTCTGGTGCGCGTTGCGCTCGGCGTATTCCTTGTTGTTGTCGTGGCCGTCCCAGCCGTATTTGTCCACGCCCTGATAGACCTGCACCACGCGCACGCCGCGTTCGAGCAGGCGGCGCGCAAGCAGGCACTGGCGGCCGTATTGCGCCTTGATGCGTTTGGGATCATTGACCCCGTAAAGCTCCAGCGTCGCCGCCGATTCACCGGACAAGTCGCCGACATCCAGCGCCTCGGACTGCATGCGATAAGCCAGCTCATAGGCGGCAATGCGCCCGTCGAGGTCGAGCAGGCCGGGCCGGGCGTCGCGATGTGTTTTGTTGAAGGACTGAATCAAATCGAGCGTGGCGCGCTGCGTGCCGGCCAGCTCGGCGGGCGGCTTGAGGTTGAAGACCGGTTCGCCCTCATGGCGGAACTTCGTCGCCTGAAACGCTGCCGGAAGAAACGCATTCGACCAGTTCGCCGTGCCGCCGAACCCGCCAACCTGAAAAAGCACCACGAAGCCCGGCAGGTTCTGGTTCTCAGAGCCGAGGCCGTAGGTCAGCCAGGAGCCGACGCTGGGCCGGTCGCCGAGGATGACGCCGGTGTTCATCTGGTAGGTCGCGGGCGCGTGATTGGATGATTCGCAGTGCAGCGACTTGATGAAGCACAGGTCGTCCACATGCTTCGCGGTGTGCGGCATCAGATCGCTCACCCACGCGCCACAGCGGCCGTGCTGCGCCCACTTCCACGGGCCAGCAGCTAGCTCGTTCTTCGACGAGTTGAAGACGCCGCCGACCTTGTCCTTGATGCTTTTGATACTGTCCGGCACGGGCCTGCCGTGGAGCTTGTGCAGCTCGGGCTTGTAGTCGAACAAGTCCATGCTCGGCGGGGCACCGTATTGGAAGAGCCAGAGCACCCGCTTGGCCTTGGCCGCGAAGTGCGGCTGGCGCGGCGCGAGCGGGTTCATCAGGTCGATGCGCCGGTTCTGCGAAAAGTTCTGCCCGCGCGCGGAACCGGCGAGCAGCGCCGACATGGCGAGCGCACCCGCGCCGCCGCCGGCGCGAAGCAGAAAGTCGCGGCGGGCACTGACAGAGGCAAACCGGGGTGAAGTCATTTGCCCTTCGAGGGTTTGCTGGGCGGCAGCCGGCGCTCGAACTTGAGCAGGGCGTTTTCGAGCTGGAGGAGGTGCTTCTCTCGCTCGTGCGTGCCATTCTCGCGGTCACGCTGGACCTCGCGCGCAAGGAATTCCAACTGCGCTTTGAGTTGAGCTTGCTCCTGGGACAACCCGTTCAGCCGCTCCTCCACCTTGTTCACCCGATCCCAGAGGGCGTAGCCGCGTTGGAACAAGCCGATAAAAGCTTTCCACATACTCACGGCTCCAGCTTCGCCAGCAATTTTTCGATGCGTTCGGAGGTCGCGCGGGAGGTTTTTCGCATGCGCTCCCAATGTTTATCGCGCTCCGCCATCTGTCCCTGAATCACGGCAACTTTCTGGTCATACTCCCGGAGTGCAGCGAGCACATCGGCTTCGGTGACTTCGGCTTCGGGAAGGGTCATGGCTTTGGTTGGCATGGGACGAAATTAAGAGTTGCCCGGCAGGGCGTCAACTGGCGGAAAGCACCTTAATCCACATACACAAACTCGTTCACGTTCAGCAGCGCGCGGCAGAACTCGGACAGCGTAGTCTGCCCGTGCTTGGCGAGAAACGCGGTGGCTTGCTGGCGCTCGTTCGCGGCGGGCGCACGTCCCAAGGCAAGCCAAACAGCGCGTTCGATTTGCTTGCCGGTGTCGTCGCCCGCTTCAGTGGC
>Ga0255092_1000803_pt1 | contig 10980 bp, 8 predicted proteins | sample Colum_Yuk_RepC_8_2_FD_188454 | JGI IMG/M metagenome (GOLD analysis project Ga0255092, IMG submission 188454) | Freshwater microbial communities from Columbia River, Oregon, United States - Colum_Yuk_RepC_8d | ecosystem: Environmental > Aquatic > Freshwater > River | place: USA: Oregon | collected...
CCCTATGATTTCCAAAGCTCATTCATAACAATATTTGATTTGAATGGTAAAAAATTAATTGAAAAATCGGTAGAAAATACAAATATTGTAACATTAGGCTCATTCCTTGTTTCAGGTGTTTATGCAGTTAAAGTTGAATATACTGACTATTTGGCGCAAAGGAAAAGTCAAATAAAAAAACTTGTCATTAAATAATTAGAGTATGAAGTACTTATTTTTTTCATTTATCACGCTTACCTTCTGTTCTCATTCACAAACAGGAAATACGCCTACCAAGAAGAAATGTTATGAGGACAGTATTGATTTTGAAGGTTACATAGTTTCCGATTGCGGAAGAAAAAAAGGAGTTACTAGCTTTGACGATAAACTGATTGTGGAGCCAGGCACCAACATTATCCTTTGGAAACATAATCAGCAAACATTTACGGGTGAATGTGAATCATGTAATCCCATCAACGAAAAAACCCAATTTCGTTTTAAAGTAGAAAATGGCAATATCAATGGAGCCTATACGCGCAACTATCCATCAGGATGTATACAAGAACGTGGAAATAAAGTAATGGGGCAATTCGACGGTCAAATTGAACTATTTTATGATACTACAAATGCGCCTTATGAAATTGCAAATTATGTTTTAGGAAAGCTAGATGGACCTCAACTTGAACTTACCCCTAAAGGCGATACGATTGCTTTTCAAAATTATAAAGTTATTTCAAAGGGAGATAAAATTGAATCCATTCTGCATGGTGTTCAAAAATTATATTATTCAAATGGAAAAATTGAATCTGAAGTGAATTACAATCTAGGGCAATTGGATGGTGATTACAAGAAATATTCGAAACAAGGAATTTTATTAAATGATCGAAAATTTCGAAAAGGAAAAGAAAATGGAAGGTGTATTTCCTATTATGATGACGGTAAAAAACTATTGGAAGAAAACTGGAAAGATGGAGTAAAGGAAGGGGCTTTTATTTTGTACTCGCCGAATGATTCCATAAAATCTCAGGAATTCTATAAAAAAGGGTTGCCTGAAGGGACATTTATTGAATATTTTGACAATCGGCAAATGCAATCTAAAGTTGTTTATTCCAAAGGAAAAAAAATAAATGAGCAATATTGGAATGAATATGGACAAGATATAACGGAGGAGAGAAAAAAAGAACTAGATAAAGACAAACCAAATCAAACAAAAGGATCCAAAAAATCAGAAGAACAAGAATCAATAGAAGAAAAAAAATCGGGAAACAAACCAGAGAAAGAGAAAAATAAAAAAGAATCAAAATGTAAAAAGGAAAAGTCTAGCAAAGAGAACAAAGAGGAAGAGGAATTTTAGTGGCTTCTATTTTAAATTTTCTTACAACAATTTCATAGTTTTACCGTTCTTTATTCGATGAAAGGGTCTTATTTTCTATTTTTTGTTTGTTTGATATTTGTCTTTGCAGCGAAAGCTCAAATTGGGACAGGAGAGTGGCGATTTCATTCGTCAACAAAAAAAGCCATTGATGTGGCTGCATCCGAAAGGTTTATTTACACCGCATATGAAAATGGATTATCCGTGTTAAATATTTCGGATAAAACACAGGAACTATATAATGTTCTTAACCTACTTTCTGACATTAATATTACATGCATTCATTTTGAAAAATCTGATAATGCGCTCTACATTGGATACGAAAATGGCAACATTGACAAATTAAAAAATGGAAGGATTTACAACATTCCAGCCCTCAAATTGGCTCAAATATCAAGCTCGAAAAGGATAAATAGTTTTGAGAAAAATGGAGCATATGTCTTTGTTGCTTGTGATTTCGCAATTTTAAAATTGGATCCAGTCAAGAATGAAATCAAGGATACATATTATCCAACAAACTCTTTGGAGCCCATTTTTGACCTCACATTTAAAGAAGATACCATTTTTGCTGTGACTCCTTCAAAATTATTAGTTGGATTGTCAAATAACCCGATTTTGGCTGATCAATCACAATGGACCATAGACCCAAGAGTGCCATTTTCGAACGGAAATACTTACAAGGATATTGAACTTTTTAATTCTAACTTATTATTATTAAAGCAGTCAATTGGTTCAATTGCAGATAGTGTTTTCCGAATTGATGCTAGTGGAAACCAGTTGATTTCAAATTTTAGCTGGAATGCAAAAATCTTTTCAATTCAAACACTGGACGATACCACGTTTTCAATAAATGCATCTGGAGGTTATGCTCTATTTGATCATAATTTACAATCAACAGCTTTGTATGGGACCGGTACTTTTAATCAAGAATTTTTAGTAAGCAATTGTTCAAAAAACACAGAAGGAATTTGGGTTTCAGATTTAATATTAGGTCTGGTGTGGTTCCCTTCCAAGTATTTTTCTTTCGACCTTTTCCCGGTAGAAGGAAGTGCTAATAACTTTTTCTACTCCATGGATTCATACCAAGGAAAGACTGCTTTTGCTTCAGGATATCTTATTGGAAAATTACCTGCGTTTTCCAAAAATGGAATCCATTTTTTTGAGAATGAAAAATGGAATTTTACTGATTATTATTCTCAAAATTGCTGGAATGGACAAGATGTCTTTGATTTTTTAGATGTTTCTATAAACCCTAAAAATCCAGAGGAATATGCCACCTCAACCTATTCTAAAATTCCACTAACCGTTTTCAATAAAGATGCTTGTCAAATTTATACCGATACAAATTCAACACTCGAATTTACTTCTTTTGGTAATGGATGGTCGTTGGTTTCTGATGTTTGTTATGACGAAGATGGTAATTTATGGGCTCTAAATGGCTACAGTGAACGACCATTAAACGTTCTATCTGCAAATGACGGTACATGGCAAAATTTTGATATTGGTTCTAACGCCAAAAACAAATTCACAAAAAAAATGATTGTCGATTTTGATGGAAATATTTGGTGTGGAACAGACAACGCTGGACTTTTTGGATACAACATAAGTGGAACACTTTCCAATACCAGTGATGACAAAAGGATTCATCTCAAGTTAGGCGAAAATTATGGGAATCTACCATCTGATAACATTACCGCTATAGCCGCTGATTTCGACGGTGAAATTTGGATTGGAACTGATGCTGGATTCGCCATACTGTATAGCGGAAATCAAGCTTTTGATGCTCTACCAGGTGAATACGATGCCCAACGTGTCAAAGTTGAGTATGAAGGAAATGTAGAATATGTTTTGGGTTCAACCCACATTACGGATATTGAGGTGGATGGCGGAAATCGTAAATGGATAGCGACCGCAAATGCAGGAATTTTACTTCTTTCTTCTGATGGCTCCCAAATTATTGAACAACATACAACTGAAAATTCACAATTAATTTCAGATGTGATATATGACCTTAAATTAGATCAAACAACCGGTGAATTATTTATAATCACAGATAAAGGTTTGGTTTCTTACCGAACAGATGCTTCATACGAAGATCCGGAATATAGTTCAACGACCGTATTTCCAAACCCTGTTCGTCCAAATCACACTGGTCCTGTTACCATTCAAGGAATACGCTACAATTCAGATGTAAAAATCACAGATGTAGCAGGGAATTTAGTTTACAAAACCTCTTCAAATGGAGGGACGGCAACTTGGGATTGTACGAATTTGAATGGATCACGTGTAGCAACAGGCGTTTATTTAATTTGGACGGCCATGAATGAAGGAAAAGATCGCAAGGTAGGGAAAGTCCTTGTTGTAAATTAAGTAAATTATCTTTTATAAAATTTTATAGCCGTTATCATTCCTATTGGTTTTATAAAATAATACCCTTGTTGTAAAAAGGAAACATCAATTGCATCATTCGAAAAAGTAAGGCATTTAAGTTCTCGTCCCAATGCATCGTATAAAATAGCTTTACCTAAAAACCCTTTGATTTCAAGGAAATCAATAACAGGATTCTGAATTATTCCAACATTATTTTGGGGAGTTTCTTGTACTGATAACACCGGATCTGAGAATCCGTATGGAACACCATTTTTTACAATGTATTGCAATATTGTATCATTATACTGAACATATCCAAAATTTTCGATGCTGAATTGACTTTTCACCTTACCAAAACCGTTTTTAAATGATTGATAGGTATTCTGATAATAAAAACAATTTTCAGACAAGTTAAAATTATGTGCATTACTCCATTGATTTAATGAATTATCTAGTTCTATAGTGTCAACATAATTTACGACAGATGGGAATTGACAGTTCGTATCAATAAAGGACGCCAATTCAATTGAATCGTATACACTAGCATAATTATACTCAGGTAAATAAGCGAGATTTGAATCTAAATTCGTGTAACACCATAGATCATTCCCGTACCACCAAGTCGTATCATAATTTCCGGTAGAAGAATTAAAGCTTCTCTTGTAAGAATACGTTTGTGTGATATAACATACCTCACTACTATCGATATTGTACAATTTATCCATAATTGAATGCCTTGTGGTTCCTGAATATTGATATTGGGTGAATTGGGTTCCTCCAGAAATATAAAATTCAAGAGTATCACCTACTGAAAAATCATAAACATTTCTGGGTGTGTAATAATTTTGACCTAAAATTTGGGTGCCGACTAGTAAAAAAGCAAAAAATAATCTCATGGTGCAAAATTAAATAATAATGCCTTTTCGGTTGAAATAAAATTATTCTTTAATTAACCACTTTAATTTGGTCCAAAAATCACTTTCTGCAATAACAAAACCTTGTTCAACAAAAAAGTGAATTTCTTCATTTTTACTTGTTTTGATAGGCTTTTTACCAAAGAAAGCATCGATTTCCGAAATTGGAAAGGTTGGTTCTGCCCATAATGTAGGATTCAAAAAATCAACGTCACAATTTTCTTTTTGATGCAATCGAATTTGTTCAACGTATGCTTCCGTAAAAGAGAGGGCTATCAAAAGTTCTTTTTCCCGAAATTCAAGGAAAGAAATCTTCGAATAAACCTTTTCCAAAACAGTATCGCTAAAAATCTCTACTAATTCAATTGCGTAATCCGGGTTTTCAATGTTTATTCTCCTCCATTCCTCGTCAAAAATACCATGAACAATCAAAAATTGTTTAAATTCCGGGTCAAGTTCCTGAAGTTCGTCCGAAGTTAAAATTCGATATTTTCGTTGGTAACTCATTCTATAGCGAAATTAAAGTTATTCTTCCAAAAATTGAATTCGAGAAACGATTTTCGATTAAATTTGTCAAACATCCAATGATTATGAGTAAAAACGACATCTTAATACAAAAACGAAAAGAAGCCGAACAAGGCGGTGGGCAAACTCGAATTGACAAGCAACACCAACAAGGAAAACTTACTGCTCGAGAACGCGTTGAAGTTTTATTGGATGAAAATTCCTTTCAGGAAATTGGCGCATTAGTTTCTCATCGTTCCCGTGATTTTGGATTAGATAAACAACATTTTCCTGGTGATGGAGTAATTACTGGTTATGGTACGATACACGGAAGATTAGTATATGTTTTTTCTCAAGATTTTACCGTTTTGGGTGGATCATTATCGGAAAGTCATGCCATGAAAATTTGCAAAATCATGGATATGGCCATGATTAATGGCGCTCCGGTAATAGGTTTAAACGATTCTGGTGGAGCACGTATTCAAGAAGGAGTTGTTTCTCTAGCAGGTTATGCTGATATTTTTTACCGAAATACACGTGCCTCTGGTGTTGTTCCTCAAATTTCCGTTGTAATGGGTCCATGTGCGGGTGGAGCAGTGTACTCTCCAGCACTCACAGACTTTATTTTTATGGTTGAGGACACTTCATACATGTTTGTTACAGGACCGAATGTCGTAAAAACGGTTACGCACGAAGAGGTTTCTTCCGAAGATTTAGGAGGCGCAAGAGCACATGCAGAAAAATCAGGTGTAAATCATTTTACTGCACCGAATGATGTAGCATGTTTAAAACAAGTACGAGATCTTATTACTTATATGCCGCAAAATTATTCTGAAAAGGCTCCTACTATTTCTAATAGTACTTACACCGAAAAAAAATCAGAATTTATTCAATCCATACTTCCCGAGAATTCTAATTTACCCTATGACATTCGAAAAGTAATTGATTGTGTAATCGATGATGATACTTTCCGAGAAGTTCAAGCTGATTTTGCTAAAAATATCGTTGTTGGTTTTGCTCGACTAGACGGTCGAACAATCGGTGTTATTGCAAATCAACCGGCGAGCATGGCAGGTGTACTTGATATTGATGCTTCGCGGAAAGGTGCTCGTTTTGTCCGTTTTTGCGATTCTTTCAATATTCCACTTCTTGTATTTGAAGACGTTCCTGGATTTTTACCGGGAACCGATCAGGAATGGAGAGGAATAATTACCCATGGTGCAAAATTGCTCTATGCGTTTTCTGAAGCCACAGTTCCAAGAATTACTGTTATTACTCGCAAAGCTTATGGTGGTGCATTTGATGTAATGAACTCCAAAAATATTGGAGCTGATTTGAATTTTGCGTGGCCAACAGCTGAAATTGCGGTAATGGGTGCCAAAGGTGCCGCAGAAATAATTTTCAAACGCGAAATAGCCGAAGCTGCTGATTCTCAGGCAAAATGGCTGGAGAAGGAAGCGGAATATGCTGAACTATTTTCAAATCCATATAGAGCCGCTGAACGCGGATTTGTAGATGAGGTTATTTTACCCGAAGAAACACGTCAACGGGTAATCAATGGATTTAAAATGTTGGAAAACAAAGCAGAGGAACTTCCGCGCAAAAAACACGGGAATATTCCGCTCTAATTAGCAATATTCGTTAAAAGCTTCGCTCAAATTTTCAGCAATCATCAGGGGACTAGCTCCTTCGATGTGATGTCTTTCTACAAAATGGACTAATTTTCCATCCTTGAACAAAGCAATTGATGGAGAAGAAGGAGGATAAGGTAAAAAGTATTTTCTTGCTTGATTTGTTGCATCAGTATCAACACCTGCAAAAACAGTGGCCATCTCTGAGGGTACTTTCTCATTTTGCAATGACAGTTTCACTCCAGGACGCATGTTGCCTGCCGCACAACCACAAACAGAATTAACAACCATCAATAAGGTCCCCTGGTTATTTTGAATTGTTTGATCTACAGCTTCGGCGGAGGTTAATTCCTTAAACCCTACTTGGGTTAAGTCTTCTTTCATTGGTTTTACTAATTCTGCTGGATACATAGGTTAAAGTTTTTTACAAAATTAAAGATAATTCTCCAATACGCCTTACAAGGTTGCAAGGAATTGAAATTTGATTTTCATTCAACGAATTTTGTTCAAGTATTCATTTAAAAAACTACATTATGAACAAAAAAACCATTTATCAAGTGATTGTAGATCAAAGCGGATCTATGACAGGCTCAGAAAAGCAAGTTGTTGACGGCTTTAATGAAAAAACACAAGCTGTGAAGAATATTCAGAAAGATTTTCCCAATCAAGAAATTGTAATGGGACTGAGATTCTTTAACACTATTGTTGATAATAACACGGTAGATTTTAAACCGGTTAATCAGATAGAACCCTTGTCAATACATACCTATAATCCAAATGGAGGAACAGCCCTTCTCGATGCCATTGGTAAAAGCATCTATGATATCAAAACAAAATTTGGACATGAAATTGAAGAAAATTTGGCAACCGTTGTATTAATAATCATTACTGATGGCTATGAAAATACTTCCCGTTTTTACACTTATCCGGATATCAGAAGAATGATCAATGAATTAGAAGCAACCGAAAAATGGAATTTTAACTTTATTGGAGCTGATTTAGATGCCATGGAAGCTTCTAAAAATTTTGGTATTCATCATCAAGCACAAATGTCCATCAACAAAGAAGAATATGCTTCATTTTGTGCAACTAATTTTGAAAAAGCTGCTCGAAATTACGCTTCTGAAAAAAGTATGGATAGAAAATCTAGTGGTTTTTTCAGTATATTTGATAAGAAAGATTTACGCAAATAAAGTATGAGGGTTCACTTGATTCGTTCTTCTGAATATTCCGCACGTTCCTTTGATTCAATAATTAAATTATTAAACCGTTTTCAGGGCCCAATTGAATTTTGGGCTTCTGAAACGGATTTTCAAATTGCCAATGCAATTGAACGTGAAATAAAAGATCCCGGTCAATTTGAAATTATGCATGCCAAGATAATGGAAAGTAGATCCTTAGATAGGATGAGCATGTTTGATGAGGATATAAGTGAAAGAGAGCCGGTAAAATTTCCTGTTAAAGAAAAAACGAGTGAATGGGATGATTTTTTTAATGTTTGTAAGAATTATCGAAAAATCAAAAACATTCCCGATAATGAGTTAGTCATTTTATTGACTGATACCAGAAATGACAAAAACTGGTTTGGCGCCATGGATTCTACCATGCGAAATGTCTTTATTCATGCAGCAGATTGGCATTACTATTTTGAGGGGTTACACGAACGGTTTCCAATCGCTTATGAAATAATTGTTTATGTTTTGCGTGCACTTATGTTTGATGATTTGGTTGAATTAGAGAAATCGATTCATCACCAATCAAAAGGGTGTATGATGGATTTTTGTCAAGATAAAAAAGAGATAGTTCTTAAAGTTCGGACTGCAGATATTTGTTCCGATTGCTTCAAAATTGTTGAAGACAAAAGAATCGATAGGAGATGTCTTGCACAAATAATAGAAACAATGGAGGGTGTGCGTAAGAATTTTCTTTCCATGGAGCGTTCAGCTTACCTTCAGCAACCCAGCAAAATTGAAATCAGGGGTTTTTCACATCAACTTTTTCTACCAGAATACGGTGATTTAGAAATACATCTAAACCCAAAACAAAAGGCGATTTATTGCTTTTATTTAAGACACCCTGAAGGAGTTCGAATTGTCGATTTAATAGATCACCGCAAAGAAATTGCACATTATTACAATCGATTTTCCAACTTTAGTACACTTGCCGAAATTGAAGTAGCATTGAATACTTTGTTAGACCCAACCAATAACAACATCAACGAAGTTTTATCTAAAATTAAAGCCGCTTTCACAAAAGCACTGGGAGATAAAATTGGAAAACATTATCTCATCACAGGTCAACGAGGAGAGAAATATGCGATAAATCTACCGCAAGAACTCATTTCTTTTTGTGTGGATTAATCAATCATTATTGTTTTATTATTTTCACCCATTCTATCGAATTGTCTTGAACGATTTTTAATCTGTAAATTCCATCTGCGAACTTTGAAATACTTATACTTATCTGGTTACTATTTAATTTATCTATAACGATTAATTTTCCGTTTAAATCATAAATTTGGTACTCATTTATCGTGCTTTCAGAAGTGATATTAATGATATCCGAAGCAGGATTTGGATAAACTAAAACACTAGAATTTTCTACATTTTCAACTCCCGCACATGGATCACTAATCACCACAATGTTATCTGTTGAAGAGCAACCATTCAAATCGGTTACAGTTAACGAATAATTTCCACCTGTTGTAATTGTCAAAACGTTTGCTTGATCACCCGTATTCCATACATATTGCACATTGTTTCCAGAAGAAGGAGATGATAATACGTAAGGAAAATCAAATTCACATATTGTTGTATCTGGACCAAGATTGACATTGGGTAATGCATTCACGGTAACTGTTATTGAACTCATTGCTGACGGACATCCAGAAATAATGTAGTCAACCGTATAAGAAGTTGTTACAGTTGGATTGACTGTGGCGGTTGCCATATTAGATCCATTCGACCATGTATAAACTCCCCCTGTTGGATTACCAGTTGCAGTTAATGTTGTGCTAGATCCTAAACAAATAGATGGATTACCAGTAATTACAACCGATGGAGCCGATGTAACAACCACTTGCGAAGTAGTTGGCGCTGATGTACAACCGTTAACGTTATATGTTACCGTGTAATTTGTTGTTGCTGTTGGCGATACATTAATTGAACTCGTAGCTCCTCCTGTTGACCATGTATACACACCTCCAGGAGGATTAGCTGTAGCGGAAAGCGTGGCCGTTCCCCCAACACATATCGTTGCCGATGTTGCTGTAACCGTTGGAAGCGGTGTAACCGTTACTAATACAGGTTGTGTTGTACTACAACCATTAACCGTATAAGTTACTGTATAAGTAGTTGTGGCAGTTGGTGTTACAGTAATACTCGGACCTGTGGCTCCGGTTGACCAAGAATACGTTCCTCCCGCTGGTGTTCCTGATGCTTGTATTGTTGCGGAACTACCTGCACAAATGGTTGGATTACTAGCCGTGACCGTCGGTGCAGGGTTTACAGTTACTGTAATTGTATTTGATGCTGAAGGACAACCAGCAACATTGTAATTTACAGTGTACGTTGTTGTTGTTGTGGGAGTAACTGTTGTACTTGCCGTAGTTGCACCATTTGACCAACTATAAACTCCTCCTGATGGTGTTCCAACTGCTGTCAAGGTAGTACTTGATCCAGCACATATTGACTGGTTTCCTGTTACCGCAACAATCGGTGCAGGATTAACAACCACTTGCGAAGTAGTTGGCGCTGATGTACAACCGTTAACGGTATATGTTACTGTATAATTGGTTGTAGCCGTTGGCGATACATTAATTGAACTCGTAGTTCCTCCTGTTGACCATGTATACACACCTCCAGGAGGATTAGCTGTAGCGGAAAGCGTGGCCGTTCCCCCAACACATATCGTTGCCGATGTTGCTGTAACCGTTGGAAGCGGTGTAACCGTTACTATTATTGGTTGAGTTGTGCTACAACCATTAACCGTGTAAGTTACTGTGTAAGTGGTTGTGGCAGTTGGTGTTACAGTAATACTCGGACCTGTGGCTCCAGTTGACCAAGAATACGTACCTCCCGCTGGTGTTCCTGATGCTTGAATTGTTGCGGAACTACCTGAACAAATGGTTGGATTACTAGCCGTGACCGTCGGTGCAGGGTTTACAGTTACTGTAATTGTATTTGATGCTGAAGGACAACCAGCAACATTG